>ENA-UOWO01003806-UOWO01003806.1-activated-sludge-metagenome-genome-assembly--contig:-NODE-3806-length-17166-cov-19.439483_pt1 | contig 17166 bp, 11 predicted proteins | sample MGYA00238148_ERZ761564 | MGnify/ENA primary metagenome ERZ761564 (study PRJEB28885, sample SAMN05720194) | activated sludge metagenome | isolation source: Anaerobic digester | place: USA...
GGCAACATCGATTTAATGAAACGTTTGATGCCTGACAGAAATGAAAAAAAATCGTTGCTGAAATTCATTGCACTTAATGTTGTTTTATTTTTTCTGATTCTGGCACTGGCACAACCACAAATGGGCACCAAAATGGAAAAAGTACAGCGCAAAGGAATTGACATCATGATTGCGCTGGATGTATCTAAAAGTATGCTTTCTCAGGATGTGGCACCATCGCGTCTTGAAAAATCAAAATTACTAATTCAGACGTTATTGAAAAATCTGGACGGCGATAGAGTAGGACTTGTTATTTTTGCAGGCAACGCCTACCTGCAAATGCCGCTCACGGTAGACTATTCTTCTCTTTTACTTTATTTGCGTTCCATTACTACGAATTCTGTTCCAACACAAGGCACCATAATAACGGATGCACTCGAAAAATCCGAAGCAGCATTCAAAGAAACAGACAAAAAACACAAAGCTATCATCGTAATTACAGATGGTGAAGACCATGAAGAAAATGCCATCAATATGGCAGAAGAACTTGCTTCTGACGGAACTAAAGTATTTACCGTTGGTGTTGGTACTGCTAATGGCGGCACTATTCCGGTTTATGATCAGAATGGACAAATAACAGGTGAAAAAAAAGACGAAAACGGAGCTGTCATCATCTCCAAAATGAATGCAAATATGTTACAAGCTTTAGCAAAAGGCGGAAATGGAAATTACTATGTGCTGGACAATACTAAACAAGTAGCTGAATTCTTATCAAAAGATATAGCGAAAATGGAAACTAAAACTATTAATGATAAAGTATTTACCGATTTTGTAGAACAATTCCAGTATTTTCTGATTTTTGCATTATTGGTCTTAATGGCTGATTTCTTCATTACCTATAGAAAAAAAGGATTTGATTTTAAAAATGACTAAGCTGATTCAACATATAAAAGCATTTATAAAAAAGCACAAAACATTAATTATTGTGCTTACGGTAATAAAACTTCTGCTGAAGATTGGGTTAGTGATTTTCTTTATTGCCAAAGCAAACAATGCAAAAGCACAAAGCGCAAATACATTATTACGCGAAGGCAATAAATTATACGCAAAAGAAAAATATAACAACGCAACGGAAAGTTACAGCAAGGCCTTACAAAAAGCACCCAAAGATATTCGCGCAATTTTCAATCAGGGCGATGCCTTATACAGACTCAACGAATTGGATAAAGCAAAAGAACTTTTTAATGCCGTAGCAAAAACATCAACCAATACTGACATTCAGGCAAGAGCACATTATAATATTGGAAATGCCTGGTACAAACAGGAAAAATGGGAAGAAAGTGCTAAAGCATATAAACAGTCTTTAAAACTAAACCCGAAAGATGAAGATGCGAAATACAATCTGATGATGGCATTGGCAAAAATTAAAAAAAATGGCGGCGGCGGCGGAAAAGACAATAAAAAAGACAATCAGGATAAAAAAGATCAGAAACAACAACAAGATAAGAACCAGCAGCAAAACGGAAATCAACAACAAAAACAAGAGCAGCAAAGTCAAGATAAACAACAACAGCAACAAGCGCAGCAACAAAGACAAATCAGCAATGAAGAAGCACAGAAATTATTAGAAGCCATTGGAGCAGAAGAAGGAAAAGTGCAACAGAAACTTTCTAAAGACAAAAACAAACCTCAAAAATCTAAAACACAAAAAGACTGGTAAAATAGTAGTTCGTATAGAGATGAGAACCGAAGCAATAAATATCAACTTTAACAGAACACAAAAAATAAATTTTGGCAGAAAAACTGTATTCTTTATTCTTATTGCTCTTTTCTTATTTCAAAATTCTTTTGCTCAACGTTTTACTGCAACTGCAGATGCAACACAAATTCCGTTAAACTATACTTTTGATGTTACCTACTCTGTTGAGAATGGAAGTTTGCAAAAATTTACACCACCCAATTTTGCTGCTGCAGGCTTTGATGCTTCGGGTCCGGCGCAAAGCACAAATGTATCTGTAATTAATGGCAAAGTTTCAAAATCAGTTTCTCTTACTTACTCTTTAAAGCCAAAAAAACAAGGCGATCTGGTGATTCCGGCAGCCACAGCAACGGTTAACGGCGGTGAAATGAGATCCAACACCATTTCTGTAAAAATTACAGCGCCAGCCAAACAACCTCAGCAACAACAATATTACGATCCATTTGATGCTTTCCGACAACAGGAAAGACAAGATGATATTTCCAGTGAAGAACTCCAAAAAAAGATAAGTAAGAATATTTTTGTTCGCGTAATTCCATCCAAGACTTCGCTTTATCAAGGTGATCAGGTAACGCTTTCTTATAAATTATATCACCTTATCCAGTTTCAAAGTCTGTTGGCCACCAAGAATCCTAGCTATAACGGATTCTTAAGTGAAGATTTTAAACTTCCGGAATACGATCCGAATGAACGACCACCGGTGGAAGAATACAACGGCAAAAAATATTATGTGCAGGAATTTAAACGGACAACTTTGTTTCCAACAAAATCCGGTAAAATTACTATTGAACCTATTGAACTTGCAAGTGAAGTACTGATACCTGTAACTGATAATTTTTTCGGCATGGTGGTTGGCTACGAACCTTACGAATACAATTTCAAAAGCAATGCTGTTGAATTAAATATTAAACCATTACCGGAAAAAAACAAACCTTCTACTTTTAGCGGTGCCGTCGGAAAATTTTCATTTGAAGCAGAATACGACAAAACAAAGTGCAATGTCGGCGATCCAATTACATTAAAAGTGAGCTACAAAGGCACCGGAAACTTAAAACTGATTACACCACCAAAATTGGAATTTCCGGAAGAGTTTGAAGCGTACGAACCAAAAACAAAAGATGATTATCAAAACAACGGCAGCACTGTTTCAGGTACTAAAACGTTTGAATATGTATTGATTCCGCAAGATGGCGGAAAATTTAAATTGCCGAAATATGAGTTTGCGTATTTTGACGTAGAAAAAGGTGATTACGTAAAATTCACGTTGCCGGAAACGGAAATTGAAGTCAGCGGAAAAGCGAAACTAAGCGAAAATGTAGCCAGCTTTTTTAAACGGGAAAAAGAAAACAAACCGAAAGGCATTTACGGAATTAAAAAGCAATATATCAAAAGCACCGGATTTGTTGGCAGCACCGGATTTTGGGCACTAACTGTTTCTCCTGTTCTATTATTGATAGTTGGATTTATATTCAGAAAAAGAGATTATTCTGATGGTGAATTGTTATTGATGCGAAGAAATAAAGCCAACAAAATTGCATTACGCAGAATGGCAACGGCTAAAAAACTGTTACAACAAAACAACGAACAGGCATTTTACAACGAAGTAATTCGTGCACTTTGGGAATATTTATCAGATAAATTATTTATACCGCAAAGCGAATTATCAAAAGAAAATATTGCCGATAAATTGCGTTTGAAAAATGTTGCAGACGAAAAGATAGATGCACTTAAAACAACATTAGACACGTGCGAACAATCTTTATTTTCACCTGTCGGAAAAGAAAATGCGATGCAGACAACCTATTCCAAAGCCATAGAATTAATTATAGATTTTGAAGAACAATTGAAAAATTAGATGTAAGATGTACAATTAACGATGAACGATTACAAAAGCATATTACCGATCACGAAAACTACTTGCCGGATTTCTCCTCTTGAGAGGAGATTAAGAGGTGTGTTATTGCTATTAATTTGTTACATATCATTTAATTCTTTCTCTCAAGACTCCAAATCTATTTTTCAAACGGCAAACACTTACTATCAAAATAAACAATACGATGAAGCTGCAAAAATGTATTTATTACTGATAAAAAAAGACAAGAAAAATGCAAATGCATACTATAATTTAGGCAACACCTATTTTCATTTGAAGCAATATACAAATGCGGTTTTGTATTATGAAAAAGCAAAAAAATTAGAACCGGAAAACAAATACATCAATCATAACATCCAGCTCACCAACAATAAATTATTTTCTAAAATAGAATTCAGCAAAGAGTTTTTCGTCACCAAACAATTGAAAAACGTAGTGCATGCCAAATCATCTGAAAGCTGGAGTATTTTTATGCTGGTGGCATTTTGGCTGTCCGTACTTTTAATGTGTATTCACTTCTTCTTCTCTAAAAAAATCTTGTTTAAAATTGGATTAACAGCTTGTTTACTTTCCTTTGTTTTTGCCTATTTCACATATAGTTCTTATAAAGCGGAACATCAGCAAAAATTTGCCATTATCATGCAGACAAATGCTTTTTTGAAAAGTGCGCCTGTGGAAAGTATGAATGCTGCTACAGCTATTCAATCCGGTTTAAAAGTTGAAATAATTGACACAGATAAAAACTGGCTGAAAGTAAAACTACCCAACGACAAAACCGGCTGGATTGAAAAAAGTAATCTAGAATTGATTTAAAACGTGATACCAATAGAAATTGGTATATAATGTTTTATAGAAATTTCTGTAGTATTCGAAAAAATCTGAACATTTCCGTTTCTTATATCCTGCACATCTACCCTTCTTTGTAAGTGTTGTAAACGATAACCGACTCCAAAATGCAATGAAATATTTTTTCCGGAAGTCACATATCTTCCGCCAATCATAAACTCGCCGAAAGCACCGGTATATCTGCCGCTATTCAGCTGCTGATTTCGATAAGAATCAATAAAGATTGCGCCACCCAAGCGTTGTGAGAAAAAGATATTGAAATTTCCTTCCAGCACATATTCTCTGAACTCTGCAAAAAACGGAAACGTCAGCGAATACGCACGAATTCCTGCATTTTGATTAGGTTGAAAATCTATACCGGTTCCTGCACCAATAAAAATTTTTGGATTTATCAATGCACCATGTACCGTTCTAAACAGCACGCTTGGCTTTTCATTCTCAAGTTTGATTGTGGTAGTTTGAGATGGCAATTTTTGCTTCGTTTTTCCGCCAAGACTAATATTTACGCCAACTTCGTTCACAGAAGAATAGCGCGTTGTTTTAATATTTTTTATAGAATCCAAATCTATCACAATTTCTTCCTGTGCATGACCATAAATTGCAGTACAAAACAACACGAATAAGAAAGCCACTTTTTTCATACTAAAGATTTTAATCAAAAATAAACACTACAACGCTTATTCTGTATCTTTTTATTGCTTTTAACATTGAAAATGAAAACGGGTGTCTATCTTGCAGATAAATTTATCTATTTTTATTTATGCAAAAAGCAGTGCTCATTCTTTGTTTTCTAATGGTCAAATACCATACTGCATCTGCACAAATATTTGACTATACGTCAACCTGTAAACAAGCTTACCAGTCAATATTTAAATTAAAAATTACTGAAGGGCTAAAATTGCTGGAAAAAGAAAAGAAAGAAAACCCTTCTAATTACATGCCTTATTTTATAGAAAACTACGCAGATTTTCTAAAATTATATGTGAACGACAATAACGCGCTGTATAAAGCAACAGCACCAAAAGTGGAAGCGCGGCTGGAAAAATTAAAATACGGAAACAGCAATACGCCTTATTATCTCTACACGCAGGCAGACATCCACCTGCAATGGGCCATGTGTAAAATAAAATTTGGCGACAATTTAAGTGCAGTCTTTGAAGTAAAAAAAGCGTATTCTATGCTGCAGGAAAACCAAAGGAAATATCCTGATTTTAAACCCAATGTAAAAAGCTTAGGATTGCTGCATACAATTTTTGGTGCTGTACCGGACAAATATAAATTCGGTGCAAAATTGCTTGGATTAAAAGGTTCTATTGATGAAGGATTGAAAGAGTTAAATTCTGTAATGCAGGATGATAATTTTCAATTTAAAGAGGAAACAGTCATCATGTATACGCTGCTCGTTTTACATTTACAAAAAGACAAATCCACTTCCTGGAACATGATTGAAAATGCCAATATTCCGCTAGGTGATAATTTACTCAATCATTTTATTGCTTCTACGGTGGCAGCACACACAGGCAAAAATGATAAAGTGATTTCAATTTTATCCAACAAACCGACTGGCACCGAATATTATCCTTTCCCATTTCTGGATTTTTTTCTGGGCAATGCTAAGTTGAACAAACTGGATGCAGATGCCGATGTATTTATTAAAAAATTTATGGTTAATAACAAAGGTCGATCTTATCAGAAAGAAGCGTATCGGAAACTCGCATGGTTTAATTTGATTAACGGACAACCAACTTTATACAAAAAATATATGCAGCAGCTTTTAACCATTAAAGATGCACCGACTGATGAAGATAAATCTGCTCAAAAAGAAGCAGAACAAAATTTTATTCCACATAAAGAATTACTGAAAGCAAGAGTATTGAGTGATGGTGCTTATTATGAAAAAGCATTGGCTGTTGTCAACTCTATTCAAGCAGAAAAACTAAGCAGAATACGTGACAAGATTGAATTTCATTACAGAAAAGCCAGAATTCTGGATGAACTCAACAATAAAACGGAAGCAATAAAATATTATTTGCTCACCATTCAGAAAGGAGAAGCATACAACTATTATTTTGCGGCAAATGCCTGTATCAAAGTGGCAAATATTTTTGAGAAACAAAACAAAAAAGCCAATGCGATCCAATATTACAAAAAAGCTATTGCTTTGGAAAAAGATGAATACACCAACAGCATCGAAGCCGAAGCCAAAGCCGGATTGAACAGGCTGGGAAATTAAGTTATTGCTTCACAAACGTTTTTGTTTCCACTTTATCATCAGTCATTATAGTTACAAAATAAACGCCATTACTAAATGAGCTGACATCTATCCTATTTTGCTGATTGTTTTCAATCGACAAAACTTTCATTTCTTGTCCGAATGCATTTACAATACGCACTATCGGTTGTTTGTTTTTGTTATTAATTGAAATCGTCAACATATCTTTTACAGGATTTGGAAATAATTCAAAACTGTATTGTAATTCTTTCGTATTGTCTACCATTACTACATTAGAATAGGTAAATCTTCCATTAAAATCAACCTGTTTAAAACGATAATAATTTTTTCCGTTATTGAAATTATTATCAATTAGCATGTAGGAATTTGGCACTAAAGAATTTCCATGACCATCCAAAGTAGCTATCGTACTGAATTGAGTTGCATCTGCAGAGCGCTGAATTTCAAAATAATCACAATTAAATTCCTGTGCTGTTGTCCAGCTGATTTCATTACCTAGTTCATTTTTATAGACAACTTGTATTGCATTTAAAAGTACGATTGGCAACAAACTGGTGTTGCCTGTATTCACAACCGCAAATCCGGAGAATCCATTCGAAAATCTGCCGGTAATCTTAGTGTCATTAATCAAATAAGATTGGTTAGCGACATTTGTTGCCGAAAAATTAGTAGCACCATTCGCATGCTGATTTGCCGGTGAAATATTTGCGATTGCACCTCCAGATTTCACCAGACCAGCTTCCAACAAAGTATTCGATGTTGCGATTAACCATCCGTTTATTTCAGCATTATTATAGTACAAAGAAATATCATAATTGCCATTTGGATTATTAAACTCAGGTGTAATCAAAAGTGTTTTTTGAGTGGCGTGATAGGTCGGATTTGCATCCATATATGGAATGGCTCCATTGCCGGCACGGTCAATATTAACAGTTGTGCAGCCATAATTCCAATTGGATTGATTTTGAACAGATGCAATAATATTTCCTGTTGCAGTATCGTAAAAATGAACTAATTCATTTGGACCTAAATACGCCGTTGTTGCAGCATTTAGATTTGCTGCTACCTTTGCTTTTGTTTTAAATCCAGTGATTTTTAAATTGTCTACAACATACCAATAGCTGCTTTTCTCATTTTTAAGTCCAATCCTAAGTTTAAAATCGACATTTGTAAAACCGGTCAATGAAATATTCAGATGTTCCGGTTTAAAATTTGCGCCAAGATTTCCTTGTAAGCCTGCATGAAAATAAACCGTTGACCATGTTGTTCCATTCCATGCTTCCAAAACTACATCACCGGTATATGGTAAATACGCTTTCAGCCAATGATCCATTTCAATAATTATAGAATCAAAGTCACTTAGATTTATTGTGTTTGTTTCCATATATTCATTACTGGGCGGATGGATACTACCAACATTTCCCCAAAACATTACATAATGTGTGCTGTCTAAAGAATTACTTCTAGTAAAAAGTTCCGGATCATAGAACCAGTTGCCAATAGCAAACAATGGTGATGTTCCGAAAAAATTACCGGTTCCTATCCAACCAGAAGGTAAAAATGTAGTATCATTTACATTTTCAAATTTTTCATCCATTAAAACAACACCTAAGACTTTCTGTGCAGGATTAATCGGATCATTATCATATATATTTATAGTAGTGGTTCTATTTTTATTAGTGGTTCTGTAAGTAGTGCTACCTTGAATAGTTAAACTTAAAATTATGCTTTCTATCGTTTCAGAAGCCGCATCATCAAAAATCTTCACCTGAATTATCTGACTACCTATTTGTCCGGCAGGAAATACGATTTGATTGTTGAGTAATTCAAAATCATAATTATTTGCGGCTGTTCCTGATGATGAAACATGTACTGTTATAGTTGATGTTGGCGCAGAAGAAACAAAAACAGGCACCGATAGTATGCGGTAACCACGACAACCGATTTGCCCGCTACTGCTGTTTTCGGCAGTATTTATCAGCGTCCTGGCAAACCCAATCTCGCTGAGTGTGCTGTCTCCGCCTTCCACTCTGATATTGTCAATATAAAGATTATTGCCACCCATATTATAGTTCACAATTTTAAAACTGACGTAATTATTGACATATGTATTCAGAGAAACAATCACATTTTTCCAATCAGCTTCACCAGGAATAAATTCCTGAAATTGTTTAGCATGTGTTTGCAAAGAGGAACCGGCTAATTTTAAAATCTGATATGGATACGTGTTACCACAATCTGTAGAGAGATAAACTAAAAAAGTATCCGTTACAGTATGCGGTGCATAAGCAATATCAAATGTTAGTCTGGCATTTTTAAAATTTTTCAGATCATATGCATTTGTAATAATTGCATCTTCCTCTTCATACCCTGCATAACTATAATTTCTAAAGTGATATGCATTACTGTTTTGTCCGTCAATACCTTTCACTGCAGTAATTTCCCAACCTCTGGCAACATCCGGATTGTATAATTTCCATCCTGTTGGCAATAAAGTACTGTTATTAAAGTCAATCAGCTTTGGCACTTTATAGGGTGTACTAATTTCTACCGGCTTGTATCGCATATATGTTTTGCCGCCTGCTGTGCCGGACAAGGAAACCCATTTAATTCCGGGTGAACCAAAACTGTGTGATGGATTATTACTGGTATAGTCAGTTATGCCATCATCATTCACATCCCATTGTAAATTTGAAACACCTGTAGTTTGTTTTTGAAATTGAAACACATACGGACTATCACAGGCTATTGAATTGCTGGTGTTAAAATTTACATTTACAGAGCTGCAGGTAAGATTTGATCTGCGGTTGATATAAACCCAATTCATATAAGCTAGTTGGTCTGGAGAAAAATGCGACAGACACTTTGCAGGTGCATAACTCATAATATTCGTTGCATCCGGTACATACACCTGATGGTGTCCGTCTTTTTGATTTCCAAAATAAACACACTGTGCATTTACATTCGGACTATTTACAATAGCAGGGCTAAGTCTTGGATCAGCAGGTGTATCACAAAAATAATCACCTGCTTCATGACAATTAGAGCCGTCTACAAATTCATCTGTTTTAACTGTATTTGAATAGCCGTGTGTATGCAGCAGTCCGAAAAAATGTCCCATTTCATGCGGATACACGGTGGTGTCGGCGTTATTGCGAAGTATGACCCAATGCGAACCACCTGGTGTTGGAGCGACTCCTGTTGCAGATGAACCATAAAAACTAATCCCATTTACAAAGTATATATTAATGACATTTGCTGTCCCATAGGTATTGTTTAATGTTTCATATTCGGTGTTATCTATGGTGTAATACGTCGTGTTATTAATATAGTTATAATTACCGCATACATAAAATTCAAGACCTGAATTTTCGAATGTCCTGTTCATAAAATCTAACCCTTTTCTCATATAAGCAGTATCTAAGTCAGTTGATCCGTTATTTTGTCTTACAATATGGATTTTAACCGGTATGCTATTTTTTTTAAGTGTGCTGGAAATACGGCTGGAAGATGAAACGTTTTGATGAAACGATTGCTTGAATGCCTCAAATGCAGGCATTGATTGTTTCATTTTTTCAGCATATTCTTTGCTAATTTCTGTCGCACAAGAAAATTCTTGTGAATATCCATTTGCTGAAATAAAAAGTATTCCAATAACCAATACGAGTGATTTCATAATATGTAGATTTACGTTCATAAGCAATATTTAACACCAAGAGAATGGACAATAAGTTGGGTTTTGTTTCTCTGTAAGTAGTTTAATCACATTAAAATTAATGCTGAACAGTAGAAAGTATCGGTAAGATTAATAAGTGATGCTATTTTTTTAATAAGTGATGAAGTTCGATAGCTTATAGTGTGTATCTTAGAATAGAGTTTACATAAATTATTTAATAATGCGGTTGTTTTTATTCATTATATCCTTTTTATTATTCATTAAACAAGAAACCTATGCACAAAACAATCTTTGTAATTGTGCCACAGGTAAAAATGAATTAAAACAACTGGAAACACTCTTTGCACAAAAAGAATATACTAATACTCAAATCTTAATTGATAAAATTCCGGCAAATACCAAAGCCTGCAGGTTACTGGCTATGTGTTATCAGTTACAACTTTTTTTGGTGAGCAATAAAATAGAAAAAGCAGACAGCATAGTTGAAATTCTTCAGAAAAGCAGTCTTCAAAAAAACTGCAGTGAGATTGCACAACAATATCATCTTCAGCTAGGAAATTATTATGTTAAAAAAGAGAAAAATGATATTGCCTTACAACATTTTATTTTAGTAAAACAGTTTGCAGAACACACAAATGACACATTGTTTCAGATTAAAGGAATTTTACGAATTGCATTTGTATTCAATAAAATGCACGAACCTAAAAGAGCCATTGAATATGACTACATGGCGCTAACATTAGCAAAACAGAAAAAAGAGGAACAATTAATTATGCAGGTTTATACCCAAATGCAGGGTCATTTTGGAATTTGGTACGATATAACAAGTGAAAATAAATACTTAGACAGCATTAAAAAAATAGCAGAACCAAATTTAATCATTGCAAAAAAGCTAAATAAACCTTTAGAAACAGCTCAAACCTATAGTGTTTTAGCTGGTGTTGCCTACTTAGAAAACAATTATAGAAAAATGCTTTTACTTTGCGATAGTGGTTTATCATTTTTAGACAGAACTAAAGATTTCCGTCAGCTACATTCCATTTTCACAAAGAAATGTGATGCTTTTATTGAATTAAAAGAGTATAAAAAAGCCAAGGAATATGCAGATTCGTCTTTGAAATATGCAACACTGGAAGGCGACCCGTTAAGCCTTGCGACAAATTATGAACGCATGTACGAATTGGAAAAACTTCAGGGAAACCACACCGGTGCCTTGTCGTATCATGAAAAATTTATCAGCATCAGAGATAGTATTCGCACAATTGAAAAATCAAAAAAGATAAATGAGCTCGAGCAAAAATACAACAAAGCTCAAAATGAAAAAACCATAAAAGAATTAAGTCAGGCAAAGCAAATTGCGTCGCTTAGAAATAAGATCTACATAGCAGGAATTATTCTGGCAATCCTGATTATAGTTTTAATTGTCATTTTCTACCGACAAAAAACATTGAAAAGCAAACAGGAAAATATGGAAATTGAACAGCGATTGAATCGTGCCCGCATGAATCCGCATTTCTTTTTTAATACGTTGAATTCTCTGCAGACTTTTTCCTTGCAGGAAAACAAAGACTCAAAAGTGGCTCGTTATCTTTCCAAGTATGCAAAAATTATGCGCGAAACACTGGAAAGTACTTATAAAGAGATGAATACCATTGAACACGAGATTGATTATCTATCCAATTATCTGGATTTACAAAAACTTCGCTATCCGGATAAATTTGAGTATCAAATACAGGTAGCTGAAAACATAGAAACAAATGAAACATTTATTCCTGCAATGATCATTCAGCCATTTATTGAAAATGCTATTGAACATGGGTTGAACACAAGTATTGAAAAAGGAATAATTGATATTATTATTTTATCCGAAAACAATCGGTTGCTGGTAGAAATAACGGACAACGGCACCGGATTTACAACTAATAAAAAAGCAAGAGAATATCCGTCACGCGCCACTCAGATTATTAAAGACAGACTTTTATTACTCAATAAGAAACATAAAACAGATGCTACATTTGAAATCGGGAAAGGCAAAAACGATATTGGTACATCTGTAAAAATTATTTTACCACTAATACACAATGATGAAAGTTTTAATAATTGACAATGAAGCACCCATTCGTGCAGGCTTACGTCTTCAACTGGAAACCTTCTTTCCTGAAATGGATGCATTGCAAGAAGCTACCGGTGTTTCAACTGGAATTATTTCCATTGAAAGCTTCCAGCCAGACATCGTTTTTTTAGATGTTGAAATGGATGATGGAACAGGCATAGATTTAATGAGGAAAATCGGCAGTTACAATTTTCAACTCATCTTCATTACTGCGCATAATAAATATGCAGTCGATGCATTTAAATTCAGCGCCATTGATTTTCTGCTAAAACCTATAGATACCGATGACTTATTAACGAGTCTGGAGAAGGCGACATCCAACCTGAAAAACAAAAACTTAAAAGAACAAATACAAGTACTTAATGAAAGTATGAATGCCATTTCTTTAGAGCAAAAAAAAATAGTATTAAAAGACAAAGACTCTATCTATTTTGTAAAAGTAAATGAGATAATTCGTTGCCATGCAGAAGGACCTTACACAGAATTTTACACGACCAAGGGACAAAAAATTACCATCTCCAAAAACCTGAAAGAGTATGAGGAAATGCTGGAACCGTTTGGGTTTATCAGAGCACATCATTCGCATCTGATTAACATCCGGAAAATTATTCGGTTCGACAAAACGGATGGTTGCAATCTAATTATGGAAAACAATGATGAAGTGCCTGTTTCTCAAAGAAAAAAAGAACATTTGATGGAAATAATCGCACAATTGTAATCTTTGTTTATTAAAACACATCACTTATACAATAAATAGCTTCAGTTGTTAATCTCCATTTAAAACCACAAAAATCAGGTTTAAATTGCAGTATAATTTTAAAACCATAATCAAAAATAGTTATCACTTAGTTATCAGGGTTTTTATGTTTCCTACGCTTTTATCATGGGTTCCGTCGGGTGAACTGAATTGATAAAAGCGTATTTTTTTTCTGTCGTTATTTGGTTGTAACTAAAAATTGTAACTTGCGTCAAGAATAACGAAACAACGGAATGGCCATCCTCGAATATCTTTCTTTAAAACCACATAATACATTTGGAATTGATGTGTGTACACACTATTTCACCCGCGTACAATCAAAACAAGATATGATTCATTTGATTACAGATGAATTTCAATATTATAATAAATACCTAATCATTGGAGGTGGCAGCAATATTTTATTATGCAACGATTTTGACGGCTTAGTTATACTTAATGAGATAGAAGGCATTGAATTGGTAAAAGAAGATGAAGATGCTGTTTGGATAAAAAGTTACTCAGGCACAAAATGGCACGATTTGGTATTGTACTGTGTAAACAATAACTACGGCGGCATTGAAAATTTATCGCTGATTCCGGGCACGGTTGGTGCAGCACCGATGCAAAATATTGGCGCATATGGTGTTGAATTAAAAGACACATTTGATTCGCTCGAAGCGATTCATCTGATTTCCGCCGAAAGCAAAATTTTCAAGAAAGATGTTTGTCAGTTTGGGTACCGTGAAAGTATATTTAAAAATACAGAAAAAGGAAACTACTTTATTTATTCTGTTACGTTGAAACTTTCCAAAAAGCCGAAAGTAAACAGTACTTATGGTGACATTCAAAAAATACTAGACGAAAAAAATATTTCTGTGCCAACTATAAAAGATATTTCAGATGCTGTTATAGAAATACGACAAAGCAAGTTGCCGGATCCGAAAGAACTGGGAAATGCAGGTAGTTTTTTTAAAAACCCGGAAGTAGAAAAATCAATTGCAGAAAAAATTCAACAAGATTTTCCGAGTATGCCAAAATATGATTTACCAAACGGTAAAATTAAAATTCCGGCTGCGTGGCTCATTGAACAATGCGGCTGGAAAGGCAAGCAAATAGGTCAAACCGGTAATCACGCAAAGCAAGCCTTATTGATTGTGAATTATGGAAATGCCAGTGGAAATGAAATATGGCAACATGCATTAAACGTGCAAAAATCTGTTGAGTCAACATTCGGCATCCTGCTGGAGCCGGAAGTAAATATTATAACATAGTTACCGAAAAATAAAAAAAAGGTCATTGTTTAAACAATGACCTTTTTTTTATTTTTTATATTTTTTCTTGGTGGCTTTATCAACCTCGTCTACCCTTTTATTCATGTCCAATCCGGGTGTTTTTACTTTTTCCGGTTTCACTTCCTCTTTCTTAGCCGGTTTTTTAGTTGCGCCTTTTTTAAAGGCATAACCAACCTCCACATTTAACCCAAAAAAGTAATTCTTAGATTTTTTATAATCCGGATGCACCCTGTATGCACTGGCATTGATATCATTCAACCCGAATTTAGTTTCCATCGCAATTCCTAAAAACATATTATTGTTGAACAGATAGTCAAAACCAAATCTTATCACACCAACACCTTGGATGGTTTTAAAATAAGATTTGTAATTATCACTTTGGTTAGATGTATAAGATGGATAACCACCAATTGTCGGATCAATTGGGTAACCAACGGTTGTTGGGTTGCCGCCAACAGGTGTAATTTTGTAGGTCATTTGTGCATCTAACATAAAATCCGTTTCAAAACCAACCAGCAATTTCATTCTCCAATGATAGTTATCGTCTGTTATACGAATATGATCTTTTTGTCCGCGCAATAGAGGTGCAAAGCGATACAACACACCAAAACCCATGTATTTAAAATCTACCGATTTCTGATGCTTGCCAATCAGCGCAGGATATTTTCTCCATTTAAATTCATCTTCATAATTCTGACCTTCCTGACAATAATTTGCAAAAGCAACAAAACCATGCTGTTCCTTGAAATTATAACCGCCTTCCACAAACACATGATAACTGAATTTCGGTTTATAATCCAGCTCTTTACTGTTTTCAGCTAAGAAATAAGTGTTTTGAGCCAGCATGTAAGACAATCCTGGAGTTGCACCTACGCTAATGCTGCCACCTTTTTGTGCATAACTGCCTGTTGCTGTAAAAAAGAATAAAAAAATGAATGTAAATTTTATTAGTTTCATCTGTATAATTTTTTTGATTTTATTTGTTCAGATGGAATATCCGTGTTATTCATTACTTTTGACAGCAATTTAAAACAAGCTATTTCATACAATATTTTTGATTTAAACAGACAAACAAAATCTTATAAAACTTGATTTCATTGCTGCATACTTTCCTCAAATATAGGAAAATGCATTAAAATATTTAGTTAAAACACCAATGAGCAGTAAAAAAAGCAGCCTTAGTAAATCCACTTTAATCAGAAGTATACAATGCTCCAAATCATTATACCTGTATAAAAAAAATTACAGCCTGCGCGACAAACCATCCGCTTCACAGCAACAACGATTTGATCGCGGGCACCGTGTCGGAAAACTGGCGCATCAGTTATTTCCAAATGGTAAAGATTGTTCACCGCCAAATCCGTTTAGTTATGATGAATCTATTGCAGCAACAAGATTATTAGTACAGCAACAATATCCGGTCATCTACGAAGCCGCTTTTAAGTATAACGGCATCATGGTTGCTCTTGATTTACTGGTTCAAAAAGACGGGAAATGGTATGCACATGAAGTAAAAAGTTCTTTTCGTATTTCCAATACCTATTTACTGGATGCCGCTATTCAATACTATATCATCACAAAAAGCGGCATTCAACTGGAAGACTTTTCTATCGTCACCATTGACAATGAATATGTCTTTGATGGCACTTTGGACATTCCGGCTTATTTTAAAACTACCTCTGTGCTGGCAGAAATCTATGAACGCATTCCGTTTGTAGAAAAAACAATAGAAGCAGCCATTGCCACTTTGGAAGCAAACACAATGCCTGAAATTTCTATCGGTGCACATTGTACTAAACCATATCCATGTGACTTTCAAACCTATTGCTGGGCAAACATAGAGAAAGATGCTATCTGGTATTTGCCCGGAATTTCCATGCAGGAAAAAAGCAATTTTGTAGAAAAAGGCATCAGCACCGTGCATCAGATTGATAATATGGATGAGCTGAATTCACGTCAGAAAGTCATTATAAAAAGTTTTCAGACACAGCAACCACATATCCTTGCGGATAAACTAAAAGCATTTACAGCACCTATTCAATATCCGTTATATTATTTCGACATCGAAGCATTTCAGCCGGCAATTCCGCTGTTTGTCAATACCAAACCATACGACCGGATTCCATTCTTATATTCTTTGCATTACAAAGAAAATGAAGATGCTGCCTTGCAACACGTAAGTTATATATCACCGGTTGGCAACGATGACAGAATTCATTTTATCGAACACTTTTTACAGGCAACAGAAAAACCGGGACAGATTTTAGTGTTTAACACGTTAATGGAAAAAGGAATTTTGTTTAAAATGATGAACGATTTTCCTCAATACAAAAAAGAAATCCTGGAACGCATCAACCGAATTATTGATGTAGAAATTCCGTTTAAAGAATTGTATTACTATCATCCTGCACAACAAGGCAGTTTTTCTTTAAAAGCAATAGGCAATGCTTTGTTAGGTGTGGATGAATTTTCTAAAAGCGCTGTTAAAGATGGTGAAGAAGCAATGGCAGTCTATAACGAATTATTTTACTGGGAAAACAAAGACGAAGTAAACGCTAAGTTACAGCATTTAAAAACCTACTGTCAAACCGACACATTTGTATTGTATGAAATTTTTGAGTGTTTGAAAAAGCTGTAAGTTCTATCAATGTATCAG
>ENA-UOWO01003808-UOWO01003808.1-activated-sludge-metagenome-genome-assembly--contig:-NODE-3808-length-17162-cov-13.351494_pt1 | contig 17162 bp, 18 predicted proteins | sample MGYA00238148_ERZ761564 | MGnify/ENA primary metagenome ERZ761564 (study PRJEB28885, sample SAMN05720194) | activated sludge metagenome | isolation source: Anaerobic digester | place: USA...
GCATTGCCGAACATTTCAGCCCGGAAGAACTGCCGGGCAAACAGGTGGTAGTCGTAGCCAATCTCGCACCACGCAAATTGCGCGGCATTGAGTCAAATGGCATGATTTTGAGTGCAGAGGAGCCTGACGGAAAGTTGCGCTTGGTGAGTCCAAGTCCTGGGGTGGAGAACGGTAGTGTGGTGAAATAGGGTTTTAGGGTTTTAGGGTTCGTAGTTCGGGGGTTGGGCTTCCAAACTCTGGCTTCCCGAACCCCCGAACTACGAACCCCCGAACCCTAAAACCCTAACCCCCTCTATCTCCTCATCCATAAAAATCAAGTTCATCTCCCCATCGTACACTGCATTAAAAGCAAAAGGCTTTTCCTGCATCAGGTATTGGTATACGGTGAAATCGGTTGGTGGTGTTGGTACGTTGGGCACATCCGCAAAAGCAATCCATTCCAGATCACCTTCCGGGCAAGGCGGAGGCACAATGAAATCAATATCTGCGATGTAAATATTGCATTGCCAGTTGTAATCAATCGGAGAACTTTCCATCAAGCTGCCGCCGTATTTCAAAGCGGTGATTTCCAATCCTGTTTCTTCTTTTAATTCCCGGATAGCCGCAGTACGCGGATCTTCAAACGGCTCCAGCTTGCCCCCTACGGGCAAATAACTGCCTACATAAGGCGGTTTGATGCGCTTGAGCAACAAAAAATGTTGCTGATGCCGCAGAATGACCATAGAACAAGAACGCTTAAGACCAAGTGGAAAAGACATAGACTTTTATGTTGAAAGGTAATTTGAATGGGTTATACGAAGTAAACAGTTATTCGACGAAAAGTTTAGCAAAAAATTCATTCTCCCCTTTTTAGATGGTTTTTCCCAAATCCTCTTTTCAAGGGATGTTTGACGCCCCGCATTGCTGCAACTTTGCAATGTGTTAGTTGATAACACAGGTCACAGAATTAAGCGCAACTGCGCAACACCAAAAACCTGAAACATGTATGAAAACGCTAACCTTGCTCCTGCTTGGCATGGGGCTGGCCAGGTGCATGTTTGCCCAAAACGATGCACCCAATGTGGCCAAAGCCACCGAATTCGCCATCCCGGTTTCTCCTGCGTTCGATCTTTTGGCCGTCAATCCATCACAAATTTTACGTCCAAACAACATCCGGGAATTTAAAGTGGATTGGTCTTTTCGCTCCTGGCGACTCAAACCCAATCTCGCCATTCAAGCGCAACCCATTTGGGAGATTTTTTACAACCGAGCCGATTTACAGGCTTATCAACGTACCTCGTCGTTTTTGAAGACCCTTTCTACCCTTGATTTTTCTGCCGGAACCATTGAAGACGACAGCCAAAATCGACGAGTAGCTCTCGCGGCCAAGATCAATCTGTACCGCGAACGCGACCCACTGAGTGACATTGAACTGTTTTCCGTAGATACCACCTTCAATCGACTCCAGTCGTCCCGGCTGGCGATGATGGTAGACTTACAGCTCCTCAGCAATCGAAACAACATCAGCATGCGCGAAAAACTGCGCTGCGAACAACAATTGGATTCGATTCAGCAAGAATACAACAACCTCGACAAGTTGCAGAAGGACAACATCCAAAACCTGGTGGTTCGCTACCTGCGCAGCAATTGGAATGCCTCCCATGTGGACGTGGCCTTTGGGAAAATTTTTGCCTACGCCAATCCCCAAATCGACAGTCTGGAATTGCGCGGGCAAGCCACCGCTTTTTGGGTCAGCGCCAGCAAGGGCTTGGGCCGTAAAGTGTTGATTACTGGTTTATTCAAATACATCATGCAGGAAAAGCGCGGTGATTTGAACTTTACCAATGCCAGTGGCAATATTTTTTCGATGGGCCTGGGGTTTCGGTACGGCAGTCCGAAGTTCAATTTTTTCACGGACTTTCTCTATTCCCAAGGCAATGCCCAATTCGTTATGGCCGATCCTGGCCTCAACCTGACTCAACTCAGTGCTTACAGCATTACCTACGGCGGAGATTGGCGACTCAGCCGCAATGTCATGCTCTCGTATGGCGTGCGTACCGACTATACCGAAAAGCTGCAATTCAAGAACATCATACCCGTGGCCAATTTGGCTTGTATGATGCGCTAACAAACCATGGAATTTTTTTCACCTAATAAACCTTAAAACAATGAGAAATTCATTAAAAACCCTCATTCCCCAATTGAGCTTCATGCTTATCCTCCTCAGTGGTGCTTTTTCTTTTGTTCATGCCCAGGGTGTTGATACCGCTCAGGCTAGTATACTACTCAAAGGAGATTTACAGAACCATTTACTCAGCAAACTAGGTGGCAAACTGGGGGAAGTCAAGGTCTCTGAACGCTTTACTGCTGGCAATTCCACCATTCAAATTGCAGCCCGGCAAGTCTCTTCCAGATTGGGGACAGTTGACCAAATCACCATTAAAATCACGGAAGCTGGCAAAACCCAATTGTTTAGCCTCACCCAAAGCGGTGATGGTAAACTTTCTGAACTCCGCAGCGGCCAATTGGTGGCCATTAGTGGCAGCAATCCGCTTACTTGTATCACCCAGCTGTTTGGATCGGCCAGTTCTTGTGGTACTTGTAAAACTAAAATTCTCAATTGTATCTCTCAAAACAGTGGATTTTTAGCAAGAGCCCGCTGTATTGCCAGATCATTCGACGGCAGTTGTATCTCTTGTGGCATAAGTCTGTTTACAGTTTACAACTGTTTAAAAGGCAATTAAATTCTTTTTTGGAGTTTCTGTGACCATTAACGGGCGGGTGGCAATGTGTTGTCATCCGCTCTCGTCATTACAAATTCAACACTTAACTTAAAAAATCAAGAATATTTTACCTTACTCCTTTGATTTATTGCGTAAAGCAATTTATCTTTGCACCCTAATTCTAAAATCGAAAAAGGGGTTTGCCATGAAAAAAGAAATCCATCCGCAAAGTTACCGTACGGTGGTATTCAAAGATTTCTCTTGCGATGAGTCTTGGTTGGGCCGTTCTTGTGCTCCTAGCCGCGATAGCGTCGTTTGGGAAGATGGCAATGAATATCCGTTGATTAAACTGGAAATTTCCAGTGCATCACATCCATTCTTCACCGGTAAGATGAAGTTTGTAGATACTGCGGGCCGTATTGACAAGTTCAATAAGAAATTTGCCAAATTTGTTCAGAAGTCGTAAATCACCGCACAAGTGATTACGGTAAAAAAAGTCCCAATCAGGTCTGGTTGGGACTTTTTTTTTAATTTTCGGGCAAACTTTCACACGTCCTATGTGGCACGTCATCCTATTTGACAGCGAAGTTCGCGAACAGCTGCTTCCGCTCACTTTTACCCGACCAGTAGGTGATCTACGAGTAGGTGCACTGACTATTCGTGAAAAATGGGAAAAGTGGCTCAATGCGAAGGTTTCCTTCATTACCCAAGATTATCTTGCGAGCAAATTTCCAATTGACTATGGCGATGAAAACATCGTCATCAATGGTTCGGTGATGCCTTCAGATCGTTTGATCCGGCTCATTCGCCAAATGGAATTCAATGAAGCCTATCTGAAAGGGGAAGAACTCATCGTGGCCAAATTGGATCGAGAGCAACTGGAGAAACTCATCCATGATGAAGACATCGACCAGTTGCACGTGTATGACATCGAAGACACTCCTTTTTTGAAAATAGATCACCCCTGGGATATTTTTATGCACAATGCTGCTGCACTGGAAGAAGACTTCCAGTTGTTGACCCAGGGCCGTGACTCTCAACCCCTTTCCGACAGCAATCGCATCATCGGCGACCCGGCACGCATCTTCCTGGAAGAAGGTGCCAAAGTGGAAGGTGTCAGTCTGAACACCGTAGATGGCCCCATTTATGTCGGCAAAAATGCCGAAATCATGGAAGGCAGCCTGATTCGGGGAGGTTTGGCTCTAGGGGAATCCGCCCAGGTAAAAATGGGCACCCGCCTTTACGGCAGCAATTCTTTTGGCCCTTGGAGCCGCATCGGTGGCGAAGTGGTCAACTCGGTAGTACAAGGCTATTCCAATAAAGCCCACGATGGATTTCTGGGTCATTCGGTCATTGGTGAATGGTGCAACATTGGCGCCGATACCAATACCTCCAATCTCAAAAACACCTACGAAGAAGTTCGCATCTGGAATTACCCCGCCGGGCAGTTCTTGCCAACGGGTGTTCAGTTCTGTGGCGTTATCATGGCTGATCACGTTAAAGTAGGCATCAACTCCATGCTCAATACAGGTACCGTCATTGGTGTAGGTGCCAATATTTTTGGCGCTGGATTTCCACGCGCTTTTGTGCCTTCTTTTGCCTGGGGCGGGGCTGCTGGTTTTACTACCTTCCAACTGGACAAAGCTTTTGAAACCGCCGAGGCCATGATGCAGCGGCGCGGCAAGGAATTCGACATTTCGGAGCGCTTGATTTTATTGCGCGCTTTTGAAGACACGTCCAAATACCGAAACTGGGAAAAGTAACCACTCAAAATGCACATTCCAGCCTGGAAACGTTACCTGAGTTACCTTGTTGAGATTCACCTGGAAAGTGCGTCGAGTGAGTACAATCCACACCTCTATGTAAGCATGCGCAGAGGGCGCTTCCAACTGAGTACTGCCCACGCAGTGTATTCCTTTGAAGATTTGTACACCAATTTTGCCCGCGCTTTTGAGCGCTGCAAACTCCAGGAATTGGCCGGCAACGAAGCCTTGGTACTTGGCCTGGGTCTGGGCAGTATTCCTTATATTTTGGAGAAAAAAATGGGCCTGGATTTTCACTTCACCGTAGTGGAAATTGATGCCGTTATTGTTGACTTGGCCTATCGATACACCTTAAAAGAATTACACTCGCCCATTGATATGATCTGCACGGATGCCGAAATATTTGTGTCCAGCACCTATCAGCACTACGATTTGATCTGTATGGATGTTTTTGTGGATGACGAAATCCCCGGGCCGTTCCAACAAATCGAATTTTTGGAACAATTGCGCGATCTACTCGAGCCCGGCGGCCTTTTGCTTTACAATGTCCTCGCCTTGCGCAAAACGGATCGGAAAAAAGCCGAGCGTTTTTACAACCAGGTTTTTAAAACTGTTTTTCCAAACGCTACTTTTATTGAAGTGGAATTCAATTGGGTGTTGGTGAATGAGCAGGCGCTAATGAATTAAGGGACGGAAAAGAAATAAAGTTACATTCTGACTGGGCTCTTTTTTGATTTTGCTGCGTTACTCGTCAGTTGCGTAGGCTGGCTATGCGCCTTCCTCGTGCCTTGCCAAATCAAAAAATAGCCGAGTCAACTTTGTAACTTTCTTTCTTTTCCATCCCTAAGGCCTCCGCAAAGGCTGCTTCAAGGACTCAAAAAATGAATTAATGTAACTTACCGCATCGCTGCGACCAGCGGCACTCAGTGCTTTGAATCCCTTGATCAACTCGACCATTTCTTGCCGTTTGGATTCAAACAAGGCTTTGGTGCTGGCAATTTCAGCGTCATTTTCCGTCATACTCAGGAAAATCCGCTCGCGGATGCTGGTCAATTTATAGTCGGCATTTGGCAAAGCATAGCTGGCGTTTACAAAGCCTGAAAAGTCAAAATCATAAGGCACCATCACAGCTTTGCTGCCATCTTTAAACTTAAGCATTTTCATGTTGCGCACCATTTGGATCGACCAATCGGTATTGCCAATCATGTACTCAAACAGACAAGCAATATTCACTTGTTCCATATTGAGGCTATCCTTGGGCGTAGAAAAACAATCGTCACAAAGTTTAGCCCCATATCGTTTGGCCATGCTGGCTTCGTCTTCCATCAAAATGCCCCAACCCGTGGATCTAGCCTTACTTTTGGTGTCCCGGTATTTGATCTCAACCAGATGTACCTTCAAACTATAAGGACTGACCAATGCTAAAAGTTTATAGGCCAAATACTCGCGCATCAGGAATTCCTTACCTTCATAGCCTTCCACACAATGGGTAATGAGTTTTAGTTCATCGTCTTTGGCCAGGCCCGCTTTTTGCAAATCTCCCTTATTAAAATTAAGCTTGAGCGGAGGCAGGATACAGATCCGCCGCCGAAATTTTCCTCTCGAGCGAAGTTTGATGTCCCACTTTTGCACCTGACCAGCTCCATCTGTAAAAGAGATGGTAGCGGGTTGATATTCGTTGGTCTTTTTTTGATCCTTGAGCAAGGTAAGGTCGGTGTTCAGTTCCATTTCGAGCGATTCTCCAATCGCCATAAAATCGAAAATGGTTTTAGCCGAATCGTTTTTTTGACCGTACAGCAACACGCTTGTTCCCAATAAAAAGACGGCTAAGGTGAAAAATGAGCGTTTGAGTGACATGGGCAGGTATATTTATAAGGGTAAAGATGCAAAAAATTCGGAAAAAAAAAGACCGGACAAATTTGTCCGGCCAAGCTTGCCTTTAGCGCCCCAATTGGGTGTCATCGGTGATGACAATGAATGGGGCTTCTGGTACAACTGATTTGCTGAATGCAACACCATCAACGAGGTGCTGATAAAAAGGGTAAATTTTTTCCATTGGATAAAGGGTTTTGTACGTGCCGACAGATTAACCCGCTTATAAAGATGGTGCATTTACCCTGGATGAACTGAACAGCTCAAAAATAGCCGCGTGTAGATCCATTTGTCCTACCAGCAGCGCGCTTGATGTACCCCTGCAGATTTTGGGCAATCTCGCAGCCTGGCCGCTCCAGTAAATTGGTCATCAGTTTTTTAGCTAAAATCTTTTCTCGCAATAGTTTCCCGAAGACCGGAATTTTTTATGCGCATTATTTCCCAAACACCCCCGAAGACAAATACCGATCGCCCCGATCACAAATGATGCACACGATCAGGGCTTCATCCAATTCTTCCGCCAGCCTGGCCGCCGCCGCAACCGCTCCCCCACTACTCACGCCGCCAAAAATGGCATCTTCCATGGCTAGGCGGCGCATCATCTCGATGGCTTCTTCTTGGGATACATCGATGATGCGGTCAACTCGCTCGGCTTCGTAAATCTCGGGTAAAAACTCCTTGGACCAACGCCGAATTCCCGGAATATTGGAGCCATCGGTAGGTTGCACCCCAACAATTTGTACCTCCGCGCTTTGTTCTTTCAGATAACGGGAAGTACCCATGATGGTGCCGGTAGTGCCCATTGAGGAGACGAAGTGGGTGACTTTTCCGGCGGTATCGCGCCAAATTTCTGGGCCGGTGCTGCGGTAGTGGGCGCCCCAATTGTCGGGATTCGCAAACTGATTGAGCATGAGGTAGCCACCTTGAGCCACCATTTCTTCGGCCAGCTCACGAGAGTATTCAATGGTTCGTTCGGCAGGGGTGAGCAACACCTCTGCGCCAAAAGCTTCCATGGTTTGTACCCGTTCAGCGGTCGAGTTATCGGGCATAATCAGGGTGATGTCTACATCGAACAAGCGGGCGATCATGGCAAGGGCGATACCCGTATTGCCACTCGTTGCTTCTACCAGTCTGATGCCAGGTTTAAGTTCGCCTCGATCAAGCGCCCCTTTGATCATGCCATAAGCGGCACGGTCTTTTACGCTTCCACCAGGGTTTTGCCCTTCCAGTTTAGCGTATATTTTTATCCCCGGTTTTTGAATCACGTGCCGAATTTCAACCAAAGGGGTATTGCCAATCAGGTCTGCTACTGAAGCCATATTTGTTTATTTGCTTTGGGTTAAATTATTCTTCTCCGCCTTTTTGAGAGTGGCTGTCATTGGAACTATAGTACACCCGACTGAAAGGCGGTACCGATTTGGTGACCCACACGTTGCCACCAATGACGCTGTTGTTCCCAATGACCGTTTCGCCGCCCAGGATGGTCGCTCCGGAATAAATCACCACGTTGTCCTGAATGGTAGGATGGCGTTTGACGGCCGCGAGTTCTTTTTTTACACTCAAGGCGCCCAGGGTAACCCCCTGGTATATTTTCACATTATTGCCAATGTGTGAAGTTCCCCCAATGACGATACCGGTACCGTGGTCAATGCAGAAGTTTTCGCCAATTTCCGCCGAAGGGTGGATGTCTACTCCGGTGCGGCTGTGCGCGTATTCCGTTAAAATACGCGGAATCAGTGGAACGCGCATTTCGTACAATTCATGCGAAAGACGATACACCGCAATGGCATAAAACCCTGGATAAGTTCGAATTACCTCCGGCAAGTCGATGGCTGCCGGGTCTCCTTTGAGGATGGCCTCGGCATCTTTAAGCAATAGACCGCGTACACGAGGCAGGCAAGACATAAATTCTCCCTCTAATTCGGGCGCTTTGGTATGCAAAGCACCATCCGCAGTATCCAAAATTTTGTTCAATTCCAGTTTCAGCAATTGGTAATGTTGCTCAAATTCGCGCACATTGGCGTAACGATGATCGGCAAATTCTGGAAACAAGAGGCCCAAAATACCATTAAGCCAGGTAGAAATAGTGGATGGCGAGGGCATTTGTTGGGCTTGTCGATGGGAATCGTAGAGCTTTTGGATAAATTGTTTTTCCATGGGAAAATTTTGGTTGATCGCATTAGTCTGGTTCCGAAGGTACAGATAGAACAAGATAAAGCAGCAGAAAGTGGAAGGGGAAATTCAACTTTTTCAAAAAAATCTTTTTGCAGGTAGTACATTTGAATGCGGACAAATGTACGGAGGGAGTCGATGACCGTATAATCAGGAAATCCAAATGAGTACAATCGTTTTTGAAAAAAAAGGCCAGGTCGCTCGGGTGATCTTCAATCGTCCCGAGGTATACAATAGCTTCAACCGCCCGATGGGCCGAGCGCTGTTAAAAGCACTCCAGGTTTGCGCCGATGATGCCGATATACGCGCAGTGTACCTCAGCGGAACAGGGAAGGCATTTTGTGCCGGGCAGGACCTCAATGAGTTGCAGGAACCCAGTCCGGCCACTTTTGACGAACTTTTGGGCAACTATTACAATCCCATCATCTTACAAATCACTGCCCTCAAAAAACCGGTTGTAGCCGCCGTGAATGGGGTAGCTGCAGGAGCAGGCGCCAACCTTGCACTGGCCTGTGATCTTGTGGTGGCAAGCTCATCGGCCAATTTTATCCAGGCTTTCAGCAAAATTGGGCTGGTGCCAGATAGTGGTGGGACGTTTAACCTGCCACGTTTGGTCGGCAAACAGCGCGCCACAGCCTTGATGATGCTGGGTGAAAAAATCAGTGCGACAGCTGCACGAGACATGGGCATGATTTACGAAGTTTATCCCGATGAAAGTTTCGCGGAATCTTCCTGGAATTTAGCGGAAAAATTAGCGGCCATGCCCACTTATGCCTTGGCATTGATCAAACAAGCCTTGCAACAATCGGGAGAGCATACCCTGAAGCAACAATTGGATCTGGAGCTAAACATGCAAGGCCTGGCCGGGGCCAGTGAAGATTTTGCGGAAGGGGTGAAGGCTTTTTTGGAAAAGCGTCCACCTCATTTTTCTGGAAAATAGGCTTTTTCCCGCCTGCGGCGGGTTAAATTGAATACATCCACTGCTCCTGTCGGGTCTTGTTTATCCATGAAAACGACAAAATGGGAACGCGGATGACGCGGATTAAGCGGATTTACGCTGATCTTAACTTACGAACAAATATATCCGCGTAAACCCGCTTAATCCGCGTCATCCGCGTTCCCATTGAAATTCCTGCGAAAGAGCCGAAGGCTCCGAGTAGAAGTGAAAAATTTATGCATAAACAACGCTCGATGGTACAAGTGGGTACCAAAATTTCATGATCTAGTTGATATGTCGAATCCCGAAGATGATGCCACCACCCCCAGGGTTCGTGCAGGAGTAGGCCAACCCTCCTCTCTGAATCCAAGCTGGACGCCCAAATCGCGGCGAACCAACATCCAGGCCGAAGAATACATTCGTGGTATTCTCCAAGGGGATCGTGTGCGCTTGAGCCAGGCAATCACCCTGATCGAAAGCAAACATACACAACATCAAGAACTGGCCCATACCATCATCGAAGCCTGTTTGCCCCACAGTGGCAACTCCATCCGCATCGGGATTACGGGGGTACCGGGAGTGGGCAAAAGCACTTTCATCGAGGCTTTAGGGCAAAACGTGTGTAGCCAGGGGCGCAAATTGGCCGTTTTGGCCATCGACCCCAGCAGCCAAATCAGCAAAGGCAGCATCATGGGTGACAAAACCCGCATGGCCAAACTTTCCGCCGACCCGCAGGTGTACATCCGTCCATCGGCCGCCGGAGATTCACTCGGAGGTGTAGCCCGCAAGACCCGAGAAACCGTGATTTTGTGCGAAGCAGCCGGGTTTGATACCCTCTTCATCGAAACGGTAGGGGTAGGACAATCCGAGGTAGCGGTACACTCCATGGTCGATTTTTTTCTTTTATTGCTACTTCCTGGTGCTGGTGATGAACTTCAAGGCATCAAAAGAGGTATAGTAGAGATGGCAGATCTTGTTGCAGTGAACAAAGCCGATGGAGACAATCAACAACGCGCCAAACGGGCTGCTGCGGATTACCGCAATGCCTTGCATCTGTTTCCACCCAAAGCCAGCAATTGGGAGGCGAAAGTTTTGACTTGTTCCGCTTTGAGTGGACAAGGAATTGCCGAGATTTGGCAGTTGATTGAGGAATATACCCAATTTACCCAAACCAGTGGATTTTTCCAAAGTCAACGTCAATCACAAGCACGGTATTGGTTGCACGAAACCATCCAGCAGTTTTTGCAGCAGCAATTTTACCACCATCCGCAGGTCGCCACGCTGCTGAACGAACGGGAAACGGAAGTACTGGCTCAACGAAAATCGCCTTTTCATGCTGCCGAAGAATTGGTCAAGGTATTTTTGGGGTTGAAAAAATGAAAGATTCCGTACCTTGTCAAAGCTTAAAATTTCCTACTTCGCCGACAATTTGTAGCGATTGGGAGGAAAATTTTAGACGGCATCTCTTTACAGTCCTAATATTGCTATCAAATTTTGAAAACTTCAAAAAAACCAATAAAATGAAGAATTTAACCAGTGCAGTGGTACTTGTCCTTTTGGGTCTGCTTTTACTTTTTGGTGGGTGCAATACCTACAACGGAATGGTTAATGCCGATGAAGATGTGGATAACGCATGGTCAAAAGTTCAATCTGCTTACCAGCGCCGGGCCGACCTTATCCCCAACCTGGTCAACACCGTTAAAGGGGTAGCCAATTTTGAAAAAAGCACCCTAACCGCAGTGATCGAAGCCCGTTCCAAAGCAACGAGCATCACCATTGATCCAGCAAACGCCACGCCTGAGCAACTGGCTGCTTTCCAACAAGCGCAAGGGGGGATTTCTCAATCATTGGGTCGTTTGATGGTGATTGCCGAGCAATACCCAGAACTCAAGGCCAATCAGAACTTCCTGGAGTTGCAGTCACAGTTGGAAGGTACTGAAAACCGCATCAAAGTTGCCCGGGACACGTACAATGACGTTTCCACCCAGTACAACAAAAAAGTGCGCAGGTTTCCAAACAGCCTTTTTGCTGGCGTATTTGGATTCCAACAAAAATCTCAATTCCAGGCGGAGCAGAATGCACAGGATGCTCCGGACGTGAAGTTTGAATAAAAGTTGAAGAGTTGAGAAAGTTGAGGCTACCGGACACGGCGCTCGCGGTAGCCTCAACCTTCTCAACTTCTCAACCTTCCTCAACCCAATCCCTCCATTATGATCAAATTTCTGTCTACCGAAGAAGAAAAACGAGTAATCGACTGCATCAAAGAGGCAGAAGCTGCAACTACTGGTGAGATCAGGGTGCATTTGCAGGGCAAAGTGCAAAAAACGGCCTGGGAAGATGCTCTTGCTGTTTTTGATCACTTGAAAATGGCCGATACCCAGGATCGCAATGGGGTCTTAATTTTTATCGTACCCAAAGACCATCAATTGGTCATTATCGGTGACAAAGGAATCCATGATCGCGTCATGAACCATTTTTGGGTGGGGGTAAGGGATGAAATGCTGCTGCATTTCCGCAATAAGGATTTTGCCGGAGGCATGTGTGCTGGCGTAAAATTGATTGGTGCGAAACTCCAAAAGCATTTTCCTTGTGGTGATGCCGATACTGAAAACGAGCTGCCTGATGATATTTCCTACGACATGTAGGCCTATTTTTATAAATTTCTGTTCATGAATATGAAATCCCTGTTGTTGTTATTGGGATCGATGTGGGTGTTGAATGGGGTTTTTGCCAAAGAAATTCCCGCCCGCCCCCAAACCATGGTCAACGATTACGCTGGGGTACTCAGTCCTACGGAATTGAACAACCTGGAGCGCAAACTACGCGCCTACGAAGACTCTACCTCTACTCAGATTGCCATTGTCATCGACAAATCCCTGGAGGGAGAAGATGCATTTGAATACTCCTTCCGCCTGGCCCAAGCCTGGGGAATTGGCCAAAAAGACAAAGACAACGGCGTACTCATTTATGTGGCTCAGGCCGAGCGCAAAATCCGCATTGTCACCAATGCAGGCGTCCAGGGCTTTTTAACGGATGCATTGTCCAAGCGCATCATTGAAAATACCATTACCCCCGCTTTCAAAAAAGGCCAGTTTTACGCTGGGCTGGATGGTGCCGTGGACAACATCATTCAAGTTGCCGCCGGTGAATACAAAGCCGATGAAAAGAAAGATGCGGAGGGCGGCGGAGCCATGTCCTTCCTGATTTTGTTGCTCATTATCGGTGGGGTGATTGCCATGTTCAGCTATCTTTCGCGGCGTTCTGCCCAGGCGGGAGGCGGTTATTACGGCGGTGGCCGTTACAACGACAACCGAGGTGGCGGCGGTGGTTGGATCATCTTCCCCGGCGGCTTTGGCGGCGGTGGATCTGATCGCAACAGCGACTGGGGAAGTGGTGGCGACGATTGGGGTGGTTTTGGCGGTAGCGACGGATTTGATGGCGGTGGTGCTGGTGGGGATTGGTAAAACCCCTTATCTGTTAATTGATTGGTTTTTATGAATGTTGTTTTCTATACCATCGCTTCGTCACAGCGGATTTAGAAAAGTAAGAACATGGCTGTATGCACCATCGTTTAGGGGTTGTGTTTTCGGTTTATTTAGCTTATTTTTGAAAAAAATGATCGATCTATGAACATTCAAACTGAAAAGCTTAAATTAATTGAATGGTTGGTACAACTGAACGATATTACTGTTTTATCCCAAATTAAAGAAATAATGGATAAGGCAAAACCTGTTGAAAACCTATCTTTACTTTCTCAGGATGAACTTAAAAAAAGGGCAATGATTGCCAATCGAAATATTGAAAATGGAGAGATTTATCTTTTAGAGGATGTAATGAATGAAGATTGGGACTAATGACCGTTTTATACACCGCCTGGGCGAAAAATCAATTGCGCGAAATTTACAATTACTACAAAGAAATTGGAGTCCCTAAAAAGGGGAGAAAAATTCGCATATCCATCAACAAAAAAGTACTACAACTAAAAACATTTCCTTTCTTAGGTCGAGAAGAGGAAGGTCTCTCCGATTTAGGACAAGGACACAGGTATATTGTTGAAGGTCAATACAAAATCATTTATCGAATCATAGAAGACAACGTATATGTTACAGATATTTTTGACACACGTAGAAATCCTGAGGCGATGGTGCCCTAGATCAAAATACAATCTGACTTCAAATGCTTAAATCACCCTTATGAAAAAACTGCTACTCCTGCTCATTGTTTTTTTTGTGGTGATTTTTGCAGCTCAAGCCCAAACTGCGGAGCAGGATAAAGTAAGGAAATGGCTTCCCGCAAAAAAAATCATTCGCCAGGATGCCCCGCTGGTGAGCAAAAGCCCCAATCCGCTCCGACTCAACATTGCTTACCGCAATGCTACGGACTACCTGCCCGATACGGCGCAGGTGGAACACAGCCCGCTGAGGTACCTCCGCATCAATGTGCATTTTATGAATGCCAGCGACCGGGCACACAACTACGATGGCGAGGAAGCCATTCGTTTTGCCAAAGACTTGATTGATTACGCCAACCAGGACTTGCAAAAGAACAACAAACTCTGGCTGCCTTACCGCAATAAGCTACCCGTTATTCCCCCGCGGTACCAATACCAATTGAGTCCACAAACGACAAATTCCGGCGACCAGGGGATCTATTTTCATTACGACGATCGCCTTTGTTACTACATCCACAAAGGCCCTACCGCCAACTTGTTTGAGACCGAAGTGTTGGAAAAATATCAAATCGGCGCCGATTCAGTGCTCAATGTGTTCATCATGCCCCATCATCCCGACAGTATGAAATCAGCCTGGTACAGCAAAACTGCGGGTGGTGTAGGGGTAATGCTGGGCAATGCCATCAAAATGGCAGGCATGTACGAAGGCCATCAGCCCGCCTGGGCCTACCGCGGCATACTCAACCACGAGGCCGGGCATTTTTTGGGCTTGTCCCACGCTTTTTTTCGCGATGGATGTGATGATACTCCCGAACACGGCAATCCTTGTTGGAGCCGTACCACGGAGGCTCCTTGCGATACAGCCGCTTCCAACAATATGATGGATTACAACGCGCTGCAAAACGCCCTCTCCCCTTGTCAAATTGGCACCATGCACGCCCGTATGGCCGATACCAACAGTTATGAACGGCGTTTTTTGGTCAAAAACTGGTGCACCCGCCAGGAAGGGCAAGACATTACCATTCGCGATACCGTTGTTTGGAAAGGCGACAAAGACCTAACTGGCCACGTGACCATCGTGGCCGGAGGAGTATTGAGGATCGAAGCCCGCCTATCGCTGCCCGAAAACGCCCGCATCACCTTGATGCCGGGTGCCGAATTGCAGTTGGGAAACAAAGCGCTCTTGCACAATGCTTGTGGATTGAAATGGGAAGGCATCGAGGCTCCGCGCCGTTTTTTCGGGGCACGGGGAAAAGTGCTGGCGGAGGATGGAGCGCGGATTAAAGGGGCGCGGTTTATTGATTATTGATGCCCGCCAACTGGTCATGAATCAAGCTATTGCACTTGTACTAGCGGGTAAACTCAAGCTCCCTCAACACATACAATTAGATGATGGAAAAGCGTTTTGCTTTTGTCTCTTTTTATCCTTATTTTTAGCTCAAACCAGTTAAATTAATGAAAATTAACCTCTACAAAGCAGAAGGTAGCGCCACCCTACCAGATTTTACCAGTAGTAAAGAGTTGAACGACCCCGCCAACTATATTCCCAGCCAGGAATTAATTGATGCCGTCAATATTGCAATGCTATTGGGACAACCCCTGCTCTTGACCGGAGAACCAGGAACGGGCAAAACCCAATTGGCTTACCATCTCGCTCATTTTTTCAATCTGGATAAACCTTTGATTTTTAATACCCAAACCTCTTCACTAGCTGCAGATTTATTTTACAAATACGATGCATTGGGGCATTTTCAATACAACCAAAACAACAGCAACCGTTTGAGCCCCGCCGAGATAGAAGAGCAATTTATCACGTACAATGCCTTGGGGCAGGCCATCCGCAGTCAAAAAAGAGTCGTGGTATTGATCGACGAGATTGACAAAGCGCCCCGGGACTTGCCCAACGATATTTTGTTTGCCATTGAAAACATGCATTTTAAAGTACCGGAGATCAATCAGGAGTTTGTGTCGGATGAAAAATACCGCCCAATCATCATCATGACCAGCAATTCCGAAAAAAACCTGCCAGACGCATTTCTGCGTCGGGTTGCTTATTTTCACATTACTTTCCCTTCTTCTGATCAACTTTTGTACATTTTGAGTCGAAAAACCAACAATGTTCAGATTCGGGATTTAAAAAAAATCATTCAACACTTCGGCAGCATTCGGGATTTGCAACTGAAAAAGCCCCCATCCACAGCGGAACTGATTTATTGGACTTTTTTGTTGTTGAAGCTAAAGTTTCCCATCGAACTACTGGGGGGCTCACTGGAGATGCATGAACGAAAATTGTTACTGTCGAGCTACGTTGTATTGACCAAGAATAAAGAAGATCTGGATTTGCTCAAAAATTTGATGTAATGCCAACAAGTTCAGCAACATGACCACAGGTAAAACACCAGCAACATCCCAAATTGAAGCATTCATTGCCCTGGTGGTGTCCAACTGGGAAAAAAAGGGCAAGGCTCTTGGGGTGGATACCTATATGCAGATTCAGCAGTTGATCAACAAGCTGCCGAATAAGGTAAAACCTGCCCAGTTGAGGGGTTATCTTGCGCCTATTCTGGTCAATAATCCGCAGCAACAAAAGGATTTTTACCTGTTTTTTGATCAAATGCTCGAAGTTTACGCGGCGCAGCAAGCACAACAGGAGCTTTTGCTTAAAGCAGGCGAAACTGCGGGAAATCAACCTGTTTCGAGAAAGGCTTACCCAAAATTGATTCAGCAATGGCAAGGTTTTTCTCGAAAAATTCAGTGGCTGGTTGTGTTGGGCTTGGTCACTTCTATATTTGTACCCGTTTCTCTGGTCTTTTATGTTAAACAACTTCGCCACAATCACTTACAAGAACAAGAAATTCTGCGTGACCCCATTTTTAATGAACAAGCGTCTTCTACAACCAATACCGTTAAACCGCCCGCAGTTAAACAAAATCCTCAAACAGGAAAACCAGGCCAAACACCAACACCTGCCCCACATGCGCCCAAAACGGCGCGAGACAGCTCAAGTTTCCATGAAAATGCCCCCATTTATTTTGAATCAACTAAAGCCGGTGGCTTGTCTTTCAGCACGCAGCACGCCTACTTCTCGCCGCTCAAGGGGATGATTCTGCTGCTCTTTACTTTGAGTCTTATTTTGTTGGGCTTGTGGTTGCGGTACAGAAACCGCAGATTTGGCTTGCTACCCAAACTTGATCCTGATTTGCCGCATGAATGGACGATCAGGATTCCGTTTTTGCACCACGTCCACATGGGTGAATCCTTCAATCTGGCGGTGGCAGAGCTACGCAAGCGCCGTGCCACCGAAAATCTTCGGCTCAACCTCAAACAAACCGTCAAGGCTACGGCTGAACAGGCGGGGATGATTGATTTCAAATACAGCACACTCAGTCAGACCAAAGACTACCTCGTTCTGCTGGATTTGGGTTCGACGCGCAATCAAAGGAGCAAATTATTTGAACTCATCATCAGGTCGTTGGAAGCTCAGGAAGTACCCCTCAGCTTATTTTATTACCGCGATGATCCCCAACATTGTTGGAATGAGCAAT
>ENA-UOWO01003814-UOWO01003814.1-activated-sludge-metagenome-genome-assembly--contig:-NODE-3814-length-17141-cov-11.148835_pt1 | contig 17141 bp, 16 predicted proteins | sample MGYA00238148_ERZ761564 | MGnify/ENA primary metagenome ERZ761564 (study PRJEB28885, sample SAMN05720194) | activated sludge metagenome | isolation source: Anaerobic digester | place: USA...
GAAAGTGACCGGGATGTCGCCGATTGATTATAGAAATAAATACAATTGATTTTTTGAAGCTGTTTCCCGCTTTGCTTCGCCAGTTCTGTCTTTGGCGTCGGGTCAAGATTGTAATTTGGTCATCAGGTCATTTTTGCTTCTTTTACCGCTCCGTTTTAATATTCGTAAGCGGTGTTCGTTGAGCCGCGCCCATCGGGCGAACGGATGCAATAATCTGCGATTTGCGGCAAGACAAAAGAAGGCCCTCGCGGCAGCGATAACCATGACTGCCTCAAAAATAATAGGTGTAAGCAAATTTCCGCGAATTGCATTTGTGGCGAGACAAAAGATTCAAAACTGGAATCTCCCGGTAAATGCTAAACCGCGTTAGGGATTGCAGCGGTATCCTTTTTATCCCGCAGGGTAAAAAGATACAAGCGCAAAGCCCGGCCAGGGCCGAACGTAAAGAAACAGTCCAGTGGACTGTTTTAGTGAGGAGCCAGCAGGCGCGATGGCCGGTGTGAAAGGCAACGCCAAAAAAAAGCCACACTCCTCAGCATGGCTCCTATCTCAAATCAAAGTCTTAAAAAACCTCACTTGCTTCTTTCAACTTCTCCGTGTTATTCACGAGTTGCAACTCATCAATCATCTTCTGGATATCGCCATTCACGAAATTCTGCAGATCGTAGATGTTCATATTGATGCGGTGGTCGGTTACGCGGCCCTGCGAATAATTGTAGGTGCGGATCTTAGCCGATCGATCGCCAGAACTTACCTGCGACGAACGCTTCTTGGCATCTTCGTCCTGTTTCTTGGCGAGTTCCTGTTCGTAGAGGCGCGAGCGCAATACGGTCAAGGCCTTGTCTTTGTTTTTGTGCTGCGATTTCTCGTCCTGGCATTGGGCAACCAATCCGGTTGGGATGTGCGTGAGGCGCACCGCCGATTTGGTGGTGTTCACCGACTGTCCGCCGGGACCTGACGAACAGAAGTAATCGATGCGCACGTCGTTCATGTCGATTTGTACGTCGAATTCTTCGGCTTCGGGCAACACCATGACGGTCGCAGCCGAGGTGTGTACGCGGCCTTGGGTTTCTGTTTGTGGTACGCGTTGTACACGGTGTACGCCGGCTTCGAACTTGAGTGTGCCGTACACATCCTCGCCGGTGACTTCAAAAATCACCTCTTTGAAACCACCCGAAGTGCCTTCGTTCATATCCACGACCGAAGTCCTCCAACCGCGGTTCTCGCAGTATTTGGTATACATCCGAAACAAATCTCCGGCAAAGATACTGGCCTCGTCGCCACCGGTTCCGGCACGAATCTCTACCATAACATTCTTGGCGTCTTCGGCATCTTTTGGAATCAGCATGAATTTGATCTCCTCTTCGAGTTCGGGCAGTCTCTCTTTGGCTTCGTCGAGTTGCATTTTGGCCATTTCTACCATTTCTGCGTCGCTGCCCTCGGCTATGATCGCGTTGGCTTCATCTATGTTCCCCGTAAGATTGACGTACTCGTCGCGTTTGTCGGCTAAGGCCTTCAAATCTTTATATTCTTTGTTGAGCGCAACCCAACGCTTTTGGTCGGCAATGACATCGGGTTGGATAATCAAATCCGATACTTCGTCGAAACGCTGCTTTACGATCTGTAATCTGTCTAACATTTTTCTCCTTGATTTTGGTGCGCAAATTTACAAAAAATTGTTTAGGTTCTGTACCGCTGTTTTTGCTGTAATTTTGTTAATTTTGAGACGCATCAAACCCGATCCATTTGACACCTATCACTATCCGCTTGGGGACTCCCGACGACTTTGCCATCGTTTACAATTTCATCAACCTGCTCGAATACGGGATTTTGGATGAGGCAACGCAACGGCGTGTTTTCAACGAGAACCTTAAGGACAACAACGTCATTTACCTGCTCGCTCTGACCGATGGCAAGCCACTTGGTTTCCTGAGCCTGCACATACAGAACCTTTTGCACCACGGCGGAAAAATCGGGGAAATCCAGGAGTTGTTTGTGGCCGAACATGCTCGCGGACTAGGCATTGGTAAGCAACTCACCGACGCTATCAAGGAAATGGCCGGCAAACGCGGCGTGATTCAGGTAGAAGTGACCTCGAGGTTGGCGCGGCACGATGCCCATCGTTTCTATGAACGGGAAGGGTTTACTTTTACGCACAAAAAATTTCTTTATAAATTATAAATCTACTTGACATGAAAAATATTTATACCCTTGGCCTTTTTGCGTTGTTAACGATTGTCGCCTGTAAGAAAACCGAAAATTCAGCAAAAGACAAAATAAAAACAGCCGATTGGTTGATTGGAAACTGGGAAAACGAGCTCGAACAAGGCATTCTCTCTGAAAGTTGGGAAAAAGCCAATGATAGTACCTTTAACGGGAAAAGCTTCTTCATTAAGGATAAGGATACACTCAACAATGAAACCATTGTACTTTCACAGAAAGGCGACGACTTGTTTTACATTCCGGTAGTACAAGGCCAAAACAACAATGAACCGGTGGTCTTTAAAATGACAAAAGCCGACGCCAAACAGTTGGTATTTGAAAACCCCAAGCACGACTTTCCGCAGAAGATCAGTTATACGAAAATCAACAATGACAGTATTGTTGCTGCAATTTCGGGTGTGGTAAATGGGAAGGCCGAAAGTGAAAGCTATCCGATGAAACGAAAATAGATTAGCCAAAAGTTTCGTTTGCGGTCAATTCGGCTGAAAGTCAATTTCTTAAAATAATGTCAATAAATTTATTTGTATTTATTCTAAATAAATTTTGCTGATTGGATTACGACTTTATATATTTGCACTGTTATTTTAAATTATTCTAAATAAATGTGTAAATACCATCTGTTCTCCATTGCATTTTTCTTGATATCATCAATCGGATATTCCCAAAGCGCTTATACCGATTCTGCCGAATTTGACCTCGCAAGCAGTCTAAATGACACCGTAAAAAATAAAAAAGGCCAAGTGCTCCAGGAAGTCACCGTCACTTCCAACCACCAGAAAAAGCCAGTAAAGATTGGCAAGTCTGGAATCAAGGCAATGGACTTGCCACAATCTACTGCGATAATTGAACACGAGATTATTGCACAGCAACAAATCTTAAGGCTGTCTGATGCATTAAAAAACGCCAACGGAGTGTATATTTCGGGGGCGAGCAATGCTTCTGGTAACAATCAGGAAGAAATTGGTTCGCGTGGTTTTACCTTTGGAGGCGGGAATACTTTTAAAAACGGCGTCCGTTTCAACGGTTCTTTAATCCCTGAAACAAGCTCACTGGAGTCTATAGAAATCGTTAAAGGCAGTTCTGCGCTGTTATTTGGAAACGTCGGACCAGGCGGGATTTTAAATTTAGTGACTAAAAAACCGCAATTTGTTTCGGGTGGCGAAGTCAGTTTGAGGGCTTCCGAATATGATTTCTACAAACCTACTGTTGATGTTTATGGCAACATAAATGACAGCCAAATTCTCGCTTATCGAATGATTACAAGCTACGAAAAGGGAAATAGTTTCAGGGAAGAGGTAAGCAGCGAAAGGATTTATTTCAATCCGTCGTTTCTAGTCAATGTGTCTCCTAAAACAACTTTACTTTTGGAGGGAGATTATTTAAAAGACTCCAGGACACCTGATTTTGGCCTGACGACCATCAATTATGAGATTGTCAATCTGCCACGCAATTCATTTTTGGGATTTGATTGGGGAAAATTCGAGTCCAGACAGGAAAGCTTTACGAGCACACTTACCCATCAGCTCAAACAAAATTGGCAGGTAAAGGGAATCTTCTCGTTTCAAGGTTACAAAACCAATTTACTGTCGAACTTGCGTCCAAACAGCACCAATTTGGTCAAGGGAAATGGAGATTGGACAAGAGGTGTTCAGAAGACTGACACCAGGCAAAACTACAGCCTCGCAGAAGTAGACCTGACCGGTACCTTTACTACCGGCAAACTAAAACATACTGTTCTTTTGGGAACCGATGCCGACCGAAGCCTGACCGAGACCTTGGCTTTTAAAAATATTACCAATTATGACCAAATCAATATTTACAATCCGAAGATTGTGACGGATAAAAATCCTATTTACGCTGCTACCATTATTCCGGCGATGGAGGTAAATACCAATGCCGAGAGTGCCGTGAAAAGATTCGGACTCTACTTTCAGGATTTATTTGAGATCAGTACAAAATTCAAAGTTTTGGCAGGCGCGAGATACAGTTACCTGGAAAACACTACCAATACCCTTACATTTTCAACCAATGCCAATGTAGAATCCATCACCAATGATAATGTACTCTCGTCGCGATTGGCCTTTATTTACCAACCCACGAGCCACCACTCCATCTTCGTGAGTTACTCCGACTCGTTCGTGCAGAACACCGGTACAGACCGAAATCTCGAGGCACTGCCCACGTCGACTATTAATCAATATGAAGTCGGTTTTAAAAATGAGCTGTTTAAAAGCCATTTATCCATCAATTTAACCGGTTATCTGATCGACTACAGCAATTTGGCCCAGACCGATTTTACAAACGGAAATACAAACACCAACATAAAAGAACTAGCTGGCGCATACCAAAGCAAAGGAATTGAGTTGGATATTACAGGAAGCTATCACGGATTCAGGCTTTTGGCTGGTTACAGTTTCAACGAAACCAAATATACCAAAAGCAATATCTACGAAAAAGGGACAGCCTTGAGGTTTACACCAAAAAATACTGCAAATGCAAGTTTGTTTTACACTTTCGGAACAAATAATAAACTGAATGGTTTAGAGCTAGGTGTCATTTCCTCCTATGTGGGTAAAGTTCTTGGAGGCAGATTACGACCTACCAATGCTTCGACCGATGCAGAAAAAGCGAGAAGGCCTATTCCTGTCGATGGTTTTTTCCAAGTTGACGCATCGATTGGTTATTCGATTAAAGCCTTTACTGTTCGGGCAAAAATCAGCAACCTGGGTAACGTAATCAGTTATTATGTTTATGATGACAATACCGTTACGCCGATCAACCCAAGAATGATAACCACCACTTTTTCTTATCGATTTTAATCAATGAAGCTAATCAAAATCAGAAACCTGCACCGCGACCTCGGCTATTTCTACATCGGGTTGATCATTTCGTTTGCCTTTTCCGGCTTACTCATGAATCACCGAGATTCGTGGCATCCTGAAAAGTACACCGTAGAAACCAAAGTAGTAAGTGTTTCACTCCCGCCAGAAGGCCAGATCAATGAACACTTTGCCGAAAACCTTGGAAAAAGTTTGGGGATAGACGATAAATTCAGGAGGCACAACATCAAAAAAGGCGTGCTCAAGATTTCTTACGAAAACCACGATGTAGAAATCATGCTCAAGAACGGTATCGGCGAAGTGGTGTCGTTCCAGAAAACACCACTGATCAGCCAAACGATGAAACTGCACAAAAACACCTTCGATTGGTGGATTTATTACTCGGACATTTTTGCGATTTCTTTGATAACCATTGCCATTACCGGCGCCCTGATGATCCCGGCCGGTAAATTCACCTTTGCGCGCCGCGGCTGGAAACTCGCCGTTGCCGGAATAATTTTCCCGTTGCTGGTTTTGTTTGTATTGAATTAGTAAAGTCGGGGTGCGTTACGCGCACCATTTTGGTGAAACCAGACAACAAAAAAGCCCGTTTTATTTGGAACGGGCTTTTCTTCTTTTGTATAAACCGACTATTTTACCGGAGTGTTTTCGAGGATTTCCAAGACAAAATTCCAAAATTTCTGCGATGATTTGATGCTCGCGCGTTCGTCGGGCGAGTGCGCACCATGGATTGTCGGGCCAAATGAAATCATGTCCATATCTGGGTAATTGGTGCCCAAAATACCACATTCGAGTCCTGCATGGCAAGCCACCACTTTGGGCGCTTCGTTATTTTGCTTCTTGTAGATTTTTACGAGCAAGTCGAGGATTTCTGACTTTACATTAGGAGTCCAGCCCGGATACGATCCGCTCAAGGTCACTTCGCAACCGCACAATTCAAAAGCCGAGCGCAAGGCGTTGGCGAGGTCGAATTTAGAACTCTCCACAGACGAACGCGTAAGACAGCCAATCGTAATCTGCCCGTCTTTAATAATCACACGCGCCAGGTTGTTAGAAGTCTCCACCAAATCGGCCATATCCGCGCTCATGCGATACACGCCATTGTGTGCGGCGTAAAGCGAGCGGATGATCCCTTCCTGAACACCCAAATCCATGACTTTTTTTGGCAGGTCGGTTTTGGTGATTTCTATGGCGAGGTTGGGTTCTGTGGTTTGGTATTCTTTCTTGATGTCGCCGATGATCTCCTGCATATCAAAAACATAAGCCTCGTCATACATTGAGGCGATGATCACCGTGGCTTTGCTTTCGCGCGGGATGGCATTGCGCAAACTGCCACCATCGATTTCGGCTACTTGTAACCCAAAATTTTCAAATCCGTCAAACAGCAAACGATTCATGATTTTGTTGGCATTGCCGAGCCCTTTATGGATGTCCATTCCCGAGTGTCCGCCGTTTAAGCCTTTTACCGTAATAGTATAGCCCACAGAACCTTCTGGCGTTTCTTCTTCATGATAGCTTCTGGTAGCGGTGACGTCTACTCCACCTGCGCAACCGATGTCTATTTCATCGTCTTCCTCGGTATCCATATTGAGTAAAATATCGCCACGAAGGATGCCACCTTTAAGGTTGAGCGCTCCGGTCATCCCGGTTTCTTCGTCGATGGTGAACAAGGCTTCGATAGCCGGATGCACGATTTCTTTGCTTTCTAAAATCGCCATAATCATCGCAACGCCGAGACCGTTATCGGCACCCAAAGTCGTTCCGCGCGCGCGTACCCAATCGCCATCCACATACATGTCAATGCCTTGGGTGTCAAAATCGAAAACTGTATCGGCATTTTTCTGGTGCACCATATCCAGGTGGCCTTGCAGAACGAGCGCTTTGCGGTTTTCCATACCCGGAGTTGCGGGCTTGCGGATGATGACGTTCCTGATGTCGTCCTCAAAGGTTTCAAGACCCAGCGAATTGCCAAAGTCTTTCATGAATTGGATCACACGGTCTTCTTTTTTGGACGGACGCGGCACTGCATTGAGGTCGGCGAATTTATTCCAGAGTGGTTTGGGTTCGAGGTTTCTGATTTCCTGGCTCATTATTAAGGTTATAAGGGTGTAAGGTTTTAGGTACTAAGGCAAAGTTAAACTTTGTGTGCGATTCCGAAAACATTTCATTCGTATATTTACGCAAATTAAGATTCGTGCACCGCAAATACCTTTTACCCGTTTTCCTGGTTGTGCAGATTATTGTTTTGCAATTCGTTTCGTTTTTCCCTGAATTTGTAGAGCGATATTACAGCAACGGAATCTATCCGCCGATTGCGCAATTCTGGCATCTTTTGTTGGGCAAAGTACCGTTTTCTGTAGGTGATGTGTTGTATGGGATTGTCATTTTACTGATCTTGCGTTGGTTGTGGACCATCAGGAAAACCTGGCGATTGCTTTGGAAAGATCATTTGCTTAAGATTGCCAGCGGATTCTCTGTCTTTTATTTTTTGTTCCACTTGCTTTGGGCCACCAATTATTACCGTGTGAAGATGTTCGACCGATTGCAAATTGCGCGCGAATATACCGATGACGATCTGCTGCGATTTACCAAATTGCTGATTGCAAAAACCAATGATATCCACAGTCAAATAACTAAAAATGACAGTGTGGCGGTCGTTTTTCCGTATTCGCAGGCATACGTTTTTGAGCAGAATGTAAAGGGTTATCAAAACCTTGCGGAAATTTATCCGTCTTTCGCCTACCGAACCCGAAGCGTCAAACGATCGATGATCAGCCTGCCACTCACTTACATGGGATTCGCAGGTTACCTGAACCCATTTACCAATGAGGCGCAAGTCAATGACCGGATGCCGATGTACAATTTCCCCACAACGACCACGCATGAAATGGCGCACCAGATTGGGTTTGCCTCAGAAAGCGAGGCTAATTTTATTGGGTTTCTGGCATCGATAAAAAATGACGACCTCTATTTTAAATATTCGGGTTATTCGTTTGCGCTTCGGTATTGCCTGCACAATTGGAGGATACGCGATGAGAAAACGCTAGAACAATTAATACCCACAATCAACAAGGGAATCCTCAAAAATTACAAGGAATCCGACCGGTTTTGGGAGGCGCATGAAACTTTTATAGAAACGGGATTTAAGGTGTTCTACGATAATTTCCTCAAATTCAACAGCCAGAAAGACGGATTGGAAAGCTATAGTAAGTTTGTGGATTTGATGGTGAATTTCTATAAATCAAACAAATTGGATTGACTTATTTACTATATTCGGTTTATAAAAGCGACTTTTCAATGAAAAAAATTATACACTTTTGCTTCATATTGCTTTCGTTTAACGGGTTTGCGCAGGCATACGAATTGGACACTAATTTTGGAGTTAACGGTTTTGCGCGGTTAACAAATTAAACTGGAATAAGAGATTACACTTATTTTGCAGGAAAATATTATCTCTTATTAAGCAGTTCGACTCCTGATTCAACTTCTAATTTAATAGTGGTCAATCCTGACGGCACCATCTATAATACACTAACCATAAATTATTACATGCATTTTACGACAGTAGGCGGGTCGCTATATGCATACGGCGGCAATGACAACCACCAAGATATCAAAATCACAAAATTCAGCGCTGACGGCAATATAGATAATGGTTTTGGTCTAAACGGAACCAAGACAATCGACTTCGGCTTTAACGAGGAGCATGCAATCGGCATCTGTGCCGCAACAGACGGAAGTTTACTCTGCGCCGCTTCCAGACGTAATACCAACCAAACCTCCATAGCAGAAATCACTTTTAAACTGAACCCCGCTACTGGCGAACTTATAACCGATTATGATCCGAACGTTTTTAAGGTGAATGGGGTTACATCACCTTATACCAACAATTACTACTATTCAAAAATGGCGATGCTCGCCTACCAATCAAATTTTCTACTGATTCGTTGTCACGCGGGCCAAATGGTTACACAGCTGATTGACAGTAACGGTGATAACGTAAACACTTATGGTACCAATGGCATTCGCAATTTTACGCTAACTTGGCCTATTACTGCCGAGATAAAAAAAGTTGCGATTGCAGGGGATTTGTTGTACAACCAGCATAGCTATTATACGGGCGTTTGCGGCGGATCAAAAAGTTTAGCCATCGCAGATTTGAACACCGGTTCTATTCTATTCAACGCCCATTCCCAACTCGGTGATGATCATTTCTACAGTACTTTTTCTATCGACTCCGACAAGGTTTATAGTGGTAACGTTTCAGACATTACTTGTGAGGTTAGCACAAATCAATTCAAAATCCGTCGACAGCTTCTCGACGGATCTATGGACAATACTTTTCACCAGTCGGGAAATTTCAGTTATCAATATACTGGTATTGGAAATGTTACTTACGAACGCAACGAAACACAGATGGTGCTAAAAAACGATGATGGGAGTTTGACGGTCGCCGGCTATGCGAAAGTTATCGACCAATTCTCGCCAACTTTTCCCTTCGAGGCAATTTATTGGACAGGGTTGGTCATGTCTCGCTTAGTTGAAAGTGATGAACCGCTTGCTACGCACGACTATAATCTCAACGAGATGACCTTGGCTCCAAATCCGTTTGAAGAAAAAATAACGTTGATCTCTATTACATCTATCAATCATATAGATTTGTATGATTTGACCGGAAGAAAATTAACTTCTCCAAAATTCAAAATGGTCGGCAGTGATACTGATATTGATTTGTCTTTTATATCTGATAGTGGCACGTATTTGCTGAAGATTCACGATGGCGAAAAAACAATAACACGAAAGATCATTAAAAAATAGACAATCTCATCGCTTGTAAACGCTAAATAGTGCTTTCGTCTACCAACTAAATTATCGCGTCAACAGCCATAATTTCAAGATTGTTGTAGCCCAAACCACAAAATTTTCGAGCGCTGCTTCGAGATTTTTGTCAATTGCACCGCGAATAGAATACAAATGTAAGCCAAGCGGCTGTACTCCTTTGGAGATTACATATACTCTATTGGCATATAAACCTCATTTCAAAAACCGAAGATTTGCATAAATGTACGCCGTTGCATCAAACTTCATCGGTAGTAAACGTATAAAAGCTTTTTCGTTTGTACGGTCTGATAATTAGCCTGCCTTCGCGGTCAAAACGGATGTAATTGTAAACCCAATTGAGGAAAACCACCGCCTTGTTCTTGAAACCGATTAATGAAAACAGGTGAACGAACATCCATACAAACCAGGCAAACACGCCATGGAAATGGTAATGCGGTAAATCGACTACGGCTTTGTTGCGGCCGATTGTAGCCATAGAACCTTTGTCATTGTACTCAAACGGTTTCATGGGTTGCCCTTTGATTTTCTGTACGAGGTTTTTACCGAGCAATTCGCCTTGCTGCATGGCAGGTTGCGCCATCATTGGGTGGCCTTGCGGGTATTTTTCGCTTTCCATAGAGGCAATGTCGCCAATGGCAAAAATGTTGTCATACCCTTTGACTTGCCCGAATTCATTGACTCGGATACGCTCTACATTTTTAATTAAGGCTTCGGCGCTGATGCCTGGAATGGCCGCACCCATTACGCCCGCTGTCCAGATAACAGTAGAGGTTTCAAAGGTTTGCGGCGTGTTGGTGGTGACGGTTTTGCCGTCGTAGCTGGTCACACGCATGTTTTTGTAGACGTTCACACCGAGTTCTTTGAGGAATTTTTCGGCGGCGATGGACGATTTGTCGCTCATGGCATTGAGCAATTCGCCGTCGCCCTGTATGATGTTGATTTGCATCTTGCTGATGTCGAGGTCGGGATAGTCCTTTTGCAGGATGGCATTTTTCATTTCGGCAAGTGCACCGGCGAGCTCTACACCTGTTGGGCCACCGCCCACGAGGCAGAAATTGATAAGGCAGTTGCGTTCCTTTTCATCGTCGGTGAGCAACGCTTGCTCGAAATTTTCGAGGATAAAGCTACGGATGTTAAGCGATTGCGGGATGGTTTTCATAGACAAGCTGTTGCGCGCAATCTCTTTGTTTCCGAAGAAATTGGTCTTGGAACCGGTGGCGAGTACGAGGTAATCGTAATGCAGTTCACCAATATCGGATTTAATTTTCTGGTTTTGGGTATCGATCTCATTGACGCGCGCGAGCCTAAAATAGAATTCCTTGTATTCCTGCACGACTTTACGGATAGGATAAGCAATAGAACCCGCCTCGAGTCCGCCTGTGGCGACTTGGTACAATAACGGTTGAAAAGTATGGTAATTGTGTTTGTCTAGCATCACCACCTGAAAGGGTTGGTTCTTGAGTTTCTTGGCGAGTGAAATACCCGCAAAGCCGCCACCGATAATGATAATCCTGGGAAGATTGGTGTTTGGAATATTCATAGAAGAGTTACTGAGAAACTGTCGCTAAGCTGCTAAGTTTTGTTGCCTAAAGGTAGGGATTTGTTGGGTTTTAACATTTGTGTTTTTTGTGAAAATGTTGTTAAGATTCCTAAACGGAAACAGCTTTCCCTAGCTTTTGATGAATTTATGCACGTAAGTTTTTGAATCCGAAGTTATTTGCAACAGGTACATTCCCGGTTGGATATTGCTCACAGAAATCTGATCCAAATCTCCGGTTTGCTCGAGGATTTTTTTGCCCGTGGCATCAATAATGGTTGCTTTAGTTGGTGACGAACTTGGCGGAAGTTGGATATGCAAAATGTCTTTTACCGGATTGGGATACACCGACATCGCGTCGCCGTAAATCGTTGTCGTGCCCAATGTACTGCAGATGATTTGTGTAGGAAATTCGACATCAAGGCTGGATCCGACGCCCGAACAACCTTCATTATTTCGACCCCAGCAATACAGCGTACCGTCTGACTGCAAGGCGGCGGAATTATCACCCGCAGCCGAAACACTTTCAAAATTGAGCCAATTCCAGGAAGCACCCACGCGCGTTGGCGTTCTACCGTACAAAAGGCCGAGGGCGTTTTCACCCCACCACCAAAGGCTACCATCATTGGGCAAGCCAATCGTATGGTCATAGCCACCTTTTACGGTTTGCCAATTCGTAGCTGTGCCTATAGGTGTCGGGACGCTTTTATCGTCGGTCGTATCGTCGCCCAACTGGAAAGAAGAATTTGCACCCCAGCCCCATAAAGAGCCGTCTTGTTTTATAGCAAGAGAGTGATAACTTCCGCACGCTACTTTTTGCCAATTGCTGTCTGTTCCTATTTGTATCGGATAGCCGTTGTAGATGCCGGCGCCACGTTGCCCATTCGAATTAGAGCCCCAACCCCATATCGTGCCATCGTTTTTTAGGGCGATAATGTGTCCCACGCCGCAGGAAACCGCTTGCCAATCAGCCGTACCTATTTGCACGGGTAGATTGCGGGTGATGTTGGTACCGTCTCCGAGCTGCATATTCTGATTATGTCCCCATGCCCATAAGCTTCCGTCTGTTTTTAAGCCGACGCTGATGGCGCTTCCCGCTGCTATCGAGAGCCAATTGGTATCGCTCCCGACTTGGATAAACGTGGCGCTGTTAAAAATATTGGTGCCGTTGCCCAGTTCACCGTAAATATTGATCCCGCAGGCCCATAGCGAGCCATCGGTTTTAACGGCAAGCGAATGACGGGCACCCGTGGCCACCGATTGCCAATCGCTTTCTGTACCTACCTGTTGCAGTACTCTTTGTGAAAGGAAAGTAGACGGACGCCCCAATTGCCCGTAGGTATTGGAGCCACACGAATACAAAGTGCCATCGCTTTTGATGACAAGCGTATGCTCGTATCCGGTGGCTACCTTGTCATAACATTGCGCAACAGCGTTGTTAAACGCCAAAAGGGCAGTTAAAAGGAGTAATGCTTTTTTCATAATGGCGTTCTTTAGCGATTTTCAGTCTGTAATTTACAAATTTTTTTCGTACGTGACGTCATAGCGAAAAGGATCGTTGGGTATTCTTGCAGACGAGACGACCGGCTTTGACTCCTTAATTTGTAATGTATTTAGAAAATTTCGTAAGCGGCGCGGTTGGTGGGCTGCGTACATTTACAAAAATTGATGACCATGATACACCAGCTTAAACCCTCGATACTTGTAGAAACCCCGCTTGGAACCGGACAGGCTATTTTTTTGATCGATTATGGGATGCACCAGAATACCTGTTGGGTGGTGGCTTTACAAAGCAACGGCGTCATCAAGCATTTTGACTGCAACGACGTCATCCTTTCTACCAACTACACTTACGGCATGAACCTGCGCAAAAATAATTTCACCGATAAAACCAAGCCTCAGGAATAACCACTTCGACCGACTAATGCGCAGTCTATTTATAGCATAGCATCGCTATAGCCCGCAGGGCGTTTCTACTGGAGCAGCCGTCCCTACAGCGCAGCGTCTCTAACTTCTAAAGAAACCACACTCCCAGCCTAGCCCCGATGGCAGCGGATATCCTTTCGCGGCCGCAGTGCAACGGAGGCCGCCGAAAGATAGCAGCGAACAGCGGGACCGAACTTCCTGAAAACACAACGCTTGTGCTTTACACAAAAAATCAAGTTCTTTGTAACGAAATCGACTTTACGATTACTAACGCCCTATATGAGTCAGGACTTAGAACAATCTTTTGTCAAACAACTGCGCGAGAACCAGAATATCATCCACAAGATTTGTAGGTTGTATACTTCTGGCGAGGATGCACACAAGGATTTGTTCCAGGAGATTACGATTCAACTCTGGAAAGCTTTCCCCAAGTTTCGCGGCGAAAGCAAATTTTCTACCTGGGCTTACCGCGTGGCGCTCAACACAGCGATTACCTTGTACCGAAAAAGTACGCGGTCTATCGCCACTTCTAGCTACGACGGCGGCAAGCACTTCATGAAACAGGAAGATTACAATTACGAGGAAGAAGAACAGATCAAATTGATGTACGAGGCGGTTTACCAACTCTCGGACATTGAAAAAGCCTTGGTTTTCATGTATCTGGAAGATAAGGATTACCATGAGATATCAGAAACATTAGGGATCAGCGAAGTCAATGCAAGGGTGAAGATGAACCGGGTTAAGACCAAATTGAAAAAAATATTAAATCCTTAAGGATTATGGAAGAATTAGATTTACTCAAAAAAGCCTGGAAAAAAGACGAAATTGCGTTTGAGCAGGTGTCGGAGAAAGAAATTTACAGGATGCTGCACCAAAAGTCATCGTCTATCGTGAAATGGATTCTGATGATCAGCCTGATTGAGTTTGTTTTCTGGAACATCATCACAGTGATTTTCAGCGATGACAAATACCAGAGCAAACTGCACCGCTATGGAATTGAGGATGTGATGTTTGCAGTAAATGTGGTGAACTACGTCATCATTTTGGTTTTCATTTTTGTGTTCTATAAAAATTACCGTGCCATTTCTACTACCGATTCTACACGGCAACTCATGAAGAATATCCTCAAAACACGCAAAACCGTCCAGAATTATATCTGGTACAATTTGGGTATTGCCTCGGTGAGTATCGTGTTGTCTATCGTAATGCTGTTTTACCACAACGGTAAAATGATTGCGATGGTGGAGAAAGCCGAAGCCGAAGGGAATCGCATTTTTTTCCTATCGGCCTGTACGTTGATTTCTATCCTTTTTATTGCGGTGATCCTTTTCATATTCTGGCTATTCTACCGACTGCTGTATGGTATCTTGCTCAAAAGGCTGTATGCGAATTACAATGAACTCAAGAAAATGGAATTGTAGATCTTTTCTGCTATTGTCGTTATCGACAACATTAATTTTGGATTGTTCGAATTGGATTTCCTCATTACCTATGCGGCCTGCAGCGTTTTTATGATTGTGTAACTGTGGCGCAGGAAAGCAATGAAAAGTAAGGCATTATATCCTGCGTCAAAAATCGGCTGTACGATATCCCGTAAGAAATAATTTCATATACGCGATTCTCAGCGATTTGGAAAAAGTGTCGGTCTCACGCCTTTTTTAAGAATTGACATTCCATTGTCGCAATCGGTTGAGTTCCTCGAGCGCTTCTATTTCCTCGGCTGGGATTACTTTTAAAAATGACGGGTGTTGCTCGATGGCGTATTCTACTTTCTCGACGATTTCTTCGATTGTATCGTTTTCATAATCGATCACTAAAGGTTCCTTGATGATGAACGATTGCAGGATTCCTTTCTTTTTCATACGCAATCCTTTCTTGTCGAACGAGCGGCGAAAACCGTCAATGACAATCGGGACCACGATTGGCTTGTGCTGCTTGATGATATGCGCCGTACCTTTGCGGACGGGTTTAAATGACTTGGTGGTGCCTTGCGGAAACGTGATGACCCAACCATCATTTAGCGCAATGCGGATATTCTCTGTATCATTTGGATTCACTTCGCGTTTTTCGGTGACATCTTTCCCGCCCGAACGCCAGGTTCTTTCAACGGTGATGGCACCAACGTAAGCTAAAATCCTGGGCAGCAAACCGGCTTTCATGGTTTCGCTTGCAGCCACATAATAGATATTCATTTTAGGTTGCCACAAATATCCGATTCCTTTGATGTTGTCTACGCGTCCGCTCAAACTCGCGTTGAACACATGGAACATGGCCACGACATCGGCAAAATAAGTCTGGTGGTTGGAGATGAAAAGTACGTTTTTGTCGGGCAGTGATTTGATGATTTCCGATCCATCGATATACAAATCGTTGAAACCGCGGTAACGCCTGTGGGTAATGGTCCCGAAAATCCGGATGAGCCATTTTTTAATAAAGAGGATATGCCCGAAAGGATTCCTTTTGAATAATCCCATAGTATTTACTAAACGTGAGCCGCAAATTTACAATAAAGATGCTCTTTAGAAAACCTTTTTGAGTGTTTCTTTCAACTCACTGAGCATCATGGCCGTTGCGCCCCAAACGTGGTGCTCGCGAATTTTAAACACCGGGACTTTGATGGATGCCGAATACGAAGTGGCCATTTCAAAATCGATTACATTGTCGTCGTCGAGCAGGTGGATCAGCGGCATTTCGATTATTCCCGATACTTCTTCGGGCTGCGGATTGAAAATTAATTCTTCGGTACTATAACCCAAAAATGGATGTACCAGAAAATTGCTCGGCGGAATATAAACCTGCGTAAACGCCCGTATTACATTAATCTTGTCACGCATCACTCCAATTTCCTCTTCGGTTTCACGCATGGCCGTGTCCATGAAATTTGCGTCTTCCTTTTCTGTCTTACCACCCGGAAACGCAATCTGCGACGAATGGACACCCGGATAAGAATTACGGATGATAAGCACGATATTGGCCTGTTCATTGCGCGGGTAAAACAGCATCATCACCGCGGCTTCCTTGGGTTGCTTTGTGGAGAGGTCAAGTGTTTCCATTATAGCGCGACGCTCCGGCGGATACATCAGCGCGTGGGCTTTTTCTCCCAACAGTGTTACAGATTCTATTTTGGGAATGTGTGAAAGAAAGTCCTCAAAATTCATAAGGAATGGTGTATTTTTGCACCACTAATATAGGTCGAAAATAGCGGTTGAACGTTAACCCAAGTAAATTTTTACTTTGTTTTTCTTTTGACTTTTCGACTTTTGACTTTCGGCAGATCATGTACTCGAAACAGGAAAACCAACGACTTAAGCAAGAATTCTGGACCGCTTTCGCAGCGAAGTATCCACGAAAATGGGTTTTGTACGATACCAAGATTAAGGATTTCTCGTTCAAATTTTTTGTAGACAATACCAAAGCGCAGGTCATGATTGACATCGAGCCGCGCAACGAAGAAAAACGCATCGCATATTTTGAAAAAATACAAGCTTTGAAAAACATCCTCGAAGACGAATTTATTCAGGAATTGGTTTACCATAGAAACTACACGCTCGAAAACGGCAAAACCATCAGCCGCATCTGGGTTGAGAAACGCGGTATCACCGTGAGCAACCGCCAATACTGGGATGAAATTTTCGACTTTTTCAATGAAAAGATGCATGCGTTTGAGATGTTCTACCTGGAATACGATGAATTCATTAAAGATATCGAGTGATTGTTCTTTGGGCGTGCCGGCGTTCTCGTATTTCAACTACACTGTAAGATCAGGCAACGCC
>ENA-UOWO01003818-UOWO01003818.1-activated-sludge-metagenome-genome-assembly--contig:-NODE-3818-length-17131-cov-5.298723_pt1 | contig 17131 bp, 12 predicted proteins | sample MGYA00238148_ERZ761564 | MGnify/ENA primary metagenome ERZ761564 (study PRJEB28885, sample SAMN05720194) | activated sludge metagenome | isolation source: Anaerobic digester | place: USA...
CCCAGTCGGAGCGATCTGCGAGATCATCCGCGAAGACGGAGAAATGGCCAGATTGGACGACCTTATCCCCTTCGCCCGCAAGAATGGATTGAAGATAGTCACCATCGCCGACCTGATCCGCCATCGCCGGCAAAAGGAAAAACTCGTGGAATGCGTGTCCCGCGCCAAATTACCCACACCATACGGAGATTTCGACATTTACACCTATGTCAGCACCGTGTCCGACGAATACCATCTGGCGCTGGTTTTGGGCGAGATCCGCAAAAGCGAGCCAGTCCTGGTGCGCGTCCATTCGGAATGCCTGACCGGCGACGCCTTGCACTCTTTGCGCTGCGACTGCGGCGAGCAGTTGAAAAAATCCTTTGAACTGATTTCCAAAGAGGGGAGAGGCGTTATCCTCTACATGCGCCAGGAAGGAAGGGGCATCGGGCTCCTGAATAAACTGCGCGCTTATCATCTCCAGGACATGGGAAAAGACACCGTGGAAGCGAACCTCGACTTGGGATTTCCCGCCGACCTGCGTGATTACGGCATCGGCGCCCAGATCCTCAAAGACCTTGGATTGAAGAAGATAAAACTGCTGACCAACAATCCCAAGAAAATAGTCGGCCTGCAAGGTTACGGCCTGGAGATCGTGGAACGGCTTTCCATCGAAGTACCGCCACGGGAGACCAACCTGAGTTACCTGAAAACGAAGAAGAAAAAAATGGGGCATATCCTGAATGGCGTATAAATCCACAATAAAAAGTCCCGGGAGGCTGTGATGCTGTTCCTGAAATCCCTGCTTTTCATCGTCTGGAATATTGCCTTGGGCACGCTGCTCATTTATTCGATCAAGTGGTTCCTCTTCAACCCCAAGCAGCGCAAGATCTTTGGGATGCGCAATCCCCTTACGCCCGGTTTTTTGGTCCGCAAGCGCGAATGGCTTTTCACCAAAGCCCGCGACATGCTGCAGGATTACCTGCGCCAGGCCACCGACCGCAGCATCAAAAACGGCTATTTGAACAAATGGGAGGAGCAGGTCTGGCAGGCCGCCTGGTCGAAGACGGAATTCGTCGATGGCTGGGCCCTGCTGCCCGGTGGCGTCAAGAAAAAGATCCACGACACCATGGCCAACGTCGTGCGGGATCTGGCTTCCAAGGTCCTGCGCAAGACTGTGCCCCATTTCATCGAGCAATGGCAGGTCGAAAACCGCATCGACGAATTCGACGAGAAGTTCGGCATCGAGTTTTTCTACAAGTATTTTCGCCAATACGTCTACAAGCCGTTGCTGATAGCCGTCGCGGCCATCAACTTGCTTATCGGCATATTGAACATGATCCTGTTTTTGATCATCGCCTGAGCCTTGCCGCAGGGCGATGAACATTGAATACAAAACATTTCACGCCATATAGGCTTTTCAAACTGACATAGGAGAGTAATTAATGGACGAACAAAGCAACCGGATCCCCAGAACCCTGCCGGTCCTGCACATAAACAACGTGGTGATGTTTCCCTACCTGCTGATGCCGCTGGTGGTCACAGACAACGAATCCAAACTCGTCATCGACCACGCCCTGGCCCAGGATAAGACGATCGCGTTTTTCCTGGACAAGACAAAACAAAATTCCAACGATCTGGGCCTGCACGAGATCGGCACTTCGGTGACCATTCTCAGGATGCTGCGCAACCAGGACGGCTCGATCAGCCTGCTCTTGCAGGGAACCTCGCGCATCAGGCTGCAAAAGGCGGTCCAGCGCGAACCCTTTATCATGGTGGACGTCGAAAGCATCACCGAACAGACCAGCGAAGACACCGAGATCCATGCGTATCGCACGGTCGCCATTGAGCTGATGGAAAAGATCGCTTCGGAAAGCACCATCCTCAGCACCGAAATGATCTCCGGCCTGAGCAACATCAAACAGGCCGGCCGCGTTGCCGACATCATCGCCGGAAACCTCGACCTGCAGATCGAGGACCGTCAGATCCTGTTGGAAACAGTGGATCTGAAAAAGCGCTTCAAATACCTCAACAACTGCCTGGCCGAAATGATCAAGCAGATGCGCGTCGAAAACCACATCCGCAGCAACATCCAGCTGGAGATGAGCGAAGACCAGCGCCGCTACTACCTGCGTGAGCAGATGGACGCCATCCGCAAGGAATTGGGCGAAAGCGACGAAGTCAGCAAAGAGATCCTCAAATGGAAGGATCTGATCCAGAAAAACAAGCTGCCGGATTATGTGGAGGAAGTGGCTTTTGAGGAATTGGAGCGCCTGGCCACGATGCAGCCTGCCGCCAGCGAATACGCGGTGGTGCGCAATTACCTGGACTGGATTGTCAATCTGCCCTGGCGCACTTACAGCAAAGACAGGCTGGACCTGAAAAAGATCGAACAGATCCTCACCCACGATCACTACGGCCTGGAAAAGCCCAAGGAACGGGTGCTGGAGTACATCGCGGTAAAGAAACTCAAAGGTTCGCTCAAGGGCCCGATCCTTTGTTTCGTAGGCCCTCCCGGCACCGGTAAGACCTCGATCGGCCAATCGGTCGCTCGCGCCATGAAACGTAAATTCATCCGCCTGTCATTGGGCGGGATCCACGACGAGGCCGAGATCCGCGGCCATCGTCGCACCTACATCGGCGCCATGCCAGGCAAGATCATCATGGAGATCAAGCGCCAGGGAACCGCGAATCCGGTTTTCATGCTGGACGAGATCGACAAACTCGGTCGCGATTTCCGCGGCGATCCGGCCTCAGCGCTTTTAGAAGTGCTTGATCCGGAGCAAAACCACAGCTTCATGGACAACTACCTGAATCTGGCTTTCGACCTTTCGGAAGTGATGTTCATCACCACAGCGAACAGCTTGGATACCATCCCGCCCGCTCTGCGAGACAGGATGGAGATCATCGAGTTCACCAGCTATCTTGAGAACGACAAGATAGAGATCGCCAAACATTACCTCATTCCAAAGGAACAGGACGCCAACGGCCTTTCCGCACAGAAGATCACTTTCCACAAATCAGCTTTGCAGGAACTCATCCGCTATTACGTGCGCGAAACCGGAGTACGCAACCTCCAACGTCGCATCGGATCGGTCTTCCGCAAGATCGCGCGAGCGGTGGCGGACGGCAAACAGCAAAATTGGATCATCACGGACAAGAACGTAAAAGACTTTTTGGGCACGCGGAAATTTTCGCTCGAGATCGCCAGCCGCAAACCGGAGATCGGCGTCGCCACAGGTGTCGCCTGGACCGGCTACGGCGGGGAGATCCTGGTCTGCGAGGCCATCCGCATGCCGGGCAAGGGAGCGATCATTGTCACCGGCCTGTTGGGCGAAGTGATGAAAGAATCGGCCCGCATCGCGGTCAGCTATCTAAAAGCAAATTACCAGAAATACAAGATCGATCCCAAGGAATTCGAAAAATACGACATCCACATCCATTTGCCCTCCGGTGGAGTTCCCAAAGACGGGCCTTCCGCGGGTGTCACGCTGACTACGGCGCTGGCCTCGCTCTTCACGAACCGGAAGGTCAAACACGATATCGCCATGACCGGCGAGGTTACCCTGACGGGAAAGGTCCTGGAGATCGGCGGGCTCAAGGAAAAAATGCTGGCTGCCAAACGCGCCGGAATCCGCAAGCTGATCCTGCCGCGGGAAAACAAGGAATCCCTGGCGGATTTTCCTCCCGATATTTTAGCGGACATGGAATTCACCTTTGTGGACAATGTGCATGAGGTGCTGGACCTGATCCTGCTGCCGGGCCAACCGCAAAACAAAGGCAATAAACAGAACCTGGCCAAAGACAGCCAGAAATCCTGATTCCGGGCTGAAGTGGATAAATATCCCAACATCGTCATTCTACTGAATTTGCCGGCGGATTACCTGCCCAAGGCGGAATTCGTTTTGCGCACCTACTGCTATGTGCTGCGGCTGAATCCGATGTTCGTTTACGGCAAGCATTACGAGGGCGCGCACCTGTATTACGGACCGCAAACGGGAAGGGATTACCCCATAAAGATCCATTACGACGAGCACACTGCGGAGTTCTTTACCCAGCGGGAATTGTACCCTTTGGACCAGGTAAATTTCTGCCTGTTCAAAAAGGAATACATACCCTTCCTGTTTTCGCAACCTGGCGCGATTTTCTCGTTCAATCCGGAAAAAGTTGTCATCCGTAAGGACATCGTCGCCAGCGGTTTTTATTTCCTTTCCTGCTGGCATGAATATATTCTCGGCTTCCATGGCCAGCGCCGCGGCCGCGTGGATTTTCGCCAGTCGCTGCAGTACAGATGGGATTTCACGGAGGTTCCGGTCGTCGATGTTTATTGCCAGATGCTCCTTTTCGCGATGGGAAATTACCTGCCACAGTTCATCCGCGAGATTTCTTGGCATGGCTCGCGGCGTTTCTGCGTCTCGCTTTCGCACGACATCGACTACTGGGACTACTGGTCGGCGGGGCAAAAAACCGAGGTGTTCCGCTACAACCTGCATTCGTTCTTCAAACGTCCGGTCACTGCCACCTACAAGATTTTAGGCCACACCCTGCACAAAAACCTGATCCACAATCCCCACCGCCAGGCCCGTTGGATCCTGAACAGGGAACGCAAATTGGAAGTCGACTCCACATGGTTCCTTTTTGGCAAGGATGATTACGAAGATGTCCGCCAGAACTACATTTCCGACGCGAAGATCCAGAAATACCTGCTGGCTGATCTGGGCCAGGCGGAGGTCGGATTGCACGGCAGCCCTGAATCCGCCTACGATCCGAACGCGTTAAAAATTGAAATGGACCGGCTCAGCTCGATCGGGTTCAAGGTCACCGGTTATCGCTCGCATTACCTGAATTTCGACTACCAGCAAAGCTTCCAGCTATTGGAGGACGCGGGGATCGAATATGATTCCACACTCGGTTATTGGGAAAATGTCGGCTTCCGGGCCGGGATCTCTTTTCCCTTTTTCCCTTTCAACATCGAACAAAACCGTCCCTTCCGCGTGCTGGAAATTCCGTTGATCGTGATGGACACGACGCTGTATTCAAAAAAGGCGATGAACCTCAATCCCGCGGCGGCCAAACGTTCCATCGGACGCCTGATCAACCTGGCCGATAAATATCAGTCGCATCTTTCCTTGCTTTGGCACAACACGAGCTTCGACCCCATCGACTATCCTTTTTGGTCAGGAGTTTATTGGAGCATTTTGCGGCACGCTTTGGCGCGGGGAGCCTGGATCACGTCCCTGCACGATATTTACACCGAATGGGTGAAAAAAAGTTAAATAACGGGGCCGGCCATGCTGAATATCCTCACCACACTGCTCTGGAAAATGTTCTTTGTGATCTTGATGCTGGCGACACTGCTGGTCCTGCCTTTGCTGCTTTTGGCTAAACCTTTCCTCAGAAAAAAAGCCTATCGCCGTTTGGTGAATATGGTGGCCGCGCTGTGGGGCCGGATCACGGTTTCCTCGACTGGAACGAAAATCAGTTTTGAAGGCCGGGAGTTGATTCCAAATGGCGAAAATATCTGCTTTATCGGCAATCACCAAAGCCTGTTCGACATTCCTTCTTTTGTCGGCTGGATTGGACGCCCGGTGGGATTCATCGCCAAAAAGGAACTTTTCCGCATTCCCGTTCTTAGCCAGTGGATGAGCCAGTTGCCGTGCATGTTTATCGACCGTGGGGACGCGCGCCAGGCCATGCGATCTTTCCAGCGCAGCGCCAAAATCATCAGGGAAGGTTTTCCGTTGGCGATTTTTCCGGAAGGGGGAAGGAGCGGAGGTCCGGATATGCGGCCCTTCCGAATCGGAAGCCTGAAACTTGCCACCATGGCCGGTGCGACGATCGTTCCTTTCGCCATCGACGGAACCTGGCGTATCATGGGGACGGACAGCAAAATCCACGGTGCCAGGGTGAAAATACGCATCCTGACGCCAATCAAGCCCGATAATCCTCTCTACAGGGATAAAAACGCCCTTGCCGACCATATTCGTGATCTGATCCAGGCCAATCTCGGCCTTCATTGATCCCTCTCTTCTTCCTCCAGACTATTCCCAGAGTATAAGCAGAGATGCTCCAGACAGGGAACTTATAGGCTCAATGTGAACCCATTTTGAAGTAAAAAGGAATTATAGGAACAAAAGTCAGAGGGATAGAGTTTAGAATAAGCTGGAAAAATCTACGTAAACCGGTTGGATTGCCGGATCAACTGCTGCCCGCTTTGATGTATTCGATGACGAGAATTGTTATGTCGTCTGTTTGGCCAGCTGGATCGGCAAAGGCGCGCACTTCCGAGAAAATGGCCTGCGCCGCGGTTTCAGGACTGGGATTGGGAAGATTTTCCAGGATATCCACCAGCCTGTCCGTGCCGAATATTTCCTCTTGTTCGTTCATCGTATCGCTGATTCCATCGGTAACCAAGACTATTTCGTCGCCGGGAGCCAGTTGCACGTTTTCAGAGCCGATCCTGATGTTTTCGAAGAAGCCCAGCGCGGTGGCGTGCGTTGTGCTGAATTTACTGACCCCGCGCCCTTTGGAAAGCAAATAAAGCGGAACGTGGCCGGCGTTGGAAAAGATCAGTGATCCGGTTCTGGTATCCAGAATTCCCAGGATCATGGTGACAAAATCGGATTCCAGATTGTGCGCGGCAAGAAAGGAATTCAGCCGGCCCAGGATTTCTGGCGGCTGGACTGCCACAGCGGCTTCCCTGCGGATGAATGTGGTGGCCATCGTCATGGTCATGGCTGCGGCGACGCCTTTGCCGACGACATCCGCAATGGCAAAGCAAAAATGGTTTTCGTCGATCCAGAAGTAGTCAAAGAGATCGCCGCCGATCTCACCCGCCGGTTCCAAAATCCCGAAAGCCGAGACAACGGCGTTTTCGTCTATTTCGGTTACATTGGCGGGGATTAGCCTGCGCTGGACCTGCGAGGCAAATTGCAGCTCCGCCAGCATGCGGTTTTTGTCTGCGGTCACCTGTTGCAGGTTTTGCACGTAGTCTTTCAGGGAAAGCTGCATACGCTGAAAAGCTTGGGCCAGCAATTCCGATTCGTAGGATCCGACAGCTTCAGGCAAAGGCGTATCGAAATCGCCGCGGCCCAGGATCTTCGTCGCGGCCACCAATTCCTGCACTGGTTTGCGAATGGCCCGTGTAAGGAGATACAATCCCATCGCGACAAGCAGCAGGATGAACAACGATTCGAAAATGTTCGATCTGGTCAGGGCGCGCAGATCAGCGAAAACTTCGGCGTCAGGAACGATGATTACCAGGCGCCAGCCATTGGATATCAGGGGCCTGTAGTAGATCCAAACCTTTTTCTCCAGCATGGCTTGCTTCAGCCTCAGAAAAGCCGTTTCGCCGCGCATGATGCTATTTCCGACTGCACGCAGCTTTTCATCGTGCGTCATATCAGCGATGTCGACAACGTTGTAGCGCATGACCAACGAATCGGCGGGATGCGCGATAAATGTACCGTTGCGGCTTAGCAGGCAAGCATATCCGGTCTTTTTTGCTCTGATGGAAACAATGATTTTTTGCAGATTTGCCACCGGAATGTCCATCCTGAGGATGCCATGCGGAGCTCCCTTCACGTATAAAGGGAGGGAATACGAGCAAACGACCCGTCCCGAACCGCCGGAATCAAACCAGGGCTCCGACCAATGGGGCTTTTGCGAGGTGTAAGGGATGCTGTACCAATCCTTGTCCCTGACTTTCTGATCACTGTTTTCCATCAGTTTAATGCTGCCCCGGTCGAGCAGGTAGTGGCTGTTGATCTGTATATCGCCGTCCTCGTAAGCCATATAGACAGAAACCAGCTCGGGATTGCTGTGTAACAGCTCGCGGATAAAGAAATCCACCTGTTGGCCGCTGTAGCCGCCGTGTTCCAAAACATCCTGCAAATTGTTGTTCAAAGCCATCGCTTTGGCGACGTAGCGATCGATCAGTTGGGCTTTTTCGCCGGCCAAATAACCTATCGACTCGCGGGCGTTGCTGAGCATGATCCGGTAAACCAACTGCCGGGAAATGATGGTCGCGATGATGATCACGATGAAGACGACCCCGGCCAGAAACGACACTATCTTGAAAGCCAGGCCGCGTGTACGTTTCAGCTTCTTCATGCTCAGCTAATCCTCTCAGTCATAGCGCTTGAGCGACTTCTCTCCACGTAGGCTAAAATCGCAGCTCCGCATCGCTCACAATACGGGTGCGGCAAATCACTTGTTCCGTAAGCTGCGAGCCCGAAAAGTCTCTTGAAATCAGGTCCTTTTATCCGCGACAGCATGTGCGGCCTGGAGAAATTCCCGGAACAGGGGATGGGTCTTGTTGGGCCGGGACTTGAATTCCGGATGGAACTGCACGCCAATGAAAAATGGATGCTCGGGGATCTCCACGATCTCCACCAGCATTTCGTCCGGCGAAAAGCCCGTCAGTTGGAGGCCCTTCGCGGTCAGTTGCTTGCGGTAGTCGTTGTTGAATTCATAACGGTGGCGGTGCCTTTCGCTGATATTGGCAGATCCATAGGCCTTGCGGGCCAAACTGCCGAATTTTAATTTGCAGGGGAAAGCGCCCAGGCGCATTGTGCCGCCCACCATTTTCTTGTACAGCTGTTCCTCCATCAGATGGATCACCGGATACGGAGTTAGCGACGCGAATTCCGAACTGTTGGCTTCTTTCAGGTGGCAAATGTGGCGCGCGAATTCGATCACTGCGACTTGCATGCCCAGACAGAGACCGAGGTACGGGATCTTGTGTGTGCGGGCATATTCGGCGATGGAGATCTTTCCTTCGATGCCCCGGACTCCGAATCCGCCGGGGACCAAAATTCCGTCCACGTCTTTCAGTTCGCGGTCCAGAATGGCCGGAGTGAACGAGCGTTCGCTATCAACCCATTTCAACTGCAACTTCAGTTTGTGAAAAGCCGCCGCGTGTACCAAGGCCTCGCCGACGCTTTTATAGGCGTCCTGGTGGCGCACGTATTTTCCGCAAACGGCGATGGTGACCTTGCCCGCAGTGTTTTCACTGTTGGCCAGAAACCTGCTCCAGGCGTTCATCCGCAAGGGACGGCACTCCAAATTGAAGTGCTGGCAGATGATCTTGTGCAAATTGGCATTTTTGAAGGTCATCGGCACTTCGTAAACGCTTTTCACATCGATGGCGTTGATCACCTGAGAGCGGGGAACGTTGGTGAAAAGCGCGATCTTGGCGTAAATATCGTCCTCGAAGGGTTTTTCCGAGCGGCAGAGCAGGATTTCTGGCTGGATCCCAATTTCCCGGAGTTTATAAGCGCTGTGCTGGGACGGTTTGGTTTTCAGCTCGCCCGCGGCGCGGATATATGGTATGTAAGTGAGCATGATGTAAAGCGTGTTCTGCAAACCCAGATCCAGCCGCAATTGGCGCACCGCCTCCAAAAAGGGCAAACTTTCGATGTCGCCGATCGTGCCGCCAATCTCGGTGATGATGATGTCGTAATCCTTGTCCCGCTTGCGGATGCGGCGTTTGATCTCGTCCGTGACATGCGGGATCACTTGCACCGTCTTGCCCAGATAAACGCCCTTCCTTTCGTTCTGGAGCACGCTTTCGTAGATCTGGCCGGCGGAACAGCTGCTGTCTTTGGTGAGGGCTTCATCCACGAAACGCTCGTAGTGGCCGAGGTCGAGGTCGGTCTCCGCGCCGTCGTCGGTCACGAAAACTTCGCCGTGCTGAAACGGGCTCATAGTGCCGGGATCCACATTCAAGTAGGGATCGAATTTTTGGGTGATGACCCTGTAGCCCATGGATTTAAGAAGCAAACCGATCGACGCGGTGGCAATTCCCTTGCCCAGAGAGGAAAGCACGCCACCCATGACAAAAATGTACTTGGCCATTTTACCTCGAAATTGGGCCACCCGGAACGCAGCTTGTCAAAAAGCCGCCATTCCGGGCAGTCCGCAATTATACGTCTATTTGTTTAGGCCAGGCTTTTCAACTCGGCCAGGGAGTCTTTGATCGCCTGGACCGTGAAGGCCAGATCTTCGTCCGTATGACGATAGCAGATGTAACCATGGTGATAGGGTTGCAGGAACACCCCGCGCCGTATCAGCTGGGTGTAAAACTCCGTCCGCAGGCGCTTGTAGAGGCCGGTCTCGTCCTTGGGGAATGTGATGAAGGGCATCCAGGGCGCGCCGCTGAAACGGGCCGGGATCCCGGAATCTGCCACAACTTTTTCGACTTCGGACGCGAATTTCCTGCCCTTTTCGGCCACGACATCCAGCACCTTGTCGCGTTGCAGGATCTCGATGGTTTTCAGTGCGGCAATTTGGGCATCGCTGTTCGGGAAAAAGGTGGAGGAAAGGAACACCTTGTCGGCCAGGACGCTCATCACTTCGCGCTTTCCGACCAAGGCTGCGATAGCGTAGCCGTTGGCCATGGCCTTGCCGAAAGTTGAGAGATCGGGAGTGACTCCAAACAGTGCCTGCGCGCCGCCGATGTGGCAGCGAAAGCCGCTGCGGATCTCGTCAAAAATGAGGACGCAGCCGTATTTGTCGGCCAGTTTGCGGACGCCTTCCAGGTATCCCGGTTTGGGCATCTGCACGTCCGCGCCCAGAGGATGTCCGACAGGCGTGACGATGATGCCGGCCATATCGTTGGCGTTCTTTTTTAAAATGTCTTCCAACTCATCGAGATCGTTGTAGTGGAATTCGATCACGTCTTCATACAACTTTTCGGGAATTCCGCCCTTGACCTCGACGCACCAATCGTGCCAGCCGTGGTAGCCGCAGCGGGCGATTTTCACTTTGCCCGTGTAGGCGCGGGCAACCCGGATGGCGATCGTGGTGGCGTCACTGCCGGTTTTTACGATCGCGGCCATGTCGCAGCAGGGGATGAGTTCCTGCATTTTGCGCACCAGGTCGTTTTGCATCGGCTGCGTGAGCGAAAAGCAGAAGCCTTTCTGGCGGATCTGCTCGATCACGGCGTTGTCGATCTCCTCTTCGCAGTAGCCGATGATGATCGGCCCATAGGCGCAAAGGTAATCTATGTATTCATTTCCGTCCACGTCGCGGATGCGCCCGCCCTTCCCTTTGTCGAAGAAGATCGGATATTCGCCCTGGACGAAGTTGTACGGCCTGCGTATGCCGGCGACGCCACCTGGGACGAGGGTTTGCGCCTCGGCGAACATAGCCATGCTTTTATCGAGTTTCAAGTGTTCTGCCATCTGGTTACCTCACGTCGTCCACAGCGTGGCGATGCCCATGCCGCCGCCGATGCAGAGCGAGGCCAGCCCTTTGTGGACCTGGCGTTTGCGCATTTCGTACAACAGCGAAACGATGATGCGGGCGCCGCTGGCTCCGATCGGGTGGCCAAGCGCGATGGCTCCGCCGTTGACGTTGATGATGGAAGGATCGAGTTTTCCCAGTCCTTCCAGTTCCAAGCCCTTCAGGACCGCGAGCGATTGCGCTGCGAAAGCTTCGTTGAGTTCGGCCAGTTCGACCTCAGCGAGCGACCAGCCGGATTTTTTCAGGACTCTGGCGATGGCCGGGACCGGACCGTAACCCATGATGGCGGGATCCACTCCGGCGGAGGCGCTGTCCGCGAATGTAGCCAGGACGGGCAAACCAAGTTCTTTGGCCTTGTCTTCGCTCATCATTAATAACATCGCGGCTCCGTCGTTGATTCCGGATGAATTGGCAGCTGTGACGGTGCCGTCGGATTTGAAGGCGGGGCGCAGCTTGGCGAGGCTTTCCGCGGTCACCCCTTTACGCGGCATTTCGTCATTGTCGATCACGAGCGGATCGCCTTTGCGTTGCGGGATGATGATGGGGACGATCTCGTCCTTGAAACGTCCGCTGGACATCGCGGCTTCGGTTTTATTCTGGCTGGCCGTGGAAAACAGATCCTGTTCCTCGCGGCTGATCGAGTGTTTTACTGCCAGATTTTCCGCGGTGATACCCATGTGGCAATCGTTGAAAATATCGCTCAGGCCGTCCCGGATCATGAGATCGACCAATTCCTTGTTACCCATTTTTGAGCCCCAGCGCGTGTCCATCGAGGCGTAGGGGATCTGGCTCATGTTTTCGGTGCCGCCGGCAACTACGATTTCCGCTTCCCCGGCGCCGATCATCAGCGCGCCAAGGGCGACAGCTTTCATGCCCGAGCCGCAAACCTTGTTCACAACGTAGGCGGGAACGAAATCCGGGATTCCGCTTTTGATCGCGACCTGGCGGGCGATATTTTGCCCGTGTCCGGCTCCGCAGACGTTACCCAGGATCACTTCGTCGATCTGTTCGCCTTTGACGCCAGTTTCGGCGAAAATGGCTTTCATCACTTCCACGCCCAACTGGACGGCGGAAATGTCTTTGAACACTCCTCCAAAATTACCGATGGGAGTACGTTTGGCGCTCACAACAACGGTCTTTCGCATGGTATTCCTCCATATATGTTTTTAGTTTTTTTCCACATTTTTGGGCAGGCGGTAATTTGGTCAACCGCTATCTGGATGGATTTTGATTGGAAGCCGGAAAAATCAGGCTGAGCTTGGTTTCAGGGACTGGAAATTGCCCCGACCGGGCAGCCGCGGAATTCCTCGCCGGTGCCGTTTTTACAGATTCCGCAATTGGTGCATTTGTCAGGATCGATCACGGCCTTGTCGCCAACCATGGTGATCGCCTGTGCGGGGCAGTAGATCGTGCATAATCCGCAGCCGATGCACACGGCGGGATCGGTCTTGTAAGTGCCTTTCTTTTTGGTGGCGGGTGCCGGCGTGGCGGTTTGAGCAACTGTGCCGGCGGGAGCGCTTTTGACGGCGGTTTCAGCAGCGATTTTGGCAACCGGTTTCTGAACTGGGACGATAGCTTGTTCTTTCGCCCCGACGGCCGTCACAGGTAAAGGCGCCGCAGCTGTAGAACGGTAGGGTGCGCCGGAACCGGCAACGCAGCGCCGGCAGCCGATGCATTTGGTTGCGTCGATCACAGCCTTGCCTTTGTTCATCGTGATGGCGTCCACGGGGCAGACTTTCACCCAGCCGCATTTGGGAAAGATGTTCAGAGCTGATAGGATCTGCAGGCAGACAATGCCCAGCAGTAGGACGATGACGGCTGCAGCGGTTATTTTTCGCATTCGCGTTCCTCGCAATAGGCGCCCGGTTTCGGGCAGGCTTGGGCGCACAGGCCGCAATGGATGCAATTGGGATTGTTCACGTATTCGCTTTCCGCGATATTGATGTCCATCGGGCAATAGAGATTGCAGACACCGCAGTCGGTGCAGCGTTCCAGGTTGCGTTTCACTTTTCTGCGCCGGATCCCGATCAAATCTCCGAGCCGTTGAAAGATGTTCATCAAAGCCGCGTAAGGGCAGAGATAGCGGCACCACTGGCGGTCAGCGAAAAATGCCTTAAAAACGATCAATCCGAATAAAACCAAACCCGGCCAGGCCAGGCGCGGCAATTGGGACAGCGCGTACAGGGGGCAGAGGCGAAAATACAGATAGCGCAAGCCCAAAACGACCAGTGTTGCGGTCGCGGTCAGGACGAAATATTTCACCCAAGCCAGTTTGCGTTCCACGTAATATGGTGTCCGGTGATTGATCCGGTATTTTTTTTCGCGCAGGGAATAGATCGCCTCCTGAATCGAGCCCAGGGGACAAACCCAGGCGCAAAAACGCCTGCCGAAGAACATGGTGTAGATCAGGATCGCGAAACCGACGATTATGGCCAAGGCGAGGAGATTGTTTCCCAAACGGATGAAATTGCTGCCGCTGAGTCCAAAACAGACCACGGCATAGGGGCAAGCCTGGTGGATCACATATTTGCCGCCGAGGATCACCAATTCCAAAAAGCCCGCGCCCAAGGCTAAACAGGCTCCTTGCGCGACGCGCCGCAGTTTCTGAGTGTTATTGGTTTTCATCGGTATCGCTTTCTGTCCTTGTTCTTATCTGATTCGAAAAAAACATTACTTTCCCGGACAAGCCTTCTGTCAACTGAAATGTGCCGGCCGCGTCCGTTGACCGGCACAATGTTTTACAAACGCAAATAAGTGGCAAAGCGGCGCGGGGCGCTTATTTTTTCAGTAGGGAAAAGCAGAATAGATCAGACAGCGTGCTTTTTCCATTTGGATATAGCTCATGAACATCAGTTTCCATTATTACGTGACGCGGGTTTTGGCCGAGAAAGCTGGTTTCGCGCCGGCTGATGCGCAGACCATAGCATTTGCCTGCCAGCAGGTCGATGACGCCAACCGGCACACGCCGATGAAGGTGAAAAACCTGCCGCCACCTGAATACGAACGGATGTCGGACGGCGTTTTTGATCCCACCTGCACCGCTCATAAAGGCATTACCAACATCCTTTACGGTTTTACCGGCATCCGGCGCAAAATCCTGATGCCGTTTCATTTCATACCGGAAGCCTGGGATTCCACCCGCCGACACTACAAATATCTCACGATCCCCGGAGCGCCCCTGGCTCACACGATGGTCAAAATCGCGCTGGAAAAGCTGTCCAGTTCCGCGGGCAATCCGCTTTTCCGCCAACTCGCGCTCATCAAACTCGGCATCGCGTTGCACGGTTACGAGGATTCATTCGCGCATCAGGGTTTTTCGGGACGCAACAATAAGCTGGACAACGACGCCACCGACATCCTGGATGCAGAAAGGGTCCGCCTCAACGAAACCCAGTTAATCGGCCAATTGGTCGGCTTCATCGGCTACCATATCGGCCACGGCCTGCTCGGCGACCTGCCGGACAAGATCGGGATCGTCGCTTATTATCTGAACGGACGCGGCCTGGCGGTGATGCTGGACAACGTGGCCCGCTTCACTCTTGCCGCCGAGAAAACCTTCGCACTGCTGCGGGATTTTACCGGTTTCGCCACCGATTGGCCCTCCATCTCCACGCAAATGGTCAAAATGCTATCCGGCGAATTGCCAAATTTAGCTGCGAAATCCGGCAAGACCGACTGGCAAAAAACTTTCAGCAAAAACTTTCCCGAAATCTCTTTCGATTACAAAGCCCAAGCCTGGGAAAGGGAAGCGCTGCGCCAGAACTCGGGGGGATCCTTCACCTACAAAGGCGAGAGCGGCCAAAAATGGATCCATTTTCATCGCGCCGCCTTTGAGCAGCGCCAATTCATGCTGGCCAACCTGAAATAGGGATCTGTCCGCGCCGGGACAGGGATCGGTGGCTATCCGGACCGATTTTGCAGGCGTCCCGTCAACCTGGATACATACTTCATATCATCCAATCCCGCATCCCAAAAGTTTTTTCACCCTTTAACCATCCTCGCTTGCAAGCGTTTATCACTTCTTAGTCAAGCCTTAATCAAGCCTTAATTGTTAACGCTTGATTAAGGCTTGCCCAAGACTTGATTAACGCCGGCGCCTGAGGGCGGAACGATGGTGAAAAGGGGGTGGAGTGGCCCGTAACTCAGTGTGGGAGTGGATTAGAGGTCCAATTGGATTGTTCTGGCCTCTGCCAGGGTCAAATCCAGTCCCAACCCCCGGCGGAAAATGAAAAAAGCCCGATCCCTCGATATCATCGCTGCTTGGGATCGGGTTTGTTTATTCTGGAGCTAAATGGGGGACTCGAACCCCCGACCTGCTGATTACGAATCAGCTGCTCTACCAACTGAGCTAATTTAGCTTTAGTCTCTGATCAAACGCAGGGCCACGGGCTCCGCGGGGTTTTCCGTGAAGGTGGTCTCGTGGACTCGTGAATACTGGCTGTCGGTGCGCGTGACGCTGTTTTCGCCGATACGCAAAACCATATACGGCGTCGTGGTCAGTTTAAGCTGCACCGTGCTGGCCGCGCCGGTATTGCGGGGATACCAGAACCTATCCGGCTCGAGGCCCGTCGAAGCGACGCCTCTGGAGTCGGTGGTGAAAGGATCCACGCTCGTGTAATACCAAAATCGAAAATGCACTTTTTGCGGCAAACTTTGCCAATCCCCAAGCGGTAAACCGAAGAAACGCGCGGGTGCTTTTTCATCCAGCCAGGCGGCCTGGGGCTGCGGTGGAGCGAAGTTTTCCGGTTCCAGGTTTTTCACCCGGTAATGGTTCTCGTAATTACCAGCCACCTCGATGGACTGGAATACCGCGTCGGCATCCAGAAACGCCCCATAGCGGTAATCCGGGCTGAGTGCGCTTTTGGGGATGTCAAAATCCAATTGCACATACATGCGTTGCAGCTCTGACGAATAAAACATATCCAGAGAATAGGTTTCTGCCGCCAGGAGCTTGAAATCCAGAGAATCCGCTTCAGCTGCGCGCAATCCGATCGCGCAGGCCAAAATGGCCAGCAACAAAAAAATCATCCTGCGCATAGACGGTTCCTTGAATTTCGTTTTGGCATCTGAAAACCAAGCGCCCAAGCCTCGCTATTTCGTCAAGCGATATCTTCTGCCGCGCGGAGTGGCCGGGATTTTTTTAGCTTGACTTAAACAATGCCGCCAAAAGCCTGCTCCATATAATATAAATCCATATCAAACAAGGAGTAAGTCAATGAAACGCAGAGTGATCATCATGGGCGCGGCAGGAAGGGACTTCCATAATTTTAACGTCTTCTTCCGTGGCAACGAGGATTATGAAGTCGTGGCCTTCACCGCCACCCAGATCCCCGGAATCGACGACAAGAAATACCCCGCCGAACTGGCCGGTAGCCTTTATCCGAATGGGATCGAGATCCATCCGGAAGCCGAACTGAAAGATCTTATCCAAAAACATAACGTGGATCTGGTCGTGTTTGCCTATAGCGACCAACCCCACGAAGTGGTGATGCATAAAGCCTCCCTGGTCAATGCCACTGGCGCCGATTTCATGCTGATGGGCGCGCGCAATACCATGGTAAAAACCTCCAAACCGCTGGTCACCGTCTGCGCTGTCCGCACTGGCTGCGGTAAATCCCAGACCACCCGCGCGGTCATCAAAGCCCTCAAGGCCAAAGGCCTGAAAGTGGTTTCCATCCGCCATCCGATGCCCTACGGCGACCTCGTGAAACAAAAAGTCCAGCGCTTCGCCGAACTCAAGGACCTGGAACTGCACAACTGCACCATCGAAGAGATGGAAGAATACGAGCCGCACATCATGATGAACAGCGTGATCTACGCCGGAGTGGATTATGAAGCGATCGTCCGCGAGGCCGAAAAAGAAGCCGACGTGATCATCTGGGACGGCGGCAACAACGACATCCCC
>ENA-UOWO01003825-UOWO01003825.1-activated-sludge-metagenome-genome-assembly--contig:-NODE-3825-length-17114-cov-11.360748_pt1 | contig 17114 bp, 15 predicted proteins | sample MGYA00238148_ERZ761564 | MGnify/ENA primary metagenome ERZ761564 (study PRJEB28885, sample SAMN05720194) | activated sludge metagenome | isolation source: Anaerobic digester | place: USA...
TTTAGCTGGTTGCTTGAAGAAAAACGCAAAACCCAACAAAATTACCAAAGCCAGGCCCGCAGGCACCATCCAGATCGAAGTCCAGTTGTGGGCGCCATTGACATTGTACATATCTACGACATAACCACTGATGTAAGAACCAATGAACATCCCAATGCCATAAGTGGCCAGCGTAATCATGCCTTGCGCGGAACTTTTAAAGCGCACTCCAGCTTGTTGTTCGGTATAAATTTGGCCTGTTACAAAGAAAAAATCGTAACAAACCCCGTGTAGAATAATTCCAAAAATCAGCATCCAGTAGTTGGCACCAGCGTCGCCGTAGGCAAAACAAATATAACGCAGCATCCAGGCCAACATGCCCACCAACAAGATTTTTTTGATGCCATAACGCACCAATGCTACTGGCAATACAAGCATAAACCCAATTTCGCTGATTTGTCCCCAACTCATTTTTCCGGCAGCCCCTACCATACCCGCTTCATTGAGGAAGGGATTGGCAAAATTGTAATAAAACGAAAGTGGGATACACACCAAAATGGAACCAATAAAAAAGATCAGGTAAGAAGGATTTTTGAGCATGCCCAAAGCTTCGAGCCCTAGAATGTCCCGAACCGATATTTTCTCTTCTTTACTTCTTGGAGGAGGAGTATTGGGCAAGAAAAAACTATATACACCCAATATGGCCGAAGTGCCAGCTCCCATCAAAAAAGTTTTATCCAGCGATTGGCTTTTTTCCAAAGCCAGGTAGGCAATTACATTTCCAACCACAATCCAGCCAATGGTACCCAACACCCGAATCGGGGGAAACTCCGTGGCCGTATCGCTCATTTGTTTAAAGGCCACAGCGTTGACCAGCGCCAAAGTGGGCATGTACAACAACATGTAGATGAGGATGAGGGGATAAAAGTTCGTAAAAGTGGTTTGCTGTCCCAGCAGGTACAACACCACCGCCCCCAATAAGTGCAACACCCCGAGAATGCGTTGAGCAGGAAAAAAACGATCGGCAATCAAACCAATGAAAAAAGGCGCGATGATGGCACCAATACTCACCGTTTGATAGGCCAAACCAATTTGTACCCCAGTAGCTTGAAGATTTGTACCGAGGTAGGTGCCCATGGTAACGTACCAAGAACCCCAAATCAAAAACTCGAGGAACATCATCACCATCAATTGAAAACGTGTATTTGTACTCATACTTTTGGAAGGCTTGGGTGGGTTTGATAAAATAATGCACGGGTAAAAGTAAAAAAGCCGGAATAACTTTTGGGGAAATTCCTTTTTAATTTTCAAGCACACAAATAAAATCGTGCAATGCGGTAAATATTCCTAAATTTCGGGCATCATCCACAACCAAATTCTACAGTCTATGAAGCTCACACCTTTTGCCAAAATTTTAATTCTGGCAGTGGTTGCAGTTGGTATTTTCCTTGGCGTACGCAAGTTTTTACCACAAAGCAATACCACTGTAACCACAGACAAAGAAACTACTTCTCCAGCAAGACCCGTTGAAGAAGAAGAAAAACCTAGTACCAAATCCAAAACGACCACTACGCGCTCCTCATTCAGCTATTTACCTCCTGCACCAGTCAATGGCAAGTTGAAAGGCGTAGTAGAACTCGGAGCCTCAGGCTTTAATTCGTTCATCGTCAATATTGATGCCAAAAAAACCTGGAAACTGGAAAAAGCCGAGTTTGGCTCCAGCTTGGTTTACGAAAACATGGCGACCGATGATGACGTGCGGGCGGGCCTAAAAAACTACATTTCCAATATGCTCAATTATGGCGTATCTGGAAAGGACATCCACTTTGTGGTGAGTTCAGGTGCCATCAAAACGCCAGAAACCCAAAAAATAGCCAAAGGACTTAAAGCACTGGGGTATTTTGTCAACCCCGTAACCGCTGAACAAGAAGGTGCTTACGCCCTCAAATGTGTACTGCCTGCTTCCTATGCAGGCGAGGCTTTTGTGCTGGACATTGGTTCGGGCAATACCAAAGTGTCCTGGATGGAAGGAGGCACGATCAAAAGTGGCGAAACGTACGGATCAAAATACTTTCAAAACAACGTAACCGATGCTGCTGCTTACGAAGAAGCTTCCAGCATTGCCGCACAAATCCCCGCTTCCAAGCGCAAGATTTGTTTCATCATTGGGGGGATACCCTTCGAATTTGCCAAACAATTGCGCAATGGCAAAGAACGGTTTACCGTACTCAGCAAACCCGCTGACCTCAAAGCCGAAGGCGGCAAACAAAAATCTGGCCTGAACATTTACAAAGCTTTTGCCGATGAAACGGGTTGCAAAACTTTTGTATTCGATTGGGATGCCAACTTTACGATTGGGTTCTTACTGGACCTGAAATAAGTTGAGAAGGTTGAGAAGTTGAGAAGGTTGAGGCTACCGCGAGCGACAGGGCTACCGCAAGCTTCATAATCTGATTTCCTACAAGTGGAATCTATGCTTTTGCCTCGATTGAATGTCGCTCGCGGCAGCCTCAACTTCTCAACCTCCTCAACTTCTCAACTTTTTCTAACGCCCTCACTCCACTTCGGAATCAAGGCCCGGATTTTGGTCATCGAGATGGGTTTTACCACGTAGTCATTCATTCCTGCGGCAAAACAGGCTTCCTGGTCTTCGGGGGCGGCGGCGGCGGTCATCGCAACAACATAAGGCTGATTGATGGGCATTTGCCGCAAGGCTTTAGTCGTTTCAATACCATCCAATTCAGGCATTTGCACATCCATAAAAATGAGGTCATAAGTCTGGCTGTTTAATTTGTGCAGCACTTGCCGGCCATTCTCAACAATGTCAATTTGGTAGCCAAAATGCTCCATGATGCGCAAAATCAACTTCTGATTGAGCATATTGTCTTCGGCAACCAAAATGGACAAGGGGTAGATGTCGGCCATTTTTCCTTCAACCCCTTCTGGCGTATCCGGTACTTGAACTGGAGGAAGCCCTGCTTCAAACAGCGCAAAAAAAGCAAAAGTTGAACCAGCACCGGGGCTGCTGCTGACGCTGATTTCACCGCCCATCAATTGAATGATGGTTCTGGAGATGGCCAAACCCAATCCCGCGCCTTTAAAAGGATGTACAGTAGTGGTTTTAATTTCTGAAAAGGGCCGGAAAAGTTTCGGCAAATCCTCTTTTTGAATCCCTACGCCAGGATCAATGACTTCAAATTGAATGCCAATTTTACCAGGGAGTAACTCAGCCTGTTTTTTGCTTGCTTTTATGGTGATGTTGCCCGTGTTGGAAAACTTGATGGCATTGCTGACCAGGTTCACCACGACCTGCCTCAAGCGATACGCATCTCCACGCAAGTGTTCGGGGGTATCCGGGGCAATTTCCAGGTTCAAAAAAAGTTGTTTGCTACTGATTTTGGGTTCATTGCGGAACAACTTGAGGGTGCTTTCCAGTAATACAGACAATTGAAAGTCCTGATTTTCCAAAAAAAGGCGCCCCTGATCAATACGAGACATGTCTAAAACGTCACTGACCAAATTGAGCAGGTGCCGACTGCTGATGCTGATCGTTTCCAGGTATTCTTGCTGACGACCCGATAACTCGGTTTCATTGAGTAAATCGGCAGTACCAATAATCGAGTTGAGTGGCGTGCGAATTTCGTGGCTCATGTTGGCCAGAAATTCAGTTTTGGCTCGCTCTGCTTTTTCTGCTTTTTCTTTTTCCTTCAACATTTCCTCTTGCGAGCGCTCCAAACGATCGGTGGTTTCAACCAACACTTCCCGATCTTCTTCGTAACTGCTTTTAAAAAAAGAAATGGTGAGGGCCAGGAACACGATCCCAAAAATATAGGTGTTGAAAAGGTCCATTTGCCACTGAAAATCAGAGTCGTAAGTGTGCAGCGATTGCGGATAATACAATTCAATGAGCAGCAGAATGGTCGTCAATATGCCCAAGCCGATAAAAAATAGAGTGTTGCGTTCTTTTTTGATCAATAGTGCACCCAACACTGCAAACAAATTCATGAGGATAATCGAAGGTCCACGTACGCCATAATTCGCAAACCAGGAAATGCTTAAAAACGTACCAATGGTCGCTAAAAAAAAAGGCCTGATGCTGCGGTAATTGTCTTTGAACCGCGACTGATAAAAACAAATGGCGCTCACCAGCATAGTCGCAGCAAGCATAGAATTGACGAACCAATGAATGCCAATGAGGATATTTTGAATCAATCCAATTCCTACACTTACGAAAGTACCAAAGGTGACAATATCCGACAGTTTATTCTCCAATGGCACTGTGGCTTCGTTCAAACGCAGGAAACGAACCAGGAAGTTTTTCATAAATGGGTTTTGTAGCATTTCCTTGCCACACTAAAATTAGGTATTTTTTTTTATATAATAAAGCCCCCTCTTTACATTCCCGCAAAGAAGTCTAATCCATAGATTTTGCCGAATTGCCACTCATAATTATTATGTTTGTGGATAAAATGGGCTCATTCTGCAAAATTTACTACTGAATTTTGGATTTGAATGAAATCATACGGTACCACAACGCGCCATAGGATTGAATAAGTAATTGACTCACAATATTTTGCTACATATGAAAGTGTTGATTTTTGGATTGGGTAACTTTGGAGCTTCGCTAGCTTTCCAACTGACCGAAATGGGCCATGAAGTGATTGCCATCGACAAAAACCCTGACAAGGTAGAGTTGATCAAAGATAAAGTGACCCATGCCATCACGCTTGATGGAACGAATTTGGTGGCTTTGCGCAATTTGCCGCTGAAAGATACCGACGTTGCAGTGGTTGCCATCGGTGAAAACGAGGGCGCTTCATTGATGACTACCGCCAACTTAAAAACCTTAGGGGTAAAACGGGTGATCAGCCGCTCGCTTTCCAATACCCACGAAACGGTTTTGGAGGCGATGGGCATCCAGGAGATTTTGCACCCGGAATTAGAGGCAGCCGAACGTTTGGCCAAAAAACTCAACCTGAAAACCGCCATCGAGTCATTTGATTTGGACCAAAACCACTCGGTCGTGGAATTGCACTTGCCCCCCTCTTTTGTGGGCAAATCAGTGCAAGAAGTAGACCTGCGGAAAAATTTCAACCTCAATATTGTCACCATCGTCCGCAAACGCATCAAGAAAAACCTGTTGGGCATCAATAAGGTCATCTACGTTTCAGAAGGCGTAGTCAAACCGGAAACCATCTTTGAAGAAGGGGACATCCTCGTCGTTTTTGGCACCAACCCCGAAATCAAACTCTTGGCCGATACGCATGAGGTCGGACGGGAGGGAGGTTATTGAGGTAGTTATGAGTTATGAGTGATAAGTTATGAGTGAAACATACAATCCATTTTTTCTGATCAAATTTGTCGCCAGAAAAAATAACTCATAACTCATAACTCATAACTCATAACTCTATTTATTCGCTTTCAACTGCGGCCGGATCATATTCTCCGGTGACAACACCTCATCCAATTGCTCCTGGCTCATGAGGTTTTTTTCCAACACCAAATCATAAATGCTGCGGTCGGTAGCCAAGGCTTCTTTGGACAAGGCCGTACAGACTTCGTAACCCAGGGCCGGATTCAGGGCAGTAACGATGCTGATGCTGTTTTTGACCAAATCCCAGCAACGCTTTTCGTTGACGGTAATGCCGTCGATACACTTGGTGCGCAGGGTCGACATGCCATTTTTGAGGATGTTGATCGACTCAAACATACAATGCCCAATGATCGGTTCAAAAGCATTGAGTTCCAACTGGCCAGCTTCTACGGCCATGTTTACCGTCAAGTCATTGCCCATCACGCGGAAAGCGATTTGGTTCATGACCTCTGGAATAACCGGATTGACTTTACCGGGCATGATCGATGAGCCGGGTTGCATAGGCGGCAGGTTGATTTCGTTGAATCCTGTGCGTGGCCCGGAGGACAACAAGCGCAAGTCGTTGCAAATCTTCGACAATTTAATGGCCAAACGTTTGACTGCTGAAGAAAACATGATGAAAGCGCCGGTATCCTGGGTCGCCTCAATCAGGTTGCGGGCTTTGACCACTTTGAAACCAGTCACATCCCGCAAGTGGGCAATGGCCAGGCGGGCATAATTGGGTGAGGTGTTGATTCCCGTTCCAATGGCGGTTCCACCCAGGTTGACTTCCAAAAATAGATTGGTGTTGCTTTCCAGGCGTTCGATTTCTTCTTCCAGGGTCGCGGCGTAGGCTTCAAAGGTTTGGCCCATGGTCATCGGAACAGCGTCTTGCAATTGGGTGCGGCCCATTTTGATCACATGCTGGTATTGCTCTCCTTTGCGGCGGAAACTGTTGATGATGGCGACCAGTTCAACCAACAATTTCGCTTTACATTTGATCAGTGCAATCTTCAAGGCGGTGGGATAAGCGTCATTGGTCGATTGCGACAAGTTGACGTGGTTGTTGGGGTGGCAGTGCTCGTAGTCGCCTTTTTTGTACCCCATGATTTCGAGGGCGCGGTTGGCAATCACCTCATTGGCGTTCATGTTGGTTGAGGTACCTGCACCCCCCTGGATCATGTCCACTTTGAACTGATCGTGGAATTTGCCCGCAATGATCTCATCACAAGCAGTTACAATGGCATTTTTGACCTCATCAGACAAAGCCCCCAGGTCGTAATTGGCCAAAGCGCAGGCTTTTTTGACCTCCACCAGCCCTTCAATGAATTCCGGGAAAAACTGCAAGGTTACCCCGCTGATTTTGAAATTCTCGAGGGCGCGTTGGGTTTGAATGCCGTAGTATGCATCAACCGGAAGGTGTTTTTCACCCAACAAGTCGTGCTCGAGGCGTACGTTTGGATTGGCAGTTAGAATAGCCATATTTGGTTTTATTTGGACAGAGTTGAAAATTGACACAAATTTAGAGATTCTTTTGCGGCGAAGTACAAATAGCGCTTAATTTTACGGGTGTAATCTGCCTTCATTTGATGATGAAAAAAACCATCCTCCTCTACAGTCTGGCGCTGGCCATTTTACTGGGGCTGCTCAAAGCAGTCGAGTACCGGTTTTTGCTGCGCGACCTGAGTATGGAGCTGTATGTTGGCATTGTGGCCCTGTTTTTTTCTGCATTGGGCATTTGGGCGGGTTTACAATTGACCCGGCGTTTCAACCCCGCAGTCAGTACGAATGTGGCCGACCCTCAACACCCCGTACTCCTTGAACCGACCCAGTTGTTGGAAAAATACAACCTGAGCAAACGGGAATACGAAGTCCTCACCCTCATTGCACAAGGTTATTCCAACCAGGAAATTGCCGAAACTTTGTTTGTTTCCCTCAATACCATCAAAACCCACTCTTCCAACGTGTTCCTCAAACTTGATGTCAAACGCCGCACTCAGGCAGTACAAAAAGCCAAGGAAATCGGGCTTTTGTAAGCGTATTTTTTACTCCTACTTTCGGGTGGTTTTTGGGTTTTGAACACGAATCATACTTTCGGGTGATGCAAAACTGGCTTGGATCAACGTGCTTTGGGACATTGATTCACTGAAGTAAAATTCATACCATGCAAAAACATGCGCTCATTTTTGGTGCTCTGTCAGGCGGCGTGATGATCCTGCTTTTTATGATTTCACAACCCTTGTTGTACAATGAGGATGGAAGCCTCGACATGAAAGGTGGGGAAATTCTGGGGTATATCTCCATGCTGATTTCCTTGTCGATGGTCTTCTTTGGTGTTCGTTCTTTCCGCGATCAACACCTCAACGGCAGCATTACGTTTGGCAAAGCCTTCCAGGTTGGTTTGCTGATCACGTTGGTGGCCTCCGTTATTTACGTGGTGGGCTGGATGATTTATTACAACACTTCCGAACGGATGCACGAGTTCCCCGAGTTGTACCTGAATCACATGCTGGAAGAATTGAAAAAATCAGGTAAATCGGCAGCTGAAATGGTGAAGCAGGAGGCGGAATTACGCAAAAACATGGAGCTGTACAAGAAACCCCTGGTCATGATTGCGATCACTTTTATGGAGATATTCCCGGTGGGTTTGATTGTGGATGTGATCAGTGCGTTGTTGTTGAAGAAAAAACCAGGAAACCCTGCGGTGCAATAATGTTCACAAATTTGGGGTACTTTAAATGGTATCCCAAATTTTTCACTTGACTTTCCCTTTCACCTGCTCGTACAGCAGTGCTTCAACGACTACATCCGCCGAAGGACTACTTTCCAAGACCTGCTCCATCAGGATCAGCTGCGCAAAATGGCGCTCGGAGTTAAACACGCTGGTATACGCATCATTGAAATAAAACAGGGAATAGTCAAAATTGGAGCACAGCAGGAGTTGGTATTGACCCGTGCGGGGGTCAAACACCAAAATGTAATGCCCATCTTCTTCCGCAGTTTCTCCTCCGTAAACCATCAACGGATAATCAAAAAATGGCAAGGAGGGATAGCCAAACAAATTGGCTTCAAACAAGGGATAAAACTTAAACGGCAAATTCAAACGAGCCTTGAGTGCGGCCTGCCGCAAAATTTCCAATTTCACCCGCATGCGGTAGATTGGGATTTCCTCGCGGCTCAGTTCGGCATGAGGCAACCAATCACCGGAGCGCAGGTCGTAATAATCCACCTCGCCAATCCGCAGTTTGTACTCAAAACGATCGTAGCCTGGCACCACGTAGCCCGGGTAAAAGTATTTGAATTGTTGAATCTTGCCGTATTCTACCTCCATCAGCATGGTGTAAAGACCCAGGCTGTAGGCTTTGTAATCGGGGTCGTAAAAACCCAAAATGCTGGCAATGCTGTTGCGCCCCAAATCAAAATAGCTGACCGCGATTAGCTTGTCGCCGTCGTATACCGTAAATTCGTAGGTATTGTACACATTAAAGTGCTCGCCGTCCTGCAAGGAATCGATGATGGAAGGCGCAATCATGCCCGGAAAGGTAACCCGGTAACGCTGGTACAAATTTTCCCGGCTGATGTCGATCACCGCCTTGCCGAAGTGGAATTGAAAACGCTCGTTGTTGCGCTTGATGATCTTGCGCAGGCTCTTGCTGAACTCGTGTTTCTCCAAATCGAGCCGCACCCAAATGGCCGAATAAAAGGCTTCTCCAAAACAAAGAAAGTGGGTGGTAAAAATGGTTTGCCCCATCCGGTACCAACCATTGGCCAGATAGTCATCCAACTCTTTTCCCTTAATTTGCTCCGGATAGTGTTTAATTGCAAACATTTAGGAGTGTGTTTGGAGTGCTGGTTCGCAAGCGTAGTGAGCTTAAATTTGTTCAAGTAAAATCCAAAAAGCGGAGTTTAGCGGCGCTAAATGAGAATTTTTGGAACGAAGCTTGGGCAAATTTAAGCCATTTGCAGCGCGAAGCAGCATTCCAAACACACTCTAACGCGCAACATCCGAAAAAAAAATCAATGTGCCAAGGATTGGGGGGGATTTTGGGCGGGGCGTTGCCAATCCTGGCATTATTCATTCTTTAATCTAGAAAAGCAATGGACTTTATTTTCTTCCATTTTTGCATAAAAAAACCATTTTTGGAAAGAAATAGAGTTAATTACCTTCCAAAAAGCATAAAAAAAGTCATTTTTGGAAAAGAATAGCATTGATTTTCTTCCAAAAATGGATTTATTGTTTATTTTTGGAAGAAAATAAGCCAATGAGCCTCATCGGTCGACAGCGTGAAAAAGCGAAATTTGCAGAAATTATGGAGTCGGATCAGCCTGCCTTTGTGGCCATTTATGGACGCAGAAGGGTGGGTAAAACCTTTTTGATCAAGGAGTTTTTTAACCATCAATTTGCATTTTATACCACTGGCTTAGCCAACAGCAATACCAAAACGCAACTCCTCAATTTTACGATTGCGCTCAATGCCACTTTTGGGAAAGAATTTAAGACGCCCAAAAACTGGCTCAGTGCCTTTGCTTTGCTGCAAACTGAACTGTCGAAAATCAGCGGACCGTGTATCATTTTTATTGATGAACTACCCTGGCTCGACACGAAGAAATCTGATTTTTTGACCGGGTTAGAGTTTTTTTGGAACAGTTGGGCTAGCGCACAGAAAGGTTTGAAATTGTTCGTTTGTGGCTCAGCTGCGGCTTGGATGATCAATGAATTGATTCGCAACAAAGGTGGGTTGTACAACCGCGTGACGCACCGCATCAAAATTGAGCCCTTTACGCTGCAAGAGACAGAGCAGTTTTTACAATCCAAAGGCATTTTGTTCGACCGTTACCAAATTGTGAACCTTTACATGGTCATGGGCGGCATCCCTTATTATCTTGAACAGGTAAAAAAAGGCTTGAGTGCGACCCAAAATATTGAAAAAATCTGCTTTGAAGAGACGGGCTTACTACAATCAGAATTCAAATTCACGTTTTCTTCGCTCTTCAAAAATGCCGCCCAGCACGAACAGATTTTGAGGAAAATTTATGAACTGGGAAGTCGCGCCACCCGGGAAAACCTGGTCAAAAAAGCCAATGTGCCTTCCAGCGGCGACTTGACAAGCAAACTTAACGAATTGGAGGAAAGTGGATTCCTGAAATCATATGTGCCATTTGGCGGCAACAAAAACAGGAAAATCTACGTCATTTCGGACTATTACACCTTGTTTTACCTACGCTTCGTTGAAAATGCGGGGACTTACGAGGCTGGGAATTGGGTGAATCGCATCAACGACCCTGCCATAAACGTATGGGCGGGCCTGGCTTTTGAGCAAATCTGCTGGGATCATGTACGCAACATCAAAAAAGCCTTGGGCATCGAAGGCATTTACAGCGAAACAAGCTCCTGGTACAAAGCAGCAGACCCTGAATCAGGTGGTGCCCAAATTGACCTGATCATCGACCGCAAAGACCGGGTGATCAATCTTTTTGAAATCAAATTTTCGATCAATCCTTTCGAAATCACTAAAGCTTATGACCTCGTTTTGAGGAATAAAATCGCTGCATTTATTCAAAGTACCAAGACGAAAAAAGCGGTATTTCTCGTGATGCTGACTACGTTTGGGTTGCTGAAAAATGAGTACGCCCGCTCAGTGGTGCAGAATGACTTAAAAATGGATGATTTGTTTGGGGGCTAGGATAGGAAATTTTTTCCTGCTTACAATTTGCAATTTAGCCTGGTTTAACTCTTGCACGCCATTCTTCTCTTGTTTCGTTATACCATTTGAATGAATACTTTTTTCCTTTTTCCAGCAATTGGGGGGTATCAATTTGCTCTTTTTTGTATTCATCCTGTAATCTTAAAGCATCAATACTATAATCAAAAGAGTATTTAATATCCTTACCGGCTCCGATCGCTTCATAAAATGAGAAGCAAAGTCTATGGCAAATTTATCAGTAGTATATTGATTCATAGCTACAACATAGGGAATGTGCTCTGAAATATCAATAGCGTATGGCATCGTATTACAAGAATTTAAGAAAACACATTCTAACTCGTTAGCTCTGCTGAATATAGAACTTAATACGTCACCCTTGACTACTTTTATTTCATCCGGTGTTTTTCCAGCCAAGACAATTCCTGTACCATAATTAGGGTCGTTAATTATGGAATTTCCACCAAAATGGAAAAATCTCGGTTCTTTTTCCATTTCTAAAAGACTTCTTTGAATATCAAGTGGAGTTACATCTAATTTAACTTTAAATTCAAAGGAATCTCTCTTCTTCATCAAGGCCAATCTAGAGCTAATTTGTTCAACCTCCTTCCGAATATCAATATCGAATCTTCCTGGATTTGCTCCAAGAAATAATATAATATCTTTTTGATTTTCGATCTTTTTGAGTTTATTCCCTAAGAAAAACGGTAAATATTGGTTAATTCTAGTTTTGATCTCCTCAATTAATTTGAGAAGTTTGTCAATAATTTTATTATGCTCTTGAATATATTGGTCATAAGATATAATTCCTGCTAGGTGGTGTCTTGTTAATCTATTTCGGTTCGCATCGATGATTATTAATACCGTTTGCAAATCAGGATTAGCCATTGTAAAAAGACTATTAAGTTCTTTGACTACATTGTCTATTCGTAGGTCTCTTAAGGAGTCTATAAGGTCATTGATAAATTCATCCATTATTTTTTTATTCTTTTGGGTTGATGGCAATATTACCATGTCCTATCTTCAATTTTTTAGCAATTTGATGTAAAGACAAAAGCAATAATATTTGCAAACTTATTAAACTGTTCATTACATTACCCTTTGAATAATTGAATTTTATTAGCATCTGAATTTTCGTTTGTTTGTCTGCCTTCAATTTGATCGACTATTGTCGAATTTGCCCTGAATTTGCACTTGATTCATGGCTATATTTTTTCACAAAACAAATGTAACTGATTCTGCTAAAAAAGCCAGTGCAAAACGCCAGAATTCACGCCTAAGCTCTCTTCTTCCTAAAAATCCACACAAAAAACACCCCCGCCAACACCAAAAACGGCAAATTCGACCCAATCATCCTTACATTCCCGGACAAAGCTCCCGCCAAAAAAAAGACGAATACCACCGCCGACAACAACACCACGCCAAGGATATTCACCCATCGATTCGGCTTGTTCACGACCACCGCATACAAGAGCGCCAATAAACCAATGATGGAAGACAAGATGACCGGATGTACTGCCGTATTCCAGGAGAGCCCCTGGACAAATACCAACTCGTAGGCAGTTTGAGCGATGAAAATGGACTGGCCACCGCCCCATTCCAGGTAGCAGAGGAAAAAACTTAAAAAGAGCCCCAAATTGACGAGCTTTTTCATGGCTGAGCAATTTGGGGCAGAAAGTAACCAGCTTCTACCACTTAGTTACTGCAAAAAATGCCTTCTTCGGCTGATAATTCGCATCAAAAAGTAGTGGATAATCCTTACGGCCACGCACCGGGAAGTTGTCCAACCAGGTGGACTTGTCGGATAAATTCCAAAAAGTCACTCCGGTGACAGACTTGCGGTGTTTGCGCAATACTTCAAAAAGCATTTTGTACTGCGCAACCTGTTTGGCTTCCATCTCCGCCGTATATTCTACCTTACTAGTAAAGGCTTCTGCTCTCCGCTCGTGCTCTTTCGGGTGGACCGACACATCCAATTCCGTGACTTGTACCTTTAACCTCAGGCTGGCGAACTTGGTGATCGAAGTTTCCAATTCCTCCGCAGTTGGCTCTGTAAGCGCCCAGTGGCCTTGCAGTCCCACTCCGTGAATGGGCACTCCTTTGTCTTTCAGGCCTTTCACCAATTGGTAAATGCGGTCGCGTTTGGAGGCATTTTCGGTATTGTAGTCGTTGTAAAACAGCACCGCCTTGGGGTCGGCCTCGTGAGCCCATTGAAAGGCCTTTTCGATGTACTCTGGGCCGATGATCTCGTAAAAAGGCGACTTGCGGTAAATGTCCGGTCCAGCATCAGGCACTGCTTCATTGACCACGTCCCAGGCGTAAATTTTACCCTTGTAGCGGCCCACTACGTCGAAGATATGCTGCTTAAGACGCGCCAGGAGCACTTCCTTACTGATGGTTGCTCCCGTGGAATCTTTGAAAAACCAGTTCGGCGTTTGGCTGTGCCAGCACAGGGTGTGTCCACGTAGCTTGATGCCGTGTTTCACCGCAAAATCCGCGATTTTATCCGCAGGTGCCCAGTTGTAGCGCTTTTCTTCAGGATGAATCGGCCCCATTTTCATGGCGTTTTCAGGCGTCATGCTGTTGAACTGAGCCAGAATAAGGCCAGATTCAGCAGCATCGTCCATCATACGGGGGGCAACGGCTACCCCGATGGGGAAGTATTTTTTGTAATAATCTTTGAGGCCTTTGGTGGGTTGCGCAAAGGAGGAACTCCCGAGGAGTGCCAGAAAACATATAAAAATAAATGGATTTTTCATTGTGATCTGTTTTGAAGACCAAAGCGGCATTTTTAGCACAAAGAACACAAAGGCTACACAAAGGGCACAAAGTTAGACGTTGACGACCTTTGTGTCCTTTGTGTCCTTTGTGTAGCCTTGGTGTTCTTTGTGCTAAAAAAATGTCGCTTTGAGCCCATTGAATGACTCAGTGAACTTCCGTTCACAGCAAAAGAAATTCACTCATCCGTACGGAAAGGCGACGCCGGTAAACCCTCACGGTTGTACAAATTGGCATCCGCCGGGTTATCCGCCCAGGCGTAGCGCACAAACAGTGGTTGAGACACTAGCGTATTTGATACCAGTATTGTGTTGTCTGCCTGGATATCCGCCTTCGCCCACACAAAACGTTTATCGGCACCAGCAATCGCAAAACAAGCCAGCTGCTCGCCATCTTTGCTGATCATACCCGTCCCCGTGTGTTTGAAATACAAGCGGATTTTATCCCCCTCGATCTGGTAACGTTCGAATTGTGGCCCGGAATGGACGACGTTTTGATCCCCATAAGCAAGTCGTTGCGCAGCCAAAGCCATACGTATACCCACATCCTTTTTGTTCAGCGGGTGAATGTCGTTCCATTCGCCCAGATCAATCGCTACAGCCAAACCCGTATTCGGCACCGCCAGCGATTTGAACTGCGCATCGCGCAGCACCGCCCAAGTGCTTTCGGAAGGCAGGTAATTGACCTCCATAAAATTGGCCAATTGCACCGTGATGAAGGGCAAGTCCCCCAGGTTCCACTGCTTGCGCCAATCCTGGATCAAGGCGGGCAACAGTTGGTAGTACGGCTTCGGATTGCCCGCATTGGTTTCCCCCTGGTACCACAAAAAACCCTTGGCTGCGTGGTTGACCAGCGGCGCGGTCATGGCATTGAACAAGGCGCTTGGCTGGTTCTGCAAGGTGATGCCCCCTGCCGGAGCACCTGCAAATGGCGGAAATACATCCCCCACTTTGTACAACCAATCCCCCTTGAGGTCAATGTCCTGGCCATTGGCGCTGAGGAAGTAAGGCTTGTCGGGTACAAAACCACCTTTACCCCCCTGATTGATCACGCGTACCACCAGTGTGTTTTTACCTGGCTTGAGTACACCAGCAGGAACGGTGTAGCGCCTCGGCGGGTACTGGTAGGTGATGTTGCCCACCGCTTGCCCATTCACATAGGCAAAGTCGGCGTCGACAATCCGACCCAGAAACAACTTGGCGGGCACCCCACACATGGAGGCAGGTACGTCAATCTCTTTGCGGTACCAAACCACTCCATTCAGGTCTTTGATGCCCTGATCCTCCCAATAGCCGGGCACATTGATGTTGCGCCAGTTTTTGGGAACGTAAGCTGGATCGTACCATTTGATCGGCTCCAACATGCCTTTGTCTTCGCTGGGGCGAGGCACAACGGCCTGACGCGCCTTGCGGTTGAGGCTATTGACGTAGCTGGTATCCTTGTTTTGTTGGATGGTGGCCAAAAAATTGGGAAAGGCCTGCAAACCCGACTCACTGATCCAGGCCTCGATGGGGGTTCCACCCACACTCGCGTTGATCAGGCCGATGGGAACCTGGTACTTGTCGTAGATGGTTTTGGCAAAAAAATAGGACGCAGCCCCAAAGCTCATCACGTTTTGTGGCGTAGCTACTTCCCATTTTCCACTTGGCAAATCTGCTTGTGGCCCTTGTACATTGGTCAAGGTCGGGATAAAAAAGTTGCGGATGGCCGGATAATTGGCTTGTTCAATATCAGCCATATATCGCTCTTTCACCCGTTCCATGGGCAAAACCATGTTCGATTGTCCTGCACAAATCCAGACATCGCCAAAGTAGACATCGCGGATCAGGAGTTCGTTTTTCCCTTTGAGTGCGATGTCAAAAGGCCCACCTGCGGGCTGTGCGGGCAAGGCAATGTTCCAGTTTCCCTGCGCATCGGCTTTGCTGCGGTAGGTTTTGCCATTGAGTTTGAGGCTGATGTTTTCCTGTGCGGAAGCCCAACCCCAAATTTTCAGGTTTTGCTCACGTTGCAGCACCATGCCATCGCTGATGAGGCGCGGCAGGCGAATTTGAGCAAAACCGTAAACACTCCATCCCAGCAAAAATACCAGCAATACCAGCTTATTTGTAGGCATCAAGCGTCTGGATGGTCCCATCAGGATTGTATTTCAGCTCGGTTACCTTGACGTTGCGTAGATGGGTCTTACCCGAAATCTGCACGTCGTGGTAGAACAGATACCATTTGCCCTTAAATTCTACAATCGAGTGGTGATTTGTCCAGCCTTGCACGGGCTTCAGCACAATGCCCTGGTATGTGAAGGGGCCATAAGGGTTGTCGCCGATGGCATAGCACAAATTATGGGTATCTCCGGTGGAGTACGAGAAGTAGTATTTGCCATTGTATTTGTGCATCCAGGCCGCTTCGAAGAAACGTTTGTCGTTGTTGCTTTCCAGGAAGAGTTTGCCGTCTTTGTCCAGAATTTTCACCTCTTTCACTTCTTCGGTAAAGCTCTTCAGGTCGGCGCTGAGTTTCGCTACGCGGGGCAACACTGCCGTTTCATTGCCCTTGCGCAATGCCCCCTTGGGATCGTACTGGTTGTTGTTCCAGCGCTGCAATTGACCGCCCCAAATGCCGCCAAAGTAGAGGTAAAAGCTGCCATCATCATCTTTAAACACGGTGGGGTCGATGCTGTAAGCTCCTTTGATGGGTTCTGGCTCGGCTTTGAAGGGGCCTTGTGGCTTTTTGCTGGTGGCTACCCCAATACGGAACACATCCTGTTTGTCCTTGACTGGAAAGTAGAGGTAATACATCCCGTCTTTGTAAGTCGCATCGGGTGCCCAGAGTTGGCGTCCGGCCCAAGGAATGTCTTTGATGTCGAGCGCAACCCCGTGGTCGGTCACTTTACCCCCCATTTTTTTCATGGACAAAATGTGGTAGTCGCGCATGGCAAAATGCCCACCGTCATCGTCTTCTTTTACCGCTGCATCGATGTCGTGCGAAGGGTAAATGTAGATGCGCCCTTTGAACACATGTGCAGATGGATCCGCTGTGTAGATGTGGGAAACCAAAGGCTGAGAGATGGGTTGTTTGCCATTGCCCGATTGGCCGTAACTGCTCAGGGCCAGACACAAGGCCACCATGAGCGTGAATGTTTTTTGTTTGTTTGTCATCGTTATTCAAAATTAAAGCAGAAAAATACGGGTTGAAATTAAGTTCTTTTTTTGGTTCAGTGGGATGAAAGATGACTTTATTGTTATAGCGCTCGCCATTAGCAACGAGCGTTAATTAGTAATAACCGAGTTCTGGGTGGCGAAAAAAAGCCA
>ENA-UOWO01003827-UOWO01003827.1-activated-sludge-metagenome-genome-assembly--contig:-NODE-3827-length-17108-cov-27.243711_pt1 | contig 17108 bp, 12 predicted proteins | sample MGYA00238148_ERZ761564 | MGnify/ENA primary metagenome ERZ761564 (study PRJEB28885, sample SAMN05720194) | activated sludge metagenome | isolation source: Anaerobic digester | place: USA...
AATTCCTTTGGGCTACAAAGGCTTTACTGCTAGCATTGAAGTAACTTATTAAGTTCGACCCGTGGTCTTCGCCGCCATCCGCCCATCCATTTTGCACGTTGGGAGACGCCTTCCGTGAGCCTTCTGGACCTGCTGCTGGGCCGCAAGCATGTGCCGATGATCGGGCTGGACATCAGCTCGTCCAGTGCCAAGCTGGTGGAACTGGGCATGTCGGCCACGGGCGAATACGTGCTGGAGCGTCTGGCGTCCGAGCCGTTCGAGAAGGGCTGGATCACCGACGGCCAGATCGAGAAGTTCGACGAGGTGGTAGCCGCCGTGCGCAAGCTCATCGACAAGAGCGGCACCAAGACCCGCCAGGTGGTGATGGCCATGCCGCAGTCGGCCGTGATCACCAAGCGCATCATGCTGCCCGCCGGCCTGCGTGATGAAGAGTTGGAACTTCAGGTCGAGAGCGAGGCCAACCAGTACATCCCGTTCTCGCTGGATGAGGTCAGCCTCGATTTCTGCGTCATCGGCCCCAGCCCCACGTCGGGTGGCGACATCGAGGTGCTGATCGCCGCATCCCGCAAGGAGCGGGTGCAGGACCGGCAAGGCCTGGCCGAGGCCGCGGGCCTGAAGCCGGTGGTGCTCGACATCGAGAGCCACGCCTCGCTGCTGGCCATGGGCCGCATCGTCGACACCCTGCCCAACGAGGGACGCGACGCGCTGGTGGCGCTGTTCGAGATCGGCGCCGACACCACCAGCCTGAAGGTGCTGCGCGACGGCGAGATGCTCTATGACCGCGACCAGGCCTTTGGCGGGTCGCAGCTGACCTCGCTGATCTCGCGCCAGTACGGCCTGTCGTTCGAAGAGGCCGAGCAGAAGAAGCTGGCCGGCGACCAACTGGAAGACTATGAATCCCAGGTGCTGACGCCCTTCGTCGACAGCCTGTCGCAGGAGATCGGCCGTGCGCTGCAGTACTTCTTCACCAGCACGCCGCACCACAAGGTGCACTACGTGATGCTGGCCGGCGGCACGGCCACCTTGCCGGGCCTGAAGGACCGCGTCACCGACCTGACCGGCTTTGCGTCGATGGTGGTGAACCCCTTCGACGGCATGAAGATCGGCAGCCACGTCAAGGAGACCAAGGTGCGCAAGGAGTCTCCGTCCTACCTCACCGCCTGCGGCCTGGCGATGCGGAGGTTCCTGCAGTGATTCTGATCAACCTGCTGCCCCACCGCGAGGCGCGGCGCAAGCAGCGCAAGCAGGCGTTCTTTGTCGGCCTGGGCGTGGCGGCGGGTTGCGGCTTGCTGGTGGCCGGCCTGTGGTACGGCGCGCTGCAGCAGATGACGCAAGCCCAGCAGGCGCGCAACAACTTCCTGCGTGACGAGATCACCAAGCTCGAAGGCCAGATCAAGGACATCGCCACGCTGCGCGCCGAGATCGACAGCCTGAAGGCCCGCCAGGGCGCGGTGGAAGACCTGCAGCTCAACCGCAATGTGCCAGTGCACCTGCTCGACGAACTGGTGCGCCTCACGCCCGAGGGCATCTACCTCAGTGCCATCAAGCAGACCGACAGCACGGTGCTGGTCAACGGCGTGGCCCAGACGAACGAACGCGTGTCGGAGTTCCTGCGCAACGCACAGAGCAATTCACCCTGGCTCGACCGCATGGAACTGGTCGAGATCAAGGCGGTGATGCAGCCGCCGCCGCCGGGCTCACGCGAGCAGCGGCGCCTGTTTGAATTTGCGCTGCGGGTGTCGATCAAGCAGCCGGGCACCGCCGCGTCGGCACCTGCGGGTGCCGGCTCGGCCGCCAAGCCCGCATGAGGTGCCTGCCATGGTGACCACTGTCCGCCCCACCGCGTCGATGGACCTGAACACGGCCTTCGACCGGGCCCAGCAGCAGTTCAAGGGGCTCAATCCGCAAGAGCCCGGCCAGTGGCCGCTGTTGCCCAAGGTGTTGTCCTGGCTCGCCACCGGCCTGCTGGCCCTGGGGCTGGGCTGGGTGGTGCTGGTGTCCAGCGCGGCAGACGAACTGGAAGCCGCGCGCAATGTCGAGCCCGGGCTGAAGGACGACTTCCGCGCCAAGCTGGGCCAAGCGGTGAACCTGTCGGAACTGCGCAAGCAGAAGCAGCAGGTGCAGGAATACGTGACCCAGCTTGAACGTCAGCTGCCCGGCAAGGCCGAGATGGACGCGCTGCTGTCCGACATCAACCAGGCCGGCATCGGCCGTGGCCTGCAGTTCGAGCTGTTCCGGCCCGGCCAGGTGGAGATCAAGGACTACTACGCCGTGCTGCCCATCGCCCTGCGCGTGACCGGCCGCTTCCATGATGTCGGCGCCTTCACGGCCGATGTGGCCAATCTGTCTCGCATCGTCACGCTGCACAACCTGGCCATCACCCCCAACAAGGACACTGCCGGCACGCTGTCGATGGACGCCGTGGCCCGCACCTACCGCTATCTCGACGTGGTCGAGTTGGCCGAGGTGCGCAAGGCCCGCGAGGCCGAGGCCAAGACCAAGGCACCGCGCAAATGAAGCCCGTCTGCCCGCCCGCCGTGACCGCCCGCCCTGCACGCCAGTGCGCAGCGCTGCTGCTGCTGCTGGGCCTGGCCGCCTGCGGCGGCGAAACCCAGGAACTGCAGGACTGGATGGACCAGCAACGCCGCGAAGTGCGCCCCAGCGTGGCACCGCTGGCGGCGCCCAAGAAATTCAACCCGGTGCCGTATGCCAACGCGCAGCAGGTCGATCCGTTCAGCAACCAGAAGCTCAGCGTGGCGCTCAAGCAGGAGGCGCGGCAGCCCAATTCCGTGCTGGCCGCCGAGATGAACCGCCGCAAGGAGCCGCTGGAATCCTTTCCGCTGGACGCCATGTCGATGGTGGGCAGCGTGTCCAGGGCGGGTGCTCCGGTGGCCCTGTTGCGCGTCGACAACCTGCTGTACCAGGTGAAGGCCGGTGATTACCTGGGCCAGAATTACGGCCGCATCCTTCGCATCACCGAGACTGAAGTGGCACTGCGCGAGATCGTGCAGGACGCTGCTGGCGAATGGATCGAGCGCACCGCCACGCTGCAGTTGCAAGAGCGCGGGCAGGAGGCGCCCAAATGACCGATACGCCCATCCATCGGCCCCACCACCGGCCGAACGGTCCGCAGGAGATCAACACCATGCCCCAGTGGCGACACCGGATTGCCGCCTTGCTGCTGGCATGCGCCGCCCCCTTCCTGGCTGCAACGGCCGCCATGGCGCAGGGGGCCGCCGACAACAGCATCCAGTCGATCACCAGCACCCAGCAGGCCGGTGCGGAGGTGGTGCGCATCGAGATGGCTGCGCCGCTGGCTGCCGTGCCCAACGGCTTTGCCGTGCAGACGCCACCGCGGGTGGCGCTCGACCTGCCCGCCGTGGGCAATGCGCTGGGCAAGTCGGTGGTCGACATCAACCAGGGCAACCTGCGCAGCGTCGCCATCGCCCAGGCCGGCGACCGCACGCGCCTGGTGCTGAACCTGCGCCAGTCCAGCAGCTACCGCGCCGAACTGCAGGGCAAGGTGCTGGTGGTGGTGCTGGAGAACAACGCCGCACCAGGCATGGCCGCCAGTACCGGGGAGCCGGTGCACTTTGCCGCCGCGCAGAACCGCGACCAACTGCCCCTGCGTGACATCGATTTCCGCCGCGGCCCCGATGGCGCCGGCCGTGTCATCGTGGCGCTGGCCAGCACGCAGGTGGGGGTCGACATCCGCCAGCAGGGCCAGAGCCTGGTGGTCGAGTTCCTGCGCAGCAGCCTGCCCGAGACCTTGCGCCGCCGGCTTGACGTGGCCGACTTCGGCACGCCGGTGCAGAGCATCGCCACCTTCCAGACTGGCGAGCGGGTGCGCATGGTCGTGGAGCCGCGCGGCAACTGGGAGCACAGCGCCTACCAGAGCGACAACCAGTTCGTGCTGGAAGTGCGGCCGCAGAAGGTCGACCCGAACAAGCTGACGCAAGGCCCGGGTTACGCCGGCGAGAAGCTCTCGCTGAACTTCCAGAACATCGAAGTCCGCGCCCTGCTGCAGGTGATCGCCGACTTCACCAACTTCAACGTGGTGACCAGCGACACCGTGACCGGCAACGTCACCCTGCGCCTGAAGGACGTGCCCTGGGACCAGGCCCTGGACATCATCATGCAGAGCAAGGGCCTGGGCGTGCGCAAGAACGGCAACGTGCTGTGGATCGCGCCCAAGGACGAACTGGCTGCCAAGGAGCAGCTGGACCTTGAATCCAAGAAGAAGATCGCTGACCTGGAGCCCACGCGCACCCAGTCGTTCCAGCTGAACTACACCAAGGCCGAAGTGGTGGCGCAGGGGCTGACCGGCCAGTCCACCGGCAACAGCGGCGGCGGTGGTGGGGGTGGCGGCGGCGCGTCCGGCGGCAGCGGTTCGGCTGGTGCCAACCAGGCCACGCGCATCCTGTCGCCGCGCGGCAGCGTGATCTTCGAGACCCGCACCAACCAGCTGTTCGTCACCGACATTCCGGCCAAGCTGGAAGAGATCCAGACACTGATCGCCAAGATCGACATCCCGGTGCGCCAGGTGCTGATCGAGGCCCGCATCGTCGAGGCCGATGACCGCTTCGGCCGCGCCCTGGGCGTGAAGCTCGGCTCGACCGACCTGCGGGGCATCCAGGGTGGCATTCCGGGTTACAAGATCGGCGGTGGCAACTACGTCACCATCGCCGGCAACTATTCGAACGCGGGTGTCCAGACCAAGCAGACCCCCATCACCGCCACCAGCTACCTGCCTGATTCGCAGTTCGTCAACCTGCCGGCCAACACCATCAATTCGGTGTTCTCGGGCGCCGAAGGCCTGCCCAGCTTTGCGCTGAGCCTGTTCAGCCCGTCGGCCAACCGCTTCCTGAACCTGGAGCTGTCGGCGCTGGAAGCCGATGGCAAGGGCAAGATCATCAGCAGCCCGCGGGTGATCACCGCCGACCAGAACAAGGCCATCATCGAGCAGGGCACCGAACTGCCCTACCAGGTGGCCACCAGCAGCGGCGCCACGTCGATCCAGTTCCGCAAGGCCAACCTCAAGCTCGAAGTGAAGCCGCAGATCACGCCCGAAGGCAGCGTGATCATGACGCTGGACATCAACAAGGACAGCGTCGGCCAGTCCACCCCCCAGGGCTTTGCCATCGACACCAAGCATGTGCAGACCGAGGTGCTGGTGGAAAACGGCGGCACGGTGGTGATCGGCGGCATCTTCACGCAGAACGAGAGCACCGACGTCAACAAGGTGCCCCTGCTGGGTGACATCCCCTACGCGGGGTCGCTGTTCCGCAACACCACGCGTGTGGCGACCAAGACCGAACTGCTGATCTTCATCACGCCGAAGATCGTGACCGAGCGCGCCGCGGCCCGCTGACCGAGGCCAAGCCACGAGATGGGCCGATTTGGAGTCATGCAATGAGTTTTCAAACGATTTGGCGCAGCGTTGCACTGATGCTCCTGCTCGTTCTGGCAGGCTGTGGCGGCGGTGGCGGCTCCACATCTGAGACAGGCACGCCCATCCTGCCCGGTACCGGCAGCGGGTCCGGTGGCGGTGGCACGGCGTCGCCCACGATCGTTTTGGCCTTGTCGCGCAGTGACGTCACTGCTGGAAACCCTGCGACCGTGACTGTGACCGTTCGCAATGCCCAAGGTGTGGCCTTGGCCGATGTCGTCGTCGATCTCAGCACATCGCGGGGACAGCTGGCGAATCTTGATGTGCCCTCGGTCAAGACGGGCGCTGACGGGACCGCCACGGCCACGCTGACTGCGGCAGGCGCGCTGTCTGGCGCCGACGAAGTGCTGGCCGTTGCCCTGCTCGGCACCACGACGATCAATGCGAGCGCGGCGTTCACCGTCGCCGGCAGCGAACCCACCTTGCAGCTTGCGCTGTCATCGTCCACGCTGCGTGGAACGACGGGTCCCGCCACCCTGACTGCCACCGCGCGAAACGCCGCAGGTGTCGTGGTGTCTGATGCATTGTTGAAGTTCGAGTCTTCTGCCGGGCAGGTCACGCTCAGTTCCGCTTCGGCCAAGACCGGCGCAGATGGCGTGGCCACCATCAGCGTTTCCACTGCAGATCCATCCAAGACGATTGCCGACACGGTTCGTGCCCTGTGGGTTGATGCAGCCGGTGAGACGATCGCCGAGAACACCGTGGCGGTGCAGACTGTGGCGGACACGCCGACGCTGACGCTGCTGTCGAGTTCGAACACCGTCTCGGCAGCCGTGCCCGCATCGCTGTCGATCCTGGTCAAGGACGCCGCCGGCCAGCCCGTGGGCGCGGGCACGGTCGTGACCGTCCGATCGGCCTTTGGCTTGCTGGGCTTTGACGCGACGACGGCCGTCACCAACGCCAGCGGCTTTGCGCAGGTGCTGGCGGTTCCGAAGACAGACACCAGCAATGGCGCCGACCAGGTGGAGGTGTCCGCGACCGTCGGTCAGGTGACAACCAGCGCCAAGATCACACTGCAGGTCGCCTCCGTGGCGTCCACGACGATTGAAGTGTCGGTCTCGCCTGTGACCTTCTCGGCCGCTTCACCGTCGACAGTGACGGTGACGGCACGCGACGCCCGCGGCAACCCCGTGTCCGGCGTGGTCGTTGATCTGACCACCACACGTGGCGGGCTCGCCCTGCTGGGGGTGGCGTCCTTGGCGACCCGCGCCGACGGAACGGCGACCACCACACTGACAGCTGCCGGGGCAGGTGTCGGCGGTGCAGACCAGGTGGTCGGTACGGCGCGCATCGGCACGGCGACAGTGCAGGCAAACGCCAGTTTCACGGTGGCTGGCAGCGTGTCGACGTTGTCCCTGACATCGGCCGCCACCACCTTGCGCGCCTCTGATGGCGCGGTGGTGCTGTCCGCCGTGTTGCGGGATGCCACCGGCGCTGCGGTGGCGGGCAGCCCCGTCGTTTTTGGTTCGACAGGGGGGCGCGTCCGCTTGAGCAGCCCGTCCGCCCTGACCAACGCCAATGGTGTGGCCCAGGTCACCATGACTGTGGCGGACGCAGCCGTCACGGCTGCCGAAACACTGACGGCCTCGGCGGCGGTGGGTGGCACGGCGCTGCAGGCCACTGCGTCGGTACAACTGGTGTCGGCGCTGCCCACGCTGACAATGACTGCCAGCAGCACCGAGGTGTCTTCCATCAATCCGGCCACGCTGTCCGTGCTTGTCAAGGACGCGGCCGGCAATGCCGTACCGGCCGGGACGTTGGTTTCGCTTGCCTCGACCTTCGGATTCACAGGTTTCGACGCACCGACCGCACTGACAAACGCCAGTGGCGTGGCGCGTTTCACGCTGACGCCTGCTTCCATCGGCAGCAATGGTGCAGACCAACTCACGGCCAGCGCCACGGTGGGTGGCTTCCAGGCGACGGCGCAGACCGCAGTGCAGGTCTTGGCGACGGGTTCCATGTCGGTGTCCGTGGCCGTGTCGCCCAAGGCGATTTCCGGTGTCGCGCCCGGCGAGGTCACGGTCACGGTGCGTGACAACCGCGGAAACGGGGTGGCTGGAGCCGTGGTCGACCTGAGCACGGTGAAGGGAACCTTGGCTGCGTTCAGCCTCAGCTCCGTCTTGACCGATGCCACAGGCAGTGCGACGGCTTCACTGTCGGTTCTCAGCGCTGGCCTCAGTGGTGCCGATGAAGTGCTGGCCTCTGCACGGATCGGCAGTTTGACTGTCACCGGCAGCACCGGATTCACGGTGCAGGGCGCCAGGCCGACGATCGGCTTGTCCGCGACGGATTCCGGTGGTCAGCCGACCACCACGCTGCGTGCCTCCACGGGGGCGGCCAATCTGGCTGCCACCGTCCTGGATGCCTCGGGCCGTCCGGTGCCCAATGTGCAGGTGGCTTTTGCGGCTGTCGCCGGGCGTGTGTTGCTCAGCGCCCCATCGGCGCTCACGGGTGCCGACGGCAAGGCCACGGTCTCGATGCGTGTGTCCGATCCGAGCGTGACTGCAGCCGACACCGTGACAGCCAGTGCCACGGTCAGCGGCGTTGCAACCCAGGGACAGTTTGCAGTGCAGCTGCTGCCAGATACGCCGACGCTGTCCGTCTCTGTGTCGCCCGTTGGTTCGGTGGGCGGTGTGGTGTCTGATGCGGTTCCAGCAACCGTCTCGGTGCTGGTGAATGACGCGGCCGGCAATCCGGTGGCGGCAGGCACCATCGTGTCCATCCGGTCCAACTTCAACCTGACGAGCTTCAGCGCCAGCACCGCCGCCACCAACAGCAGCGGTGTGGCGAACTTTGTCGTGCGGCCAACGATCAGCGGCCAGGGCGGCGCAGACCAGTTGATCCTGACGGCAACGGTGGGCGGTGTGTCCATCGTGGGCCAGACCACCGTCCAGGTCATGGCGCCGGGCGCCTACAACCTGGGTTTGAGTCTGTCATCGACGATCGTCACCCCCATCAGTCCTGCCACGCTGACCGTGCGGGTGACCGATCCCTTTGGCACACCGGTGGCTGGCTCAGTGGTCGACCTGAGCACCGTGAATCCCGACATTGCTTCCTTGTCCAGCAGCGCGGTGCTCACGGATGCCAATGGTGTGGCGACTGTCCAGGTGAATGCTGCTGCCGGTGGTGTCAGTGGCGCGACGCAGATCCTTGCCGAGTTGCGTACCGACAAGACGACCAACGTCGGAACAGCCAACACGGTGACGTCGATCGGTGTCAGTGTGACTGCTGCCCGTCCCGTCATCCAGCTGGAACTCAGGAACGCCCAAGGGCAGGCCATCTCGTCGTTGCGTGGTGCGACCGACGGGGCCGTGCTTGTCGCGACGCTCCGCAGTTCATCCGGCGGGCTCTTGTCCGGTGTCCAGGTGGACCTCTCGGCCGTTGCCGGCCGACTTCAACTCGGTGCAACGGCAGGCGTGACGGATGCGAATGGACAGATCAGCGTTTCCGTCGCGCCGGCGGACGTCACCAAGGCAACGGCCGACACCTTGACTGCCTCGGCGATCGTCGAGGGCCTGGCGCTGCAGGGATCGTTGGTGGTGTCCGTTCAGCCTGCTGCGCCGACGCTGGCGTTGTCCACCAATGTGGCGATCGTGACAGTGACCTCGCCTGCGACGGTGTCGGTGCTGGTGCGTGACGCCAGCGGCGCGCCGGTGGGCGCGGGCACCGTGGCCTCCATCGTGTCGACCTTCGGTTTGGCCGGCTTTGATGCAGCCACGGCGCTGACCAACGCAGATGGCGTGGCGAAGTTCCTGGTGACGCCGCGTACCGCCGCCAGCAATGGCGCCGAGCAGTTGGTGGTCTCGGCCAATGTGGGTGGTGTTTCTGTCAGCGCGCAACTGAGGTTGACGGTGCTGGCAACGGCCTCCGCGACAGTGACGGTCAACCTGTCGTCGGGCACGGTCACCATCGCCAGCCCGGCGACGGCCACGGTGACGGTGCGGGATCTCGGTGGCAATCCGGTGAGCGGAGCGTTGGTGGATCTCAGCCAGTTGCGCGGCAATCTTGCCGGCCTGAGTGCGACGTCAGTCGTCACGGACCAGAACGGCACGGGCAGTGTGGTGCTGGCTGCCAATTCATCCGGGATCAGCGGTGCGGATCAAGTGATTGCCAGCGTGCGTGGAACGGCCGCGGCAACACAGGGCAGTGCGGCATTTGCCGTGGTCGGCAGTGCGCCGACGCTGAATCTGGCCATTGACAAGACCACGCTGCGTGCGTCGACCAGCCCGGCTCAGCTGACGATCACCTTGCGTGATGCGGCAGGCGCGCCAGTCGCAGGCCGGGCTGTCGGGTTGAGTGCCGCAGGCGACCTGGTGTCGTTCACGCCAGCGTCCGTGGTGACGGATGCGAACGGGCAAGCCACGGCGGCCGTGCGTGTCATCAATGCCGGTCTCAGTGAGGCCGAAACGATGTCGGCCAGTGCAACAGTCGCCGGCGGTTTGGTGCAGTCCAGCCTGGCGATCCAGTTGTTGGCCGACCAGCCCACGATCAGCATCAGCGGCGGGAGCACCGCGACTGCAACGCAGCCTGCCGTGTTGTCGATCCTGGTGCGCGACACGGCTGGCAATGCAGTGCCTGCGGGCACGCTGCTGCAGGTGGCGTCGGCGTTTGGTCTCAGCAACTTCGATGCGACCTCCATTTCCACGGATGCCAACGGCACGGCGCAGGTCAGCATCACGCCCCGGTCGCCGTCCAGCAATGGCGCCGATCAGATCATCGTGACGGCAACAGTGGGTGGCGTCGCGATTCGCAAAGAGGCCGTGGTGCAGGTGTCCTCCTCTGTGCTGTCTGCGCCGCCAACACTGCAGACGAGCCTGTCTTCCACGTCCATCAATTCCGCGTCGCCGGCGACGGTGACTGCGACGCTGGCCGATGGAAAGGGACAGCCGGTTGCTGGAGAGGTGGTCACATTCACGGTTGTGCGAGGTCTCGCCACCACCAATGTCGCGACCGCGCTCACGGACGCGAACGGGCGCGCCGTCGTGGTGTTGGTGCCGGCATCGTCGGCCACCGCCGGCGCGGACGAGGTGACTGCGCAGACCAGGTATGCAGGCACCGATCTGCAAAGCACCAAGGGCTTCCAGGTGCAGGCAACCAATGTCACGCTGGCTGCGTTCACTTCCTCGGTCAACAGTCTGGGTGCCTATGGTCAGACGACGCTGACGCTGACCATCAACGGTGCGGCGGCTGGCTCTCCCGTCTCGATCAATGTCAGTTCGTCCTGCGTGCTGCAAGGCAAGGCCACGTTGTCGCCATCCTCGTTCACGGCGACCACCACGACGGTGGAACTCCAGTACAAGGACAACGGATGCGGTGCATTGCAGTCTGAGGACCGGCTGCTGGCGTCCATCGTGGGCGGCACGTCGCCGAGCGTGCCCCTCACGTTGCCGATCGTCACGCCCGAATCTGCGAGCTTGGCCTTCATTTCCGCGTCGCCTGAAATCATCTACCTCAAGGGGTCCGGCTTCACCGAGACATCGACGGTGGTCTTTGAACTGAGAGATCGGGCAGGAAATACGCTGCCCAATCGCGATGTGCTCCTGAGTCTGTTGACGGACAGCGCAGGCTTGCTCCTGGAGGGCGGCACGCAGCCAGTCACCCGCAAGAGTGACGCCGCAGGCCGTGTCAGTGTCCAGATCAACTCGGGCGCCATCCCGACGCCGGTGCGCATCCAGGCGTCGCTGGCAGGGTCCACACCGCCGATCTCCACGGTCTCCAGCAACCTCAGCGTGGGTGTCGGGCTGCCGTCGCAACAGAACTTCTCACTGTCCCAACGCACCCGCAACATCGAAGGCATGAACATCGACGGTGCGACCAACACCTACACCATCATCGCGTCCGACCGCAGCGGCAATCCGGTTCCCACCGGGACGTCGATCAACTTCGTCACCGAGAGCGGTCAGATCGAGGCGGTGACGCAAACGGGCATCAGTCCGATTGCACCCGCACCGGGCACGTACCCGAATCCGGGCACCGGGTCGCAATTGAGCCTGGCCGTGGCAGGGTTCCAATCGTCGAACCCGCGGCCAGAGGATGGCCGGGTCACGGTGACGGCCTACGCGGCGGGTGAGGAGTCGTTCATCGACGTCAACGGCAACAACCAGTACGACACGGGCGAACCGTTCCAGGATCTGGGTGACTTGTACAAGGACCGGTTGTTCGATGGGGTGTTCGACGCGAGTGTGGACGAGGTCATCCCTCTGGGCGGCAACCGCAGCGCGGCGTGCGTGGTGCCTGGCTCGTTCGGGTCTGTGCAGGGCGCATTGCTGTCGTTCGATGTGGGTCTGCCGTCCCGCCCGTCGACCTGTGATGCAACCTGGAGCGGGCCTGGCGGCAGTGGCGCACGCAGTGTGTATGTCCGAAGATCCATCGAGACAGTGCTGTCGACGTCTGCCGCCCGGCTGCTGTGGGCCGACACATCGGGCCTGGGCAGTGCGTCCTGCGCGCCAACCACCTTGCAAGTGGGGTCTTCTCCGCTGAACGTCGGTTCCTTTGCGCAGGTCAACAGCGGGCAGACGTTCTACTTCGGTCGAGATGGGGCTGCGCGCAACAGTGGGTCCCTCATCTTCACGGTCGGTGATGCCAATCAATACGCGGTCGGGAGCCCATTGACCGTCGGCGGTGCACGCGGGCGGCTGAATCCTGTCGCAGCAGGGTCCATCATCACGGCAAGCACGCCCACCGACAGTGTCCAGGTGCGCGTGGGGGGCGGCTCGCCGGTTCCCAGCACCAGTGAAGCGTCCAATGCGGTGATTGGCGTGACGTTCCAGGGGCCGACGGAAGCGCTGGTCTTCGTGACCGTCACGTCGCCAAGCGGGCTGTCAACCACTTACGCGATCACTGTCAGGACGGCATCCAAGCCAGGTGGCGATGGCAGCTGCTCGCCTTGACTGAACGGCCCGGCGCGCCGCTGGCCCTGGTCGGCATGCCCGGCAGCGGCAAGTCGACGGTGGGCCGCCACCTGGCGCGCCAGCTGGGCTGGAAGTTCGTCGACAGCGACCATGAGATCGAGCACGCCATTGGCGGCTCGATCCGGGTCTACTTCGAGCAGCAGGGCGAGGCGGCCTTCCGGGATCTGGAAGAGCAGACCATTGCCCGCCTCTGCCAGCAGACCGGCACGGTGCTGGCCACGGGTGGCGGGGCCGTCTTGCGGCAGGCCAACCGCGATGCCCTGAAGCAGCACTGCCAGGTGATCTACCTGCGCTCCACGCCCGAAGAACTGTTCCGGCGCCTGCGCCACGACACGCAGCGCCCGCTGCTGCAGGTGCGTGACCCCCTGCGCCGCCTGCGCGACCTGTACCGCGAGCGCGACCCGCTGTACCGTGAGACCTGCCACTTCACCATCGAGACCGGCCGCCCGTCGGTGCCCACCCTGGTCAACATGATCCTCATGCAGCTGGAGCTGGCCGGCCTGGTCGACCCGATGCAGGTGCCGGCCACCGTGGGCCGGGTGGTGCCGCCCCCGTCCAGCCCCTGACCGGCGTTGGGCATCACGCTATGATGCGTGATGTTTGATGTTTGATGCAGGGTGCGGCGTGAGAACAACCGTGGCCATCGACGATGACGTGCTGCTTGCCGTGCGCAGCCTGGCCGAGCGAGAGCGCAAGAGCGTCGGTGAAGTCCTGTCTGCACTGGCCCGCCAGGGATTGACGCGTGACATGGGGCTGCCTGCCGCAGTGCGCAATGGGATCCAGTTGCTGCCCCGGCAGCCTGGGGCCACCGCGGCCACACTCGATGTGGTGAACCAGTTGCGCGACGAGGCGCCCTGATGGCGTTGCTGCTGGATGTCAACGTCCTGATCGCGCTGATCGACCCGTTGCACACGCTGCACGAGCCCGCCCACACCTGGTTTGCACAGCGGCAACCCCAGGCTTGGGCCACCTGCCCGATCACCGAAAACGCCGTGCTGCGCATCGTCGGCAACCCGCGGTATCCCAACTCGCCAGGCACACCGGCAGCCGTCGTCCCGGTGCTGGCGTCGCTGACCGCCCAGCCCGGCCACGTCTTCTGGCCCGACGACGGGAGCCCGCTGCAGGCGATGCGCCTGGCGTCTGACCGCCTGCTGCACCACAGCCAGGTCACCGACAGTGCGCTGCTGGCACTGGCCGTCTCGCGCGGCGGTCGTCTCGTCAGCTTCGACAGGCGGCTGGTGGTTGATGCGGTGCCGGGTGGCCGCGCTGCATTGTTGTTGATCTGACGGCCCATGCCAGGTGCCGACTTTCTCCCTGAACGCCAACTGCCATGCCGACCCTGATTGTCCCCATCGCCCTCGGCGACCGCAGCTACGACATCCACATCGGCAGCGGCCTGCTGGCCGACCCGGCCTCCTGGGCCGGCCTGCCGGCGTCGGCCGACGCGCTGATCGTCAGCAACACCACGGTGGCGCCGCTGTACGCCGAGGCCTTGGCCGTGCAGTTGCGCCAGCGCCACCGCCGCGTGCTGCAACTGGCCCTGCCCGACGGCGAAGCACACAAGACCGCTGCCGTGCTGGAGCAGGTCTACGACACTTTGTTGGCCGCCGGCTGCGACCGCAAGACGGTGCTGTATGCCCTGGGCGGCGGCGTGGTGGGCGACATGACCGGCTTTGCCGCCGCCTGCTACATGCGCGGCGTGCCCTTCGTGCAGGTGCCCACCACGCTGCTGGCGCAGGTGGATTCGTCGGTGGGCGGCAAGACCGCCATCAACCACCCCCTGGGCAAGAACATGATCGGCGCGTTCTACCAGCCCGCGCGGGTGCTGTGCGATCTGGACCTGCTGGACAGCCTGCCGGCGCGCGAGTTCTCGGCCGGCCTCGCCGAGGTGATCAAGTACGGGCCGATCGCCGATGTCGACTTCCTGGCCTGGATCGAATCCAACCTCGACGCGCTGATGGCGCGTGACCGCTCCGCGCTGGCCCATGCGGTCCAGCGCAGCTGCGAGATCAAGGCCTGGGTGGTGGGCCAGGACGAGCGCGAAGGCGGCCTGCGCGCCATCCTGAACTTCGGCCACACCTTCGGCCATGCCATCGAGACCGGCCTGGGCTACGGCGCCTGGCTGCATGGCGAGGCGGTGGGCTGCGGCATGGTGTTGGCGGCCGAGCTGTCGGCGCGGTTGGGGTTGGTCGATGCCGCCCTGGTGCCGCGCCTGCAGGCGCTGTGCCGCCGCGCTGGTCTGCCAGTGACGGCGCCACCGCTGTCGGTGCTGCCCATCGACCGCTGGATGGCGCTGATGCGGGTCGACAAGAAGGCCGAGGGTGGCGAGATCCGCTTCGTGGTGATCGACGGCCTGGGCCGCGCGGCGATGCGGCCGGCGCCCGACGCGCTGGTGGCCGACGTCATCCGCGCCCACGCGGCGCCGGGCTGAGCGGCGCGGAGCCCGCCGGTGCCGTTGGCGCCCTACGCCAGTGACGCCGCGCACAGCCGCGGCCGCCGCCACCCCGAGCCGCCGGTGCGGCTGCGCGACGCCTTCCAGCGCGACCGCGACCGCATCGTGCACAGCACCGCCTTCCGCCGCCTGGTCTACAAGACCCAGGTCTTCGTCAACCACGAGGGCGATCTGTTCCGCACCCGGTTGACGCATTCGCTGGAGGTGGCGCAGCTGGGCCGCTCCATCGCCCGTGGCCTGGGGCTGAACGAAGACCTGGTCGAAGCCATCGCCCTGGCCCATGACCTGGGCCACACGCCCTTCGGCCACGCCGGCCAGGACGCGCTGCACGACTGCATGCAGGCCCACGGCGGCTTCGAGCACAACCTGCAGAGCCTGCGCGTGGTCGACCGGCTGGAGATCCGCTACCCGGCCTTCGACGGGCTGAACCTCAGCTTCGAGACGCGCGAGGGCATCCTCAAGCACTGCAGCCGGCGCGATGCGCTGGCGCTGGACGCTGCCGAGCCCGGCGGCGTGGCCCGCCGTTTCCTCGACGGCACCCAGCCCAGCCTGGAGGCGCAGCTGTGCAACCTGGCCGACGCCATCGCCTACAACGCCCACGACATCGACGACGGCGTGCGCTCGGGCCTGCTGCAGTTCGACGCGCTGGCCGAGCTGCCGCTGGTGCGCCACCACCGCGATGCCGCGCTGGCCGAGCATCCGGCACTGGCCGGGCAGCCCGGCCGGCGGCTGCTGTTCGAGACCATCCGCCGCATGTTGTCGGCCCAGGTGCATGACGTGATCGATGCCACCGCGGCGGCGTTGACCTTGGCTTCGCCGGCCAGCGCCGATGCGGCCCGCCAGGCGCCGCGCCTGCTGCGCCACAGTGACGCCATGCATGCCGAGGCCACGGTGCTCAAGCGCTTCCTGTTCAGTGCGTTGTACCGCCACCCCCAGGTGATGCGCACCACCGACGTGGCCCGCCAGGTGGTGCGTGAACTGTTTGCCGCCTATGTGGATGCCCCGCACGAGATGCCGGCCGAGCACGCCGCCCAGCCCGACCGCCACCGCGCCGTGGCCGACTACGTGGCCGGCATGACCGACCGCTTCGCGGTGCGTGAGCACCGCCGCCTGACCGGGCACGACCTGTTCGGTGCGCTCGACGGCCCGGCCGCCTCTACTTTTTGATCCGCCATGGCCCGCCTGCCCCGACTGGCCGTGGCCGGCCAGGCCCACCTGGCGCTGATGCTGGGCCACAGCGCGCAGCCGGTGTTCGTCGACGACGACGACCGCCGGCAGTTCCTGGCGGCGCTGCGCGAATCGGCGCTGCAGCACGGCGTGTCGGTGCATGGTTATGCCTTGCAGCCCGCCGAGGTGCTGCTGCTGCTGACGCCAGCCACCGCCACCGCGCTGGGCACGCTGATGCAGGGCCTGGGCCGGCGCTATGGCGCCGCCTTCAACCGCCGCCACGGCCGGCGCGGCACGCTGTGGGCCGGGCGCTTCCGCACTGCGGTGGTGCAGGCCGGGCCGCACCTGCTGGACGCGATGCTGCATGTCGACCTGCAAGGCCAGGCGGCCGGCGGTGGTGCGGCGGCCTGGTCCAGCCTGGGCCACCGCCTGGGCGAGCGGCGCGACCTCTTGATCACCGACTGCGCCGCCTGGTGGGCGCTGGGCAACACACCCTTCGAGCGCGAAGCCGCCTACCGGCGCTGCCTGGCCGACGGCCTGGCGCCCGACCGCGCCGCGGCGCTGGCCGCCGCAGTGCACAAAGGCTGGGCGGTGGGCGATGCGGCCTTTCTGGCGGCGCTGGCCCAGCAGACCGACCGGCCGGTGCAGCCACGGCCCCGGGGCCGCCCGCCGCGCGCGGCCTGATCGGTCGCCCGCAGGCGCGGGACTTGCTCGTTCTGGCTGACACGCCCCACAGCTGATCTGTCCCTATTTAAAGGCGCAGTGCTGTGGTGCGCAGGCTTTTAACAAGCCTGACCCCATTTAGTTTTGCTTGAGTCCCTTGCTGCACTGCAGTAAATTGCCATCCCCCGAATTGCGAAGGAGCGCGCCATGACCGACCACACCTCTGGCATGGAAGCCACACCCGCCACCGCGGCCGAGATTGCCGATCTGGCGCAGCACGGCCTGTACGACCCGGCCAACGAGAAGGACGCCTGCGGTGTCGGCTTCGTCGCCCACATCAAGGGCCAGCGCGCCCACAGCATCGTCGAGCAGGGCCTGAAGATCCTGGAGAACCTGGACCACCGGGGTGCGGTGGGTGCCGATGCGCTGATGGGCGACGGCGCCGGCATCCTGATCCAGATCCCCG
>ENA-UOWO01003829-UOWO01003829.1-activated-sludge-metagenome-genome-assembly--contig:-NODE-3829-length-17092-cov-7.785115_pt1 | contig 17092 bp, 10 predicted proteins | sample MGYA00238148_ERZ761564 | MGnify/ENA primary metagenome ERZ761564 (study PRJEB28885, sample SAMN05720194) | activated sludge metagenome | isolation source: Anaerobic digester | place: USA...
GCGTAGAAATATGGGCTGATCTGATCAATGTCTTTGTAGCCGAGAAAAGTGTGGACGCGGTCGGTCAATTTCAGTTCGTCAATTTGTTTCTGGTACTCTGAAAAATCTTTCGCGAGGCCGGCGATGATCAGGTGCACACGCGGTTCGGTAATTTGGGAAAGTGATTTGATCAGAATATCGAGACCTTTGTATTCGCGGATGTAGCCAAAAAACAAGACATAGAAATTTTCGGGATCGAGGTCGAGGTTTTTGCAGGCTTCTGTTTTGTCGAAAACTTTATTGATTTGTCGTAGATAAATCATGTGGCCGTGTGGTATGACGACAGCCGGCTTTGTCACATGTAATTGTTCGCGCAGTCTCTTCAAATTATCATCTGCATGGACGATTATTCCATCAAAACTGGCAAACATTTTTTGGTATTTCGGCACATCGATGGCGGAGGATTCATGTGGTAGGAGGTCGTGAGCAGTGATCAGGACTTTGGCACCGAGCAAATTTAACACTTTTTTCAAAATTGAATCATATTTGACAGATAGTGGCCATTCGATATGGATGATATTCGGGCGCCAAAATATCGTACTCCAAACCACAGTATTGAAATTGTAAAGGTAAATAAGAAGCTTGCCAAATTTGTTAGCTTTTTTGGGAAAAATTAATTTTCTTCGCAAAATATACCCATGTGGCAGTTTGTCGTATTCGGGACTACCGATCGAAGCGAGCACAAAAGTTTTTTCGTATGTCGCGAGGGCGTGTGCGAGCAGGGTCGTGTACTGGGTGACACCACCTTGTTTTATCGGATTGATAATCATGATTCGCATAGTGTACGGTTATTTCAATTTCGCCACTATTTCACGTGCGTGTGTCGGGAGTAGATTTATTTTTGGGATATCGTGTAGATTAATCCAGACGAGTTCGTAGCTATTGTTCGGATTACTGAAGTTTTTTTCCGGTCCGCCTAATTCCGCCTCGCCCGTAAATTCGGTAATGAAAAAATAGTATTCGTCACGCCCACGATGAAAAGTGTGAATTGGTTTTTGTTTTGTGAGAGTGATTTCGAGATTTGTTTCTTCGAGAATTTCGCGTTTCAGTGTCTCGGTGAGAGTCTCACCGACATCGACAGTTCCCCCAGGAATTACAAAATATTCTCGATCGAGTTTTTTCCTCTTCATGAGAAGTATTTTTCCATCATGGGTGATAACACCAGCCGCTCGGGGTGCGTTCCATGTGCTCTCGCCGCGGGCGCAAAAAACGAAGTCTGCTAATTTCACACCCATGTCATTGAATGTGGTCGGTGGATTCGCCATGATGCCTTCGTCTGTCATGAGTCTCATGAGTTCCGCTCCCGGTTTTCCAGTCATGCGATAATATAAATATGAAAATTGTTTTTCCGGACGGAAAATTTTCGGTAAATAGAGTTTGTCGATCCGGTCGGTGACTTTTTGGGTCACTTGCGCACCAGAATTGATCGGAATAATTGAGCCTGTGAGTGGAAGTCGAAGCAATGCGGCGAGGTGAGCTTCGAATACAGTTAGTGCGTCGGCTTTATGTTTGGCTTTGTTTTGGAGAATTGATTCGTAAGTGGTGGAGGCAGGTTGGCGAGAATTGATTTCAATCAAATATAGTTTTCCGGTTTTTATTTCATAAGCAATATCGACGCCGAATAGCCCCGACCAACCGGCGCGGCGCATTTGTTCGGCCACCAAATTGACAATTTTTTTGTATTCTTTTTTGGCTTTTGGTGGAAGGATTTTGTCGACAATCGACCAGTCATTACCAACCGTGGCGAAAGGATTGTCGGTGAAGGGTCTCATCCCTGTGATTTGAAAATTTATGTTGCCAATCAAAGTTTTTTCACCCCAGACAATGTTATTATTTGTAAAAATATAACCATCGATGTAACGGGCCGTCCGCACTTCACGCTCAGGGAATTTCGCTTGCAGATCCTCAATAATTTTTTCACTATCGACGAGAATTGTACCAGCGCCGGTGTGAGAGTGATTGAATTGAAGAATAAATTTTTCTCCATGCCATTTCAAATCACGAATCGTGTGAATTTCGCAGTCGGGTAAATATTCTCTAAGTGGGGCGAACATTTCGACTTGCGAAACTTTCTCTTCGAAGCGGGCGGCAGTTTCGGCGGGCGGGTTCAATAATTGGTATTTGCTTGCGACACAGATTTGTTCAATTTGTTTGGTGTTTTTGAATACCACGATTTGCGGGTTTTTGAATTTGCGGAGGAATTTTTGTGTTTTCGGATGTGTGAGTAATTCACGTGTGTCTAGCTCTGCTTCTCCCTCGATGAGTAGGATGTCTGGTCTTTTCCCATATGTAGTCTTCACAAACGGACCGGAATTTGAGATAATGAAAAAACCAGGCACGGCTTTGCCGAAACCTAGGGCGCGTTCCAGGTCTTTTGTCACGTAGATCAGCGGTTTTGTGGCTAGGGATTTTTTGAGTGAGTGGTACATAGTTGAGGTATTTTATCTCTAAATGGCTTTTTTTGCAACTTATTATGAATGAAATAATTAAGGAATTGAAAAAATACGGGAAAGTAAAAATTAAGGAGTCTTTGGCCAAGCACACCACCTATCGAGTTGGTGGTCCCGCCGACTACTTCCTCGCGGTCGAAAATATCGAAAAACTGCCAATGTTACTAGGGTATTTGTCGGGTGAGGGTGTTTCATATTGTATCCTCGGAGGAGGGAGTAATAGCCTTTTTTCAGATGAGGGGTTTGGTGGGGTGGTGATTACTCTGAATGATCGTGGGTTTGTGGTCGAAGAGGATGTGGTGACGGCTTCGGCAGGGGCGATTTTGTCTGAATTGGCGGATGCGACGATTCGTGCGGGGTTGACAGGGTTCGAATGGGGGGTGGGGGTGCCGGGAACGATTGGTGGGGCGGTGCGTGGTAATGCGGGGGTTCCAGACGGAGAAATGTGTGATGTGGTGGAATCGGTACGAGTATGGCGCGATGGAGAGGAAATGGAATTGAATAACTCGGAATGTGAATTCGGGTATCGAGACAGTGTTTTCAAGCATGAATCGATTGTAATTATGCAAGTTCGACTGAAATTGACGCGTGGTGAAGACAAAATGGCACGGCAAAAAGCACTGGCATACATAATGAATCGATCCAAAACTCAGCCACATGGAATGTCTTCGGCTGGCTGTGTGTTCAAAAATGTACTGCGGGCGGATTTACCAGTTGATTTTGTGGTACCAGTTGAACTCGGTGAAGGTAGCAAAGTCCCGGCGGGGTGGCTTTTGGATCAATGTGGTCTGAAGGGTGAAAAAATTGGCGATGCGATGATTTCTGAAAAACATGCTAATTTCATTGTGAATCTGGGTCAAGCGAAGGCGGGCGATATTCAGGCTTTGATTGCGCGGGCGAAAGAAAAAGTGTATAATAAATACAAAATCGAGCTGGAGGAGGAGGTTGTTGTCATGCCTTAGTTTTTATTTTTAATGTCGTGTGTATGCAAATACGTATTCAAGGTACCAACATGGAATTGACGCCGGCGATTAGGGAATATGCTGAGAAGAAAATTTTGTCACTTGAGAAGTTTTTCGATAAAATCGTCACAGCGGATATTGATGTGGGTATGAATTCGAAGCATCATTTGAAGGGGGATGTCTTCTACGCGGAAGTAAATTTGGGTGTGCCGGGTAAATTGATACGAGTGACCAAAGAAGAAGCGGATTTGTACAAGGCAATCGATAAAGTGAAGGATCATTTGAAGGTGGAATTGCAAAAAATTAAAGAAAAAAAAGTTCGTCGCGATAAGAAAGTATTAAGGGAACAAAAAGCTTATTGATTTATGGTAATTACAAAATTGGGGGAGAAGGTTTTCGATTGGTTGGCGATTGTGAGTTTCACGGCGGCGATCGTCTTGGTGCCTTTTGTTTTCAGTGGAGCTTTGTCGAATAGTTTTGTACTGCCGAAGCAGTATGTGTTTTTCGGTTGTACTTTGTTGGGTTTGTTGATTTATGCCGTTCGGTTTGTTTTGACGAAGAAATTGGTGATCCGACATACGGTAATAGATTTGCCGATTTTGATTTTTTTGGTGTTTGCTTTTTTTTCCGCAGTTTTTTCGGTGGCGGGTTTTGATAGTTTCGTGGGGCGGAATGAATATTTTGTTTTCAGCTTCCTTTTTCTTTTGTTTGACATTTTGTTTTTCTATTTGGGGATACAACTGATACAGAAGAAGAGCGTTTGGGTAATGTTGTTGGATGTTTTTGGGGTGGTGAGTGCGCTATCAGCTTTGGTGTTTTTATTGCGAGTTTATTTCGGAGTGGATATTGTTGGCGCTCTGGGGTTTCAGGGCGGTACCAATTTGTTAAATGGGGCAATCAGTATATTTGGCTTGTGGATGATTGTCGCTTTTGTTTTGTCTTGTGATGGCTTTGTCGGGCGTCATAGTTCGGGTGGACGTCTGATCTGGTCGGTTATCCAGGCGATTTTGTATGTCATAGTTCTGGCGGCCATATCTTTCTCCGTAATTTGGTGGTTATTTTTGTTGTCTTTGTTTATCCTGTTGGTTTTTGGAGTTTTGACACTGAATGATTGTCGAATGTCGGCATTGTCGGTAATTTTTGGTATGTTTGTTTTGGTGTTGGTTTTTGTAATATTTGGCACACCACTTTCAATTCAGCGACCAGTGCCGGTCGAAGTAGCGCTCGGTGCGCGTTCGTCTTGGCAGGTGGTAGGAGATTCGCTATTCTCTGGACCGAAAAATTTCTTTATCGGGAGTGGTTTGGGGACTTTTGGATTTGATTTTTCTTCTTTTCGCCCGGCTTCGTTCAATTATGATCCGAATGCATGGACATTGCGTTTTGGTCAGCCGTTCTCCACTATGAATGCTTTTGTTTCCGAAGGTGGGGTGTTTTTGTTTCTAACATTTATTTTTTTGGTGGTGCTGGTCGTCGGTCATGGAATTTCTCTGGCTGTCAGGCGCGCTGAGGCGGGCGGAGTGATGGGTGGTCTGCGTAATTTGGTGGGTACTGGTGACGGTTTGTCGGCGTATCAGTTGTTTTATCCACTGATTGCTTGGGCGGTGCTGTCGATCGCCATGTTTTTTTGCTTTTTTGGAGCGGAGTTGTGGTTTGTATGGTGGTTTTTACTCGCAATGATTATTTCCGGTTTTTATTTGGCGGGTGATCGGGCGGTGCGAGAAATGAAATGGGAGATAAATGACACACCGCAGTATAATTTATCTTTTTCTTTTTTGATCATTGTACTCATTTGTGCGGTGGCGATGGTTGGTGTTTTGGGGGCGAGGGTTTTTCTGGCGGAGAAAAATTATTTCAAAGCAATCACAACGACCGATATTTCTAAGGCCGAGACAGAAATTAATGCCGCGATTGTAAAGAACAAATTTGTTGATGTGTATTATGCGACTTTGGCCAAATTATATCTACAAAAAGCGGCTGAAGCGATGCGTCAAGAGAAACCAGATACGAAATTGGTGGCGGATTATGTGGCGCAATCGGTAAATATTGCCAAAAAAGCGACTGAGATTTCTCCGGCTTCGGTATCGATTTGGGAGAATCTGGCCATAATGTACGAAAACGCCTCGGTGCTTGTACCAAGTGCGCGGGAGTGGGCGATCAAGTCGTGGCAAAGAGCGTCGGAGCTAGAGCCGACCAATGCTAATATTTATTGGCATTTGGGTTTGAATTACGCCAATGCTGGTGAGAACGAGAGTGCTGAGAAAAATTTCGAAAAATCGATTGTCCTCAAAAACGATTATTATCCAGCGTATGCTTCGCTGTCGGCGTTGTACGAGAAGACAAATCGGATCGATGAGGCTTTGGCGACATATCAAGCAGTAGTTCGATCCAATCCGAATAACTACGAAGCGTTGTATAATTTCGGCAGATTACTCTATAATCGTAATCAGAAAGGTGACCGCACGAATGCAGAGAAGTTGTGGTTGCAGTCTGTTCAGGTTGAACCAAATTATTCAAATGCGTTGTTCAGTTTAGCCTCTTATTATGAGATCAATGGAGAGAGGGGTAAAGCTTTGCAATTCATGCGTCGGGTTTATGAGCTCAATAAAAATAATCCAGATGTCGAAAAGAAATTACAACTACTCGAAGCAGGAGAATAGAGTTTTGGTTTTCAGTTTGGTTGGGATTTTCTGTCTCAGTCTAGTTTTATTTTTCCCCACTTTGGTCGAGGGAGAAATGTCTTCCACACATTATACGATTTTCGCGGATTCGATTGATTCTGGTGGATTGCTCTCGACGGGTGGTGGTGTCGTGGGCGAGGATACTGTGGGGGAGGCGATGGTAGGGGTGAGTACAGGGGGGCAATATACGGTACGCGGTGGTTATCAGTATTTGGAGAGAGGTTATTTGAGTGTGACGGTCTCGGAGACAGGACTTTCTCTCGGGCAATTGAATAAAAATGCGATATTTTCCGCACAAACTGTGATTACGGTGAGTACGGATTCTTCGGCGGGGTATTTTTTGTCATTCGGTACAGTTACGGGCAATTCAATTAATTCCGTATCTGACGGTGCGGTGACGGTGGGTGCCGAAGAGTATGGGGTGAGTGTATCGGGAGGGGCTAGTTTGGTGACGGGTGATGTCGGTGTCACGAGTGGTTTGGGTTTGGCGAGGGTTTTATCTCCGATTGATTTCAGTACGACCACCTTGATGTTTAAGGCTTCGATTTCTGATTCTACGACTCCGGGTACGTATAGCCAATCCGTTCCACTTATTGTGGCGTCTAATTTGGGTATTTAGGGAATAGAAGAGTATTTGTATGAACATACAGATTTGCAGTAGGTTGAAAAAAGTAATTTTTTGCTGTGCTTGGATCGTGGTTTTTTTTGGTAGTGCGTCATGTGTGGTGGCGGTGCAAGTGTCTCCTCTGCGTCAGGTGGTCTCTATCGATCCGGGTAACCAGGCGAAAGTATTTGTGGAAATAAAAAATGATACATTGAAATCAATGGTTGTCAGTCTGCGTGTGACGGGAGTAAAACAAGGAGAAGGTGGTGGGGTTATTTTCATGGATAATTCTGACTTTGCGGAGACTTGGGTGGTGCCAGAAAAAAAGACAGTCAAAATCAATCCGGGGGAGAAGGTGGAAGCCCAATTCAATGTGAGTGTGCCGAAAATAGCGGAAGCGAGGTTGCATTATCTGGGTCTCGTCGTGGCACCTGTTGTCGAGGGGGGATCGAATGTTTCACTGTCTCCGGAATTGGTTTCGTATTTGTTAATTCAGGTGGCGGGTGTAGTGAAAGAAAATATACAAGTCGTGGCGTGGAACTTGCCAAAAAAAGTTTTGATTGGAAAAAAGAGTTTGTTGGTTAGTTTTACTTTGCGTAATTCCGGTTCGGCGGTTTTGCCGATCGGGGTAGATTCGGAAGTGGATAAAATCAGTGGCGAAAAGGTGTTGGAGAATAAAATTAGTATCAATAATATTTTGCCGGGTGCGTTACGAACCCAGGATTTTGTTTTGAATTTAGCTGAGGCTGAGAATTTGAAATTAGGAATTTATAATGTAAGCACAACGGTTCGTTTTGGGTATTTTGGGGCAGAGAAATTATCCGAATTGAGATTTTTTTATGTCCCGCGGATGGTTTTCTGGGGTGGAATTCTTTTGGGTTTGGTAGTTTTTTCTGGTGGATTTATTTATCATAGGAGACGGCGTGAATTTTAATTGGTATGAAGAAAATAATTGGTGTTTTATTTCTGGTGATTGGGCTTTTGATTGCGGTGAATGTGTTGGCTGAAAGTGACAACACTGCAGTCAATGTTGGTTATGTCGTGCCGGTTCCAGACACTTCATGTCAGGGTTGTATTGGTCCGGGTAATGATTCTTCCACGCTCACGATTACGAATGTCACACAAAGAGCCGGAACAGATTCAGCGACTATTGGGTGGCTTGCGTCTTCGAATTATTCAATCACAAGCCGAAAATTTGTTTATGGCCTCAGTACCAATTTCGGTGAACCCGTATCGGTGAGCGAGGACAGGATGGTTTTGTCTGGTTTGACGGCGAGTACTAGCTATTTTTTCAAAATTATAGTGACAGATAGTTTAAATAAGGTGGTTGAGTATTCAGGTAATTTTGTGACGGCGTCGTTGGAATCACCGGGGCGCAATTTGTTGATTTCGGAAGTGAGTCTTTTGCCGAATTCAAATCGAGCGGTTTTGAGTTTCAGGATTTCCAAATCGGCGACTGCGCAAGTGGATTATTCACGCCTCGATGGTTCATTGGCGACGGTGTTGTCTTCGGAAGAGTACACGAACACGAAAAATTTTCAATTGAATAATTTACTGGCTAATACTGATTATCGTTTTCGGATTGTGGCTACAGCTCTCGACGGCGAGACCACTTCTACGACTTATTTCAATTTCAAAACCTTAGAAGAAGTGACCGCTCCACCGAATGTGACGAATTTGCAACTGCAAGTTGTAAATAATACAATCAGTTTGTCTTGGAAAAATCCTTTGCAATCAGTTTCGCCTAATTTCATTGGTGTGCGGATCATGAGAGGGTCAGCAATTTCGACTCATCCTAGTATGGGACAAGTTGTTTTAGAAAGCAATGTGGAGAGTTTTGTTGATGCGCCGGTTGTTCCGGGCGTCACTCTATATTACACGGTTTTTTCTAGGGATAATTCTGGAAATTATAGTTCAGGGGTGGCGGTTTCTGGTTTGGTGCCAGTTGTAAATAAAATAGAAATTTGTGGTAATAATTTAGATGATGATGGGGATGGTAGAATTGATTGTGCCGATTCAGATTGTGGTTCATTTCCGAGTTGTAATGTTTCAACTCCAGGTGGGGGAGAAATATGCAGTGGAGGATTAGATGAAGATTCTGACGGAATGGTTGATTGTGCTGATGCGGATTGTCAGACTGCTTCGGTCTGTAGTAGTAATCCGCCGGGAGGTGGTACTACGTCTGAAGTCTGTGGTAACACGCTAGACGATGATGGTAACGGTCTGGCGGATTGTCTGGATGTGGCCTGCGCTGGTTTTCCGGCTTGTGTCGGTGAGCCACCTATCATCGGGGTGGAGAAAGAGTGTGCGGATGAAGTGGACAATGACGGTAATGGTTTGATCGATTGGCCGGCGGATGCGGGTTGTGAGAGTGCTGAGGATAATTCGGAATATTCACCGCCAATACAAAATATTTCTGATGAGGAAGATGTGGCTTTAGATGACTTGGAGTTTTATTCTGGGGGAGGGACGGTTCTTTTGACACCTGTCGCTAATAGTGTGGTCGGTCTGGCGGGGTATGATTTGACGGTCAACTGGTGGCTGAAAAGTGGGCAAAAACCAAAAGCGGTGAAGTTTCGGTTGGGGTCAGACGTGATGAATGTGGTATTTAATAGTGTGGATAATTATTATACAGTCAAATCTTCTTTTCCGGTCGGTGATAAATCGGCATATTTCGAGATAGATTATGGAATGGGGAAAATTGATACGGTGAATTTCGATGTTGGTGGTAAATCTTGGGGAAAGGTTTCGGATAATTCCGGCGTTTTGGCGAATGTGGAAGTTTCTTTGTATGGTGGAAACGGAGAATTGTTTGATGCGGAGAAATTTAGTCAGAGCAATCCAAAATTGACTGGTGATGAGGGGTATTATGGTTGGATGGTGCCGAAAGGTAATTTTTATGTCGTGGCCAAGCGTGGTGGCTATTTTGATTATCGTTCGTCGGTTTTGAATGCGAGTGGTAATTATTGGGCGCAAGATATAAAAATGATAAAAAAACCAGAATCGATTTTGGAGTCAATTAAAAGTGGTGATAGTTTGATTCAGAATATTGGAAATGTGAGTGTGGCGGCTTTGGCTAATGTGGTCGCGAATGCGCAGGTAGTGAAACAGACAATCGATGTGTATGCTAATAACCCGACAATAGAAAAAGCGGCGGAAAATTATGCGGCGCCGATTACTGTGGGGGTGGTGGCGGTAGCGACTGTTCCGGTGATGAGTTTGCCGGGGGTGATTGCACTTTTACGTTTTGTATTTTTACAGCCATTCATGCTGATTGGGCGGAAACGGCGTAAAAAATGGGGTACGGTATATAATTCTTTGAACAAGTTGACGATTGATTTGGCGATCGTTCGTCTAATCGATAGGGTGAACGGTCGGGTGGTACAGTCTCGCGTGACGGATCAAAAAGGGAGATACTATTTTGTCGCTAAACCCGGTAAATATCGTATCGAAGTTTCGAAAGACGGTTTTGTTTTTCCAACGGTTTTGTTGTCGGATATGAAAACTGACTCAGAGAAGGTGGATTTGTATCATGGTGAAGATGTAAATGTGGGAGAAGATAACGTGATAATCACCGCCAACATTCCGATAGATCCAATCGGAGTGACCGAAAAACCGCGTCGAATAGCTCGAGAACGGGCATTAAGAATGGCGCGGGTGGTGATTTCTTATTTAGGTGTTGCGGCTTCGCTTGTGGCTGTCTATATATCACCAGTGTGGCAAACTTGGTTGCTATTGGGTGTTCAGGTGGTGGTCGGTTTATTGTTTGTGCGTTTGTCGCATCCATTGAAAATTCGGGGTTGGGGGATTGTCTATGATGAGAGTGGTAAGAAGCCACTCGGAAATGTGGTCGCGCGTTTATTCAATTCACAGTTTAACAAATTAGTGGCTTCGCAAGTGACAGATAGCCGTGGTCGATATTATCTTATGGCGGCAGATGATGTGTATTTTGCCACTTTTGATAAACCAAAATATGAGCCGGTGAAAGTGGAGGGAATTGATATGCGTGGTAAAGACGGAGGGGTGGTGTCGGTGGATGTGAAGATGCGTTCCATATAGTGTTTTTGCGGTGAGCAAAACTTATCAACAATCTGTGTTAGTAATTAGAAAGTAGATTAGTTTTGTGATATAATGCATGAGCGAATAAGTAAAGAAACAATCCATTCGCATGTTTTGGAATAATATAAACAAAAAGAATTCAAACACCATTGCTAAACTTTTTAGTTTATTTGTTTTTTTGTGTTTGTCGGTGTTTTTTTTGGGATTTTTGGAGGTGCGTTCAGCATCGTCTCCGTCGGTATTGAATTATCAGGCGAAATTGTTGGTGGATGGACAATCAGCTACGACGACACAGAGTATTATTTTCTCTATCTATAATGCATCGAGCGGTGGCAGTATCTTGTACACTGCGACTGGGACCATTGGTTCTCCGGCCGCTTTGTCTGTCTCTCCATCTAGTGGGGTTTTTTCGGTAGCGCTCGGTGGGTCGGGTACGAATGTGATCGATCCGACGATTTTCAAAGATAATGGTGATTTGTATTTACAGGTGACGGTCGGTGGGGAAGCACTGACACCACGTAAGCAGATTTACAGTGTGCCGTTTGCTTTGAATTCGCGCTATCTCGAAGGGCTGGTAGCAACAAGCACTCCGACGAGTACAGCATATGTGCCAGTGGCGGATGCGAGCGGTAATGTGAATTTCAATCATGTCACTTCTACAGGGGGGTATATTTCTGGAAATTTGACGGTGAATACGGATCTGTTGACAAATGGAAATGCGACGACGACAGGGGGGCAGTATATTGGTGGGACTCTCCGAACGATTGGAGTCTCCACCCTCGGTATTACGACGATGACCTCTTCGACGATGGGTGTAGCGACGACGACGGGTGGTCATTATGTTGGTGGGAATTTAAGTGTGAATAGCAACGCTTTATTTAACGGTTTGATTACCGCGACCGGAACCTTTGGTGTTGGTGATTCGCCTGTGTACAGTGGAGCCGGCACGAGAATGATGTGGTATCCGAAGAAGGCGGCGTTTAGAGTTGGGACTGTGACGAATAATGAGTTTGATGATAATCAGATAGGAAATTACTCGGCAGTTGTTGGTGGTTATAATAATGGCGCGCAGGGTGCTTATGCGAGTGTTTTGGGCGGGGCGGGTAATACTGCGAGTGGTACATATTCGGGAATTTTGAGTGGTAGTGATAATCTTGCGGTTGGAAGTAGGTCGGTAGTTTTGGGTGGTGCTTCGAATTATTCTTATTCTGACAATTCAGTATTGATGGGGCGTGAATCATCTCTATTGTCAGCGGCCTCCAATACTTTTGCTTGGGCGTATTATGATGAGGGTGGAAATATTCTCGAAATTTCACAGCCAAATTCAGCAATTTTCTATAACGTCAACGGTATTAAATTTGGTATTGACACGATTACGCCTCAGTACACTCTCGATGTAAACGGTACTTTGCGCGCTGTTGGCACTTCCACTCTCGGTATTACGACAATGACCTCTTCGACGATGGGTGTGGCGACGACAACAGGTGATCATTATATAGGTGGAAATTTGACAGTGAATAGTAATGCTTTGTTTAATGGTTTGATTACGGCGACCGGGACTTTTGGAGTAGGTGACGATATCGTTTTTGGTGGGACAGGCACGAGAATGATGTGGTATCCGAAGAAGGCAGCGTTTCGGGTGGGTATGGTAGCCACGCTTGGTGGTGAGGGTTCTCCATGGGATGATGTCGCTATCGGTAACTATTCTGCGGTTGTAGGGGGTGTGGATGGTACGGCTTCTGGCGCCTATGCTACTGTTTTGGGCGGTATTACGAATGTGGCGAATTCTACTTATGCGTCTGTGGTAGGTGGTCAAGAAAATTGGGCGTCCGCAACGTCTTCCGTGGTAATAGGCGGTCGCGGGAACGTTGTTGCTACGGGGGCAAATGATTCGTTCATTGGTGGGGGTGTTTCGAGTACTATTAACTCGGTAAATTCCGTGGTTTTTGGTAAGCAGGCAGAATTGTTGACTCTGCCACAAACCCATTTGGGTGGATATATTCTGAAGTGGATGGTGTGAATGGTAAGGTGTCACAGCCAAATTCGGCGATTTTCTATAATTCCAACGGCATCAAGTTTGGTATCGATACTTTGGCACCGCAATTCACTCTCGATGTAAACGGTACTTTGCGCGCTGTTGGCACTTCCACTCTCGGTATCACCACTATGACTTCCTCTACGATGGGTATCGCGACGACGACGGGAGATCATTATGTTGGTGGTAATTTAAGTGTGAATAATAACGCTCTATTCAGTGGTTTGATTACCGCGACCGGAACCTTTGGTGTCGGTGATTCGCCTGTGTACAGTGGAGCCGGCACGAGAATGATGTGGTATCCGAAGAAGGCGGCGTTTCGGGTTGGGGATGTGACTGGAAGTCAGTGGGATGATGCGAATATTGGGGATTATTCGGTAGCTCTGGGACGTGATGGCTCTGCGACCAGTTCTTATTCGAGTATTTTGGGTGGTAGAAATAATTCGGTTGGATCCACTTATGGTGTGATATTGGGGGGTGGGCAAAATAGTATAACTTCGGATGCTTACGCTGGCGTAATACTGGGTGGGACAGCGAATACGATCGGCTATGGAGAGTTCGGAGCAATTCTCGCTGGTTCTGGTAGTAGTATTTATGCAGACAATAGTGTCGTGATAGGACGACGGATGAGTGTGAGTTCTACAGCGGCAAATTCTTTCATGATGGGCTACAATGCTGGTTCGGTGGTTGAGGTGGTCGATCCGAATGTTGGGGTTTTCTATAATTCAAATGGAATAAAAATTGGTATTGATCAACTTTCACCACAATATACATTGGATGTTAATGGTACTTTTCACGCGGTTGGCGAAGCGACTCTCGGCGTAGTGACGATGACCTCTTCTACGATGGGGATTGCGACGACGACGGGGAACCATTATATAGGTGGGAATTTGACGGTAAATGGGAATTCTCTCACAAGCGGGAATGCAACGACGACAGGTGTACATTATTTCGGAGGAAATGTGACCGCAAATTCTAATTTCTTTGTGGGTGGTAATGCTACGACTACAGGGCAACAATATATCGGGGGGAGTTTGTTATTGAATAATGATTTGTTGGTGAGTGGAAATGCGTCTACGACAGGGGTTCAGTATGTCGGTGGTGCTTTTCGAGCTAATGGTACAGCGCTCATAAATGGTGTGGCGACACTTAATTCTAGTGTCAGTGTTGCAGGAACTTCAAATTTTGTGGGGAATGTGGCGATTGGGACTTCGACGGTGTCTGAAAGTTCCTTGTTGATTGCAGGGGGGGATATCTATCAAATGTTTAAGAGACCGGTGCTTATGGGCACTTATAGTTTTGGAGCTTTTCCGCCGAACCATTTGGAAGTTGTTGGAAAAAATGTTTTTGTGTCAGTTGGTAATAATTATAAAGTATTGGATGTTTCTAATCCGTCTGCAGTAGATATGGTGGGTATAGTATTTTCAGTTGGTGATGCAAAGAAATTTATTGTGGAGGGTAGAAGCATCTATTCGCCAGAGTACTCATCAGACCAGGTCGGTAAAATTGACATATCAGACAAGACGACAATGGTGGCTTCTACTATTGTTACGGATAGTTCGAATCTTAATGGTGTGTATGATTTGGCCAAAAAAGGAAATTATTTGTATGCGGTTTCATATATACCAAACTCTGATTTTGTTTCTGTGATCGATTTGAATAGTCAAACATTGATAAATACTACAACAATCGGCGTTGATGGTTCAGGTTGTAAACCGAAATCAATTACTTTATCTAATGATTTTGCTTATACAGTTTGTGGGGTAGATGGTGGTTTAGATGTTTTAAATGTCTCGAATCCAAGAGTTCCATTGAAAGTACATAGTTTGGAGGATGCTGACTTGGATTACGCCTCAGACATTAAGGTTATTGGTGGGTTTGCTTACGTTGTTACTGGTATTGTTAATGAGAAATTGTTAATTTACGATGTAAGATCATCGACTGCTCCAATACAGACTTCTTTATATTCTGTTGAAAGCGGTGCTGGTATAGATAATCCAAAATTGGATTATGCGAATGGATACTTGTACGTCACAAAGAAAAATGGTTTTACAATATTAAACGTAAGTGACCCAAGCAACCCTACATATGTCACAGAATTTACTTCGACAACTGGTTTGACTGGAGATATTAGTATTGCGGTATCTGGTAAGTCTGCTTATGTAACGGCTGTTGATAGTACCAATTTGTTTATTTTTGATCTCTCTGGTTTAATTACCCCTTCGGCTTTAGTTGGTTCGGTTAGTACAGGTAAATTACACGTAAGTGATAATGCTGAATTTGAAAATAAGCTGTCAGTTGGGAATAGCCTCACTATTGGTGAGGGGGGTTTGGCAACGGTAGGAGATTTTTCGATGATAAATAGTACGACAAATACTTTGGATTTCAAAAATACGGCTGTTTTTACAAACACTGTATCAGATAGTAGTGGTTCGCAATCATTTGTGCTCAATGCACAAAATTATTCCACATCAACCGCATCCGACAGGTATGTGCTTTCTCTACGCTCGAACAGCGTTCCGGTTTTCTCTGTGGCTGGAAATGGCGACACGCGAGCTTTGGGTACAATGTATGCGGCTTCTTCGGATGTGGGTACACCAGGAACTCCTGGTGATTTAGCCGAGCGAGTAGATATCGCTCCAGGAGAGACTGACGTGTCGCCTGGTGATGTGATGGTCGTGGATACGGGAAATACGGACACATATAGGCGCAGTAGTAGTGCATATGAGACAGCGATTGCGGGCGTGGTTTCCACAAATCCGACAATAATTGTCGGTGATTCTCGCACTGAGTATTCCACAGTTCTCGCTATGATTGGCCGTGTGCCGGTAAACGTCTCATCAGAGAATGGGGCAATCAAGAGTGGTGATATATTGGTGTCTGGCGCCAAGAAAGGTTATGCGGCGAAATATGTGGCTTCTCTCGCACCGGTTGGTGAACCAATCGGTGTGGTCGGTATAGCGCTCGAAGATTTGTCTGCGTCGGAGGGGAAGATTTTGGTTTTGGTACGATCTGGTTGGGTGTTGAATCAGTCAGGTGAATCAATCCAAACAGTTCAAAGTCAGACCATGCCAGTCAGCGGAGGTTTTTCAGGTCTTTCTGTGGTGGATGGACCAAATGGTAAGATATTGGAAGCGAATACGAATATTGATATGCGTGGTTTTGCGTTTTTGAACGTAGGTAAGATCCAAGGTAGGAATGAGAATTGGTCAATTGATGAAAAAGGTATTTTTGTGCTACGCCTCGCAACGAGTGGTGGTTCGAAGGATTTTTATGGAATGGTCTCGCCTGATTCGGAGTTGGTGTTTTCTGGTTCGGGAACTTTGGTATCTGGCGTGGCTGATGTTAGGTTTTCCGAAGATGTGGCGAGTATTATCGATCCGGGCCAACCAATTAAGGTGAATATAACACTGACTTCCGGAGGAGCAAACGGTGTCTTTGTGGAGACAAAAGACGCTGTTGGGTTCAAAGTGCGTGAATTGCAGTCTGGGAGCAGTAATGCTAGTTTCGACTGGATGGTGATTGCACGGCGCAAGTCTGGTGAGGAAATAGACCAAAACAATAACTTGGAAAATGTGGAAACTGAAAATAGTGGCACATCAACGATAGTCGTTGTCTCCGATGTTGTCTCATCCTCGACTGAGGAGATAATTACTGGTGCTGATTCAGCGGATTCGGGTGATACTTCGTCAAGCTCGGCACCTCAAGATTCGGTAGTTGAACCAGATCAGACTGAGAATGATTCTAGTCTGGTCACCAATGTTTCAGATCAGGATAGTTCTGTGGTAGAAAATAATTCTGGCGATTCAGCTGTAGTGGTAGATTCTATCCCAGAAGAGCCAGTAATTATTCCCAGTGTAGAAAATACTAGTATGTCTCCTGAAGTTTCAAATGAAGCTAGTATTCCGTCAACAGAATAGAAGTGATTTTTTAATTTTACAAAATCACGGGTGTTGACGTGATGAATTTAATAAAAAATCCCCCATCTTTTGATTTGGATGGGGGTGTTTTGGAGTCGGGGATGGTTTTTTTATTGGCAATTTGGGATTGTGGTGTGGTAGCACTCGGTAGTAATCGGATCACAGACATCGTCTGTGCAAGAATTGTTGTCATCGCAGTTCACGAGGAAAGTGTATGAACATGTACTGGTAGTAATATCGCAGATGTCTTTTGTGCACCAGTTTGAGTCATCGCATGGATTCATAGGAGGTGTTAAAGCTACACATCCAGAGGAGTTTACACACACATCCCATGTGCACATATTT
>ENA-UOWO01003831-UOWO01003831.1-activated-sludge-metagenome-genome-assembly--contig:-NODE-3831-length-17077-cov-26.616085_pt1 | contig 17077 bp, 10 predicted proteins | sample MGYA00238148_ERZ761564 | MGnify/ENA primary metagenome ERZ761564 (study PRJEB28885, sample SAMN05720194) | activated sludge metagenome | isolation source: Anaerobic digester | place: USA...
TCCTGAGCTGCGCGCTGTGTTTCGTGCTGGCGGTGCGCGGCTTCAAGTCGGCCGAAGGGCGGCTCGACCTGTCGCCCCAGGCCTGGCTGATCGACCTGGCCATCGGCGCGGCCATCGCCGCGCCCGTCTACTGGATGTTCACCAAGCTGCTGGCCATCAACCTGCCTGGCCTCACATCGACCGGCTGGCTCTGATGACAGCCCCCTTCGTCGCTGCGCTCCGGCCCCCCGAAGGGACGCAGTCGTTCCTCGGGGCGGCCCGGCGGAAGGCCTGACCTATGGACATCTGGAACAACCTACTGCAGGGCTTCATCACCGCCGGCACGCCGATCAACCTGCTGTGGGCGCTGCTGGGCTGCACCATCGGCACGGCGGTGGGCGTGCTGCCCGGCATCGGGCCGGCCACGGCTGTCGCCATGCTGCTGCCGATCACGCTGAAGGTCGACCCGACCGCATCGATGATCTTCTTTGCCGGCATCTACTACGGCGCGATGTACGGCGGCTCCACCACCTCGATCCTGCTCAACACGCCGGGCGAGGCTGGCTCCATGGTCACGGCCATGGAGGGCAACAAGATGGCCAAGAACGGCCGGGCCGGCGCGGCGCTGGCCACCGCGGCCATCGGCTCCTTCGTCGCCGGCACCATCGCGACCGTGCTCGTGACCCTGTTCGCGCCGCTGGTGGCCGAATACGCGGTGCGGCTCGGGCCGCCGGAGTACTTCCTGCTGATGGTGCTGGCCTTCTGCACCGTGTCGGCCGTGCTGGGCAAGAGCACGCTGCGTGGCCTGACCGCGCTGTTCGTCGGCCTCGCGCTGGGCCTGGTGGGCATCGACCAGATCTCGGGGCAGGCCCGCTACACCGGCGGCGTGCCCGAACTGATGGACGGGCTCGAGGTGGTGCTCATCGCGGTGGGCCTGTTCGCGGTGGCCGAGGCGCTCTACGCGGTGCTCTACGAGGGCCGCACGGTCGAGTCCCAGAACCGCATGAGCAAGGTCCACATGACGGCGTCGGAGTGGCGCCGTTCCTGGCCGGCCTGGCTGCGCGCCACCTTCATCGGCTTTCCCTTCGGCACCATCCCGGCCGGCGGCAGCGAGATCCCGACCTTCCTGAGCTACGCGGCCGAGAAGAAGCTGTCGAAGCACAAGGAGGAGTTCGGCACCACCGGCGCCATCGAGGGCGTCGCCGGCCCCGAGGCCGCCAACAACGCGGCCATCACCGCCACGCTGATCCCGCTGTTGACGCTGGGCATCCCGACCTCGAACACCACGGCGATCCTGCTCGGCGCGTTCCAGAACTACGGCATCAACCCGGGGCCGCAGCTGTTCGACAAGAACGCCGCCCTGGTGTGGGCGCTGATCGCATCGCTGTACATCGGCAACGTGATGCTGCTGATCCTCAACCTGCCGCTGGTGGGCCTGTGGGTCAAGCTGCTGAAGATTCCCAAGCCGCCGCTGTACGCCGGCATCCTGATCTTCGCCACGGTGGGCGTGTACGGCATGCGGCAGTCGGCCTTCGACCTCGTGCTGCTCTATGCGATCGGCCTGCTCGGCGTGGTGATGCGCCGCTACGACTTCCCGACCGCGCCGGTGGTGGTGGGCATGATCCTCGGCCCGCTGGCCGAGGCGCAGATGCGCAACGCGCTGTCGATCGGCGAAGGCCACTGGAGCGTGTTCGTGCAACGCCCGATGTCGGTGGTGCTGCTCGTCGTGATCTTCGCCGTGCTCGGCCTGCCGCGGCTGCTGAGGCTGCGCCGCAAGCTGCGCCGCGCGCCCTGAGCGGCCCGCGCTGCGGGGTCTGACCTACTGGCTCGCGCCGGCCGCCAGCGCCCGCTGGCGCTGCGCATCGAGCATGGCCGGATCGGCCGGGCGCGTGGGCCAGCCTTGCAGGTGACGGATGGCGATGTCGGCCAGCGCCGCGATCCACGGGTGGCTGTCGTTCAGGCAGGGGATGTAGTGGAACTCCTTGCCGCCGGCCTCGAGAAAGGCCTCACGCGCTTCCTGGTCGATCTCTTCCAGCGTTTCCAGGCAGTCGGAGGTGAAGCCCGGGCACATCAGGTCCACCCGCGCGATGCCCTGACGGGCCAGCTCGACCAGCGTCGGCTCGGTGTAGGGCTGCAGCCACTCGGCCTTGCCGAAGCGGCTCTGGAAGGTGACGACCAGTTCATCCTTCTTGAGTGCCAGCCGCTCGCCCAGCAGGCGCGCCGTCTTCAGGCACTCGCAGTGATAGGGGTCGCCGAGCAGGAGCGTGCGCCGCGGCACGCCGTGGAAACTCAGCACCAGCCGGTCTCCGCGGCCGTTCGCCTGCCAATGCGCCAGCACGCGCTGTGCGAGCGCCTCGATGTAGCCGGCGTCGTCGTGGTAGCGATTCACGAACCGAAGCTCCGGCACGTGGCGCACCTGGGCCGCCCAGGCGCCCACCGCGTCCCAGGCGCTGGCCGTGGTGGGGCCGGAGTATTGCGGGTACATCGGCAGCAGCAGCACGCGGGTGGCTCCGGCGGTCTTCAGCTCGTCCATCACGCTGGCCACCGAGGGGTTGCCGTAGCGCATGGCGTGGCGCACCACCAGCGCATGGCCGCGTTCGCCGAGGTAGCCGCGCAGCAGCGTCGCCTGGCGGGCGCTCCAGACCTGCAGCGGCGAGCCTTCGGGCATCCAGATGCTCTCGTACTTCTTCGCCGACTTGGCCGGCCGCACGCGCAGGATGACGCCGTGCAGGATCAGCCACCACAGCGCGCGCGGGATCTCCACCACGCGCGGGTCGCCGAGGAATTGCGCCAGATAGCGGCGAAGCGCTGCCGGCGTGGGTGCGTCCGGGGTACCGAGGTTGACGAGCACCACCGCGGTGGTCTCGGGCGTGCCATGGCGAAAGGGAGGTTCGGGCGCGAAGGTCATGCAGGGGCGTCGGGTGGCCGGCGATTATCGGCGACGTGGCGCAACCCCCGTCAGGCTGGGGCTGCCGGTCGCAGCGCGTCGAGCGCGGCGCTGACGGCGTTCAGTTCGATCGGCTTGGTCCAGTAGCCCTGGAAGCCGCTGTCGCGTGCGCGCTGCAGGTCTTCGGGCATGGCATCGGCCGAGCACATGTAGGCCGGCACCTCGGCCAGTTCGGATCGCCGACGCAGGAGGCCGAGCAGCTCGTTGCCGTTCATGTCGGGCAGGTTGGCGTCGAGCACCAGCACCTGCGGGGTCCAGGCCGCAACGGCACCCAGCGCATCGGCGCCGCTCTCAGCGACCATCAGCTCGATGCCGCCGAGCACGCGCATGGCCTCCTCGAACAGCAGCGCGTTGATGCGGTTGTCTTCCACGTAGAGAACGCGCAGCGAAGGCACATCCATGGGGCGCTTTTCCTCGGAGGCGAGCGTTGCTTGTGCTGGCGCGAGCGGTGCGTCCCCCGCGGGTGCCTTGGCGGCGGGCAGGTCGATGCGCGCCAGCGTGCCGGCGCCCGGCACGCTCGACAAGGTGACCGAGCCGCCCATCAGCTCGATCAGGCTGCGCGTGATCACCAGGCCGAGGCCGGAGCCTTCGATGGCCGAGGTCTCGTGCCCCAGGCGCTCGAAGGGCTGGAACAGCCGTGACAGTTGCTCGTCGGTCAGGCCGGAGCCGGTGTCCTCGATGGCGATCAGGCAGCGGCCCGGCGGCGCCGGCAGCAGCGAGATCACCACCCAGCCCCCGTCGCGGTTGTACTTGACGGCGTTGGAGATCATGTTCATCAGCACCTGGCGAAGCAGGCGCGCGTCGGCATGCACCCAACGGCCAGGCGGAATCTGGTTGGTCAGCGCGATGCCCTGGCGCTGCGCGGCGGGCCGCATCAGGTCGAGCGTGCTGTCGAGGAAGGGCGCCAGCTCCACCGCCTGCGGCAGCATCTCGGTGCGGCCTTCCTCGACGCGCTGCAGATCCAGCACCTCGTTGACGAGCCCGAGCAGGTGTTCGCTGGCGCGCAGCACGTGATCGGCGTACTCGGTCACCTTGGCAGGCCCGCCGTCGGGCTGCATCTTCAGCAATTGCGTGAAGCCGATCACCGCATTCAGCGGGGTGCGCATCTCGTGGCTCATGCGCGAGAGGAACTCGCTCTTCGCCCGGCTGGCCAGCTCGGCCGCCTGCTTGTCCATCAGGGCCTGTTCGGCCTGCTTGAGCCGCGTGATGTCGGTGTGGATGCCGACCACCCGGCGCGGCCTGCCGTCGGCATGCCGCTCGACGATCTTGCCGCGGTCGAGCACCCAGATCCAGTGGCCGTCGTGGTGGCGCAGGCGGTGCTCCGTCTGGTAGCTCGCGCGGCGGCCTCTGCGGTACTCCGTGATCGCCGCAAACACGACCTCACGGTCGTCGGGATGGATGCGTTCGGACCATTCCGTCAGCGACGAGCCGATCTCGGCATCGGCATGCCCGAGCATTTCCTTCCAGCCCTTGGAGTAGAAGATCTGCCGCGTGTCCTCGTCGTAGTCCCACACGCCCGCGCCCGCGCCTTCGAGGGCGAACTTCCAGCGCTCTTCGGCGGCGGCCAGCGCCCGCGCGGCGCCGCGCTGGTCGGTCACGTCACGGAACGAGACCAGGCACGACACCGCCGGCGAGCCCGCGCCGCTCAACGCCCGCGCGGTGATCAGCATGGTGCGTGCGCTTCCGTCGGGCCGGTGCAATTGCAGCGGCAAGTCGCGCACCGGCTTCCCGCCCGTCAGCACCTGGCGCACCGGGTGGTCGGCCGGGGTGAACGGCGTGTCGGCCTCGGTGTGCAGGCGGTAGCCGAGTTCGCTCAGCCGCTTGCCGCTCAGGCGTTCGGGCGAGCAGGCGAGCATCTCGCAGGCCGAGGGATTGCACGCGATGATGCGGCCGTCAGGTCCGACGACGAGCAGGCCGTCGCTGATCGTCGCGGCCACCGAGCGGTAGAGGTCTTCGCTGACGCGCAGGCGCTCCGCCGCGCGCACCCGCTCGGTGACGTCGTTGAGCACGCCCAGGTGTTGCGCCACGCGCCCCTTCGCGTCGCGGATCGGCACCACGCTCAGCTCGTTGAGGAACTCGCTGCCGTCGCGTCGTCGGTTGCTGAGCACGACCGTGCAGGGCTGGTCGCCGGCGAGCGCTTCGCGTAGCGTGGCGAGGCCGGGCTGGTTGCGATCCGCCCCCGCCCCCTGCAGAAAGCGGCAGTTGCGGCCCAGGGCCTCCTCGCGCGAGTAGCCGGTCAGGCGCTCGAAGGCGGGGTTGACGTAGGCGATCGGCTCGTCCTCGCGGGAGGCATCCGTCACGATGATGGGCACGGAGCTGTCGGTCTCGATGGCCCGCTGCAGCACCGTCAACTCGCGCTCGAGCCGGCGCAGGTCGGTCAGGTCCCGGGTCAGGTAGAGCATCTGGCCGTCGGGCATGGGCGCCAGCCGCGCTTCGAAGTGATGCCGTCGGCCGTCGAGGGTGACACTTTCGTATTCGAGCCGCTGAGTCTCGCCGCTGCTGCGGGCCCGGGCAAGCGCCGCCTGCGCCATGGCGTCGTCGGGCGGCGCCAGTACGGCGCCGAATCGCTGGCCACGCTGCTGTTCGAAGGGCACGATCAGCAGCGGATGATGTTCGTCGCTGCACATCAGCAGGCGGTCGTCCCGATCGAGCACGAACCACAGGTCGGGAACCGCCCGCAGCACGGCCGACAGCCGGGCCTCGGTTTCGCGTCGGCCCTTCTCGGCGCGGCGCTGCTCCGTCACATCGATCGACAGGTGCACCGTGCTGCCGTCCGGAAGCCGCTTGTCGGACACGAGCACCGTCCGATCACCGAAGCTCAGTTCGTGGGTTGGCGCCTCGGGCGATGCGAGCGAGAGCCGCCAGCGGACGAATTCTTCCTCGCGGCCGTCCGCATCGGGACAGAGGCCACTGGCCACCATCGTGTGCAGCAGCGTCTTCCAGGCGGCGTTCGATGCCTGAACGCGCCCGTCCGGCCCGCTGATCATGAGCGCGGCGTTCACCGCATCCATCGCCTGCATCAGCTGCTGGTGGGCCTGCCGGGCCGCGTGTCGCTGAGCCACCTCGAGCGTCACATCGCGTGCCGCGCCGCGGTAGCCCGCGAACTTGCCATCGGCATCGAAGCGAGGCTGCCCGCTCATCGCGGCGAGCATCGTCCCGTGTGCCGTGTCGCGTTCGCAGATCGCTTCGCGAAACGCGCGATGCGCTTCTCGATCGGCCCGATAGCGGGTCCAGCTGGCCAACTCTTCAGGCCCGGGCGGCGGGCGAACGAAACGCGAAGCGTGCGAGCCGATCTCGCGGCTCACCGGCCATCCGGTGTGGCGCTCGGCGCTGTCCGACACCCAGGTCACGAAGCCTTCGGCATCGGTCTCCCAGAGCCAGTCGCTGCCCGCGGCGGAGGCCATCCGTTCGCGCTCCAGGCTGGCGCTCAACCGCCTTTCGTGCAGGCGCGATTCGAGAAGGGCCGAGGCGACCCGTGCGGCATCGGCGAGGGCCGTGTCGCAGGCGCTGCTCGGGCTCCAGAGTTGCACGTTGCCGATGCCGAGTTCGCCGAGCCGGACGGGCGACGATGCATCGGGCGCCTCGGGCCAGTCGCCCGCCGTCGCGCTGGCGACCCAGCGCCTGGCGCCGTTGTCGAGGACCAGCGCCGCAGCCTGCGCGCCAGTCTGCCGGCCGACGCTGCGCAGCAGTGCCTCCAGCGCGGCGACCAGCTGCGGTGCTTCATCGAGCCGAAGCTCGGCCAGCAGGGCTGCGCGATCGGCCGACGCGGACGCGGGCATGGTCAGCGCACGAGGTCGTGCGGCTGCGTGTCCGCGAACTTCATGACCTCGAATCGGACCGAGGGACCGTCGGCCTCGATGGGCGGCGTGCCGAGGCCGATGAGGCCGCTGCCGTGCAAGGTGCAGGTGCCGCGGCGCAGGCTGATCACCTCGGGGTCGTGATCGAAGCGCACGTAGGTGCCGTTGTAGCTGAGGTCGGTGAGCTGGAAGGTGCCGCCATGCCAGTCGATGCGGGCGTGCGAGCGCGACACCCGCGTGTCGTCGATGCAGTAGGTGACCTGCGGGCTGCGGCCCAGCACCACCGGCAGGCTGGCGCCGCTGTAGATGCGATTCAGCGTGGTCCAGACGAGCCGGATGCCTTCGGGCTCGGGTGCCGGCGCGAGGTCGCCGAACGCGGTGGCGGCGGTGTCTCCGGCGTTACGTTGCGCCTCCAGCAGGTGCACGTGGACCGGCTCGACGCGGCCGCGCAGCTGCATGCGGTCGAGGCTGCGAAAGCGCAGCCGCTCGACGGGCGCCAGACCGGCCAGCACGTTGGCGGTGACCAGGGTTTCGTTGTCGCCGGCATGATCGAGCAGTCGCGCGGCCACGTTGACGGCATCGCCGAAGACATCGCCCGACATCTCCACGACCTCGCCGCAGGCCAGCGCCACCTGCACCTTCAGCGGCTGCGGCAACGCGCTGCCCGGGCCGCCGATGCGTTCCATCGACTCGTGAATCTCGTCGGCCGCCTGCACACCCTCGGTGGGCGCCTCGAACATCGCCATCAGGCCGTCGCCGAGCGTCTTCACCACCTGGCCGCCGAGGCTCTCGACGATGCGCGCGAGCAGGGACACGCTTTGCGTCACCACCGCGGTGGCTTCGGCATTGCCCATGGTCTCGTACAGCGACGTGCTGCCGCGAAGGTCGGCAAACAGGATGGTGCGCTGGACGATCTGGGTCATCGGGGAAGAGGGCGCTGCATGGCCGAAAGTTTATCCGCTGGATGCCCGGTTCCGGAACGGAAAAGGGCCCCCTGTGGGGCCCCTTGTCCGTGGCTTGCCGTGGCGGCTCGGTTTACAGGTTGTCGAGGTAGGTGCGCAGCTTGTCGGAGCGGCTCGGGTGCTTGAGCTTGCGGATCGCCTTCGCCTCGATCTGGCGAATGCGCTCGCGGGTGACGTCGAACTGCTTGCCGACCTCTTCGAGCGTGTGGTCGGTCGACATCTCGATGCCGAAGCGCATGCGCAGCACCTTGGCTTCTCGCGGCGTCAGCGAGTCGAGGATGTCCTTGACCACATCACGCAGGCCGGCCTGCATCGCAGCCTCGATCGGCGCGGTGTTGTTGGTGTCCTCGATGAAGTCGCCCAGGTGCGAGTCGTCGTCGTCGCCGATCGGCGTCTCCATGGAGATCGGCTCCTTGGCGATCTTCATGATCTTGCGGATCTTGTCCTCGGGGATCTCCATCTTCTCGGCCAGCGTCGGGGCGTCCGGCTCGAAGCCGAACTCCTGCAGGTGCTGGCGCGAGATGCGGTTCATCTTGTTGATCGTCTCGATCATGTGCACCGGGATGCGGATGGTGCGTGCCTGGTCGGCGATCGAGCGCGTGATGGCCTGGCGGATCCACCACGTGGCGTAGGTCGAGAACTTGTAGCCGCGGCGGTATTCGAACTTGTCGACCGCCTTCATCAGGCCGATGTTGCCTTCCTGGATCAGGTCGAGGAACTGCAGGCCGCGGTTGGTGTACTTCTTGGCGATCGAGATCACCAGGCGCAGGTTGGCCTCGATCATCTCCTTCTTCGCGTCGCGAGAGGCCTTTTCGCCCTCGTTCATGCGCTTGTTGATGAGCTTGAGGTCTTCCAGCGGCACCACGGCACGCGCCTGCACGTCGGTGAGCTTCTTCTGCAGTTCCTGCACCGGCGGCAGGTTGCGCTGCAGCACGACGCTGTAGGCCTTGCCCGACGCGGCTTCCTTCTCGGCCCACTTCAGGTTCAGCGAATTGGGCGGGAAGTGCTTGATGAAGTATTCCTGCGGCATGCCGCACTTGTCGACGAGGATCTTGCGCAGCTCGCGCTCGTAGCGGCGCACGTCGTCGACCTGCGAGCGGAGGATGCCGCACAGCTTCTCGATCGTCTTGACGGTGAAGCGGATCGTCATCAGCTCGGTGCTGATGGCCTGCTGGGCCTTGCTGTAGGGGGCCGACTGGTAGCCTTCCTTCTCGAACGCACGGCGCATCTTCTCGAAGTTGATGCGCAGCGAGTCGAACTTGACCATCGCGGCGGTCTTCAGCTCCTCGAGCTTCTTGGTCAGCGCCTTGCTGCCGCCCTGGCCGTCGTCGTCGTCGTCCTCGTCGAAGAAGTCGACGTCTTCCTCGGCCACGTAGTCGTCCGCCTCGTCTTCCGAGACGAAGCCGTCGACCACCTCGGAGATCTGCATCTCGCCCGCACCGATCTTGTCGGCGTAGCTCAGCAGCTCGGCGATCGTCGTCGGCGAGGCCGAGATGGCCAGCATCATTGCCTGCAGGCCGCCTTCGATGCGCTTGGCGATCTCGATCTCGCCTTCACGAGTGAGCAGCTCGACGGTGCCCATTTCGCGCATGTACATGCGCACCGGGTCGGTCGTGCGGCCGAACTCGGAGTCGACCGTGGACAACGCGGCTTCGGCGGCTTCCTCGGCTTCCTCTTCGGTCGCCGTGGTGGTGCCGCCGCCGGCGATCAGCAGCGTGGCAGCGTCGGGCGCCTGCTCGTAGACGGCGATGCCCATGTCGTTGAGCATCGACACGATGGCTTCGAGGATCTCGTTGTCGACGAGTTTCTCGGGCAAGTGGTCGTTGATTTCCTGGTGCGTCAGGAAACCCCGCGTCTTGCCCATCTTGATGAGCGTCTTCAGCTCCTGGCGGCGCTTGGCGACTTCTTCCTCGGTCAGAGCGGTCTCGTCCAGCCCGAACTCACGCATCAGCGCGCGCTCCTTGGCGCGCGACACCTTCATGCGCAGCGGCTTGGCCTTGACCTTGGTTTCGCCTTCGTCGGCCGCCTCGACTTCAGGCTCGGCCTCGAGTTCGGCTTCCAGGTCGGAAAAGTCCTCGTCCGCCGGCTCTTCCTTCTTGACCTTGTCGTCCTTGCCCTTGCGTCCGGGCTTGCCCTTGGCTGCGGGCACTTCCGCCTTGGCGGCCTTGCCGGGCTTGGCTGCCTTCTCGGCCACGGCCGAGGACTTGGCCACCGCGGCCTTCTTCTTGTCTTCGACTTCGGCCTTGGCGGGCTTGGTGGCCTTCGCGGCCTTGGCGGGAGCGGCGCTCTTCTTCGCGGTCATGCGGATCCTCGGATGGTAGGTGGCCTGGACGCCGTTATCGGCCCGAAGGCAGGAACGGCATCGAACCAATGCGCAAGCGGGCCTGTCTCGCCGCGGCCCGCGGGCAGCGCGAAAACAGGTCGGCATCGGGCGGGCAAGCTGGCGTGAACATCCTGGAGGGTGCAGCCCTTGCGGGTAAAAGTTGGCCTTGGAGGGGACCCTGGGTCAGAGGGTGGCCGGGGCCCGGAGGTGCTGCTGTCACTCTTGCCGCGCGTACTAAGCCTTTAATTATACAACTCGAAGCAACTTTCGTCTCTTCAGGCGGTGCCCACCTGCACCTGGGTGAGCGATGCCTTCAGGCGGGCGCGGTCCAGGCTCAGTTCCTTGCCCCTCTGCTGCGCGTCGGGGGAGAGATCTCCAGACTCGAACAACTGCTTCAGTTCGCCTTCGATGGCCTGAAGGCGCAACCGGTCCATCACGATGGCCAGTTGGCCCGCCAAGTCCGCTGATGCTTCGGGTTCGTGCAGTTCGGAGATCCGCGACAACACGACTTCACCGCCGATCGCCTGGGCCTGCGCACGAAGGTCGTCGAGCACGGCCGCTGGCGATTGCGGGCCATGTTCGAGAAGCGCGCGTTCGAGATGAGCGAACAAGGCGCCGTAGGGCAGCGCCTGGCCTGCCAGCAGATCGTGAGCTTCGCCGTCGAGGGCAGACCAGAGTTCGACGCGCTGGATCAACAGCCACAGCGCGCGGTCGAGCAGGTTGGCCGCCGCGCGGCTGACTCGTTCCGGGCGACGGTACTCACGCCTGGCCGGCCGCCGCTCGAAGCCGTCGGCGTTGGCGGGGCCCGGGGCGGAGAGCCCCCAAAGGGTTTCAAGCTCCGACAGGGGCAGCCTCGCCTGGTTGGCCAGGTCGCCGAGCAACTGCCGTCTGAGCGCGCCCTCGGGAAGCGCACCCCACAAGGGGCGTGCGTTGGCCAGCATGCGCGCTCGGCCCTCGGCGCTGTCCAGGGCGACACCTTCGGCCGCGGCCTCGACGAGCTGTCGCGACAGCGGCACCGCCTGCGCGATGCAGGCCTCGAAGGCCTCGGCGCCGAGTTCACGGACGTAGGAATCCGGGTCGTGCTCGGTGGGCAGGAACAGGAAGCGCACCGTGCGCGTGTCGGTGGCGTGCGGCAGGCTCGCCTCCAGAGCACGGCCCGCGGCGCGGCGGCCGGCGGCGTCGCCGTCGAAGCTGAACACCACCGACTCGGTGAAGCGGAACAGCTTCTGCACATGCTCTGCGGTGCAGGCCGTGCCCAGCGTCGCCACGGCATTGCCGAAGCCCGACTGCGCCAGCGCCACCACGTCCATGTAGCCTTCGACCACCAGCACGAATCCGCGCTGGCGTATCGCGGTGCGGCCCTCGAACAGGCCGTAGAGTTCGCGGCCCTTGCTGAACACCGGCGTCTCGGGTGAGTTCAGGTACTTGGGCTCGCCCTGGTCGATGACACGGCCGCCGAAGCCGATCACCTCGCCCTGCACCGAGCGGATCGGGAACATCACGCGATCGCGGAAGCGGTCGTAGCGCTTGGTGTCGGCCTCGTTGCCGTCGTCGGACGGCTTGGCGATCACCAGGCCGCTTTCCTCCAGCAGCGGATCGTCGTACTTGGGGAAGGCGCTGGCCAGGCTGCGCCAGCCTTCGGGGGCGTAGCCGAGGCCGAAGCGGGCGGCGATCTCTCCCGACAGGCCGCGGCGCTTGAGATAGTCGATCGCGCGCGGGCTGCCGCGCAGTTCGCGCCGGTAATGCTCGGCCGCCTTGGCGAGCACGTCCGTCAAGGTCGCCTGGCGCTGCTTCTGTGCGGCGGCACGTTCGCGCTCGGCGGGCGAGCTGTCGTCTTCGGGCACCGTCATGCCGTACTGCTGCGCCAGCTCGCGCACCGCATCTGGGAAGCTCAGCCCGGCATGCTCCATCAGGAAGCCGACCGCGTTGCCGTGCACGCCGCATCCGAAGCAGTGGTAGGTCTGGCGTGTCGGGCTGACGATGAAGCTGGGGGACTTCTCGCCGTGGAACGGGCACAGGCCCTTGTGGTTGATGCCGGCCTTCTTCAGCTGCACGTGGCGGGCCACGACATCGACGATGTCGGCGCGCGAAAGAAGGTCCTGGATGAAGCCGTTCGGGATCACCGGCCTAGTCTACGCGGTGGGCTATGCGCCGGCCGTCATCTGCCCCTTGTACGCACGCACCCAGCCGGGCAGCTGCTCGGAGGGCATCGCCGCGGCGATGCCGTTGCCCTGGCCGATGCCGCAGCCCAGCTCGATGAGCCGCTGCGCCTGCGCCGGCGTCTCCACACCCTCGGCGACCACCTCGCAGCCGAAGGTGCGCGACAGCGCAATGACACCTTCGACGATGGCCAGGTCCTGGTGGTCCTCGAGCATCTGGTTCACGAAGGAGCGGTCGATCTTCAGCATGTCCAGCGGCAGGCGCTTCAGGTAGGTGAAGGTCGAGTAACCGGTACCGAAGTCGTCGAGCGCGAAGCGCACGCCGAGCGCCCGGCAACGCTGCATCAGCTCGCAGGTGTAGTCGATGTCGGCCAGCGCGGCGGTCTCCAGCACTTCGAGGACGAGGTGCCGCGCCACGTCGGCGCCGTGCGGGGCGAGCAGCTCGGCCAGTTCGTCGGCGAAGGCCGGCTCTTGCAGGTGGCGTGCCGAGACGTTGATGCTGACGGTGATGTCCAGGCCCTCGCGCTGCCAGGCCGCCAGTTGCGAGACGCCCTGCGCGAGCACCCAGCGGCCCAGCGCGATGCCCAGCCCGGTGTGTTCGACCAGCGGCAGGAACTGCCCCGGCGGAACGAGCCCGTGCTCCGGGTGGTTCCAGCGCAGCAACGCTTCGGCGCCGAGCACGCGGCCTTGCCGCATGTCGACCTTGGGCTGGTAGTGCAGGCTGAACTCCGATGCGTCCAGTGCCTCCTGGACGCGGCCCAGGGCCACGAAGCGGTCCTTCGTGCGGCGGTCCTGTTCGGCATCGAAGAAGAGGTAGCCGTTGCGCCCGGCCTGCTTGGCACCGTACATCGCCTGGTCGGCGTGGCGAAGCAGGGCCTCGCCGTCGGCGCGGTCGTAGGGGAACACGGTGGCGCCGATGCTGGCGGTCACGGCCAGCGGCCCGCTCGCCAGGCCCATGTCGCAGGGCATCGCGATCTGCTGCAGCACCCGCTCGACTGCGTGGTGGCTCTCGCGCAGCGTGGCGGTGCGCAACAGCAGGGCGAACTCGTCGCCACCCACGCGCGCGGCCACGTCGTCTCCGCCCGCCCAGGAGCGCAGCGAGGCCTGGATCCGCTCCGACAGCTTGACCAGCAGCGCGTTGCCGGCATCGTGGCCGTGCAGCTCGTTGATGGCCTTGAAGTGGTCGATGTCGAGGTGGCACACGGTGAGCAGCGAACCCTCCCTCTGGCTCGTCTCGAGCGCTGCCTGCAGCAGACTGGCCAGCTTGACGCGGTTGGGCAGGCCGGTGAGCTCGTCGAAATGGGCCTGGCGCTCCAGGCGCTCCTGCTGCTGGCGCGACTGGGTGATGTCCGATACGGCCACCACGTGGCTGCGCACCGAGCCGTCGTGGCCGCGCACGGCCGAGACCGTGAGTTCGAGCTCGCGGAACGCGCCGTCCGGGCGCTGGTGCACGACCTCTCCGCGCCACATGCCTTCGTCGGCCAGGCTTTGTCGAATCGCCTCGGACGGCCCGGGCTCGCCGTCTGCCGTGGTGCCACCGAGCAGCAGAACGGGCACCCGCCCGAGCAGCTCGTCGCGATTGAAGCCGGTGATACGGCAGAAGGTCGGATTCGTCTCGATCACGCGGTGCTGCGCATCGGTGACCAGCAGACCTTCATGCAGTTGCCTGAACAGGCTGTCGGCGACCTGCTGGCGCTCCGAGGCGTCGCGCTCGCTGCTGATATCGCGCGCAGTGCAGACCACGCGCATCGGTTCGCCGGCCGCACTGCGGTCGGCCACCAGCGCGTTGAGCTCGAACCAGTGCCAACTGCCATCGCCCCGCCGCATGCGGCACTCGGTGCGGAACTGCTCCGCGCCTGGGTTGCGAAGCGATTCGAGCATCTTCTGCACGGACGCGAGCTCGTCGGGATGAATGCGCGACCAGAACACGTCGGCCGGGTGGCCGCGCGGGCGTGCCGGCAGGTCCAGCAAGTCCAGCCAGCGCGGCGAGAAGTCGAGCATGCCGCGGCGAAGGTCCCAGTCACCGACGCCGAGGTTGGACGCGGCCAGCGCGAGCTGCCAGCGATCCTCGGTGGCGGAGAGTTCGCCCACCAGCGCCGTGACGAGCATCGGCAGCGCCGACAGCGTGGCGATGTAGCCGGCGAGCATCGCCAGCGCCGCCGGCGCGTCGGCTCCGGCGAACGGCCCGTGGGAGGTCAGCGTCGCGACGACCGACATCACCGCCAGAAGCAGCACGGTGGCCGAAGCGGCGAACACGCCGCTGCGCAAGGCGAGCCAGCCGAGCAGCAGATAGGGCAGGAACAGCAGGGGCGAGACGACGCCCGGCTGGCCGCGGAACGAGAACCAGGCCCCTGCGACCGAACCACCGGCCAGCAGCAGGCCCGGTACCCAGCGCCAATCACCGAAGGCGCGGCGAAGCGTGGCGCGCGATGCGGTGAGCAGCGGCACACCGACGACGATGACGCCCATCAGATCGCCCAGCCACCAGGAAGCCCAGGCGGCGGGTGCCAATGTCCAGGGCAGGGCGCCGCTGAGAACCAGCCAGCAGGTGCCGTTGGTCGCGCTGATCAGCGTCGCTGCGCCGGCGCCCAGGCCGAAGCGCCACAAGTCCTGGCGCCGGTCGAGGTTGGTATGCAGCCCATGCCGGCGCAGCGATTCGGCAGCCAGCGCAGGCCCGGCCGCGTTGCCCAGCGCGGTCAGGACGGCCGCCCAAAGCGGCAAGCCGGTCGACAAGGCCACCGGCAGCGCACCCAGCATGACCGCCGGCCACATGCCCGGCCTCAATCGCACCAGAGCGGCGAACGCCAGCCCGGCCGCCGGCCAGATCAGGCTGACATGAGCGCCGATCTGCGGCGTGGCCAAGCCGAACATGCCACTGGCGTAGTACGTCGTCGCCAGCACCAGCCCCCAGACGAGCCACAGCCCGTCCCAGCGCGCCGGAAGCGGTGTGGCTCGAGGAAGGCGGATGCTGGGCATGCCGGATCTGCTGGCCGGGCAGCGGTGCCGGTCAGACCTTGAAGTCGTCGATCTTGCGGCCCGCGGCCAAAGCGGCCTTCAGCCACTTCGGCTGCAGCCCGCGGCCGCTCCAACTGTCGCCGGTGGACGCGTCACGGTACTTGGCGGGTACCTTGGTGCGCGCGCCCTGGCGCGCTGCAGGTGCCGCCTTGTTGCCGAGGTCTGACAAGGTCAGGCCGTATTCGGCCATCAGCGCTCGTACCTTGGCGATGGCATCGGCGCGGTCGCGCTTCTTGGTTTGCTCGATTTCGCGTTCGAGCGCTTCTTTCTGCGTCAGCAGTTCCTGCAGCGTGGCCATGTGCGACTCCCCGGGTCGAATATGCCCGGCTGCCGCATTCTAGGGACAGGGCGTCATTCCCGCTGAATCGAATCCTTGGGAGATTCCCGATGGATTACTTGTAGCCTACCCGGTCGAGCATTTGCTGCACCTTGGTCTGGTTCATGCCCGTGACGGACACCGGAATGGTTTCGGCCTTGAAAGGGCCCAGTGCATCCAGCGCCGGGTTCGTGGTCTTCGCCCCGGCGACCACCGGCCACTCGTTGTTGCCATCCGCGAAATAGGCTTGCGCCTGCTCGCTGGCGAGGTATTCGAGAAACTGTTGCGCGGCGGTGCGGTTCGGGGAATTCTTCGCGATGCCGGCGCCGGCGATATTCACATGCGTGCCCCAGCTCGACTGATTGGGGAAAACCACGCCGACCTTTTCGACCACGGCGCGGTCGTCCGGATTGGAAGACCGCATCATGCGGGCGAGGTAATAGGTATTCGTCAAGGCGATCTGACATTCGCCGCTGGCCACGGCCTTGATCTGGTCGGTATCGCCGCCTTTGGGCGCGCGCGCCATGTTGGCAACCATGCCCTTGAGCCAGGCCTCGGTGGCTGGCTCGCCCAGGTGCTGCATGACGGCGCCGAACAGCGACAGGTTGTATGGGTGCGATCCCGAGCGCGTGCAGACCTTGCCCTTGTTCTTCGGGTCGCCGAGTTCCTCGTAGGTGTCGGCGTCGGCCTTGGCCACGCTGGCCTTGTTGTAGACGATCACCCGGCCGCGGGTCGAGAAGCCGAACCACTGCGAGCCCTGGCCGGCATCGGCGCCACGCAGCGTTGCAGGGATGCGCGACTCGAGCACGGCCGACTTCACCGGCTGGAACAGGCCATCGGTCTCGGCGCGCCAAAGGCGTGCGGCGTCGACCAGCAGGATCACGTCGGCCGGGCTGGCCGTGCCCTCGCTCTTCAGGCGCGCCAGGATGCCGGCATCGTCGGCGTCGACCCGGTTGATGCGCACGCCGGTGGCCTTGCTGAAGTTCGCGTAGAGCGCCTCGTCCGTCTGGTAATGGCGGGCCGAGTAGAGGTTCAGCACCTTTTCCTGGGCCGAGGCGGCCAGCGGCAGTGCGGTGACGCAGGCCGCGAGCGAGGCGGCGGCAAGGGCGCGAGGGATCTTCATGCGGGCTCCAAGTGGCGGATGCCCGCATTCTAGTTCTAAACGCGAATTGTTCTCAATAGTGTTTGTTTGACCGGCGTCAAAGCCAGTCCGCGCACTCAGGGCGCCGGCGGGACGTAGCCGGCCGGCTGTTCGGCGCCCTGGCCGAAGAAGAAACTCTCCATCTGCCGCGCCAGGTACTGGCGGGCGCGCTGGTCGGCGAGGTTCAGGCGGTTCTCGTTGACCAGCATGGTCTGGTGCTTCATCCACAGCGCCCAGGCTTCCTTGCTGACTTCGTTGTAGATGCGCTTGCCCAGCTCTCCGGGGTAGGGCGCGAAGTCCAGGCCTTCGCCTTCCTTCTTGAGGTAAGTGCATTGCACGGTACGGGCCATGGTCGAACTCCTTTTCAAAGCTTCTTGACGAGGACCTGCGAGCGCCGGTCCCAGTTGTACTTGCGCTTGCGCGCTTCGGGCAGCCAGT
>ENA-UOWO01003835-UOWO01003835.1-activated-sludge-metagenome-genome-assembly--contig:-NODE-3835-length-17063-cov-21.817498_pt1 | contig 17063 bp, 14 predicted proteins | sample MGYA00238148_ERZ761564 | MGnify/ENA primary metagenome ERZ761564 (study PRJEB28885, sample SAMN05720194) | activated sludge metagenome | isolation source: Anaerobic digester | place: USA...
AAAAAATCGGTGCCGAAATGCCGGTGAAAGCGGTAATCCGTCATACCGGCCACTTCCTCCTCCGTTTCGAAACGCAATGGATACGACTCTTCCGGGTGGTGCGGCAGCAGTTCGTCGTAGTCGCGCAGTTTCGGAAAAGACGTTTGCAAAGCGGCTTTGTCCTGCACCACTTCCGGGTGGAACAGCACGCGGAACGTATCTGGATTTTCGCCGTCGTCGAAATCCATCCCGTACAGGTCGTCGTCGTTGATAAAAAACTGTACAATACCTTTTGCGGGAAAAGGCGCCAGGGCAGGCGCTTCGGCAAAGTTGATTTGCGCGAGGAAAAACAACTCCTTGCCATCCGGGGCAACCGGCCAGGCCGTCCCCTTGGGCATATATGGCTTGCCGCCTACCTTGCTGGACCACGGCGCGGATTCACCGAGCGGACCGGCTTTGATGCGAATGAACGGCTGTTTCGTTTCGAGCAATTTGGCCCGGAACGGCTCCATGGCGGCGGGAAGTTGGAATTGTTTGGACATGGCGGTAGGAGGTTGATGGGTTTATTGGTTTATTGGTTGATGGTTTATTGGTTGATGGGTTTATTGGTTGATGAGGGTTGATAAGGTTGATGAGGGTTGATATTTGGCGGCTCGAAAAGAAAAGGATTGGTTTATTATTCGAGTGGCTGAATATCAACCCTCATCAACCTTATCAACCCTCATCAACAAATAAACTCATAAACCAATAAACCCTCCATCATACCAAATCTCCCGCCGGCTTGTTGCTGTTCACCTGCGGGCGGCCGATGCTGAGATAATGGAAACCGAGTTCTTTCATGTATTCGAGGTCGTACACGTTGCGGCCGTCGAAAATCACTTTTTCCGTGAGCAACTGACCGATGCGGTCGAAATCGGGCGTACGGAACTCGCTCCATTCCGTCATAATAGCCAGACAATCAGCGCCTTCTGTGGCTTCATACATGCTATCGCAGAAATGAATGCGGTCGCCGTAAATAGATTTTACGTGCCCCATAGCCTCAGGATCGAATGCGCGCACCTTCGCGCCGGCAGCCAGCAATTCGTCGATGATCACCAGCGCGGGCGCTTCGCGGATGTCATCGGTATTGGGTTTGAACGCAAGTCCCCAGACGCCGACGGTGCGGCCTTCCAGTTCATCCTGAAAATAGTCGCGGATCTTTTCGGTCAGCACACTTTTTTGCAGGTCGTTGACGTGCATGACGGAATTGAGGATCTTGAAATCATAATCGTATTCCGAAGCCGTTTTGGCCAGCGCCTGCACGTCTTTCGGGAAACAGGATCCGCCGTAACCGATGCCGGGGAACAGGAAACGTTTGCCGATACGGGTATCACTGCCCATGCCGATACGCACCTGGTCGACGTTGGCGCCGACTTTTTCGCACAGGTTGGCGATTTCATTCATAAAGGAAATACGCGCGGCGAGGTAGGAATTGGCGGCATATTTGGTCATTTCGGCCGAGCGCTCGTCCATAAAATAGATCGGATTGCCCTGGCGTACAAACGGCTCATACAGCAGGCGCATCACTTTGCGGGCGCGCTCGCTGTCGGTGCCGATCACTACGCGGTCTGGTTTCAGAAAATCCTCTACCGCTACACCTTCGCGCAGGAATTCGGGGTTGGAAACCACGTCGAACAGGTCGGTCGACAATTTTTCAGCGATGATGGCAGCCACTTTTTCGGCAGTGCCCACCGGTACGGTACTTTTGTCAACGATCACTTTATACTCCTTGATGATGCCGCTCAGGTCGCGCGCCACCCCCATGATATAGGAAAGGTCGGCGCTACCGTCTTCGCCCGGCGGCGTGGGCAGTGCGAGGAAAATGATCTGGCTCTGGTTGACTGCCTCCGCGAGGTTGGTCGTAAAGCGCAGGCGGCCTTCCTTGGTATTTCGGTCAAAAAGCAGGTCCAGTCCGGGCTCAAAAATGGGAATTTTGCCATTTTTAAGACTTTCTACTTTTTTTTCATTGTTATCGACGCAGATCACGTTGTTGCCGGTTTCAGCAAAACAAGTCCCGGTTACCAAACCGACGTAACCGGTTCCTACAACAGCAATATTCATTTTTTATTTTTTTATTTTGTTCGGGTTACAACTACTTTGTTGAGGTTTTAAGTATATAGGTTATCGGTCACCTTTAACAGATAACAAATAAACAAATATGGGGCCTACTTGTGAGTGACGGAAAAAATAGAGGAAGATTACAGTGCAAAAGTATTGACTTTGGAGACATGTAGATGCCGCAGACTTACTTTAAATTTTCTTTTGACCCCGAAAAAACAGTTTTTTTAAAATAACATTCTGAACAAACTGCCAGAAAATCAGCCATGTGGATGATCAACCCGTATAATTTGTCACTGAAAAACGTATTGCCATTTTGTTTTGTACTGCTATCCGCAGCATCGGCAACGGTGCAGGCGCAGCAAAACATTGTCCCCAATCCCGGTTTCGAGCGCTATGCGGGCGCACCCATCGGCTGGTCGTACAAAGGCGCCTATTTTGGAGAAGTGGTAAAATACTGGTTCAGCGCCACCACGGCGAGCCCCGATATTTACGGCCCCGGCGTGCGGGTTCCCAACGACTGGGCGGCTAAAGGCTTCGGCAAACAAACGCCGCACGGCGGCAAATCCATGGCCGGGCTCACCCTGTACGGCTGCACCAACGGCAAACCTCACTGCCGCGAATACCTGGAAATTCAGTTGGCTGAGCCGCTGGTGGTAGGGCAGGCATATTACCTGGAATACTGGGTGACACACCTGGACAAGTCGCTGCAAATCAACAACCTGGGTGCGTATTTCTCCGTCAAGGAAATTCGCCGCACTACCGACGAAATATTGACCCGTGAGGCGCAGGTGAACGACTTGAATATCGTAGCCGCTCCCGGCGGCAAGTGGGTGAAGGTGAGCGGACAATTCGTGGCCAAATACGAAGCGGAGCACATTCTGATCGGCAATTTCAACGACGACGAACATACGCTTTTCACGGCCCCACAACCCGATTCCTACAATTATGCCTATTACTATATCGACGACGTATTGCTGAAAAAAATCCCCCCTTTTCTGCCCGTGCCTGTCAGGGAAGACGACCTCACACGCCAGACGCTGAAGCCCGGTAAAACCATCCCCCTGAAAAACATCTATTTCGAATTCGATAAAGACGAACTCATGCCCCGCTCGTTCGTCGAACTGAATAAACTGCTCAAGATCATGCAGGGCAATCCGAAACTCAGCATTCGCATCGTCGGACACACCGACGCTCTGGGCAACGATGATTACAACCAGGCGCTCTCACAACGCCGGGCCCAGTCGGTCGTCAATTTTCTGACCGAAAACAAGATTGCCAAAAACCGCCTGTTCGCACGCGGCGAAGGCGAACGTCAGCCCATCGCCACCAATGATACCGATGAGGGCCGGGCAGAGAACAGAAGGGTGGAGTTCGTGGTGATCAAAAACTAGGTGCACAAATTTTTGATTTTCAACTCATTAAAACATTTAACGTATTTTTACGTTATAAAACTTATAAAATAGTTGCTTGCCTGAAAAACACGTTTTATCTTTGTCACATCGAACGTACTCATACCCGGAGTGTGGCGCTCTTTATGGACGAACGAGGGGCGCCGCACTCCAATATATGAGCAACACGAATACATTCAATCGGATTCAAACATGCAAAAACTGACCAAAGCGGAAGAGGAAGTGATGCACCTGCTCTGGGAGATCGGGCGTGGCACAGTGAGCGACCTGCTGGAAAAATGTCCGGAGCCCAAGCCGCCGCATAGTACCGTTTCCAGTGTGGTGCGCATTCTGGAGAAAAAAGGATTTGTCGACCACAAGGCATACGGGAAAACGCACGAGTATTTCCCTGTCATTTCCAAAGAAACCTACGGCAGCAGGACACTCGGCGATGTGCTGCGCAACTACTTCGACGGCTCGGTGTCGCGACTGGTATCGCACCTGGCCGAGGAGGAAAAACTGAGTCCCGAGGAACTGGAAGCGCTGCGGCGACTGCTGGAGGAGTGAGATGTGAATTGTGAGTTGTGAATGGTGAGTTGCGAATGGCAAGAATTCTCACAATTGACTATTCACCACTCACAACTGACAACTCACTATTCACCACTCACTATTCACAACTGACAATTCACATCTCACCACCATGGTTTTTCTGCTAAAACTTACCATTTGCTGGGGCTTTTTTGCGCTGTTGTATTCCCTGTTGCTGCGTAAGGAAACATTTTTTGTTGCCAACCGCGTGTACCTGCTCGGTACGATGGCAGCCGGCGTTGTATTGGCAGCCTGCCCGAATTTGATACCTGCATATAAGGAAGCAAACGGTATTCACGTCATCGCCTTGCCGGCGGTCAGTGCCGGGTTTCACCAGGCGGCAGAAGCGTCACGGCAACTGAAAGGCATGGATTATATATGGATGGTGTATTTTTTGGGAGTGGCAGGTATGCTGGCGCGCACCGGGTGGGGCATTTACCGGCTGGTTGGCATGGCGCGCGCCGGTAATGCCGAACCTTTGCCAGGCGGCACAGTGCTGATCCGCAGCGCCGCAGTGACCACACCTTTTTCCTTTTTCAAATGGATTTTTGTACCCGCTGAAAACCGGGAAGACCTGCCTGATGACGGCGCGCAACATATCCTGGCCCATGAGCGCGCTCATGCCGAAGGCTGGCACAGCGTCGACGTGATGTTACTCGAACTGGTATGCGCCCTGTTCTGGTTTCACCCGCTGGCACACTGGTACCGCCGTTCGCTGCGCACCGTACACGAATACCTGGCCGATGCCCATGCGTCGCGCCTCACAGATAAAAAACAATATGGCCTGTTGTTAATACGGCAATCGCAGTCCGGAATGCCGGTTGCCTTCGCAAACCATTTTTTTCAGTCACCACTCAAACAACGACTTATCATGTTGATGAAAAAACATTCCCCGCGGGCCAGAGCATTGCGGTATACGCTGGTATTACCACTGGCGGCCTTGTTTGTGCTGCTTTTTCAGCAGGCGCCGGTATTGGCACAGGAAGTGAAGAGTGCATACATTGATGCATCTCCCAAACCCACGACTATTGCAATAGGAATGATGGACAATAATCCAGAGCCCTTTTTACGTCCGACGGATTGCAATAAAGCGCCCGAGTATATAGGCGGCATGAATGCAATGGCACAATTTATCAGTAAAAATTTGCAATACCCGAACCCTGTGGATGGCATCTATCAGGAGGGAACAGTTGTAGTTTCGTTTACCATAAAAGAGGATGGATACCTGAAAGATGTTCACCTCACCGAAATGGCGGCTGAAGACCGCACATTGCCTGCCGCTTATGAGGCAGAAGCATTGCGCGTCATCAGCATGCTGCCCCAATGGACGCCCGGAAAAAAAGACTGCAAACCGGCCGCTTTCGAACTTTGTGTGCCGATCAAATTTAAAACCGATGGAGCATCTGCAACTTCGAGTGCCGGAGACCAGGTAATGGACCTTTTCGACGTACAATCAGTGCCTCAGTTTCCCGGTGGTGACAAAGCTATGATGGATTATTTTGTTCAAAATATCAAGTACCCGGAAAACATTAAGAATGATACTCAGGTATCGTCAAAAGTGATAGCCTACCGGTTCGTGGTGGAAAAAGACGGCAGCGTTTCCAATATAGAGGTGTTAAACGGTGCCGGTTTTGATGAGCGCCTGGTCGCCGAGGGTGTCCGGGCTATAGGCGCCATGCCGAAATGGGCGCCGGGAATGAAAGACGGCGCGCTTGCACGGGTGTATTTCACGCTGCCTATCCGATTTAAATTGAAATAAGGAAACGCGTGCAACGCGGATTTCGCGGATTAATAGCGGATTTACGCGGATTTGACAGAGATTGAGCAGGCTTTGGAAGATTTTACAATCGCCCTTCGCCACTTGTCCAATCCGCGTAAATCCGCTTTAAATCAGCGTGATCCGCGTTGCACGTAATTTCTGTATTCCCCCGGCCTCCACCCCGTCATCCGTTCCACCCAGTTCGACAGCCGGTCCTTCCAGGTCCAGCGGGCCTGTAACGGGTCGCCGGCAAATTGCCAGTTCACCGCCCGGATGCGCGGCAACATCACGGCCGGGTGCGTGCCGTCGTAGCGCAGCAGCGGCTCGGAGCCGTCGTAGGGAAACATTTCGGCCTGGCCTACGCGTTCTTCCACCACTTCATCGGAATGCCATAACTTATTGAAATTCTGTTGTTTGCGCTGTTGCGCCGCCGGGTGTTTCACCCATCCGTAATGGTAAATGTGTGCCGGGATGGGGCGCACCTGCAGTTTACGACCCGATGCCGTGCGAAACCCTTGGGCGTCGCGGTAGGAACGAATTTCCTTGTTGTTGCGAATAATGCGCACCTCGCGCCGATACCATTTCCGGCCTGCGCCGACGTAATCGTACGATCCGTAAAAATGCCGGTATTGAAACAGCAGGCCCTCCGTTTCCGGATCGTCGAGGTAACGCTCCATGGCTGCCCGAATGGCGGCATGATCGGCTTCGTGCACACACTCATCGGCCTGTATGTAAAAACACCAGTCGTATTCGGCAGGAATGGCCTGAAAAGCCTTGTCGGTTTCAACGGCCAGTACGCGGCCACCTTCGCGGAGGCTGTCGTCCCATTCCGTTTCCAGGATATGTATTTTCGGATCGCCGATGCTGCGCACCAGTTCCAGGGTGTCGTCTTCGGATTTACCTACGGCCACGACCAAATAATCGCACAACGGAAGTATGGAAGTGATGGCTTCCACAACCGGGTAGTCGTATTTCAGGGCGTTTCGGATAAAGGTAAAACCGGCAACCTGCATAAGAAGTGAGAGGTGAGAAGTGAGAAGTGAGAGGCGTAGAGTACACCGCTCCGCCCTTTAGAGAAGTGAGAGGGTGAGAGATGTGAGAGGCGTAGATTACACTGATCCGCACATAATTTCCTACGGAACAATGCCGAAGGCAGAGCGGTGTAATCTACGCCTCTCACCCTCTCACATCTCTCACCCTCTCATTTCTCTCACCCTCTCACTTCTCTTAAACGGTTACGCCTTCGTAGAGCGGGAACCGCTGCATGAACTCGTTCACGGCCGAGCGCACTTTCCCATGCACGGCTGCATCATCGGCATGCATGATCACTTCGTCGATCCATTCCACTACCTGCCGGCAGTCGTCTTCTTTCATGCCGCGGGTAGTAATAGCGGCGGAGCCCACGCGGATACCGGAAGTTGTCATCGGGGGCTGCGGGTCGAAAGGAATCATGTTTTTATTAACCGTAATATCGGCAGCACCTAGGGCGTTTTCAGCCACTTTGCCGTTGACGTTTTTCGATTGTAGGTCGAGCAGCATGAGGTGGTTGTCCGTGCCGCCCGAAATGATGCGGTAACCACGCGAAACGAATTCTTCGGCCATGGCATTTGCATTGCGGATCACCTGCAGGCCATATGTTTTGAATTCGGGTTGCAAGGCTTCTCCGAATGCAACGGCTTTGGCAGCAATCACATGCTCCAGCGGACCACCCTGCATACCGGGGAATACACCGCTGTCCAGAATGCTCGACATTTGGATCGGCGCGCCTTTTTTGGTCGTGCGGTTCCAGGGGTTTTCAAAATCCTTGCCCATCATAATAATACCGCCGCGTGGCCCGCGCAGGGTTTTGTGCGTCGTGCTGGTCACGATGTGGCAGTGCGGCATCGGGTTGTTGAGCAATTGTGTGGCGATCAGGCCTGCCGGGTGGGCAATATCCGCCAGCAGGAGGGCGCCTACGGCATCGGCGATCTGCCGGAAACGCGCATAGTCCCAATCGCGGGCATAGGCGGATGCGCCGCAAATAATCAGTTTCGGGCGCTCGGCATGTGCGATGGCTTCCACTTTGTTCATGTCGATTCGGCCGGACTCTTCTTCCACCCCGTAAAAAACCGGGCTGTACACTTTGCCGGAATAATTCACCGGCGACCCGTGCGACAAGTGGCCGCCGTGCGCCAGGTTGAAACCCAGGATTTTATCGCCGGGTTGCAGGCAGGCAAGAAACACCGCTGCATTGGCCTGTGCGCCGGAGTGTGGCTGTACATTGGCCCAGGCGGCGCCGAACAGGCGTTTGAGCCGGTCGATAGCGATTTGCTCCACTTCGTCTACCACTTCGCAGCCTCCGTAATAGCGGCGGCCCGGGTACCCTTCGGCGTATTTATTGGTGAGGCAGGTGCCCATGGCGTCCATGACAGCCTGGCTGGTAAAGTTCTCGGACGCTATGAGTTCCACGCCCCGGCGCTGCCGGTCGAGTTCTTTCTGAATGAGGGAAAAAATGATATCGGACATGTCGAAATGGAAACTGGGTGAAAAATTCGCGCAAAGATAATTAGAGGTTATTAGTTATCCGTTATTAGTTATTAGTGTGGTAACCTTTGGCTTTTGGTGCAAGAAAAGCTAAAGGTTACCACACTAATAACTAATAACCGATAACCAATAACCTCTCACCAATTCACCCGCAGCGTCACCCACAAATTCCGCCCCGGCGCATTGATACCCGAAGCGAAGTTGCGGTATTGCCGGTCGAGCAGATTTTCCAGGCCCGCCTGTAGCGTCAGGGCAGAGGTGAAGCGGTAACTGGCGCGCAGGTTCACCGTAAACCAGGCGGGTGTGCCATCCGGACGGGCGTATTGTTCATTGTCTTCGCCTTCGTGGTTGTAATTTTCGATGGGCTTTTTACCATTGAATAAGGTCCACGCTTCTGCCATCGCTTTCGACGTGTGCCAGCGAATGCCGGCCCTGCCATATACGGGTGGAATATGGTCGAGCGGCTTGTTGCTTTCGGTCCCGATGATTTCGCCTTTGGTGTACGCCACCGACGCATAAGCCGCCCATTTTGCATTTAAATCGGCTTCCAGGGTGCTGGAAAAACCGAACAGGCGCGCTTTGCGGGCATTCTGATTGGCCAGCACGCGACTGAGTACACCGTCGTATTCGATGGAATCCTGACCGTTGAACGTGTACACGTCCGTGACGATCGCGTCGCGCAGCAAGGTTCCCCACAGCACATTTTCCCATCGCAGGCGATCCGAGATAAAGCGGGTCAGGTTCAAATCCATATTGATTGTTTTCTCGGGAGCGAGGTCCGGGTTGGGCACTACGACATCGCCTACGGCAGAATCGAAAACCTTGGCCAGGTCGTCTACGTTGGGCACACGAAAACCGGTAGAGACATCTGCGGCAAATCTCCAGCCACTCTTTCCATTCCACACGGCGCCAAGGTTGGCCGATGCGACAGGGTTGCGCTGACTGGCTTTATTGAACGGAAAAGGATAAAATTCCTTGCTTCCGAATCTGGATTCGAGGGATGCAAAGCCCGCGCGCAGGCCCTCGCTGAAGATCCAGTTGCGGTGCTCCCAGTTGTGGGTAGCAAACGCCGCAACATGAAACGTTTCGCTGCCGCCGTCGGGATAACGGGTGCTTTGCGGGGTCAATTCGCCGGTATTCACATTTTCCCGAACCGCATCGGAGGCCAGGGCATTGTACTGGGCATCCAATCCGAAACGGAGGTTCTGGGCGGACCACGATTTCCCGAATTCGGAAACCAGCCCCAGTATGCCTACGTTTTCCTCGCGGCGGGTGATTCGGGGCGCGTTGAAATTGCGGTTGTGCCGGCTTTCCCGCAAGCCCTGCCAGTTGACGGTCGTTTGAAATTCATCCAGCCAGCCGGCCGGTTTTTTTTCGAATTTGTAGGCGATCATTTGCCGCTCTTGCGGGCCGTAGTACCATTCTGCCGAGGCGAATCCTGTGCCGCCCGCTCCCGGGTCGGTCAGGCGGTCGTAGCGGGGAATATCCGATGAGGTACTCAGTTGCAGGTTCAGGGTATGCGTGGTGCGGGCATTTTGCCGGAAAATGGTTTTGCTCATCATGTCCAGTTGCCGGTAGCCGCTGAATTTCTGCACGTATTTATCGGAGTTCTGCAAGATGATATCGTGGCCGTCGATGCGCTCCACATACGTCGGGCGTTCGCCGAAAGCACCTTCCGAGCCCGGGTTTTTACCCATGCGCAAGTCGCCGAAATCGCTGTACGTCATGGAAAGGATGCTGGCCAGTCTTTTGCCTCCCAGGCTTACGTCGACGTGGATGGTTTTTTCCTGGTTAACGGCGCCATATCTGAAAGAGGCTGTGCCGTCGGATTTTAGCCTGCCGCTGTCAGAGAAAGCCGGTTTTTTGGTATAAAAACAAAGTGCGCCACCCAGCGCATCGGTGCCGTATACCGTGGTGGAAGGTCCGTACAGTACTTCTACCCGATCGAGCATGGCATTGTCAATGGTAATAATGTTCTGTAGGTGACCTGCCCGGTAAATCAGATTGTTCATGCGGATACCGTCGACCACCATCAGCACCCGGCTGGCTTCAAATCCGCGCAGTACCGGACTTCCGCCGCCTTGCTGGCTTTTTTGCACGAAGGCTGCGCCCGATTGCTGGATCAAATCGGCAGTAGATTGCGCATTCATTTGTTCTATTTCATGGTGCCGGATCACTACCACCTGTTGTGCCACAGCGCTGCGCACCTGGCTGCTTCGGTTGGCAGAAATAACGGTTTCGCGGATGTGCACAAGCTGCAAGCTGCTGTCGCCGGAACTATTCTGTGCTTCTGCAAGTCCAAAAAAAATCAGACCTGCCAGCAGTAGAAGCGTTTTTTTCATAAAATGATTTGCGGTGAATGAGTAGAAGTTTCTGATCAAGCGAAGGTTTAATGTTCAATATGGCCACAAAGTAAGACACCGGCGTGTGCGCAGCAGCCTTACCTTTGCAAAACTTTGACAAAGCGCATAGGCAACCTTGTCAACTTTCACTCCCTCATTTCGTTTTCCATTTACAAAAAATAAAACCGGGTATCGCGACGATTCGGGCATTCGGAAAGTAAACTATTCAACATGAAGCAAATATGGTTTTGGCTGGCAGCTTTTATAGTAGGGCTGGGCAGCTGTAAAACGGGTGGCAAAATGACCTACGCCCCCGAAAAAATAGTGCCTACCGAGAAGTCTGTTTTTTGGAAAATCAGCGGAAACGGGTTGAAAAAAGCCTCTTATCTGTACGGCACCATCCACCTCATACCCAAGGACGATTTTAAAATTCCCGCCGTCGTAGCCGATGCGCTGGAAGACAGCAAACGGGTGGCGTTCGAGATCGACATGAAGGAAATGACCAACATCCGCACGCAAATGAGCCTGATTACCAAGTCGTTCATGGCAGGCGGGAAAACGCTCAAAGACCTGCTTTCACCCGAAGATTACGCCCTGGTGCGTGCTAAGATGGAGGAAAAAGGCCTGCCGGCCGGCATGTTCGAACGCATGAAACCGATGTTTCTGAGCACGCTGGTATCGAATGGCGACGACAGCGGTTCGGCCACTACCAGCGGCGACATGACTTCCGTGGAAATGGAATTGTACCGCCTTTCCAAAAAACAAAAACTGGAATCCACCGGCCTGGAAACGGCTGCTTACCAAATGTCCATTTTCGACAGCATCCCATACGAGGCACAGGCTAAAATGCTGGTGGAAGGACTGCGCGAAACCGGCCACGAAGCCGGCGGTGAAAGCGAACTGGATACCATGCTTAAAATGTACCGCAACCAGGATATCACGGCCATGCAGGCTATGATTTCCGATACGCAGTATGGCATGAGTAATTATGAGGAAATTCTGCTCAACCAGCGCAACCGCAACTGGATTCCCGTAATGGGCCGTCTGATGCGCGAAAAACCGACCATTTTTGCCGTCGGAGCCGGGCATTTGGGCGGCACAGGCGGGGTAGTTGCCCTGTTGCGCAAGGAAGGTTACCGGGTGGAAGTAGCGCAATAAAGTGCGAAGTCGTCAGTGCGAAGTCGGGGATCAGTGCGAAGTCGTCAGTGCGAAGTGCGAAGTCTATAACACCGAGGTGTAAAAAGACTCCTTACTTCGAACTGGCGACTTTGCGTTTGTACGGACTTCGCACTTCGCACTGACGACTTCGCACTGACGACTTCGCACTGATTCCAGACTTCGAACTTTAGTAATCAGTCAGCCGGTTCCACCAGGTGCGTTTCATTACCACGAATACCACCACCAGCAGGCCCATCACTACGCCCAGCCCCGTCCATTTGTTCAGGATCAGGTACATCGGCAGCAGCATCAGCAGCACCTGGCCGCCCATTCCCAGTATAACGTTCAAAATATTGACGCCGAGATTCGGATTTTTCTCAAATCCGGGGTCTTCGGCTACGGCCATTTCATGCACGGGTTTCCAGAAACCCCAGGGGCGCACTGTTTTATAAAAATTCAGCAGCGTTGCCGTATTGGTGGGCGGCGCAGCATAAGTACCTGCAATACAGGCAATTAACTGGATTACAAAAAAGATCGGGAAGAAATAAAGCATCCGCGTACCGTCGAAATAATGCGTCACGCCGCTCACCGACAAAGCCGGCGGAATAGCGCTCGCCACGATTCCGGCCAGCATACCGTAAAAATAGCCGGTCGCGTTGAAGCGCCACCAGTACCATTTCAGCACGTTTGCGCACACAAACCCGCCATACAGACCCGCCGTAATGATATTGAAAATCATATTGACGTCCTTGATCATCAGGCCCAGGCCGATGCCGAACGCTACCATGATGATGCCGCTCAGGTAACTCATGGTGATGATCTGCTTGCGCGGCGCGGCAGGATCTACGTATTTCAGGTAAATATCGTTCACCATATAGGCTTGCGCCGCATTCAGCGTGCCGCTGAAATTGCTCATAAACGCGCCGAGAAAACCAGCCAGCACCAGCCCGATCAGTCCCACCGGCAGGAATTTGCTGATGACCGCCGGCATAATGCTTTCAAAATTGATGATGCCGTCGGAGCCTGTGTGCAGGTTCAGTTCCCTGAAATACAGGATGCCGAGCACGCACAAACCCATGGTCATGAAATAACGGATCGGCATAAGGATCACGGAAATAAATCCGCTCATTTTGGCCGCTTCTTCCGGACTGCGCGTACTGAGAATTTTCTGGCAGTCGTAGTTGGGCGCCGGGCCGGCCAGGCTTTTTAATACGCCGCTGAAGAACATCATGCCCACGATGGCAGAAAAGAAACGGTAACCGTCCTGCTGCAATTTGAGCGCCGCGTCGTTGATCTTGTTGGTCCAGTCGAGCCCGAGTTCGGCGCCGAAAAACGGTGTATCCCACCCGTTGGGCACATTACTGAGCACGCCCGAACTGTCGCCGCCGAGGTGCATCATCGCTATCGTGCCTACGCAAAGCGAGCACACGATCATGATCATGTATTTGATAAAATCGGCCAGCACGATGCCGTGCATACCGCCGATAATGCTGTAAAATGTTGCCACCAGGCAGATCAGTACGCCGTAAAACTGAGCGGTGCTCTGTTTGGAAACCTGCAGTGCCGTATTGTATGCATCCGAGCCCGGCGCGAAAGCCGCTTCTCCATGGCTGAGAAAAGGAAACATATCCTTCACCCGCTCATATGGCAGGAATATCTGCAAAAACTCGCCCACGCCGACAAAGGCGTAAGCCATGTAGCCGACGCACAACAGCAGGGCAAACACCACGACAATCACGTGGCTCTGCGCCACCCCTTTGTCCTGCAATCCAAATCGTGTGCCCAGCCATTCGGCGCCCGTTGTGGCGTTGCTACGGCGCAACCAGCGGCTCAGGAATACCATCAGAAAGATCTGGTTGAACACCGGCCACATCCAGGGAATCCAGACGCTTTTGAAACCATAGAGAAAAGCCATGCTGACCAGCAGCATCGTGCCGCTGATGTCGAACATATCACTCGCGTCGCTCAGCCCGAGCATGTACCAGGGCAGGGTTTTGCCGCCCATGAGATAGGCGTCTTTACTTTTTCTGGCCCGGTTGCGCATGTAATAACCGAGCATGATCATCATGAGAAAATACAGCAGTATAATTACCAGGTCAATGGTAGATAGAACGTACATAGCAGGTCGTTGACAGGATCGTTTGAATCGTTTTGTTTCGGAAAAAAGTAAAGGTAAATGCAAATCATTATCCTGCTGATTGCCGGTGTGCTAACTTTCGGCCTCCCGGGGTATTTTGCCAAATTTTACCACTCTTATACCAAAAAATGCCAATTTCGGGCACCCGGCTATGAGCATTTTGAGATTTTCGCTTGCAGCCCGGCAATGAAAATCTCAACATGCTAAGGATAACTGATAACTGATAACCAACAATGAATAAATTATTCCCCCCGGATTTCGTCTGGGGCAGCGCCACTTCCGCCTACCAGATCGAGGGCGGCTGGAATGCCGACGGCAAAGGCCCGTCTATCTGGGACGTGTTCTGCTTGATCCCCGGCAAGATTCACAACAACGACACCGGCAACCTCGCCTGCGACCATTATCACCGGCTTGAAGAGGACGTAGCGCTTATGAAATCGCTCGGCGTGAAGGCCTACCGGTTTTCCATTTCCTGGCCAAGGGTACTGCCTGCCGGACGCGGCGCCGTGAATCAGTCCGGCATTGACTTTTACAATCGGCTCATCGACAGCCTGTTGGCAGCGGGTATCGAACCATGGGTCACTTTATATCACTGGGATTTGCCGGCAGCGCTCGAATTTGAGATAGACGGCTGGCTGGGTGAAGAAATCCCCGATGTGTTTGCCGCCTACGCCGACGTGTGTTTCCGGCATTTCGGCGACCGGGTAAAAAACTGGATCACCATCAATGAAGCCTGGGTGGTGGCTATTCTGGGTTACGGCCATGGCGTGTTTGCCCCCGGAAAGGTGTCGAAAGACTTGCCTTACCGCGCAGGACACCAATTGGTCAAGGCGCACGCCCAGGCGGTGGATGTGTATCGCAAAAAATATCAGGCGGTGCAGGGCGGTAAAATCGGCATCACCAATAACTGCGACTGGCGCGAACCGCTCACCGATAGTGCCGCCGACCGGGCCGCTGCGGAAAGGGCACTGGAATTTTTTCTGGGCTGGTTCGCTGATCCGGTGTACAAGGGCGATTACCCCGATTGTATGAAAGAACGGCTGGGCGACAGGCTGCCCGCTTTTACGCCGGAAGAAAAAGCGCTGATACAAGGTTCTTCCGACTTTTTCGGATTGAATCATTACACCACCATGTATGCTTCCGATGCTTCGCAAAGTGCCGGCGCCGGCAGCGTATACGGCAACGGCGGCCTTTCGGAAGACCAGGACGTGGACCTGAGCGTGTCTCCCGACTGGGCGATGACGGATATGCAATGGGCTATCGTTCCCTGGGGCTGCCGTAAACTGCTGGAATGGATCGCTGCCCGCTACGACAACCCGCCGGTGTACATCACCGAAAACGGCTGCGCTTTCGACGGCAAACTGGAAGACACGGAGCGTATCGCTTTTTTTGACGGATATTTATCCGCCGTACACGAGGCCATCGGAAACGGTGTCGACGTGCAGGGCTATTTCATCTGGTCGCTGCTCGACAATTTCGAATGGGCGTCGGGGTATTCCAAAAAATTCGGGATCACACACATCGAGGAAGGTACGCTAAAGCGGGTGCCGAAGGCTTCGGCTTGGTGGTATGCGGAGGTAGTGCGGCGGAACGGGCTGGGTTAACTTTCGGCCGGCCATCGGTTTAACAGAAGTTGTAGAAAAACAGTCAGGAAGGCCGATTGATGCGAATTACCTGCGATTCCAGGTTTTCTCCATGTACCAGAATTGCTTCATGGATTCGATGTGCAAGTGCATCGAAATCAATGTCTTCCGTGCAGGCAATAATGCCAGCATGGCTTGGATTTTGCCGGTGAAGCAGGAAAAAGTCTTTTCGGTTGAAAGTTAAAACGGCTCTTTGTTCAGCCGTGGCGAAAGACAATACATTTTCATCTGGAATGGCTTGATTGGAATTTCCGGCCTCGTGCGTGGTTAACACGTCATGCCCCAACTGTCGTAAAATTTCGATGGCACGGGTTGGGAAATTTTCATTTGCATAAATACGCGCCATAACTCAGGCTTCTTCATTTTCCAGTATTTCCTGGTCAATTTCTTCCTTGTAGGCAAGATAGTACGCCCAGGCATTGCTCAAATCCTGATGGCGCAACGTGGGATAATTCTCCAAAAGTATGGTATCTGTTAGGCCCATCAATTTGTATGCGACCAAAGTTCTAACGGGAATACGGGTGCGAATAACACAGGCCACGCCACCACACACGCCGGGTGTTTTTTCGATGCCAGGGAAATCGCTGTTGAAAGATCCCGCTACTTTTTGATAAAGTTGCGCTTTTTCAGCGAGCGACATTTCAGGGAGCAGCGCTTCCGCTTTTTGAAGAGCAGTCATACAGAAGATGTTTTATTACAAAGATACGTAGAAAACATACTTTGTGATGCTGCGGCTGGCCATCGTAAAGAAAGCCTTATCCTTTACCGTACACCGCCAAATGCCGCGCTATATACTTCCCGATGATATCGAATTCAAGGTTCACCGCATCACCGGCTTGCAGGTCCTGGAAATTGGTGTGTTCCCAGGTATACGGAATAATGGCCACGGAAAAAAGATCGCCGGCAGGTTCAACCACCGTCAGGCTGACGCCGTTGATGCAAATGGAGCCTTTATCGACCAGCAGGTGTTCGGGCGTGGGGTGGTATTGGAAGGTGTAACGCCAGGAGCCGCCCGTTTCGAGCACTTCCACCACCCGGCCGGTGGTATCGACGTGGCCTTGTACGATGTGCCCGTCGAGCCGGCCGCCCATGGGCATACAGCGCTCCAGGTTTACTTTTTTGCCTACGGCCCAGGCGCCGAGGTTGCTGCGCCGCAGGGTTTCATCGACGGCCGTAACGGTATGACAACCGTCGGCCAGTGCCACCACCGTGAGGCAAACTCCGTCGTGGCTCACACTCTGATCGATCTTCAGTTCACCGGAAAGCGCGCTTTCTATGGTAAAATGCACGTTCAGACGGTCCTTTTCAATACTTTTTACTTTACCCAGCGACTCGATAATGCCTGTGAACATGGGAGGGGAGTTTATGGGTTTAGGGGTTTTTGAGTTTATAGTTTATGGGTTTATAGGTTTATGGGTTTATAGGTTTATAGGTTTATAGGTTTAT
>ENA-UOWO01003844-UOWO01003844.1-activated-sludge-metagenome-genome-assembly--contig:-NODE-3844-length-17031-cov-10.653334_pt1 | contig 17031 bp, 16 predicted proteins | sample MGYA00238148_ERZ761564 | MGnify/ENA primary metagenome ERZ761564 (study PRJEB28885, sample SAMN05720194) | activated sludge metagenome | isolation source: Anaerobic digester | place: USA...
TGAAGCGCTTGATCGAGTAGACGGTGTTCTCCGGATTGGTGATCATCTGGTTCTTGGCCGGCTGGCCGACGACGCGCTCGCCCTTGCCGGTGAAGCCGACTATGGACGGGGTGGTTCGCTGACCCTCGGAGTTGGCGATGACGAGGGGCTCGCCGCCCTCCATCACCGACACGCAGCTATTGGTCGTTCCAAGATCGATTCCGATTATCCTTCCCATGGGATGCTCCTTATGCGTTCGCCTCTGGCGCTGATTTCTCGTTCGAATCCCCGCTCGGACGGGGCATGCGCACCTTGACCTTAGCGCTCCGCAGTACGCGGTCGCGCAACTTGTAGCCCTTTATAAACTCCTCGACCACCGTCGGCTCGGGGCAGTCGCCCGGCTCGCTCATCACGGCCTCGTGCACATTCGGGTCGAAGGCCGTGCCGACGGACTCGAAGCGGGCCAGCCCGTACTTGCCGGCCAGCGTCGATAGCAGGTTCTTCTCTATCATGCCGACGCCGTCGTGCAACGACGCGAAGTCCTTGGACAGCTCGGAACTCTTGATGGCCCGCTCGAAATCGTCGAGCACGGCCACGAGGTCGACGAGGATCTGGGAGTTGGCGTACTGGACCGCGTCCTCCTTTTCCCTGAACATGCGCTTGCGGAAATTCTCATAATCCGCCAGCTTGCGCAGGTACTGGTCCTTGAGAGACGAAACCTCGGCCTCCAGTTCGACGGCCTTGGCCTCGGCGGCCGCAGCCTTGGCCTCGGCGGCCTTGACCCTGGCCTCTACGGCATCGGCGCCGCTATCGGGCGTCGCCTGGGAAGGGCTTCCGGCCGTCCGCTCCCGCGATTGATCGGTAACCTGGCCCTCGTTCTGCGTTTCTGGTATATCCTGGTGCTTGTGTTTAGACATGGCCTCGCTCTACGAATATGATACCCCAGGGTCTTCGTACGCGCTTGACGCTGGGAGCCGTGCGGCTAGTATCATGTAAAGTAATAAGGGTGATTTTAAAGCGTCAAGCCACTTACGGCATTCTTAGACGAATAATCGTGAAAATAGGCACGGTTCTTGTAGGTTCGGGCCACCGGGCTTACGGTCGTTCGGCTTGACTTTAGCCGACGATGCTATACCATTTATCTTGAGGGTAGTCGCCCCGCGTCACGCATCGCCGTCACGAAAGGATCGTACTTGCAGTTCCAGAGACCATCGATCATCCAGGAGCAGAGGCAGAAGCTCAGTCCCCAGATGATCCAGTCCATCAGGCTCATGGCCCTACCCCTCCAGGAGCTGAAGGAAGAGATACAACAGGAGATCGAGGCGAATCCAGCCCTCGAAGTGCTCGAGGATCGGTCCACGATGTCGCTCGAGTCCATTCCCGAGGAGCGCGAATCGGAGTCGGAGGCCGTCCAGCGCTTCGAGAACAGCTCCGACCCGGGCTATAGCCGTTCCGGCGACGACGACTCGGACGCCAAACGCATGTTCCTCGAGGGGGCGATCACCTACCCCGAGACGCTTCAGGAACACCTCCTGTGGCAGCTCAGGCTCCAGCCTATCACCCCCTCCCAGCGTGAGATAGGCGAACGCCTCGTCCAGAACCTGAACGCCGACGGCTTCCATAAAGAGGACCCCTACCTGCTCTGCAAGGGTTTCTCCAAGGCGACCGTGGACAAGGTGATGGCCGTCATCCGCAGGCTGGAGCCCTCCGGCGCCTGCACCAGGGATTTTAGGGAATCGCTCCTCGTCCAGGCTGAGCAAGCCCCCGGCGCGCCGCACGGGGCGCTCGAGATCATCGGCGACCACATGGACCTGCTCGAGCGGGGCAGGCATCAGGACATCCAGAAACGCCTCAAGCTCGACGACGACGAGCTCGAGGCGGCCCTGGGCTTCATCAAGGGGCTGAACCCCTTCCCCGGCAGGCTCTACTCGGCCGAGGAGACCAAGTATGTCACCCCGGACGTTCAGGTCAAGCTGAAGGACGGCGAGTTCGTCATCGTCATCAACGACGAGGAGATACCCGTCATCGGCATCAACCCGTTCTTCGACCGTCTATCCGGCGAGAAGCACGACAAGGAGACGGACGCCTTCGTCAAGGACAATATCCGCAAGGCGCGCTGGTTCATCCAGAGCATCCAGCAGCGGAACCGTACCCTGCTTAAGGTCGTACGCTCCATCGTCGAGTTCCAGCGCCCGTTCTTCGCGAGGGGACCCAAGCACCTCGCCCCGTTGACGCTCAAGGACATCGCCGTCGAGGTCGGGGTCCATGAGACGACCATCTCCCGCATCGCCGGGAAGAAATACGTCCAGACCGACTGGGGCATCTTCGAGCTGCGCTACTTCTTCACGAACAGCATATCCGGCTCCGGCTCCGGCGGCTCGCGCTTCTCCAAGGGCGGCGTGAAGCAGGTGATCAAGGAGATCATCGAGAACGAGACGAACGCGATGTCCGACCAGGACATCACCGACATACTGGCCCGGAAGGGCATCAAGCTGGCGAGGAGGACAGTGGCCAAGTACCGAAACGAGTTGAACATGGACTCATCGTTCGGCCGCAAGCGCGGCTAGGCGCAATCAGCCGGTCTCACCGGCACAAGGAGGCTTGCATGACTATTGACGTCCGTTCCGTGCACTTCGACCTCGGCGAACCGAGCAGGGCTTACCTGGACAAGAAGCTGGAGCGCATCGCGTACGCGAAGGATCTGATCGTCGACCTCTTGTTCTCGTTCACCAAGGAGAAGCAGTTCAAGTGCGAGTGCACCGTCAACTTCCGCTGGGGCTCGAGCGCCCACGTGCAGGAGACGGACTTCGACCTGGCCGCGGGGATGGACAAGCTGATTGATACCCTCGAACAGAAAATCAACAAGGAAAAGTCGAAGGTCCAGGATAAGAAATAAGCTCCACGAGCCGCTCGATCGAAGGCCCCGCCGCTCGCGCCGCGGGGCCTTCGCCGTCTCGGGCGACGGCTCCGGGGCAGGCTATCGCGTCGAGCCGCCTCAGTTAATATCGTTGCGCAAGCCCGGGAAACGGAGTATGCTCCGGGCGATGGATGAGAAACGCTTTACGGTACTCGACTTGCTCGACCTCGACCTCAAGGAGCACGACGCGCTCGAGTTGCGCTGCATCGGGGGCCGCAAGGGCCTGGGCAGGGTCATCAGCGCCCCGGACATCAACCGGCCGGGGCTAGCCCTGTCCGGCTTCTTCGAAAGCTTCGCCTACCAGCGCGTCCAGCTGATAGGCCACGGCGAGGCGGCGTACCTGCACCTGCTCGCCGCCGAGGGTCGCGAGGAAGGCGTCTCGAGGATCTTCTCGTTCCCGATACCGTGCTTCATCTTCGCCAACGGCGAACCGCCGGCCCCGATGTTCGCCCAGGCGGCCGAGGCCGCCAACTGCCCCATCCTGCTATCGGACCTGCCCTCGACGGAGCTGTCGTCCAGGCTCATGCGCGTGCTGACCAACGTATTCGCGCCGAGGACGAGCGTGCACGGCGTGCTCGTCGAGGTGTACGGCATCGGCATCCTGCTGACCGGCGAGTCGGGCGTCGGCAAGAGCGAGACCGCGCTCGAGCTGATAGAGCGCGGCCATCGCCTCGTCGCCGACGACGTCGTCGAGATACGCTGCATATCCGGCAACATCCTGATGGGTTCGGGGGCCAACAAGGTCATCGGCCACCATATGGAGATCCGCGGCCTCGGCATCATCAACGTAACCCACCTCTTCGGCGTCGGCGCCATCAGGGACAAGAAGCAGATCCAGCTCGTCTGCTCGCTGGAGGAATGGGACGCATCCAAGGTCTACGACCGCATCGGGACCGAGGAAAAGACGATGGACATCCTGGGCGTGCACGTGCCGCAGCTCGATATCCCGGTCAAGCCGGGCAGGAACATCCCCATCATCGTCGAGACGGCCGCCATGAACGAGCGGCTCAAGAAGATGGGCTACCATTCGGCCAAGGAGTTCAACCAGAATATACTCCGCTGGCTTGAGAGCGAGAATGCCCGAGCCGTATACTTTGGGCGGGACGATTCAATCTAGTCTATGTAAGATCGGAGAGGCCTCCATGATCGAGAGAATGACCGTCATCAAGAACAGGGCGGGGATCCACGCCCGACCCGCGGCGTTGATCGTACAGACGGCCAGTAAATTCAAGTCGAAGATATCGCTTCAGAAGGGCGACGACAGGATAAACGCCAAGAGCATCATGGGCATCATCACGCTCGGGGCAGGCTTCGATACCGAGATCCTCATCATCGCCGACGGCGAGGACGAGGCGGAGGCCGCCGAGGCCATCGACAGGCTGTTCAAGAACCGCTTCGAAGAGGTGTGATGACGGGCAAGGGCTTCACGTCGCGCCGGGCGATCGACCTGGTCGTCATCGGCCTGATCTACGCCATAGCGCTGTCCGGCTCGCTCGCGTACCTACGGACCGCCACGCTCGGCGACGCGAGCTTCCCTGCCGTCCAGTCCGGCGCGGCGGCCGCCCTGTTGACTCTGACCCCGACGGTGATAGGCCTCGTGCTTGTCGCGGCGGCCGCCCGCTTCGCCCGGGAATACAGGAGAAAGGCCTGGGGCTACAGGCTCAAGGGCAGGGTGCTGGCCTCGTTCATGGCCGTCGCCGCGATGGCCGCCGTGCCTCCGTCGCTATTCATCGGCATCCTGGCCGTCGAGGCCTTGGACGCGCCGGCCTCGGCGACCGTCCGCTCGGCGCTCGGCGACGGGCTCGACGTGGCTCTGACCTACCTCGCGGACAAGGAAGCCGCCCTCAAGTACGCCGCCGAGAACGACGTGGCGCCGATAGTCGACGCTCGAGGCCCGGACGCCGAGCGCGTGCTGTCGCGGCTGTCGGCCCGTGAGCCGTCCATCTGCGCCGTCGAGCTGTTCTCGGGCGGGGCTTCCGCCTCCTTCGCCGGCGACCCGACCGCGCGCGGCTCGCCCGGCTTCAGGCCGATGGACAAAAGCGCGCTCCTACCCAGGCTCTCGGCGGGCGGGGCAAGCTACGCGCGCTATTTCGCGGCGGACGCCGGAAGCTCACCTGACAGGGAATCGCGGGTCTCGGCCATAGTCTCGCTTAGGTTCGACGACGAGGCCGAGCTTGCCGCGTCGGCCCTATCGTCGACCCTGGCCACGCTCGAGGTCTCCGGCCGCATACGCGGCTCCTCGAGCCTGTACATAGCCTTCTTCTCGTTCAGCCTGGTCGCACCGCTCCTGGCCATAGCCACGCTGTTCGCGCTCAGCGTATCCGACCGGCTGCTCAGGCCGGTCGCGGCGCTCTCCGACGCCATAACCAGGATAGGCTCGGGGGCCAGGCGGGCCCCGTACCTGGCCAAGCCCGGCGACGAAGCCGGCGACCTGGTCGAGAGCCTCAACGCGCTGCTCGAGCGCATCGAACGAAGCCGCGGCGACGAGCTACGCAATGAGAAGATAGGGGCCTGGCGGGATATCGCGAGGAAACTGGCACACGAGCTACGCAACCCGTTGACGCCGATCCGTCTGTCGGCCGAGCGGGTACTCAAGCGCTGGAAGGCGGACCCGTCGTCGGTCGGCGCGGTGCTCGAGAAGTCCATGGTCGCCATCATTCAAGAAACGGCCAATATGGAAGCGTTGCTGACCGAATTCCGCGATTTTGCGAGGTTGCCCGAGCCGCAGAAGGCCTGGATGGAGCTCAAGCCCATGGTCGACGAGGCGGTGCACCTGTACTCGGCCTCGTGGCCCGAGCTGACCATAGACTGCGGCGCCATCGATCCGACCATTACGCTGAAGGCGGATCGGGGTTACTTGAAGCAAGCGCTCGGCAACCTGCTGTCCAATGCCGCCGCGGCGACCGATGGCTCGGGCCACGTGTGGATACGGGCCGATCTTGTCAAAACGGCGGAATCCCGATACTGTAGACTCCAGGTCAGGGACGACGGGTACGGCATCCCGGCCGACGTCCGAGACAAGGTTTTTTCACCGTACTTTACCACGAAGCCTGGCGGGACCGGCTTGGGCCTCGCCATCGTCGAGCACATCGTTTCCGCCCATGGCGGCAAGATACGTTTCGACTCCGCGGAAGGCGCGGGTACGGTTTTCTACATCGACCTGCCGGCGGAGAGTCAATAATCGAGCAGTAAGGAAGAGTATCCATGGGCGCCATCCTCGTAATCGACGACGAGCCCGGCATTCGGGCCACCGTAAAGGACATCCTCGAGGACGAGGGATACGAAGCCCTGACTGCCGAGGACGGCCCGTCCGGGCTCGAGGCGCTCAAGCGAGACAGCGTCGACGTCGTCGTCCTGGACGTATGGCTACCGAGGATGGGCGGCATCGACGTACTCAAGGCGATCAAGGCCGACCATCCGGCGGTGGAGACCATCGTCGTGTCGGGCCATGCGTCCATCGATATGGCCGTCAGCGCCGTCAAGCTCGGCGCCTTCGACTTCATCGAGAAGCCCTTATCGATCGAGCGGCTGATCACCGCGGTCAGGAACGCCAGAGCCCTGTCGGATCTGCGCGTGGAGAACGCCAGGCTGAAGCGCTCGGCGGTCGAGTCGGACGACATCATAGGCGCCTCGGACCCGATGGCCTACGTACGCGACCTGATCTACCAGAGCGCCCGCTCGGACGCCCGAGTGCTGATCACCGGCGAGAACGGCACCGGCAAGGAACTCGTGGCCAGGCGCATCCACGAGTTGTCGGAGCGGGCCTCGGGGCCCTTCGTAGCGGTGAACTGCGCCGCCATGCCCGACACCCTGATCGAGAGCGAGCTGTTCGGCCACGAGAAGGGTTCCTTCACCGACGCGGTAGCCAGGCGCAAGGGCAAATTCGAGACGGCTCATACCGGCACGCTATTCCTCGACGAGATAGCCGACATGTCTCTCTCGGCCCAGGCCAAAATGCTCCGGGCCGTCCAGGAGATGCGCTTCGAGCGCCTCGGAGGCGAGAGCACCATCGAGGTGGACGTACGGGTGATCGCCGCCACGAACAAGGATCTCAGGCAGGAGATAGCGGCCGGCCGCTTCAGGGAGGACCTGTTCTTCAGACTCAACGTCATCCCGCTACGTATCCCCGCCCTGAGGGAGCGGGCCGACGATATACCCGAGCTTACGGCCTTCTTCCTCGCTCGCTTTTCGGGTGGAAGGGTCAGGCGCATGTCCGACGAGGCCATGGCGACGCTCAAGGCCCACGACTGGCCGGGGAACGTGCGCGAGCTCAAGAATTTTATCGAGCGTATAGCGGTGATGAGCGACGAGGACGTCATCTCGGGCGAGACCGTGCGGCATTTCATGCTCAAGAGCGACGGCTCCAGCCCGGAAGCCGCCCCGGACCGGCTCGACGAGCTATTGAATATTCGGTATTCCGAGGCAAAAGAAGCCTTCGAACGAGGTTATTTACACCACAACTTGAGAAAACATGGCTATAATATCGTGAAGACAGCCGAAGCGATCGGGATTTACCCGAAGAACCTCTACGCCAAGATCAAGAAATTCGGTATCGAGGCCGGCGAATGAATGACTTGACGGATCGCCAAAAGGAAGTGCTCGATTATATCGAGTCCTTCATCTGGGAAAACCCCTACCCCCCGACCATACGCGAGATAGCCGCCCATTTTTCTATGTCAGTCCGCGGCGCGTACGACCACCTGAAGGCCCTCGAGCGCAAGGGCCGCATCAGAGCCGGCGGCGGTCGGTCCAGGAAGATCGAGATCATCGGTAAGTCGACCAGGCAGGAGCACAACGCCGCCGTCGAGGTACCGTTGCTCGGCTCCGTGGCCGCGGGCAAGCCGATCTTCGCCGAGGAGAATTTCGACTCGAGCATCCACGTACCGGTCTCGATGGTCGGCTCGTCGCGTTGCTTCGCCCTTAAGGTCAAGGGCGACAGCATGATCAAGGCCGGCATCCTCGACGGCGACCTGGCCGTGATCGAGCAGCGACAGGTGGCCAGCGACGGCGAGATTGTCGTAGCGGCCATCGAGGACTCGGTTACGCTCAAACGCTTCTACAAGGAAAAGACGAGGGTCAGGCTGGAGCCGGAGAACGACAGCTACGCGCCCATCTTCACCCAGGACGTCCGCATACTCGGCAAGCTCCGCGGCATAGTCAGGAACTACTGAACGCCGGTGGAACCCGTATTCGCCCTCGGCGGCCCCGAACTGGGCCGCCGCAACGACTTCATCAAGCAACTGCGGTCGCGTTGCGCCTCGGAATGGAACGGAGAGCCGGAGGACCATAGGCTCTACGCCCACGAGACCCCGGTGTCGGCATTGCTCGATCTCCTACTGAACGGCTCGCTGTTCTCGGCGGGGAAATTCGTGCAGTACCTCGGCGCCGACCAGGTCAAGGCCAAGGCCGACGTCCAGGCCATCGTCGAGTACGCGAAACGGCCGGCCGACTCGACCGTGCTCGTGCTCGTCGCCGACGGCTTCGGCGTGGACAAGGCCATCGAGGCCGCCATCCCCAAGGACGCCAAGAAGGTGTTCTGGGAGCTGTCGGCTCAGGAGACCGGCCGCTGGGTCAGGGACTATTTCTCCGGGCAGGGGCTATCGGTCGACGACGACGCGGTCGAAGCCATCCTCGAGCTAGTCGAGAACAACACCGAGGCCCTCAAGGTCGAGTGTTCGCGCCTGGCGCTGTTCTTCCCGCGCGGCTCGAGCGTCGGAGAGGACGATGTCGAGCGCTACATCGCCCATAATCGGGCTGAGGACGCGTTCAGCCTGTTCGACAGGATGGCCACGGGCGACTTCGAGCAGGCGCTCGAGACCCTCGCGGCGATCCAGGCCGCACGGGACGGCTCGGGGGTCGGCCTGCTAGCGGGGCTCCTTTGGTCGTTCAGACGCCTCTCGTCGCTCCACGCCGCGATGGCCGACGGTCAGGGCTTCGAGCAGGCGGCGCGCTCGCTACGCATCACCCGCCGATCCGCGCTGGCCAGCTACGACGCGGCGCGCCAGCGCTGGCCGCGCGGCCGCTGCGACCGGCTGATAGCCTTCGGGGTGGACGTGGACGCCAGGCTGCGGGCGATGGGCCAGGCCAACGAGCGGACGCTCCTCGAGCTGTTCGTGTACGCCTGCGTGGTGCGTAGGTCCCCGGTACCGCTCGGACGGCTCTAACCTCCGGCCGGAATCCACTCAGAGAACTCGAAGCGCATCCTGAAACGCCTTTTGACGAACAGGATGGACATCTCCCCCTCCAGCTCCATCGACGCGACGACCAAGGCGCCCCGATGGTAGGCGTAGCGCGTCGACGAGCGCATGAACGATACCAGGGGCGGCGGCTCGAGCCAGGACTGGGTCGACGACAAGGCCACCCCGGAGCCGGCGAACGAGACGACGCCGACGACGCGGCCGGCCTCGGTATCGATCGAGAACGACACCTCGACCGAAGCGCCCAGCGTAGCGGCCTCGCCGATGCTCAGGGCTCCGACGTAGGCCGGGTTGAACGGCGCCGCGTCGAAACCCGGGGGCGGCCCGCCCCGATCGGCACGGCCGTCTCTGCGAGAGGTACTCTCCGCCGCCTTGGCGTAGCGCTTCCTCCAGTCGTCGCTCGCGTCCTTGCCGTCCTTCTCGGCGGAGACGACGACCACCACTTCCCTCCCGTCGACCCGCTGGAGCCTCGTCTCGCCGCGCTCGTACGAGACCACGGCCCCCGAGGCGTCGAGCGCCTCTATCGAGATGCGCGTCCTACTAGCCTCGTAGCCCGAAGCGAGGCGGCTCGCCTCCATCGCGGCGGCCCACCAGTCGGCCGGGGCGCTCGCCGGGGAAGCCGAAGCGGGACGCGCGATTGACAGAGAGAAAATGCAGATTAGTGCCGATATTAGTAAACGTAACAACGCCGCTCCTTCCACGACAGGGGTCATCCATGCTAGAGTATAGTGAAATCTTGCCTGCCGTGTCGGATACAAGCGTGAACTCGGTCGTGGCGAACTGGACGGTATTCAACGCGTATGCGTAGCGACAAGACGGTAGACGAGAAAAGCGGTCAGTGGGGCGAGGCGTCGCAGGGCGACAGGCTTGCCCTCTCGCGCACCCTGCTATCCATCATGAAGGACGGCGTATTCTTCGCCGACAGAAGCCTCAGGATACGGTACGCGAACCACGCGTTCGTCATGTCCACGAGCCTCGACTCCTTCGTCGACGAGCCGCCGACTCTGAACCAGCTTTACCCCGAGCCGATGAACGACCGGCCGCTGGCCAATGCCAAGGCCGCCCTCGAGTCGGTAGGCTACTGGAGCGGCGAGCTGACTCGCAGCCGCGATTCCAGCCGACCGAGCGTCGAGGAGATACGACTGAGCCTGGCCCCCGAGGCGTCCGCCGCCTGTTCTCCCGTGGACGGCCCCTGCTACGTCGGCGTCGTGAGGGACGTCACCGACGAGAGAGAGGCGCTCGAGCGCCTGGCCTGGACGCGCAACCACGACGAGCTGACCGGCCTGCCGAACCGTACGCTATTCGCGGCCGCGATCGACTCGGTCATCAAGCGCAGCGATGCGGAGACCTCCAGCCTCGTCGTCGTGGTCGCCGACCTCGACGACTTCAAGCGCTACAACACCGATTTCGGCCACGACTGCGGCGACCTGCTGCTCCGCGCCGCCGGCAAGCGCGTCGCCGCGACGGTCAGGGCAGGCGACATCTGCGCGCGGACCGCCGGGGACGAATTCGGCGTCCTGATGCCGGTGCGCGACCCCGACGAATCGCACGAGGCGGCGGCCAGGGGCCAGGCGGCCTTCGGCGAGCCCATCCTGCTCGACGGCAAGTCGTTCGGGTTGCGGGCCAGCCTCGGCGTCGCCGTATGGCCCCGGGACGGCGCCAACGCCACCGAGCTGCTCGCCGCGGCCGATGTAGCCCTCCAGGCCTGCAAGGACGCCGGCCGAAACGGCATCACCCAGTTCGAAGAGGGTCTGTACCGCGACCGCCGCGGCCGTACCGCGCTCGAGACGGACCTACGCGCGGCCATCGAAGCGGGGCTCCTATTCGTGCATTACCAGCCGGTAGTCAGGGTATCCACAGGCGAGATCGAGAGCGTGGAGGCCCTCGTCCGCTGGGACGACCCGATACGCGGCGACGTGGCCCCCGAGAGCTTCATACCGCTGGCCGAGGAAACCGGCCTGATCATCAGGCTCGGCGAGCTGGTCATGCGCACGGCGTGCAGGCAGGGCGGCGCCTGGACCAGGAGCGACAGCGCCTCGCTCAAGGTCGCCGTCAACGTGTCGCCGGTCCAGCTCGAGCGCCCCGAATTCCCCAGCATGATAGCCGAGGTGCTCGAGACCACGGGGCTATCGCCCGATCGGTTGATAGTCGAGATCACCGAGAGCGTGCTCCTCGAGCGGCTCGACGACGCGGCCCTCGGCATCGCCAGGCTCAAGGCGCTCGGCGTGTCGCTGTCGGTCGACGACTTCGGCACCGGCTACTCGTCGCTGTCGTACCTGAAGAACCTGCCCATCGACATGGTGAAGATAGACCGCGACTTCATCAAGGACATCGAGACGTCGAATGCCGCGAGGGAGATAGTCAGCGGCATCGTCGCGTTGGCCCACCGCATGAACCTTTCGGTGGTCGCCGAAGGTGTGGAGGCGGCGGAGCAGTTCTACCTACTCAAGTCCATGGGCTGCGACTTCGCCCAGGGCTTCCTGTTCAGCCACGCGCTACCGCCGCTCGAGCTCGAGGGCAGGTACCTGTCCCGCGGAACCGGCTCGCGCTACTCGTCGTTCCTGCTACGCCGCTAAGCGCCGCGGGCTAAAAGCCGGAGACGCGGTTACGGCCGCGATGCTTCGACACGTAGAGGAACTGATCCGACCGTTCCACCAGCGAGTCTATGGTGTCGTTCTCCTGGAGGCCGGCCACGCCTACGCTGATGGTGATCTGCCAGGGCACACCGGGGAACTGGACCGCGGCTACACCGTCGCGGATCCTGTTGGCTATGAACTGCGTAGTCTCAGGATCCGACCTGACCATGTACACGATGAATTCCTCGCCGCCGAAGCGGGCTACCGTGTCGCTCGTGCGTATGGTGGCCTGGATGGTCTGAGCCACGCCCTTGAGCACCTCGTCACCGACGGCGTGCCCGAGCTTGTCGTTGACCCGCTTAAAATGGTCAATGTCTATCATAAGCACGTGTAGCTGCTCCTTGTAGCGTACGGCCCGCGAAAACAGGTGGATGGCGATCTGCTGGATATAGCGACGATTATAGAGGCCGGTCAGCGTATCCCTGAACGAAAGGTTCCATAGCTCCTCGTTCTCGAGACTCAGGGCGCGCAGTCGCTCCTCGCTCGGCAACACGCTCTTCTTCACGGTGTCGGCGGCGTACAGGGCCACGATCACGCCGAACGCGAGCATCATGAAGTCGTCGGCACCGACGCCTCGCCCAAAGGCCGCCATGGCCCGCGTCACGGCATAGGCGCATAGCCCCGCGGATACGGCCAGGAAGCCGGGCCGGTCCCAGACGAAGAAGCAGTAGACGACCATCCCCGGTATGAACAGGTACGGATCGACGCCGGCGGCTACGTCGAGGACGCAGACGGCGTAGGTGGTCAGGTAGGCGGCGGCCGCGAGGCGACGGCTCTTGGACGATAGGCGGGCGACGAGCGGCCGCTTCTTGTTGAGCGACGCGTCGACCGTCAAGATCCCGACGACAACCAGGGCCAATCCGGATACGGCGGCCCGCGCGACGGCGACGGCATCGAAGGACGGCGAGGTCAACGCGACCCGCGCGACGAGGAGAGCGCTCGACAGGCCTACGAGAGCGAGGTAGCGGGCTCGCTGACGAGACACGGGGGCGAGAGCCTTGACCGACGTCGCGCTTTCCGATTCAGGCAATGGTTTCATAAATGATCAGCCTTTTTCTATTCGTGTCATGATAACGGCGGTCTTCGACGGCGAGACGTGAGCGAGGCGGCCGTTGCACCGAGGAGCCATCGAAACCCTCCGCATACGAGTACCGTTTAACCGTAAGCGCCTTGCCCCCGCTTGTCAACCTTCGCAACGTCGCCGGGCTCAGTACCCCCCGACCGGCGACAGGTACAGCCGAGCGGCGAACGAGCCGCCGGCCAGGTCGTAGCCTGCCTCGAGTGACAGGCTCGACGACTTGAGCCCGATCAGCGAGAAGTCGCAGCCGGCCCGCAGCCCGATGGTCAGCGCCGCCGGGAGCGCCGGGACGGCGAGGCCGGCAGGGCTGCCGGCCCAGGCGGCGTCCGCGAAGGCCGCCAGCGACAGCTTCCTGGCTATGACGAGCTCGGCGAACGAGGCCGAGGCAGTCGGAGGCTCCCAGCCTAGGCTCAGCGACGCCCCGTAGACCGCTGGCCCGACGCCGTCGAGGGCGGCCGGCTCGGGCGCGAACACGGCGTCCGAAAGGTAGAAGGGCGCGGCGGCGCCGGCGCTCAGCGCGACCCGCGCCATGGCGCCGAGCCTCGCGGTCAGCGGGCGGAGCGCTGCCGACGACGCGAACGGCGATAGGGCCGCGGAGGCGTCGGCCCAGGCCAGGTGCTCGTCCCGGTCGCCAGCCAACTGATGGCCGAGGCTCGCGGACAGCTCCCGGAGCGCGCCGCCCGCGGCCGCCTTACTGGACGCGGGACGCGACGCGACGTACCTGGCGCCGCTGGTCAGGAGCCAGGCCGCTCCTTCGGACGCCAGCCCGTCGGCCTCGACCGCCGAGGACAGCTCGAGGCGAGAGCCGCCCCGGACGAGCGCGGCCCGGAGCGCGCTCCGCTGGTACAGCGCCGGTATCGAGACGCCGCCTACCCGTTCGCCGTCGTCGCCGTGCTCGGAGAGGCTTTCCCAATCGGCCAGGACGAGGGTCTCGAGCCTGAGCCACGGCAGCGGGTCGACGCTCGCCGAGACGGACGCGGCCGGGACGAAGGAGCCGTCTCCGTACGCTCGCCAGTCGCCGCCCGCGTCGAGCGACGCCTCGAGCGCGCCCCAGCGCAGGCCCAGCCCGGCGCCGACGAATACGGAGTCCAGGTACAGGTACGGGTCGCCCGGATAGGCGCTCGAGCGCACCGTCGGCGTGACCGACAGGGCCGGCCTCGCCGCCGGCGCCCGCTCGAACGGAGCCCAGGCCCGGTACGCCTCGGCGATGGCCGCGCCCCGCTCGAGGCGTACCGCCGCCAGCGTCTCGTCGACCCCGCCCGACGCGATCCCGGCCAGCCGGTCCGACAGAGCGTCGGCCGATCGGTAGCCCTCGGCGTCGAGCTCGGCCAGCCGGTCGAACGACATGAACGAGAACGACTCGACCGAACAGCGTATCCAGAGCGCGTCCGGGTACTCGAGCAGGTCGGCCACGCCCGCGCGCCGCTTGCCGATATCGATCGAGGTATTGAGCACGATGATGGGGTTGCGCAGGTTTAGCCGCGGGTTGTCGTAGAAGGTGCTCGAGACGATGACGGTATCGGAGAATTCCCGGGCTGCGCCGAGCGGCACCAGGTTCGTCACGCCGCCGTCGATCAGCAGGTAGTCATCGAGCTCGACCGGCGGAAAGAACACCGGCAGCGCGTAGGCCGCCTCGAGGACCGTGACCAGGTCGCCCTCGGCCAGGCGTATCTCGCGCTTGGTCCGCAGGTCTTCGCAGATGACGACGATGGGGATGGGTAGATCTTCGAGCCTCAGGTCGCCGAGGTAGAGCCGGATCAGATCGCTGAAGCGCCTCGGGTCGAGCACGCCGCCGGAGACCGGCAGGGTCGGCTCGAACAGGGCGCCGAGCTCGGTGCCCGATACCAGGCCGTAGATCTGGTCGGGCGAGAGGCCGGCCGCGTAGAGGAGGCCGATGATGGAGCCCATGGAGTTGGCGACGATGTAGTCCGGCACGACGCCGTCTTCCTCGAGCCGCCTGAGCACGCCGATATGGGCGAAGGCCCTGGCCGAGCCGCCTGACAGCACGAGTCCGACCGGCTCGCGGCCCCCGGAACGAGCGGCTACGCGCGCGGCGACGCGAGCCTCGAAGGCCTCCCTGCCGACGAAGACGGGCGTCGACGCGAGCATCAAGTCGTCGGCCGAGACGCGGTCCGGTAGCGCGAAGAGCGCGACCAGGACGGCCCCCAGTATGGCTTTGCGCCCCGAGGCGCTTGTAGGAGTGAGCATGGCGTTACCTTTCACGGTCTCCGGCGGGTAGCCACGCGTGGCTACCGGGGTACCAGTGGACGATGAGGACATTCCAGGTGGCCGACAGGGCGCCGGAGCCGAGGTCGTACACGAGCCCAAGCGAGAAGATGCGGTCGCGGTGGCCGTAGTACGGCGTGCCGACGACCAGCGGCGACAGCCTGAGCATCGCGTACGACGGGCCCAGACCGGGAATACCATCCTCGACGACGGTCTGCAGGAAACCCAGGTCGAGAACCATGTTGAAGTAGGTGGTCCGCCTGGGCCCGAACACGGAGAAGCCGAGGATGGCGCCGGCCAGCGCGTCGCCGAAAGGCGCCGGCGTGGCCCGCGCGACGCCGAAGGCCTCGAGTTCCAGACGCTGGCCGAGCCCGGCCGAAAGGCCGGCGCAGGCGTACGCGCCGGGCCCCGGACCGCCGCCGGCGAACGACCACGAGCCGACCGAGACGCCCCATTCCTGCGCGGACGCGCTTGCCAGCGCCGCCGTCAGGAGAACAGCCACGAACGCGATGATAGATGGCCGCCTCATCGCCGCGCCTCCGCAAAGATCAGGTATGAGAACTCGAACAGCTTGAGGCTCCAGCCGGCCGGCTCGAACCCCGGGCCGAAGCGCAGCTCCGGCGACAGGAAGCTATAGCGCGCGTCACCGGTCCTGAGCCTGATAGGATGAGCGCCGACGACCCACTCCCCGCTCAGAGGATCGACGAAGGAGAAGCTCCTGGCGGCCGACAGCGCCGGCGCGTAGGCGCTGGCCTGGGCCATGATCGCGCGGAGCGGATGCTTCCTCAGGCCGAACAGCTCCAGGTCCAGGCCAGCGGCGCCCTCGATCCGCCCCGCGTCGAACGGGAACAGGGGGACGATCAGCCGGAGAGAGGCTGACGGCCTCAGGACGGCGAAGTCGAACGGATCGACGAAGAGGCCCAGGTCTAGATACTCTCCGGCCGCGTGGGACGAGTCCTCGGAAAAGCCCCTGGTCGAGAATAGGACGCCGCCGAGCCAGGGCGAGCGCGGTTCGGCCGAGGTTGGCAGGGCCGCCGCCGCGAGCAAGGCGGCGCAGGCGAACGTACGTACCAGCTTCATAGTCTAACCCCAGAACTGCATAAGCAGGTTTTGCAGGAGATACGGCAGGCCCCGGTAGCGTCTGGCCTCCTCGCGGCCGACCGGCCGGCAGGAGGCGAGCAGGGCGTCGAGCTCGGCGCGTATCATGGCCAGCGACTCCTGGTCGGAGACGATGAAGGACAGCTCCCGCGAGGTCGTCTGCGAACGCAGGTTGTAGTTCGCCGAACCGACCGAAGCCAGCTCCCCGTCCGCCATGATCAGCTTAAAATGGAGCAGGGAGCCGACGTCAGACTCGTAGAGGTAGACCGAGGCGCCCGCGTCCAGAAGGTCGAGCATGCCGTAGTACGACCCGTACAGCGCCCGCGCCGTCACGTGCTCGCGCGACAGCACCACGTTGACGCGCACGCCGCGGTCGACCGCGAAGCGCACCCTGTCGAGCAGGGACGGCGTCAGGTAGGCGTAGCACTGCACGAGCCACAGCTCCTCGGACGCGAAAGCCATGAAGCCGTCGAACATGTCGGTGACGAGCCCCGGGCTACGCAGGCCCTGGTCGATGACCGACAACCGATACGGCGTGTCGGCGTCGCCGACGGCGAAGTCGTCGGGATCGAGCGGGTCGAGGGAATACGCGTTCCAGGTACGCACGAAGCTGTCGCGCAGGAAGGCGGCCGCTCCCGGCGACTCGTACTCGATCATTGCGTCGACGCAGCCCCCGTTCCCTACATCGCGCAGCGAGTCATAGTCGACGTTCTGGCCGCCGGTGACCACGGTCCGTCCATCGACGACCCAGAACTTGCGGTGATCGCGGTCGAGCAGGCCGAGCAATGTGAAGATGCGCCGGCCGCGTATGGGGTTGTACTCGATCAGCGGTATACCGAAGTTCCTGGCCAACGGCGTCGAGGCCGGGATGGGCTCGGCGTCCATCGGATAGGTGCGGTA
>ENA-UOWO01003846-UOWO01003846.1-activated-sludge-metagenome-genome-assembly--contig:-NODE-3846-length-17028-cov-5.148000_pt1 | contig 17028 bp, 17 predicted proteins | sample MGYA00238148_ERZ761564 | MGnify/ENA primary metagenome ERZ761564 (study PRJEB28885, sample SAMN05720194) | activated sludge metagenome | isolation source: Anaerobic digester | place: USA...
TAGGTACTCGTGATTTTGAATATGCAGATTCAGCAAGAAGTTATATTGGTTTCCGTACAATTCAAGATTATATGGGTACTGATGCAACAGCAGGAAAATAATTAACCAAACTTTATTTTATATTTTAACTTAACTAAATTTTATTTATTATGGCAATTTTAAGCAAAAAAGCAATGAATTTCGCTTACGGAATGGGAGCGGCAGTAGTAATCATCGGTGCACTTTTCAAATTAATGCACTGGCCGGGAGCAAGTGCAATGTTGATTATCGGTCTTGGTACTGAAGCATTCATTTTTGGACTTTCAGCTTTTGATAAACCGGACGAAGAATTAGACTGGTCACTTGTGTATCCTGAATTAGCAAATGGCGAGGCTAGAAAAAAAGAAACTAAAAAAGAAGATCCAAAAGAAGCTCAAGGTTTGTTATCTCAAAAATTGGATAACATGTTGAAAGAAGCTAAAATCGACGGTGAATTGATGGCTAGCTTAGGAAATAGTATCAAAAATTTCGAATCTGCTGCAAAAGGTATTGCGCCTACAGTTGACTCAATTGCTTCAACTAAAAAATATAGTGAAGAGCTAACATTAGCAGCTGCTCAAATGGAATCATTAAACAGCTTGTATAAAATTCAATTAGATAGCGCTTCAAGAAATGCTCAAATCAACAACGAAGTTGCAGAAAACAATTTAAAATTAAAAGACCAAATGCAGTCATTAACCTCTAACTTATCATCGTTGAATAACGTATATGGTGGAATGCTTTCTGCAATGAGTAATAAAGGGAATTAATTCTCACTACATTTTTATATCAATAAACAAAACTAATTAAGAAAAAATGGCAGGAGGAAAATTAACCCCTAGACAGAAGATGATTAACCTAATGTACTTGGTTTTCATCGCGATGTTAGCTTTAAATATGTCCAAAGAAGTATTATCTGCTTTTGGAATTTTAAACAATAAAATTATTGAATCTAATAGTATTACAGATTTACGCAATCAGTCGTCTTTCGAGCAACTAGCTCAAAAAGCATCTGAGCAACCATTACAATATGGCGAGAAAAAAGCCAAAGTTGAAAAGATACGTCAACTTTGTAAGGAATTTACAACATATGTTGAAGATGTAAAAACGCAGTTTACTAAAGAACTTGTTAAAGATGCAGATGGTAATCTACCTTTCGAAGCAATGGACAAAGGAGATAAAGTTGATGAATTTTGGTTTAACGGTGATAAACTTACTCCAAAAGGGCAAGAGTTTATGGATAAAGTATCTACATTCTCTGGTAAGTTAAAAGCTATCGGTGGAAGCTCAATAGCGGCTTCTGAGATGAGCAAAATAGAAAAAAGATTTTCTACAGCTGCTGTTAAATCTAAAAATGCAGGAACTACATTGCCTTGGTTGGAGTACAACTACAAAGGTTTTCCTTTAATTGCAACCATAACCAAATTGTCTCAATTGCAAGCTGATATCAAAACTACAGAAAGTGATATTATGACAGGAATGTTCCAGTCGGATCTTGTTGCTGCTGCTTCACTTACTGCTTATCAACCAATTGTTGTTCCTGAGAAAACAGCTTTCTTTCAAGGAGAGGCTGTGAAAGGTAAAATTATTCTTGGAAAGTTTGATCCTAATTTAGTGGCCAAGTCGGTTATAGTAAATGGTAACGCAGTTAAGGCAACTGCAGGACAAGCTGAATTCTCATTTGGTGCTGGTGCAGTTGGAGAGCATGAAATTACAGGTTCATTCAATTTTGATGAGAACGGTAAAGTAGTTAGTCTTCCAATCAAAGGAAACTATGTTGTTGTGCCTAGACCAAATTCTGCTAACATTTCAGCAGACAAAATGAATGTTGTATACCGTGGTTTACCAAATCCAATGACTATTTCATTTGCCGGTATTCCTGATAACAAAGTAAATGCTTCTGCTACAGGAATGTCTAAAGGTGCAAAACCTGGACAGTACAATCTTAACCCAGGATCGGGTACAGAAGTTACAGTTAATGTAAGTGGAGAATTACCTGACAAAACTAAAGTTTCTGATAAAAAAGTGTTCAGAATCAAAAACATTCCTGGTCCTCAAGGAGCTATCGGAGGGACTATCGGAAATGATAAAGGAGCTAAATCTCGTCTTGAAGTTTCACAAATTTCTGCGAAATTACCAGACTTTTTATATGACTTAAATTTCCAAGTAACCCAATTTACATTTAAAGTGCCAGGTCAAGCGGCTATTATTGTGAACGGTGATAGAGTAAACGGTCAATGTAAAGCTGCTTTAGCTAGAGCTGGTAGAGGAGATCAAGTTACGATTTACGATATCAAAACTAAAATTGTTGGCGTATCAGCCAATATTCAAACTGGTAAATGTGCTCCAGTTATTTACGAAATACAATAATTGATTTAAGATTGTCGTTTACCTATCTAGATAACATAGAAATTAAGAAGATGAATGTAAGAAATTTTTTATTGGTAATACTTTTTGCTGCCGGGACTATTAGTGCTTCTGCTCAGTCGAATTTACTTAATGCAAAAACACCTGACGAAATTGGTAAGAAAACACCAGCACAATTAATTTCTGACAATGATAAGCCATTGGTTTATGGATATGTCCACGATAGAGATGTGTTGATGGGTAAAACAATTTGGGAATTGATCGATTTAGATGAACGAATCAACTTTCCATTGTACTATCCTATTGATACAGCGAATATTGGTAAAGACAGACGTTCTTTGTTTACAGTATTGCTAAATGGTATCAAATCCGGAAAAATTACTGAGGTTTATGCTGATGATTATTTCAATACCAAGAAGACTCTTAAAGACATGCAGTCATCTTTTAAATACATTGATACAACACAAGCAGGTATCGATGAGATTAATAATTATTATGATGACTATAAATCAGGTAAAAGAGTTTTAGATCCTCAGTTTATCAACACTAAAGATTTAACTGCTCAAGATATCTCAGGATATAAAATCAAAGGTTACTGGTATTTTGACAAGCGTCAAAGCGAATTAAAATATCGCTTGCTTGGTATTTGTCCAGTATCACCTGAAGCTAGAGATATAGGTGCTGAAAATCCTGACGTAATCGAGTTGTTTTGGGTTTATTTCCCTGCAATCAGAGATGTTTTACACGATGCTAAAGCTTTTAATGATAGGAACTCGGCGATGCCAATTACCTTCGATCATTTGCTGAATTCAAGGCGATTTAATGCAGTCGTTTACAAAGAAGAAAACGTTTACGGCGATCGTCAAATTGCAGATTACATGAAGGAAAATTCACAAATGCAATTGCTAGAATCAGAAAGAGTAAAAGACAAAATTCGAGATTTCGAACAAGATATGTGGAACTATTAATTTAATTCCAAATAGATTTCAAAACTCCTATCATTATGGTAGGAGTTTTTTATTTTTACACCATGATCGATTATATTATTGTAGGTTCCGGTTTAGCAGGGATTGCTTTTGCTGAGACCGCTTTGCAAAATCAAAAAGAAATTGTTGTGATTGACAACAACCAAAACGCTTCCTCTAAAGTTGCTGGTGGTTTATACAATCCAGTAATCTTAAAAAGGTTTACAGCAGTTTGGAATGCCCAAGAGCAATTGTCATTATTAGATCATTTTTATAGTGGCATTCAAGCCAAGCTAAACCACCAATTCGACTATAGAAAACCAATTCTTAGAAAATTTTTTTCCATCGAAGAACAAAACAATTGGTTTATTGCAGCCGACAAAGATGCACTGGCACCTTTTCTATCCACTAAATTAAGAACAGATAACTTTAAAGGAATTGATGCACCATATAGCTATGGGGAAGTTTTAAATACTGGCTATATTGATGTAGAATCATTGTTAAGCCACTACCGAAATTATCTTGAAACACAAAATCTACTTCATACCGAAATCTTCAATTATGATGTTTTAATGCCTCACGAAAGTTTTGTGAAATACAAAAACATCAAAGCCAAACACATCATCTTCGCAGAAGGATTTGGTATGCATCAAAATCCAATGTTTAATGATTTGCCACTAGATGGAGTCAAAGGTGAATTGTTTATCATTAAAGTGCCTGAATTGTCCTTAGATGTTATCGTAAACACCAGCGTGTTTATTCTGCCTTTAGGTAATAGTTTGTTTAAAGTCGGAGCTACTTACAATTGGAACGATAAAACCAATACACCCACGCAAGAAGGTAAACAAGAATTGATTGATAGAATCAAAGAAATTTTAACCTGTGATTTTGAAATTGTCTCACATTATGCTGGAGTTAGACCAACCGTAAAAGACAGAAAACCTTTAGTAGGGACACACCGAGAATTTAGTAATGTTCATATTCTAAACGGACTAGGAACCCGCGGCGTGATGCTCGGACCAGCGATGGCAAAAGCTTTATTCGACCATATCGAACATGGCATTCCATTAGCACCAGAAATCAATATCAAAAGATTTGATAAGCGAAAGTAATTTACTTTTTAGCATTCGGGTCGTAAGAAACAAACATATTGATGTATATGTTTCTGGATATTCTTAAAACCAAAGGATACAAAACGATAAGTGAAGATACAATAGCAATAAAAGAAACTTTCAAACTCAAGTGCAGGAAAACATAAGCAATTATAAAAGCAGCAATGCCAATGGCCACATTCACACCATAACTCACATACATCGCTCCATAAAAAAAGGAAGGTTCCAATTGATATTTCAAACCGCAATGCCCACAATTTTCATTCATTTTTAAAACAGTAGCAAGATTGTATGGGTTTTTCTCTACATACATGCTTTCATTCTGGCATCTCGGACAAGTTCCTGTTAAAATGCTATTTACTTTGGATCCTTTTTTTAACATTTGCAAAAATTTTCAGCAAAGGTATTCTTTTATCAGGATGCTCTCTGTAACAACAGTCACAAAAATATGCTAAACATTCACAATTTGTCGGTTTCCTTCGGTGGAACGTATTTATTCGAAGAAGTAACCTTTAGAATGGGCGCTGGCGATAGAGTAGGTCTGGTCGGTAAAAATGGAGCCGGAAAATCAACCATGCTCAAAATATTAGCGAAAGATCTCTTGCCAGATTCCGGAAGCATTGCCACTGAAAAAGAAGTGCAAATAGGTTTTCTTCGTCAAGACATCGATTTTGAACAAGGAAGAACCGTTCTCGAAGAGGCCTATCAAGCCTTTACTGAAATCAAAGCCGTTGAAAAAAAACTCGAAGAAATCAACCACCAACTCGTAACACGCACCGATTACGAAAGTGAAGCATATTCCCAAATCATAGAAGATTTATCAGATTATACACACCGCTTCGAATTACTAGGCGGTTATAATTATGTAGGCGATACCGAAAAAATACTACTCGGACTAGGTTTCAAACGCGAAGTATTCAACAATCTAACAGAAACCTTTTCTGGCGGCTGGCGCATGCGTATCGAACTAGCAAAATTGCTTTTACAAAACAATGACATTCTATTACTCGATGAGCCAACGAATCACTTAGATATCGAAAGTATCATTTGGTTGGAAAGCTTCTTGCGAAATTACCCAGGTGTAGTAGTAATTGTTTCGCATGATAAAATGTTCCTAGATAATGTCACTAATAGAACCATAGAAATTTCATTAGGAAAAGCCTACGATTTCAACAAACCCTATTCTCAATACCTAGAATTACGTCATGAAATCCGCGAAAAGCAACTGGCCACCCAAAAGAACCAACAAAAGAAAATAGAAGAAACCGAAAAGCTCATCGAGAAATTCCGCGCCAAAGCTTCCAAAGCATCCATGGCACAATCGCTGATCAAAAAGTTAGATAAAGTCGAACGCATCGAAGTCGATGAAGACGACAATTCTGTCATGAATATCTCGTTTCCAGTATCCAAAGTGCCTGGAAAAGTAGTAATCGAAGCAGAACACGTTACCAAAAAATACGGCGATAAAACCATCCTAAAAGATATCGAATTGCTTGTAGAACGCGGTAGCAAAATCGCATTCGTTGGGCAAAACGGACAAGGGAAATCCACTTTCATCAAAGCCATTGTGCACGAATTCGAATTCGAAGGCACCATCAAACTCGGACACAACGTGCAAGTAGGCTATTTTGCCCAAAACCAAGCCGAATATCTAGATGGTGAAATCACCTTGCTCCAAACCATGGAAAATGCCGCAACCGACACCAACCGCTCGAAAGTACGTGACATGTTGGGTTCGTTTTTGTTCCGCGGTGACGACGTCGAGAAAAAAGTCAAAGTGCTTTCAGGAGGCGAACGAAACCGTCTAGCCTTATGCAAATTGTTGTTGCAACCCATCAACGTTTTGCTGATGGATGAGCCAACAAACCACCTCGATATCAAATCGAAAAACGTTTTGAAAGCTGCACTCCAAAAATTCGAAGGTACTTTGCTGTTGGTTTCCCACGACCGTGATTTCCTGCAAGGCATGTCGAACATCGTCTACGAATTTAAAGACCAAAAAATCAAGGAATACTTAGGCGATATCAATTACTTCTTAGAGCAACGCAACCTCGAAAACATGCGTGAAGTCGAGAAAAAAGACATCATCAAAAAAGAAGCTGTAGTCACAAACACGAAAGTTTCCTACGAAGACCAAAAGAAAGGCAAAACCTTGCAAAACCGTCTGAGCAAAATTGAAAGTCAAATCAAACAGCTTGAAATCGACATCCAAAACGACGACAAAGCGCTGGCTTCGAATTACGACAAACACATCGAAGACGCCGCATTCTTTATGGCATACAACAAGAAAAAGAAAGATTTAGACCAACTGCTCGAAGATTGGGAACAAGTGCAATTGGAAATCGATAATGCATCTTAGTTTTTATTCTAGAATGATTAGGAGCCGGGAACCTGCTATCCGCTAAATCTTTTTTGCATGTCACCCTGAGCGCAGTCGAAGGGCTTTTTCTAAGCAAAAAAGTATACCGCTCCTATCAGGGCTAGGGCATTCGTTTTCAATCGCATTTGTTTTGTACATTTGAAATCATGTCCACAACAACCATCCGCCAAAACCTCCATTTAATAATTTCATCGGGAATTGTCATTCCGGTAGCATTCGTTTATGGCCTATTTCCAAAAACCATTTTGCCACAACTGCTCGATTTCTCAGTCGAAACCACAGATTTAGCCAATGTGTTTAGAGCCATTATGGGTTTGTATCTGGCTTTTGCTTCACTCTGGATTCTCGGAATCTTAAAATCCGATTATTGGAAAGCAGCAACAATATCCAATATCTTGTTTATGGCTGGATTAGGATTTGGGAGAATAATCAGCTTGCTTTTGGATGGTTTTCCATCAGCTGTTTTTTTTATAGGAACTGCCGGAGAATTGGTATTAGCAATCTTCGGAATGATACAACTGCAACACTACAAAGCAGTCATAAAAAACAAAATCAACTAAAATCTACTGAAACGGATTCCGCTCTTGCCAAACCATTTCAGGTTCTAAGTAAGGAAAAATGGTCGACATATAACGATTCAGAATTCCGCTTTCATGTTTAATTAAACCAACAGTTTTTACAGGTTTAGCACCAACAGAACTTTTAATTTCTAAAGCGGTTCTAGAGAAAATGACTTCTTCGTAACCTTTCTTAATCGCATAGGCAATCATATCATAGAGCATATTCAAATACAACATTTTCTCGCGTTGTATGGAGTCATCATAGCCTAAAAAATAAGTATCCAACGATTTTCCGTTTTTGATCATGGTGTTAAAACCTATCATTTTATCATCCAAGAAATAGCCATAAAACAAAAAGTCATGATCAAATATTCTTTTGAAAGTGCTAAAATGGTTTTTCGCAAGAAAGAAAGTGTTGAAAGGAGCATTCTTGGCTACATGGAAATACAAATTATAAATGACAGATTCATGGGCAATGATATCGTCAAGATGCATTTTTCGTTTTTCTATTCCAAGTGCTTTTTTTCTGGCGCGCTTGTATTGGTCTCGGTATTTCTTAGTCAAAGCATCAATATAATCTTGCTCGGTGTTCCAATTAGATTGAACCCCGAAAACCATATTGGGCTGTGTATTGAATTCATAAAAATCATCAAACCCAATTTTTTTAAACAGATTCACTTCTTCAGGAATAAAATCTTTATAAGTAACAATGTGTATTTTTTTTCCTTTTGATTTGAAAATGGTTTTCAAGGCATTACTGGCTAAAGTCAATGCTTCTAATGCCATTGAAGTATTACAATTTTTAGCAAAAGCAAATGCATGTTGCCCTGTAAGCATGTTGTTTCCAACAAACAAAACATGGGAAGCAAAATTCCGAAACATAAAATTCCGAATGTATGTCTTGACACATTGATCGCGTTCGCCAAAGGATTCCAACTGATTTAAATCTAAAAATTGGGAAAGCGCTATACCAATTAAGGTTTCTCCATCAAACAATCCGATAAAATGACACGTCATGTTTGTTGGTGCTGATTTTTCTAGCACTTCAAGATAAGCACCGCTAAGGAACACTGTATCAACTGCCAACCTGTTCCATTGTTCAGGAAGTTGTGTTGCGGATGTATAAAGTTGATAGGTATAAGGATTCAAGTGGTTTGTGCTAAGTAGCCAAATTTAGCGATTTCCGAGTAATGTCGCTATTGTTAGTTTTTATTTAACTAATTTTAAACAAATACTTACAATTATGATCTACAACGAACAAACGATTAAAAAAGAATTGCTAAAGTTGAAAGCTTGGGACTTTGAAAACAACGCCATCGTCAAGCATTTTAAGTTCGATACTTTTTCTCAGGCTTTGGGTTTTATAGTGCAAGTCGGATTGGCAGCTGAAAAGCAAAACCACCATCCAGAGTTATTGAATGTTTATAATAAAGTCACAATCCGATTAAGTACACATGATGCCAATGGGGTAACAAAAAAAGATGTTGATCTAGCCATAGCCATTGATGATATAAAATAAAAAATCCCGATCGTTAAATCGGGATTTCTTTTTAATGTGGTTTTTATTTATTGCCAAGCGCAAATGATGCCGCCCATAATCATAAAGCAGACAGTCCAGAATCCACCGCTGATTAATACATATTTAAAACTTCTTCTTTCATATAGTGCACTGGTGCCTACCATAGGAATAGCCAAAAATAAGCCAGTCATAAAACCATGCAAAGCACCATGTTTAAAGGTTCTAAATGCTGAGCCATAATCTGCCATAAACTCAGCAAATGAGGGTTTTGCAATGTTGGCATCACCTCCAACCATGCCTAATGCGCCCCATTGGTGAATGGTTAACATTTGTATGATAAAAGCGATAAAGAACGCATACAATAGTGATAATCCAAAAATCAAAGCCATATTGGCACCTTTCATTTTCTCTTCAGTAGTTCCTGATTCTTTCATCCAAGCATTTCCAAAAACTTTCGGATGATACCAAATAAATCCAACGACCAACGTCGAACAAGCAGCAGCAATAAGCGCTAAAAAATTGATTTCCATGTTTTATTGTTTTAATTTGTTAGTCACCCAAATGTACTTTTTTTTATTTTAAGATGATTTTTTTCATCCTTTTTTTTCATATCAACTTGCTTTTTCAAAGTATTAAAAATTATACTTATGTAAGAAAAATATAGTAAAAAAATAGAAAAAGATGCATTTCATCGATTTTATTTGCACATTGTCGATATCGGATATACATTTACACCATCAAACAAACGAAAACCCCTTATCATGAAAACAATATCTACCTTATTCTTGTCTTTTGTTGCGACAGCATCGATGATGGCAAATATCTCTTCTACAGAAAAAGAGGCTTTAGTAAAATTATACAAAGCAACTAACGGAAGTCAATGGACAAACAAATGGGATTTGAATGCACCCGTTACTTCATGGTATGGTGTGAAACTACAAAATGACAAAGTAATCGCCTTGAATTTGTCAAGCAATCATTTAGTAGGACAATTGCCAAACGAAATTGGTGATTTAGTGAATCTTCAAAGTTTGAATTTATTCAAAAATGATATTTCTGGTTTGATTCCAACAAGCATCGGTAACCTAAAACAATTAAAAACGTTAAACATCGCGTTCAACAAATTATCTGGAACGTTGCCTGCAACCTTATCGAATGCGACAGCACTTGTAACTGTTGAGTTGTTTATGAACAGAATTACGGGTGAATTACCAGCTTCAATCGGTAATCTGCAAAACTTGAAAACCTTGTCTTTGTTTAATAATGAATTGTCAGGAACCATTCCGGCAACATTATACAGCATGAAATCTTTGAAAGTATTATTGTTAAGTAGCAATAAGCTTACAGGGAAATTAGATAAAGAAGTAGCAAACTTGACATCATTAGAAAACCTAAGCTTGTTTGAAAACAACATGGACGGTCAAGTACCATTCGATTTAGAAAAATTGAACAACCTTAAAGAAATGAATATTTCTTACAATATGTTTAGCGGTTTGGTTTCTAAAAACCTAGCACAGTTGGATACGTTGAATATGACCATGATTAATGAGAAAGGATTGGCGGTAAATCTTACTGTAGTTGACAGAAATTCAGCTTACGCTAACGAAGATTAATTAGAGTAATAGGAGTTACCAAAATTTATTCTCACCAAATTCCCAAATCATGAGAAAAAAAATTACGCTACTGTTTTTAACGGTTATGATTTCTACGCCCTTTTTTGCCAGCGTTTCATTGCCCGAAAAAGATGCCTTAATAAAATTATACATTGCCACGAACGGCAGCCAATGGAAAAACAAATGGGACTTAAACGCACCAGTTTCTAAATGGTACGGTGTTAAATTGAGTGACGATAAAGTAATCTCAATTGATTTATCCAACAATAATTTAGTAGGTGAGTTGCCAGCAGAAATTGGAAGTTTGGTATATCTTCAAAAATTAAAGTTGACAAGAAATTCAATTTCGGGTACGATTCCAGCTTCGATAGGCGAAATGAAGTTCCTTAAAATCATGAACATTTCCTTCAACAAGCTAACTGGAACGATTCCGACAAGCATAGGAAAAATGAACGACCTGATTTTACTAGAATTGTTTATGAATAAGTTGTCAGGAAATTTACCAAGCGAAATAGGCAATTTAAAAAAATTAAAAAAACTATCGCTTTACAATAACGAATTAGAAGGCTCGATTCCTTTTTCACTTTATGAAATGAGATCCTTGAAAGTATTGCTTTTAAACAGCAACAAATTCACAGGAAAACTTGAAAAAGAAATTGCAAACCTAACACAACTAGAAGTTTTTAGTTTGTTCGATAACAATATGGAAGGTCAGATTCCATTCGATTTGGAGAAATTAAATAAATTAAAAGAAATGAATATCTCTTACAATTTGTTTAACGGACCTGTATCAAAAAACCTGTCCAATTTAGATTCGCTTAACATGACCATGATCAACAACGAAGGACTAGCAACCAACCTTAAAGTAGTAGACAAGAATACTGCTTTAACCAACGAAGAGTAAATAAGTAAATAAATAAATTTTTTAGAGTTAATAATTGTTTTGTAATTAAATTAATGGGTTAAAAACCACCAATGGGAATTGGTGGTTTTTTTGTTTAAAACGGCAATTATTTCAGAATACGCTTCAACTCCTGACGGTACTGCGAAGCACTTTTACCAGTAAACACTCTGAATGACTTATTGAAATAACTGAAATTATTAAAACCACTATCAAAACAAACTTCAGAAATACTTAGCGGTTGCTCGGCCAGTAATTTTGAAGCATGCACCAACCGGTATTCATTCACGAATTTCGTAAAGGTCTTATTCGTGGTTTTTTTGAAATACCTACAAAAGGAAGGTACAGTCATACTTACCAAATCGGCCACTTCTTCCAAAGTAATCGCTTCTTGAAAATGGTCTTTCACATAATTGAATACAATATTAATACGACCATTATCATGCACTTGAGTTTCCAAAGAAAATCCTTCTGCATTCAGAATTTTAAAATCGCCAGATTGTTCTAAATCGTTTAAAACACGAATCAAAGCCAGCAACTTTTCAAAATTCGATAAGCCTTCCATGGCAGATATTTGATGACCCACGAGTTTCTTGGTTTCACCACTAAAAGCAAGTCCACCTTTGGCTTTGATAAATAGATTGGAAATGTTTTTCATCTCTGGACGCTCAAAAAAGGCACTTCCCAAAAAGTCCGATTTCAAATGAATGACGGTTTCTTTCTTATTCCCAGTTTGCTCATTCGTAAAACCACAATGCGGTAAGTAGCTTCCTATAAGAATCAAATCGCCATCCGTGTAATACGAAATATGGCTTCCAATCTGACGCTTCCCAGAGCCGCCATTCACATAAACCAATTCTATCTCTGGATGATAGTGCCATAGGTGCGCTTTGCTATTGGCATTTTCATCAAAAGTCGAAAAAGAAAACGAACTTCCAAACGAAGGTTCAATCGCTTCAAAAGACGGAGCATTGGTTTTCATATACGTTGGGATTGATTGGAAACAGGCACAAAATTACCGCATATACCAAACAAGATTGCCAATTTTAACCTTAATCGATTTCGTAAAAGGTAAAATAGCACACATATCTGAAAAGAATGTTGCGTTTTAGCATTTGTTACTACTATAACTTTGTCCCATCTAATTAGTATTAATTTAAAAATTACAATGATGAAAAATCTTTTGAAATTCAGTTTACTAGTCGCAGTAGTATTGACTAATGCGAGAACTTATGCAAGTGGTACGGATTTTTCCCTGCTTGTAGAAAAGGAAAATGTGAAAACGACCACTCTTAACGAATCATTTCTAAAACCCATGTTGGTTTACAAAGAAGGAATTGTTACGTTAAGTATTTTAAATTTTGAATCTGTGTCAGTAGATGTAATTATCTATGACGAGTATCACAACGAAGTATTCAACGATACTTTTACTGGCAAGCAAGACTTCTTCAAAAAATTTGATGTTAGCAAAATTTCGAAAGGGAAGTATACTTTTGAAATCAGCTATAGCAATAAAAGTTTTGTACAAACCATTTCTACCAAATAAGAAATCTTGTTTTAGTGTTTGAGAAGCAGTGCTGTTTTCAGTGCTGCTTTTTATTTTTTTAAATTTTTTTAAGTCGCTTTTGCACTTTTATCAAACTTCAAAATGGTAGCTTTCATCTGATTATAAATAATAAATGCATCTAACTTCTATGCAGTCAGTCAACTACCTGAAATAAAACTTTTTATAAATTTAACTTGCGAGTATCGATAATCGTTGTATATTTGCACTCGAAACAGCGCGGGATAGAGCAGTAGGCAGCTCGTCGGGCTCATAACCCGAAGGTCACAGGTTCGAGTCCTGTTCCCGCTACTAAGAAAAAGCCATTCAGCAATGAGTGGCTTTTTTGGTATAACCAACTGTTTGATCAAATTATGGAACACAAAGCAGGATTCGTAAACATCATCGGAAACCCAAACGTAGGAAAATCAACACTCATGAATGCATTTGTGGGCGAGCGATTATCCATCATCACCTCCAAAGCGCAAACCACACGCCACCGTATTTTAGGGATTGTCAATGGCGATGATTTTCAGTTGATATTATCCGACACACCCGGAATCATCAAACCCGCGTATGAAATGCAGGAATCCATGATGAACTTCGTAAAATCCGCTTTCGAAGACGCCGATATCTTAATCTATATGGTCGAAATTGGCGAACAAGATCTCAAAGACGAAGCGTTTTTTAATAAAATTATCCACGCCAAAATTCCAGTGCTACTGCTGTTGAATAAAATCGACAACTCCAACCAAGAACAATTAGAAGAGCAAGTTGCATTTTGGGTAGCCAAAGTGCCAAACGCAGAGATTTTCCCGATTTCTGCTTTGAAAAACTTCAACGTTCCCGAAGTTTTCGCGCGTATTATCAGTCTGTTGCCCGCATCTCCAGCCTATTATCCGAAAGACCAACTTACCGACAAACCCGAGCGTTTCTTCGTCAACGAAACCATTCGTGAGAAAATCTTATTGCACTACAACAAAGAAATCCCATACGCAGTCGAAATTGAAACCGAAGAGTTTTTCGAAGACGACAACATCATCCGAATCCGATCGCTAATCATGGTAGAGCGCGACACCCAAAAAGGCATCATCATCGGACACAAAGGCGAAGCGCTAAAACGAGTAGGCGTAGAAGCACGTGCCGATTTAGAAAAGTTCTTCGGCAAGCAAATCCACATCGAAATGTATGTCAAAGTCAATAAAAATTGGAGAAGCAACGTCAATCAGCTGAAGCGTTTCGGGTATAATCAGTAGTAAAAAGAGCCAAGAAGCAAGAATTCAAGGATAATTAATCTAGTCTCTTGATTCTAACCCCTTTTGCCTTATCCCTAATCTCTTATCCCTTTTCTATAGCGTGACCACAAGGGTCGGGCTATCCGCACTCGCTTTTTTTGTTTTGTCACCCCGAGCGCAGTCGAGGGGCATTTTCTAAAACAAAAAAGAGCTCAAACAATGCTGCTATCCCTCACGCAGTTTTCGGTGAACAAGCACCAATCGGTTTACTTCAATATCTTCAGAAACAACGCCTCCAATTCATCCATTTGTCCGTTGCCATTGAAACGAATCTGACGCGCAACAAAATAAAGTAAAAACCAAACCACGACCATCAATCCCATCACCACCAAATCAAAAACATAAGGTTGTTTTAATCGGATGTTTGAATACAAAATCATCCCGAAAATGGTGAAGATTCCCGCAACCACAAAATGCAAAAACATGAAGAAAGTCCAAAGGGTTTGATCGGGTCCAAACAAACCTCGAATGTGCGTGTGGTTTTCTTTCGGCTCCAATTCAATGTGCAAATGCGGAGACCAATATTGTTTCTTTGTACCAACAATATAAAACCAAATGTGATTTTCACACGTTTTGATTTTATAATCTTCCATGGGTTGTTGCGCATAATTTTCAAATTTCTGACGCACTTGGCTTATGGCTTCGTTAACATCTTTGTAAAAACGCAACCGAAGTCGGAGGGTATGGGTTGTGTCCATAACGATTTTATTGGTTTGAGTTTGTTTTTTGTATCGCTAATGTAGTAAATTAATACCTGTTTTTACGGGATTAAACATTACATTTGCAACCCGAAGCTAGTCATAGTTTCTCAGAAGAAATAAATATTTTGAAAAAGTATTATGAATAATATTGTTGCTATTGTCGGAAGACCAAACGTAGGAAAATCAACCCTGTTTAACCGGTTGATTCAACGAAGAGAAGCCATTGTCGATTCGGTTTCAGGCGTAACCCGTGACAGAAATTACGGCAAAAGCGAATGGAATGGAAAAGAGTTTTCTGTTATTGATACTGGCGGTTATATCAAAGGTTCGGATGATGTTTTCGAAGGCGAAATCCGCAAGCAGGTAGAACTAGCCATCGATGAAGCCGACGTAATTATTTTCGTAGTAGATGTAGAAGAAGGCATCACACCCATGGATGAAACCGTAGCGAAATTGTTACGCAAAGTCACCAAACCCGTATTGCTCGCAGTTAACAAAGTAGATAACGCAATGCGCGAAAAAGATGCCATCGAGTTCTATAATCTTGGACTGGGCGATTACTACACCTTCGCGAGTATTTCTGGTAGCGGCACAGGCGATTTGCTCGATGCTCTAATTGATTCGTTTCCCGTAAAACCAGAACCCGTTCAAGAGGAAATAGTATTGCCACGTTTTGCTGTTGTAGGACGTCCGAATGCTGGGAAATCAAGTTTCATCAATGCCTTAATTGGCAAAGAACGCTTCATGGTAACTGATATTGCAGGAACAACACGTGATGCGATTGATACGAAGTTTGACCGTTTCGGTTTCGAATTCAACTTGGTAGATACCGCCGGAATTCGTCGTAAAGCAAAAGTGAAAGAAGATTTAGAGTTTTATTCTGTAATGCGTTCGGTGCGTGCCATTGAGCATGCCGATATTTGTATCTTAATCATCGACGCTACCCGCGGATTCGAAGGGCAAGACCAAAGTATTTTCTGGCTCGCAGAGAAAAACCGTAAAGGCGTAGTGATCTTGGTCAACAAATGGGATTTGGTAGAAAAAGACACGATGTCGACCCGCGATTACGAAGAAAAAATCCGCAAAGAATTGATGCCTTTTACCGATGTGCCTATTCTTTTTGTTTCAGCACTAACCAAACAACGTTTGTTGAAAGCTTTGGAAACCACCGTGAAAGTATTTGAAAACCGTTCGCAAAGAATTCCGACTTCTAAGTTTAATGATTACATGCTTAAAGTAATCGAGGGTTATCCACCACCAGCATTGAAAGGGAAATACGTAAAAATCAAATATTGCATGCAGCTGCCAACACCTACACCTCAGTTTGTGTTTTTTGCGAATTTGCCACAATACGTAAAAGAGGCGTACAAGCGATTTTTAGAAAATAAAATCCGGGAGAACTGGGATTTTTCTGGAGTTCCAATCGATATTTACATCCGCGAGAAATAAAGTAAGATTGAAACTTCTAGAAAATTTCTATCAAATGTTCTAGGGATATAAAACTTAGCGTCTCCGCGTCTTTGCGAGCCCATTGAAAGGCACGCCAAGCCGCGAAGTCGTAAAAAAAGACACTTTCCTCTGAAAATGCTTAGACCAATCGCATTGATGTTTTATAGATTTCTTGCTCGACAATCATTTATTTATTGTAAGAATTTTTTCTCTCACACTAAAAGACGAATTTCGCTGTTATATTGCATTAACAACGAAATTTTTTTTATGCCAAAAATTTATCTACTCCTTTTGTTTTGTAGCACCTTCGCATTTTCACAGAACACAATTACCATCAAAGGAAAAATCCTTGAAAAAAACACCCAAATTCCTTTAGAATCCGCTACGGTTTATTTGACCTCGGTCAAAGATTCTACCGTCATCGATTATACCATTACCGATAAAAATGGGTTGTTTAAAATGGTAACCAAAAAAATCAGCAAACCGGTATTCTTAAAGGTTTCTTATCTCGGGTACCAATCGCACAAACAAGAATTTCAAACCATAGAGGAATCCAAAGATTTGGGTATGATCCGAATGGAGGAAAACGCCAATAATTTGAATGA
>ENA-UOWO01003852-UOWO01003852.1-activated-sludge-metagenome-genome-assembly--contig:-NODE-3852-length-17018-cov-64.020044_pt1 | contig 17018 bp, 9 predicted proteins | sample MGYA00238148_ERZ761564 | MGnify/ENA primary metagenome ERZ761564 (study PRJEB28885, sample SAMN05720194) | activated sludge metagenome | isolation source: Anaerobic digester | place: USA...
CAACGGTGGCAATAAGTGTTGTGTAGGCTTTCACGATTTCCTCCTTTTTTATTGGGGAAGCATCTGGGGTCTGTTGCCGAACTCTATTTCGAGATGTTCGATTCCCTTCAGTTTCGCAATTCCCGCTTTTTCGAACTCCGTTTTTACATCTTTTGTTACTTTGGCTATAACGCGATCGACGAGCTCTTTCGGAAGGTTTTCTCGCAACACGTATCTTAAGTGCAGTGTTTGGGACTGGACGGCTCCGGCGCGGTTATCTCCGTCTTTCTCCTTGAAGAATCGCGGATACCCGATTTGGATGGCTTTGTGCTTCTCGAAATGCGCGAATTGCATGATTTTGAAGGCGACGCGCGCCAAGGTTCTGATTTCGTAAGACACGGCGACCCGTTTGTTTCCGGTAGTCGAGAAGATCGCTTCCGCGATTTCTTTATAAACGAGGTTTTCCATTGTCTTTCCGATCTCTTCTAAATTACTTGGGATTTGAGAAAAGCCGTTTCGCGGGTTGTAGTCTTTTAGATCGCGTTTTGCGATCAGTAACTGAAATTTGAACCCTCTCAGGGAATCCTTTGGGTTAGGCCTGTGAAGCAATTCCTCGATCAGTTCCAGAGACTCGTATTTTGTGCGCTCGCAGCGGATTTCGCTGTATTCCGGAATGAGGGTGCGATCGGCTTGAACGTCCGCGCCGTCGATAAACTTGAGCCATCTTGCGGCGGCGATGACCATCTCGGCCCAATCCGAATTTCCTGCGTATTCTTTCAAACACTCTTCACGCAAAGAATGAGAAGGCAATTCAAACAAACTGACGAACTCCCTCGCCGTCTCTTCTTTTCCGATCTCCGGAGGATCAATCGGCAGATGGCCGCGATGGTAACGGGATACCAGGACGATCGCTTTTCGCAACTCTCCGGTAGGGTCGTGCTTCTCGATGCCTTCAAGCAGACGAAACCGTTTTTCTGTGGTTTTTTCTTCGATCATTTGAACGGTCAGTTCATTATGGAGATCGCGGACGATATTGGGCAACCCGTCCAGATGGAGCTCTTTCCCGTCTTCAAATCTCCAAACGTTGTTCGTGTGGCCGAGATCGTGTACATTCATCGCGACGGCCAAAACGAAGTAGAAGTGTTCCTTTCGCGATTTCGGAACCCCTCTCAAAAAGCGGTCTTCGCCGATGGTATTGATCAGATTGACCGTAAACTCCATCAACCGCTTGCTGTGGCGTTGCGAATGCTCCACCGTTTCGGGGATTTGATCTCCGATCCATTGAAGGGCCCATCCGGTAAAGATTTTGTTTCGGATCCACTGTCGTTTTTCCGTATCATCGATATAGTTAAGCAATTCTTCTCCATAGCCGAAAGGCATTTTTCTAGATTCTTCGTATTTCGCGAGGATTCCTTTTATCGGAAGCAGAGAGATCATCGGTTCACTCTCGTTGTATTTGGATGAGACGAGGTTAAAGAGGTTCCTGAGAGGCTGCGGGATCTTCAAATAATCGCGGTAGGAGATGTTTCTGCCCTCGATTTGTTTGTAAAACGCGTGGCTTTCATCGATCTGTAAAACGTCCCAGTTGATCGGAGAGGGTGGAAATTCATAGAGAACGCTGCTTTCCGCCTGGACATAATAAAACGGTTTTTTGATGAACTGAAAATAGAGGGCGGCGATAATCCCGATGATCTTTTGACCGCCGGTCGTATCCAGAATGATCTCTCTGCCGTCACTCTCGTTTTCGAGCGTTTCAAGCGCCTGCCAGGTTTCCTCGAAGGAATCATACACACTTTCGGATTGGTCGGAAGCGTAAGATAATGAATACATACTTACTTTTACCTGAGGAAAAACCCGTTTCGTCAATTTTTCCAAGTAAGGATAGAGTGTTGGACATTTTTCTGCCTCATTTTCGAATTTTCCGTTTTTACCCGGAAAGACGAAAAAACGGACTTCATCGATCGCATATCCGCGGTTTTGTATCGCGTAAAGGCTGTCCAATTCCGCGGATAACCCTTTGATCTTGTCGTATTCCAAGGGCGCGTTTGATTCCAGGTCGCATATTTCTCCGATCGTGGGGGAATCTGGCGTCTCTTCCTTGCCATAAGGATACTTTACGTATTCGCTGAATGGGAAATCCAATTTCGATTCAAGATTCTTTTCTTTATTCTGTATCAACCTTTGGATATTTGATTTTAAAGACATACCTTGAAGGACGGCGACAATAACCGGCCCCTTGAGGCGGTTTTGCAGTTCGAGGATTCGCGTATGAATCGGGTTCCCCGATTTCCCTTTGCTTGTCTTCGCTATATTTTTGTTCTTGTACTCGGACAAAGCCGTGACTTCTTCGAGCGCGCTTTTGATGCCACATTCCTCTAAAATGCGCGTATAGGCGGATTCTGGCAGGGAACCGTTTTTTAGTTCCACTTCGATGATCGATGGAATGCTGTCCGGGTGGATAAATTCATCGAAGACCGCTTCAGCCTCTTCATTGTCGAGGAGAATGGTCCTCTTTTTAACGACGGATGGAAAGTGATGCAAGGCTTCAATACCGTCGTAAAGCGTATTCAACATCGGGAAAACTTCCGGAGGGTAGGTTTCGTCGGAAAGATTTTCGAAATCGATGGTTTCTTCGAATTCTTCCCGACAATCGGGGTCGTCTAAATCGTGTTTAATCGCATAGGTCCAGACGTGGCGAAAAGCCTGCTTTTCTTTGTGGATTTCGAGTCGAATTCGGATTTCTCGTCCCTCGCCGTTTTCAAGGTACCATTGAATGATTCCTATCTGGCGAAAGGCTCGATTTTTAATTCCTCTTTTAACCTTTTCTCGGAATCTCAATTCTAAATCATTTAGGATATCTCCGGGTATAAAACGGTATTTTTTCTCGCGCTCAATGTTCATACGGCCTCCTTTAATCTCCCAAGGGTTATTTTACCAATATTAAATAAAAATTTCAAACGAACGATATATTATTTTTTTCGAGTCGTGTTAATGAAATAATAAAGAATAATTTTATATGTATAAGATTGAAAGTAAATATTTAAGATTGGGTATTGAAGCATTCAAGAGCTGCCGGAACCCCAAGCGCAGGGCTTTCCTGAAGCTCGGTGTTCCGGTTTTGCTTTTTTTGCGGCGTTTAAAATAAAGATATCCAAAAGGCGGTTCCCACCCAGAAACCCGCCCCTAACATAGAGACCCACGTCACCATTTTGAAGATTTTCTTTTGATACTCTTTTTCTTTTTCAACATCTTCCACGGTCTTTTTCGCCCATTTCCTAAAGGCATCCATTTCAAGCGACAGCGCTTTTTTACTCTTTACCGTTTCTCCGATTAATAAATCTTTTTGCAGTTGAGAGTCCCGAATTCCTTTCAACCGCATTTGTTCGAAGGCTTCGTTTAGCTCGGTTTGTTGTCTGCCAAAGGCCTCATTTAAACGATTCGACAGCGATTGGCGCATTTCTTCGAGAGATGCTTTGCGAGCTTCTTCGGTTTTTTCTTCCGCTGTTTTGATATCTGTCGCAAAAGAGGCTCGGAGTTGCTCCATCTCCTTTTGGCGCGTTCTAATGTCCTCGAGAATCGATTTTGTTAACGCTTCATCTTTTTCTTGCTTGAGTGAGTTTTCTTCCACGATTTTTCGGATTTTGGTCTCCAAATCCAGAATCCGCTTTTCAGAATCGGCGATCATTGCGTCTAAAAAACTAAATTTCTGTCGAATCCGGTTTTCAGGACTTTCGTTAAAAACCAGGGTTTCAAGCCCTTGGGAAGGGGGCTTTTGGGACTCTTCGATAGGTTCAACCCGATGCGCTCCGCCCAGTCCTGCCGATTCAATCCTGGCGGTCGGTATAGGATCGTTTTTTTGCAAAGTTTCTTTCGCCAATTCAATTTCATTCGTCATAACTTCGAGAAAACTTCGTTTCAACACTTCAAACCTTTCATTTAGAACGGTATTCAACGTCTCAAAATTTTCTCCGATTTTTGTTTCATCAAACCATAAGCGAACCGTTTTCAGCGCGTCGATTTGCATATCGGTTTTTTCGGATATCGAAATGATCTCCGTATATTTTTCGTGGAGAGATTCGACAGTGCTTTTTAGATTTTCAAGCCAAAGCGAGGCAGGGTTCAAGACTTCAAGATAGTTATCTTGAAGCTTCTGCGTGTCCTCGGAAAATTCGTTCAGTTTTCTCCCGACTGCCTGCTCCAAATCTTTATCCTTTTTTTGATTCCACCAATTTTTCATGTGTTTTTCAACGGCTTCCACAGATTTGTACTCCACTCTTTTCAGAAGACCGTCGAGATTCTGTTCGGCTCTTTGAGCGGATTGAATCAACGATTCGAAACGCTTGTCAAACTCTGTAAAAGTTTCTAAAGTGACTTCCTGATCATTCATAAGCTCCCCCCCGCCATTCCGTCTGAATACTCGCAAATTTCGTCATTCAACTTCCTTATAGCCATTTCAACCTCCGGGAATCGTTTTTCCAAACATAAGGACAATAGGTGTAAGTTTCCAATATTCGGATGCTTCCTAAGAGTTTTCCGCAAATACTCGAATCCAGGCACTGTTCTTTCCCATAGTTGATCGTCTTGATGAATGAGCGAAGAATCTCCGAATTCCAACAAGAATCGGTAACGCTTCAAAGAATTCGCTTTGCCTTTTGTCCTTATCAAGAATTGTCGCCTGGTTTCATTCGCCGGATTGCCGATCGTTCCCCACTCCCGGTAGGCTGTGTCGATATCTCCTTTGTATTCCGCCAGCATAGTTGACCAGTACTTGCTGCCGCGTTTGAATCCGCCGACTAGGCTTTCCAAATACTCGGCGTTCCGGTGAGAGGTAATGAGAGAAAAGAAACGAAAAGCGTAGTCGCAGATCGTGTTTATGGGAGCGTTCCTGCGGATCAACTCGCTGATGGTGTTGAAAACCCGGAGTTCGTATACTTTATCTCCGTAAATTTCATACTGGTCCAGATGAGAACCGACCATTTGCAAGAGGGTTGCCAAGCTGATTTCATTTTGTTTGAACCGTTCAAACAGGTTGACTATCTCTTCTTCCGAATAATTTACTAGGATGTTGAGAGAATCATTGTCCAAAGGATATGATTGTGACGCTTTATAGCGTTCAAAGTCCAGCGGTTCCATCGTTAGCAAGAGGGACGTTTTCGCTCTGGTGACGGAAGTGTAAAGGCGGTGAATTTCTGAGACCAAAGGTTCGTCGGGGTTAGGGAAGAGATGGAGCAGAACGATGTTATCAAATTCCAATCCTTTGCATTCAGAGGTATAAAGATCCAGTATCATCCCAAGGCTGTTCTCAATAACGCTTTCCAACTCCTTATCCGGTGTTCTTTCTTTTTCGCGTATAAAGATTAACCGCTTGGCCTTATTGAATGGGTCCTCTGTGATGGAACTCTTAAGGGCGTTGACGATTCTCTTTTTTTCCGCAACCAGCAAGATCGGTCGATCTCCATTTGTATTCATTTCCGAAGGGCCTACGGGTACTGGTAACCATTTACTGTGGTTAATCGTCAATTTTTCCTGGAAAGTATTCTCCATAATCGTGTAAGCGACTTTCGCGATTTCTCGCGTTGATCGGAAATGCATCTCTAATTCCCGATTCTTGTATTTTAAGCCGTAATTGGCCGCCAAATCGTTAATCAATCCCGGAAGAAAATCATTAATGCGGATTCGCTGGTTCATATCCGATAAAAAAACAATCTTTTGATTGGCGTTTTGCGTTTCAGATAAGAAAAGATCAAAAAGCCAGCGGATAAGGAAAGAAGTGTAGTCTTGAGATTCGTCTACGAGTAAATGAAACGGAAAACCAATCGGTCTCGGATTTTCCGAAAGTTTGTTTTTCGCCGCCGACCATAGAGAAAAATCGTCGAGTAAGCCCTCTTTCGCTTCGTCGTAGTGTTTCATAAGCGTTTTATCTGTAAGCAGACGATCTAACAATTCTGCATTGTCAGCCAGCAACGGAATCTTGGGGTTCATTGACGCGCCAGGTAACCGGAAATAGTTGATGAGGTCATATATTTGCTCTACGCGGCACCCCGCCCAATGTTGCATCCGAAAATCCTTAACGGCTGCGGTAGTGAGTTTCCGAAAGAAGTTGCTTTGTATTTTTAAGGGGTTAAAATTTCGAGGCGATTTTTCGGCAATCAGGCATAATAAACGGGGAAGACTCATAACGAAAACCCGTGTATTATTTTTGTATTCTTTCCGCAAGTCATCCAAAGAAATGGGCTCGTCTTTAGCAAGAAAACAGTTGGTTTGATGCTTCTTAATGTTTTCTTCTACCCATACCGCAAGCCGGTCATTAGGCACGACAAATAAAACGGCTGAATCGAACGAATCGTAGAGACGCATTTTTTGGGCGAGATGAATCGCACAAGTTGTTTTGCCACTCCCCGCCGGTCCGTGAATACTCCACACGCGCGCTTCTCCAGGCAGAGCCAACTCTTCCACAGTCGTTCTTTGCTTTTCTTTCAAACTCGCGTGATAAAGGTAATCGTTTTTTAGAAATTCTGCCAGCGCTTCTCGTTGTGTCAGGAATTCCGGTGTCACGGCATATGCTTTTACATCTTGCAATTCAAGATACGGAGACAATTCCATCTCAATTTCGCGATCATCCCAACTATCGGTCTCTATCGAGGAGCTCTCATCTTTCTCCTCTAAATCGGAGCCTGCCCCCAAATAACTATGGAAATCAAGAAAACCTTGTTTGGAAACACGCCGCATAAGCCGACTCGGTTTATAGGTGTTGTCGTTTCTCCTCTCCAAAGCTGTAAAAAGAATCTGCCCTTTTCCTAAGATAAAGAATATTCGAAATTTGTTACGAAAGCGGGTTCGAAATAACGGAGCGGGAACATTCCGGATTTTCACGATTCCTTCTTTACTCCCTTTTACGATTCTCCCACAAATGGAAATAACTTCTTCGCTTGCTTCTAACCCATACCGGAGCGCGCTTTTTCGAAAATCCTCACAACAAAAAACATCGAGATTTTTCTCCATCGTCGCTTCCATATTTCCCCCCTAATGCGCAAGATGTTATAATAGTAGCATATCATCGCGATTAATTTGAATATATAGTAAAAAATATTATCGAAGTGTTTATCATATCATTAACAAATTGTTCGTTGCTACTCAGTCCCTTAATAATGATCTACACACTTCGATTTTCTAGATAAGCAAATTCTCTAAAGGAGAGCGTGACATGACCTGTGGAATCGAATTTCTTACAAAAATGGTAGAAGGAATCAATTTGTTCCTGAGGACAAATCTCAAAGACGAAGGATTAAAATGGACGGTGGTCGATGCCGTGGAAACTGATACCGAGGACACGCTCCTCTGCGTTCGGAGCGCGCTTGTTTCGCCGCGTTTTCTTAAGAATAGGAAGATCGAAACTGAATACCTGATCCTGTGCCCCGATTCGGAAGGAAAATACATCTATCGCGGCCGGCCTTATTATTCTCCCTACACACTTTTCGAAAAAGTACCGCTTTCCCATAATAAAAAGAAGGATAAACAGGACGAAAAGGGGAAGCGGTTAGATTTGGCGGAACTGTATGTCGCACCCGGCTATTATTTGCATATCGCATTATCTTTGCGCAAGATGCTTTGGAGCTTATGGGATCCGGACAAGAATGCTTATGCCGATTTGTCGGATAAGGAAACGGAGATATATTCCGACTTTCTGTCCGCTAATCTTTCGACCGTTCCATTAAGGAAAAAATACTATCCGTGGGATGACGATCCAGAAAAACCCAAAAATAAAAGAACCAGATGGATTCAAGTAATCCCGCTCCTTCCTTTTCAACCGCTCAACGCGCTTCACGGAAAGTCGTTATTGAACCAGGTTATCTATCACGGAACGAGGATGTCCGAATCGATGCGTTGGCCGCATCCTTCCCACATCGGCATCTTGGATCTCTTCGAGAGCCCAGAGTCGGAAGAGATGGGAAGGGTCCTTACGAAAGTGCCCGAAGCGGCGTACATCCCGGAAGAGCTCCGTATCTCGGCAGCGCTTTTAAAGAAGGAGGAGCCGCAATCGATCATGAGTTGGGCGACGCGTTCTGTGCCCTTCGCGAATTATTCCGACGGACCCCGAGTCATGATGGGCGGTAAAAATTTGAAGCAAGCCATCCAGGTGGTGGGGGGAGAACTTCCCATTATACGCGCCGGAACTGAAGAAACTTTGGGGATGAGATGGGGTGTGAACGCTTTCGTGGGGTACGCTTTATTCAAAGGGTTGAATTTTGAGGACGGTATTGTTGCCAGCGAATCATTTGCGAAAAAGATGGCCATCGAAAGCGAAGAGGTTTTTTCCGAAGAGACCGCATTTCCTTGCCCGCAAAAATACCGGATAAACTTTGACGAAACACGAAACGCCATCATCTTGAGCGACCAGGAAGAGCAAGCGCGGCGACAGGTCCGAGTCGAGCTCTCTTTTAAGAGGACCGGTCAGATCATCGCCAGAAATGATTCTTTTTGTTCTATTAGAGTTTATTATTTGGAAAAAAACAAAGAGGCCGTCGAAGTTAGGAACCGTCGGAAAGCGATTGTTTACAAAGAGCGGTATCCGGCCGAGCTCCTTCTGGACTTAAAAAACCCGGAGCATCGGAGGCAAATCCTGTTTTTTCTGGAAAGAGAATATCCTATTGCGAAAGCGAAAGGGGCAAAAACACCGAATACCGACTCTTTTCACGATAGTCTCGTGAGGGTTCGGATACCGATCTTGGCGCGAAAACCTCTCGAGGTTGGGGATAAGATTACCGGAAGGCACGGAAATAAGGGCACCATTTCAGCGATTTTACCCGATTCATCGATGCCGTACGTCCTGCAGAACGGAGAGCGAAAACCGCTGGATCTCATTTTGAGCCCTTTCGGGATTATTACGCGTATGAACCTGGGCCAACTCTTAGAAACTCAATTCTCGTTTACAGGGGAGAGCAACGGTAAAGGATTTTCGGATATCGATCCCGAGAAAACCCTATCGACGATTAAGCATTTGGGTTATGAAGCCGAACCTGGAGACTCTTTCGGCAGAATCAGATTGCATATGGAAGAAGGCGCATTCCCCGCTACGGTCGGCTATCAATATTTCGTTCGTTTGGATCATTGTGTGCGGGACAAGCTCCATGTGATCTCCAAGTCCCGGATAAACGCCAATACGTTCCAGCCTTATAAGGGAAGAGCCAATGACGGCGGACAAAGGCTCGGAGAAATGGAGTTTTGGACGCTTTTCAACCACGGCGCGACGGAATTGATCGATCTTTTCTCCAAAACGAATCTCGACGATTGGAAGGACAAAAAAAAGTATATTGCCCGGATGAATGAGATATTGAACCATTATCACCGTTACACGATCTCCCCTGTCGTCGAGCAAGGGAAGATGCGCGCGGATATCCAAAACGGGGAAAAGTCGAAAGTATTGGAGGCGCTTCTTCGAGAAGAGGTGAAGAAGCCTGAAGAGGCTTCCGCATTGTATCGGATTATCATGAGAGACATCAGGAAACAATGCAGCCGAAAGCTATTAACGTCGAAAGAAGGGTATATCCGGAAATGCATGCTCGGACGCAGGGTTCACTATTCCGGAAGAGCCACCATCACTCCGGCAACCGATATCTCGATCGATCAGGTGAAACTCCCGATCGAATTCGCTCTCGAATGGAACCTATTAGCCGGGCATGCGAGCGATAATTCTCATTTCGGCCAAGAGGATATAAAACGAGCCCTATCGGGAGACAGAGAAAAGCGGGAGGAGCTTTGTTCGCTCGTGAATACCGGTTTGCCCGCGCATTTACACGTATTGCTCAATCGTCAACCTTCGCTTCACCGGCACAGTATGGCCGCTTTTAGGCCGTTCTTTTGGGAGGAGTATTCCATAGGATTGCCCATTATGGTCTGCGAAGGGTTTGGAGCTGATTTCGACGGCGACACAATGGCGGTGTACTACCCGATCACTCAGAACGAAAACCCGAAGATGCAGGAGGAGTTGAAAGGTATGGCTCCTTCCAGGCATCCCTTCCGTTCCGGGAACTTGGACCTGGCATACAGCCTGTCCCAAGACCTCGCCTTCGGTTTTTGGAGAATTCATGGAAACACGAAAATACAAGCGGAAGTGAAGGACTTGCTGGCCACGATACAAGAAGAAGAAATACCGCGCCGATTGTTGGAATTGCAGACTAAATGGCTCTTGGCGTCCACGAAACAGAACGTCAGCCTTTCATTCCTTGAGGCGGTTCGATCGGAAGGGCATTTGACAGATATAAAAAAATCGAAAGCGAGAGGCAAAGAGGTTCATTTCGAGAAGCTCGGCCATAAAGAAAACGAGCGGACCTTCGGTTCGGGCCATACGGTCGAGAGTTATTTGGGTATTCTTCCGAACGGATCGGCCGGTTCGGATTCGGATTTTGATAACCGTATCGCTGTACAAACGAGACGGTCGATGATCGATAAGAAATTTCACGTCGGAGAAGGCGGTTATTTTACGCGCAAATTGGTCGAATTGTTGTATCCGGTACGCGTAATAGAGGCCGATTGCGGCAACGAATCCGGGTTAATCTTCCCACGACGCGATTTGAACGAACTCATCGGCCAAATTCAACTGGAAAAACCGCGTCAATCCCGTCTGAGCACGGAACAAACCAAGAAAGAAAACGAAGAAGCAAATTGCCTCCTTAAGGGTTTCCTCTATGCGAAGCTTTTCTTGAACCGGTTCGTACGATGCGGTAATGGCGACTGGTTTCTTGTAAACGAAACCAACATCGAGTCGCTGAAAGAAATGGACGAAGACATCGTCATGCGCAGTCCGGTCAGTTGTCAAAGCGGAGACGGAAATTTGTGCGCGCGTTGTTTGGGATATGATCCCTCGAAAGTGAACAAACCTTTTCGCGCTGGCGATTATGTCGGTGTATTGGCGGGCCATACGATCGGGGAACGGGGCACGCAACTTTCGATGAAAACCTTTCAGACAGGCGATTTTGGGTTCAGAATGCAAAGGGTCTCGTCCTATTTTTTGAACGTTCGAGAAGATCCTGGCAGCGAGCGCGCGGGGTATTTCGAGTATTTCAAGAACATTTGTTTGGCTTCGATCGAATCGGTCATGCGCGGGGAACCAAAAAATCGCGGAAAAATCGGGGGTGAAGCGACCGCCGATAGAAAAAAAGAAGTATCTTTACTTCAAACGATCGATGTGTTGTCTCTCTACCTGGAGATTCTTTATCGTGAAATGATTCGGCTCAATTTGAAAAGTGAAGCAGAAGCGCTTGCCTACTTGACCGATTGGCGGAAGCGAGGTTTCTTCACGGCCCTCAGCTTTGAAAACCCGAGAGGGGCTTACGGAGATAACTCGGAAGAAGAGCGAAAAAAAGCCAAAAAGGTCGCCAAGATCGCGGAAGAGTATGGAAAAGAGCCTCAAAACGTTTTTGAAAGCTCTCCTAAAGCGCTTTACGCATTTTGTTTAGGACGGGAGGAAATCGAGCATGGAAGCCGGTAAACGAAAACGACCGATTTTAACTAAAGAGAAAATTGCTTCGAAAAGCCCCGCGAAGATAGGGCTCCATGCCTATATCGATCCATATGGAGAGCAAAATCCGGAAGATGAGATACTCCCTGATGACGGAATAGAAGAAAGCGCCGTTGAAGCTCCGGATGAAAACGACGAGGAACGCCTGTCGCTAATACAAGCGGATGCGCGAAACATAAACGACATCGACTTGGAACTTCCCGATTCGGGAGCCAGGGCTAGCCGGGTTGTCTTGATTTTAACCAAAGTGAAAGAAAAAGGTATTCTGGCTTTTATGACAGGCGAGAGGAGCTATGACCAACCGAACGAAAACGATACTGGTAAATACTATTCTCGTGTGAGGAGAATATTGCAGTATTACGGCGACGGTTTCTTCGAACAAGAAAGAGCGCTTGAACCGGAAGATTTCTTCGGGATTTTTAAAACCCCGTGGTTTTTCGGAGAGGAAAATACGCAAAAGACGAATCGCCGGTTCAACACGGGGTACGCGATGCAATTTTGGACAGGGGAAAGAGTCGCGTTAAATTTCTTGACGCCAAAAGGATTGCTTTCTCCAGCGAAGGAAGCCGCCGTCCTGTTGCGAATCTCCTTGGGAAGCGACGCAGACCGACTAAAAAAAGCGTTTTGCGATGTATGCCGCGAGTATGCAAACGGCGGCATCCTTGAAGGATATAACGCTGTGTTTCGGTTTTTTGACGGCTTGATCGCTCGTTTGGATGAAATGAATCTCAATCTTGACAATCGGGACGGCCGCTCACTTTACATCGCGTTGAAAAAACAGCCATTTTTTGGCGATTTAGTAAAAATGTGTGGAGGAAAATCGAATGGAAAACTGTAAAGATCGCAACGCGTGTATCGATATACTCCTTGTCCAAAAAAACCTCAATTCTGAAGCCAGCCAATCGTCGGTAAAAATTCTCGAGGATACGATAGAGAGCAAGAATCTCAAGCGGTATGTCAACATAAGCATTGTAAACGATTTTAAAGCGCAAAAAAAACCAGCCGACATCTTAGTCATCGACATCGATGACTTTATAACGGAAGAGCCGCCAGTTTCTCGAAAACCGACTTATGTTTTTTTTCTCTTTAATGAGAAACTATCGGTGGATGCGGTGGAACGGGTACAGGGAAAAGGGCGCTTCGAGCTTTTCCCGGTCGACCGATTTTACGGGAATGGGATTGAGTATTCTGAAATCGCCCGATTTGCGGAGTCGATAAAAAGAGTGGTTCGGGAGCTGTTAAGCGAACGTGTTCTGGAATCTGAAATGCATAAACGCCTCGATTGGAAAATTAGCTTCAATAAAGATGAAAAACGGAGCGTCTCTTCCTTTATCACAGATCTGGTTTTCCAAAAACCTTTGCTACAGGCGCGGAAAACGATCGACTTTCTGAAAAGTTACAAAGAGGAATTATTCGATTTCCGTAAAGAAACAAGAAAGAGCTTGGAGGAATTACGCCGCTATGAGAACGCCTCACCCGAAGCGGATCTTAAAAATATCACGGCCAAGAACACTTCGATAAATAGTTGCGCTAAGAACCTTAAAACTAAGAAGATCTACGGGATCCTCTTAACCGGGCCGACCGGCTGCGGGAAAACGCGACTTGCGGAATGGATCGCCAAAGCATTTTTAGGTAAGGACGATCAGAAATATTTCGGGAAGATTCCATTCGTCAATATTTCTCCGAATCTCATCGATTCCGAACTATTCGGCACCTTCCCGGGAGCTTTCACCGACGCGCGCTACAAAATGGGCAAATTGCTGTCGTGCGCCGGTGGCGTGGTGTTTTTGGATGAAATCGGAGAAATTCCGCCTTCCATACAAGCGAAACTGCTCACCTTCATGGATGACCGCAAAGCCCTGATCGAAGGATACAATGACCCGGATGGAATCACGATTCCATTGCTTCTGATCGGGGCAACCAATCGCGATTTGCATCAAGAGATGGGGACTGGGGGATTTCGAAAAGATCTTTTTCATCGATTTACGTTTAGAATTCATCTGCCTCCTTTGAAAGAGCGTAAGAATGATTTTCGTTACCTGCTCAGTTACGCTTTGCAAGCCCAAAATGCGAATATCCCCAACTCGCCGGTCGAAGCGATCAGCCTGAAGGCGATCGAAGCCCTCGAACATTACGATTTTCCAGGGAATTTTCGCGAGTTGGAAGAGATCGTTCGGCAAGCGCTATTGAATGCGGGTTTTGATGGAAGAACCTGTATTCTTAGAAAAGATATCGAAGGCCCCCAACTGTAACTAATCGGACGTCGAAAACGAAAAATTCCTTTTTTAGAAACGGGACGGATGCTGTTTTGGCTGCCGAGCTGAACGCGCGATATCTGTCAGTTCATTTCGCGGGCGAATCCCCGTTTTTGTGTTAAAATTACCCGAGCGCTTGAACCAATGACGGTCCTCAATTTCGGTAAGCCGATCGACTACGAAGGAGGGATTGAAAGATGCAAAGTAAAGCCCGTACAATCGCCGTTCGAAAACAGTTCATCTCTTTCCTTTTTCTGACGCTATTTTTTTATTCCACAGTTTGGTGCGTCACCCTTTCCGATATTTTCAAAAACGAGGTTTCGGCGATTCAGCCGGAAATCATTTCAGAGCCTATCCTCCTGAGCCTCACACCGGGCGACACCTCCGGAATCGTTCTGAAGACGTTGCGGCTAAAGTCACAGGAATGGCTGGGTGCCGACTGGGAACATACGGTTTTATTCGCTTACAACGAAGCGCTCTCCGCAACGATAGATACCGCTTTTGTAATGATTACCGGAGACTATCGATACGAGAAAGACATCCTTCAAGCTGTCAATACCTTACTTAAGGAAATCAATGCGCTATTCGTGATTTTGTTCGACGTGCCCAACCAACCGCTATTGGGCGGGCTAAAAGAAGACCGGTTGATTTCGGAGACCTTTTCGCGCTACTTTCAAACCCAAGATCCGAGTATCCCGCTTTTAGTGCCGATGGTTCGGTCCGTGAGAAAGGTCATGGATTGGATCGAGCAGACCTTCGAAATCCGAAAATTTGTTCTCTCGGGAGCATCTAAACGAGGATGGACGACGTACTTAACAGCGGCCGTCGATGAGCGCGTCAAAGGGATCATCCCAATTTCCTTTGATTTTCTGAATTTTCCGGAACAACTACGAATTCAGAGAGAGTGGTACGGCACTTACAGTACGGAAATCTCCGCTTATACCGATAAAGACTTTCCTGCGATGCTTTCCGAAGATATCGGCAAAGAATTGCTCAAAATCGTGGATCCGTATCTGTATATCACTTCCTTGGCGATTCCTAAAATTTGCGTCGTCGGCACCAATGACGCGTACTGGCATCTCTTCGGATGGCAAAACTATTTTACGGAGCTGTCAGGGTACAAGCAAATGTTATACATTCCAAACAAAGGCCACGGAGTGGAGCTTTTCAGGCCGATTCTCGCAATTCAGGCGATGATCGATCACGTGAGTCACGGAACGCAATTGCCTCAGTATGCATGGGAGGTAAACGATCGTGAAATCGGTATCGAGTGGGTGGAACAACAGGATTATTCATTGCTGGCCGCTTATCTCTGGTTTACACGTTCCGAGACCATGGACTTTCGCAAATCGAGATGGGTGAGCTTTCCGTTACCGATAGAGGGAAACCGAATTTTCGCGAAAGTACCGGACTATGGAAACGAAAATACCAGCGCTTTCGTCGAATTGCTTTTCGAAAGCCGCGCGACCGAAAGTGCGGGTTCAAAGAAGTTGTACCTGTCCACACCGACTTTTTTGTTTCCACAAACGGCGGAGGAGACGGAGTAATTACAGCGCTGCTTTGTTTCTTGTTTCGAAAGGTTTTTATCATCGAGCGCGTTTAGCCTCATTAACGGATTCTAGCGAAACTAAACCGCGTAGAAAGCGGCAACTGTTTTTCCATCATAACGCGAAGATGTTTTCGGGGACCGTCACAGCATCCAATCCGGACCGATCCTATATGAATCCGCGTATCAACTATCATCCGGTTGCTCATAATAGTAGGAATAGTCGATGCCCCTCATGAACGTGTCGCGATCGTTTATCCTATCTGTTAAAGCGGACTGCAACAAGGTTTTTATTTGCGCGGAGTCCGTTACGCTCTTTTCCATCGCGGAGAGATACTCTTTTTTATTGATTTTACTCCAATCCACGCACACTTTGAGGTTCTTTTTTAGAATCAGGTCAAGCCAAATGCGTGTGCTTCTGCCGTTGCCTTCCATAAAAGGATGCGCCACATTCATCTCGACATATTTTTCTGCAATTTCGTCAAACGCGCTCTCTGGCATCGCTTCGATCTTTTTCAGGGTTTCCGGCAAGAACCGCGCCACGGCAAATTGAAAACCGCCTTTCGCTATGTTAAGCGTTCGGATTTGCCCCGCAAAATCATAAAGCCCCCCGAACAAATACCCGTGAATCTGCTGCAATCCTCTCACTGTACCGACTTCTATCGTATCGAGCAAGGAGCTTTCGAAAAGGGCATAAGCCTTGGATTTGCTCTTTCCGTCGATCGTTTCATCGCCGTAAGTGAACCATTCGATAAAGCGATTCGCCTGTTTGCTTGGAAAGTTTTTGGCAAGTTCTATGATTCCGTCATAGTCGAGAACGTTCGCTATACGTTTTTTACCGTCGGGCGCGATAAACTTGAACTGGGTAGTCACGCTACCCAGTTGATTGTTTTCGCGTTTTAACTTTGCTTTGAGATATTTCCAGTAATTTCGATTCTTCTCATAATCTTCCACACCGCGAAGAACGCCGATGATATCCAGCACAGAAAACCACCATTTGGATGTTTCATCGTCCCAAACAGCGCGGACTTCTTTATCATTAAAAAACCGAATGGAAACTTTGCTCGTTTTTATCACCTACCCGTTCTTATTAGGCGACGGGAATCCGGGTTGCTACGGGTCATAAACCCTGCGGGAATTGCAAGTCCAATATTTGCACATCGTAGATTAAAAGCCTGTCATCGGTTCTCGATGCTCGACTTGTGATCTGCAACGAGTTCCGTCGAGGAGCTGTATCTCTACATACCCGCTCCGCATCCGATAGACTTTCCGGAGCGCTTCTTTTTTCTTTGATTCGAAACAGTCGTCGTCAAATGCCTCAAACCACCATTGCTCTTCAAGACGGGACGAGGGCGGCTTTCTCCGTAATAGATTAAAAGAGTCTTTCTCTATCTCAGTCATCAGATACTGGCCTCGGCCATAGCTGACCTCGTTCCGGACGAGAAAGTATCTCATCGGTCACCCCTCACAAACGGATTCAAAAAAAGAATTCGCCAATAGTATACCGTAAAAAGGGTAAGGGCACTGTGTTACTTTCTTCCACTGTGGTAATTTTTGATACAGTGGCATTTTCTGACACTGTTCTCGTTTTTAGCACGCAGTTACTTAAGGAAACCTCCGGTTTCGTGCCGGATGAGGCAAGAGCCCGCTCTCAAAGCGTTAGGCAAATAAAAATGGCCTCTGTGATACCGAACCGGTGCACCAGTTCAGTTCTTCAGCA
>ENA-UOWO01003853-UOWO01003853.1-activated-sludge-metagenome-genome-assembly--contig:-NODE-3853-length-17016-cov-8.450799_pt1 | contig 17016 bp, 18 predicted proteins | sample MGYA00238148_ERZ761564 | MGnify/ENA primary metagenome ERZ761564 (study PRJEB28885, sample SAMN05720194) | activated sludge metagenome | isolation source: Anaerobic digester | place: USA...
TTTCTAAAAATACTGGAACCCTTCAGTATTAAAAAATCCTCAACGAATTAAACGTTTTGAACGATTTAAACGTTACCCAAAGCAGCGCTGGTAAAACTTTAACACTCTAAATAGTACACTACAGCGGATTCCTGTAAATTTACAATACTGATGAGGCGAAACCCGAAATATCTATTTACTTTTTTTATTACCGTTACTGCCTTTTTCTTTATTGGTAACAATGCTGCTGCACAGTATGCAGCCAATGACACCATTACATCCTATGCCGTGATATACAACGGCGATACCATCGAAGCAAAAACATTAAGTCCGGTTTACCATAAAACAAGAGAAACCAAGTACCAGGCCAACCGCCGTGCAGAATGGACAAGACTCAGAAATGCTATCTACGTAACTTATCCTTATGCAAAGAAGGCAGGTGTTGTGATGAATGACATAAATAAAAAATTGGCCAATGTGACTGATAAAGCGCAAAGAAAAAAATACATTAAGACCCGGGAGAAAGAATTAAAAAAGGAATTTGCAGATCCTTTGATGAACCTTTCTGTTTACCAGGGCAAAGTGCTGATGAAACTGATCAACAGGGAAACAGGTAATAACTGTTACGAAATAGTAAAAGAATACAAAGGAGGAGCGGTAGCCCGGTTCTATCAAACGGTGGCTTTCTTTTTTGGCAGTAATCTCAAACAGCCCTACGATATCAACGGTGATGAAAAAGAGATGGAAAAAATTGTGATCGAAGTGGAAAGGATGTATGGGTACAGAAGTTAGAAGTCAGTTTAAAGTCTAAAGTTTAAGGTCCCAGATTAAAATCAAGTCTATCCAAAATAGTTAGTCCCTTAACTTTGAACCTTAAACTATTAAACTTTAAACATTTCCATGAAACTCGACATACTCGCTTTTTCCGTACACCCGGATGATATTGAATTGGGATGCAGCGGAACCTTACTCGTAGAAAAATTACAGGGAAAAAAGATTGGCATTATTGATCTCACAAGGGGTGAACTGGGTACCAGGGGCACCGCAGAAACGAGAGACAAAGAAGCTGCCGCTGCTGCAAAAATTTTACAATTGGATATCAGGGAGAACCTGGCATTTGCGGATGGATTTTTTAAAAATGATGAAGCGCACCAACGCAAAGTAATTGCTGCTATCAGGAAGTACCAACCCGAAATTGTTTTATGCAACGCACCCGAGGACCGGCACCCCGATCATGGACGCAGTGCACAGTTAGTGGAAGATGCTGGTTTTTTATCGGGATTGAGAAAAATAGCAACTACAGATCACAACGGAAATGTACAGGAACCATGGCGCCCCAAATATATTTTTAATTACATACAAGACCGCTACCTGCAACCTGATTTCGTGGTTGATATATCTGATGTTATAGATAAAAAAGTGGAAAGTATAAAAGCCTATGCCACACAGTTCTACAATCCCGACTTACAAGAACCTGAAACATATATTTCATCACCTGATTTTTTAGATAGTGTTTTATATCGCAGTAAGATGCTGGGCAAAATGATCGGCGTAAAACATGCAGAGGGATTTATCAGTAAAAAAGTAATTGGATTGGAAAACTTTAACAGTTTAATAGTTAAAAATACCTGACGATAATCATTAAACAATCAGGCCATAAACGGATAAAAATAAGTACCTTGCAGCCTTAATAAAAACACAATTATCCAATTCATGGCAACGCCAAAATTTCTTCAGAATTCCAATAATTTTCAACAGGAATTAAAACGCAGGGTTAACGAATATTTTGAAAACAGAAAGAAGTCAGCTACAGGTAATTTCGGCCTCTATTTTAAAGCTGCTTTATTCATGCTCTCTTATGTAGGTTTGTATATACACCTGGTTTTTTTCACACCGCCGGTTTGGCTGGCCATTATTGAATGCTTCATGTTAGGTGGTTCAGCTGCTGCCATCGGTTTCAATATCATGCATGATGGGGGACACGGCAGTTTCAGCAAAAGTAAAACCTGGAATAAGTTGGCCGCAGTGTCTGCTAATTTTATGGGAGTAAGCCATATTATGTGGGCGATGAAACACAATATTATCCATCACACATATACAAATATTGATGGGGTGGATGATGATATCGAGATAAGGCCTTACCTGCGTATGTGTGAAACACAGGAACGTCGTAAGATCCATCGTTTTCAGCATATTTATGTTTGGGTGTTGTATTGCTTATTGCACATCATGTGGATCTTCCTGTTTGACTACAAAAAATATTTCACCAAAAAAATCGGTACGGTTCCCATTAAAAAAATGAGCACCCGGGAGCACATTGCTTTTTGGACAGCAAAAGTTTTATACACTTTTATTTTTATTGCGGTACCCATTTATATGCTTGGATTCTGGACATTCGCAATCGGCTTTTTGATCGCAACTACATTTACTGGTTTAGTTATCAGCGTGGTGTTTCAACTGGCACATACCGTTGAAGAAACGGAGTTCCCAATGCCGGTTGGCGATACCAACAGGATCGAAAATGAATGGGCTATTCACCAGGTACAAACAACAGCTAATTTTGCTACCAAGAATAAACTGATCTCCTGGCTGGTTGGAGGATTGAACTTCCAGATAGAACATCACCTTTTTCCAAAAATTTCTCATGTACACTACCCGGCTATCAGCAAGATCATAAGAGAAACCTGTAATGATTTTAACATCAAGTATATAGAGTTTCCAAAAATGCGGACTGCTATTGCATCGCATGCTTCTTTGTTGAGAAGAATGGGCAGGATGGATTAAAAGCACATTTACTGATAAGTAAACTCCCTGCATGCATAATGCAGGGAGTTTTTGTTTAATTTACAACCCTGTAATACTAATTAAATGAAAAAAGCTACCTGGCACGATAAGCATAAACAAACTTTAAAATTTGGAGATAAACTGGCCGACGGCATTGCTGCAGGAATGGGTTCGTGGAACTTTCTTATTTGGCAAACCGTTGCGGTAGTGATATGGATGCTCCTGAACATAGTTGCGTTTGTGCAGCACTGGGATCCGTATCCCTTTATCCTGCTAAACCTTCTTTTCTCAACACAGGCTGCTTATGCAGCGCCTTTGATCATGATGAGCCAAAACAGGCAGGCTGCAAGAGACAGGATGCAGGCAGAAGAAGATTACCTGTGCAATATTGAAGCAAAACAGGAAATTGAAGCCTTACAGCGTCAACTGAGTAAAATTGAAACAGAAAAATTAGACCGGATAATAACGATGCTGGAAGAGATGAAGAAAACAAATGCCTGACGTGCAACGTAAAGAAATTTGTTTTTGTCTTATCCGTGTTCATATCAAATAAAGCTGGCAAATGCAGATTATGTAAATTTGCCGTCACAACATTAAAAAATGACAGAAGAAAAGAGCCTGAATTTTATAGAAGAGATCATAGAAGAGGATTTAAAGAATGGGAAATATACGTCGATCCTTACCCGTTTTCCACCTGAACCCAATGGCTACTTACATATTGGACATGCAAAAAGTATTTGTCTCAATTTTGGGCTTGGTCTGAAATATGGTGGTAAAACAAACCTGCGTTTTGATGACACCAATCCAACCAAAGAAGAAACGGAGTATGTGGACAGCATAAAGGAAGATGTACAATGGCTGGGCTTTAACTGGGCCCAAGAATTATACGCCAGTGATTATTTTGATCAGTTATACAACTATGCAGTTACCCTCATAAAAAAAGAACTGGCCTATATAGATGACAGTACAGCGGAGGAAATTGCCACCATGAAAGGCTCTCCCACACAACCTGGTATTGCCAGCCCTTACCGAAGCAGGAGCGTTGAAGAAAACCTGCGCCTTTTTGCAGAAATGAAGGATGGTAAATACAGGGACGGTGAAAAAGTGCTGAGGGCAAAGGTAGATATGGCTGCGCCAAACATGCACATGAGGGATCCTATCATTTACCGCATTAAACACGCACACCATCACCGCACAGGAGATGCCTGGTGTATCTACCCGATGTATGACTTTGCACATGGACAGAGCGACAGCATTGAAAAGATTACCCATAGTATTTGTACACTTGAATTTATACCGCACAGGGAACTGTATGATTGGCTGATTGAAAAGCTGGAGATATTCCCTTCAAAACAATATGAATTTGCCCGGCTCAACATGAACTATACGGTGATGAGTAAACGCAAATTGCTGCAGCTGGTAGAAGAAAAACATGTGAGCAGCTGGGATGATCCCAGGATGCCAACCATCAGTGGTATGCGCCGGAGGGGTTATACTGCTGAAAGCATCCGGAATTTTTGCGATCGCATTGGCGTTGCCAAAAGAGAAAACCTCATCGACCTGGGGCTGCTGGAATTTTGTGTACGGGAGGACCTGAATAAAAAAGCCATGCGGGTGATGGCGGTGCTTGACCCGGTAAAACTGGTGATCACAAACTTTCCTGATAACGAATCAGAACAACTAACGGTGGAGAATGGCCCGGATGAAAGTATGGGCAGCAGAACTGTTCCTTTAAGTAAAGAAGTGTGGATAGAAAGAGAAGATTTTATGGAAGTGCCGGCAAAGAAATATTTCCGCCTGTACCCTGGCAATATGGTAAGGCTGAAAAGCGCTTATATTGTACAATGTACCGGCTGCACTAAGGATGCTGAAGGCAATATTACTGAGATCCAGTGTACCTATATACCTGAAAGCCGCAGCAGCAGTGATACCAGCAACATCAATGTAAAAGCAACCATTCACTGGGTAAGTGCAGCTCATGCAGCCAATGCAGATATCCGTTTGTATGACAGGTTGTTCAAGGTGGAGAATCCGGCAGACGAAGATGGAGATTTTAAAGATTATATCAATGAAGACTCCCTGCAAACCATACCCGCTTATGTGGAACCATCTTTAAAAAATGCTGCGGTAGGTGCCAACTATCAATTTTTGCGAAAAGGTTATTTTTGTTTAGATAAAGACAGCACTGCAGATCGTCTTATTTTCAACCGGACCGTAACGTTGAAAGATGCCTGGGCGAAAGAGATAAAGAAGGGTTGAAGAGGCTGTAAGAAAGTAAACTTATAACAGGATCGGCCCGCCTTCGGCGGGCCGATCCTGTTATACAATATCCGCTCTATTGACTCCCAATTCTTCCTGAAAGGCTGCAGGCTTATTTCGAACAAGTTTAATATCCAGGTATGTGATATTTAATTGTCATTGAGCTAAGCAAACTATTTTTCAAGAATGAGAGCAACAAAAAATGGTGAAGCTCAGCTTCACCATTCTATCTTTTTCTTTTTTACCTTTTTGTCCTTCCAGCTCAACTCTTTCCCTCTTTTCTCCTCCTGGCCTTACTTCTTTAAATACATCACTTCCTTCACCAATTTCACCGTTCTCCCGATATTCGGCAAATAAGCCGCCACCAGGTTAGGTGCATAGTGCATAGGAGCGTCAGCGCTTGTAATACGACGTACCGGAGCATCTAAGTAATCAAACCCTTCTTTCTGTATGCGATAGGCAATTTCTGAGGATACAGAGGCAAATGGCCACTGTTCTTCAACAATTACCAGGCGGTTGGTTTTCTTTACACTCTCTAAAATAGTAAACCAATCCAGCGGGCGGATCGTTGCCACGTCAATTACCTCAGCCTCAATTCCTTCCTTTGCCAACTCTTCTGCAGCACCCAATGCAACCTTCATCATTTTGTTAAATGAAACAATGGTTACATCCTTACCCGCTCTTTTCACAAAACATTTACCGATTGGCAATATATATTCTTCTTCAGGTACCTCACCTTTATCACCATACATCACTTCGCTTTCCATAAACATAATAGGGTCGTCGTCCCTGATAGCAGCTTTTAATAATCCCTTTGCATCATAAGGATTACTTACAGAAATAACTTTCAGTCCCGGAATATTTGCATACATACTTTCAAACGCAGTAGAATGCTGCGCACCTAACTGGCCGGCACTTCCATTGGCTCCACGAAATACGATCGGGCAACCAACCTGTCCGCCACTCATGGCAAGCATTTTACTTGCGGTATTCAGTATCTGGTCCAAAGGAAGCACAGCAAAGTTCCAGGTCATAAACTCCACAATAGGGCGAAGACCGTTTTGTGCAGCACCTACAGCAATAGCTGCAAAACCAAGTTCGGCAATGGGCGTATCAATTACTCTTTTTTCACCAAACTCGTCCAGCATACCCTGGCTCACTTTATAGGCCCCATTGTATTCGGCCACTTCTTCACCCATTAAAAATACCCTCTCGTCCCTCCTCATTTCTTCCTGCATTGCCTCTCTCAGGGCTTCTCTAAAAGCTATTTGTCGCATGAGCGTTTATATTTATTGTAGATAATTTTTTGTAAGGAACGCAAATGTATTTCATCAACAGCAGATAAGCAAATTGGTTTTAAGCCATGAAAGGTGTAAGAAGTTTGGGAACGTTTGCAACAGTTGATGATGTTATACAAAACATACAAATCCCCGCCTGGATATCAAACAATGTTGTTAGATTAAATTGATGCTGCCAAGCCGGATTGTTCAATAATAAACAGAAAAGCAACCCCATTAAAAAAGGAGCAATGGCCTGCTCCTTTAAAAAAATATATTCGGCAAAAAAAGTTATTTAAGTCTGAATGCAGCTCCCAGTTGAATGCTTTTAAAATTATCATTTACCCTTGACAGGTTTTTATAGCCATCTTTTACCATCCCGGTGAGGCCATAACTGCCGCTTAGCTCAAGTGCTATCCAGTTGGTGGGGGAATATTTTAAACCTGCGCCAAACAACACATTAAAACGATTAATATCATTCAGCCCAAACTTCCTGTATGGATCAGGATCCCCAATGTAAGAATTGGGCACATTGTATACTTCTGCCTGGGTAATATATGTTGGCACCAACCCTACCATCATTGAAAACCTGCTTGTTCCCATCTGGCGCTGCAGGTATACAGGAACTCTTACAGAACTGATACTATTGATACGGGCATCCGAACTGCGTTGATCAGCAGGCTTGGTCTTCACCCGGTAGCGGTCGCTGATAATATGACTAGCATAATTCACACCTACAGAATAGGAGCTGCCACTTTCCAATTTTTTATTCATTCTTAACCCAACGTAATAACCAGCTTTCCTGTTCAGCCTGATAAGGTCGACTCCTCCCACAGCTTCAATACTGATCTTGCTGGCTCCGGGGGTTTTTCTTTTATCAATTGGCTTCAATGAACTTTTGATAGATTGTTTATCCGTTAATGGAGATATGCCGGCACTTAGATAGCCGGACGACGGTACAGCGATCAGTTCAGCATTTGCCTCGACCCTTTCCAAATAATTATCAGCAAATGTCTCAGTATTTTTACTGCTGTTTATTTTATTTTCTTGCACTGTACCATTAAACTCAATTACAGGAACCTGCGAACCATCACTGTAGTTGGCCGAAATAATTTTTACTTTTCTGCCAACTAAAGGAGCGATAACATTAGCAGAGGAATTGTCTGCAGGAACAAAGGCCGTTTTTTTGTCAGCTGGAGGGTTTTCAAGGGGCTGCATTGCTACAGCACCGGTTGCCTTATCCGTACTTTCTATGACTTGTACATCAACAGCAGGTTTTATAGTATCTGCAACTACAGTAGAATGATTAAAATGCTGCACTGCAAAAAAAGCTGTAGCAATTAATATCGCTGAAGCCAACAGCAATACAAATGGCCGCCGCTTTTTTCCACCTTCCTTGTCAAGGTCTGCCTCCATTTGTTGCCACATAGCATCCGCGTTAGAGAACTTTCTTTCTCCAAGGCCTTCTTTAAAAATTTTATCTATGTTTGAGTGTTCACTCATACCCTTTGAATTTTTTTGATCAGTTCCTTTCTGTCTAATTTTTCACTCAGTATTTTTCTTGCTTTGGCCAGATGGCTTTGTGATGTTCGTTCTGCTATATCCAATAACTCCCCTATTTCACTATGATTGTATTCTTCAAAAACATAGAGGTTAAACACAAGCCTGGTTGTATCAGGCAGGTATTTTAATATTTCCATCAAAAACTCCTGGTGATACTTTTCCTCAATCCCATCGGTTGTTATATGCACAGAACTGTTTAAAACCCCCTCATCATGCAGGGTATAGTCCTTCAAAGGGATTACACGGGATTGTGTTGTATAATTAGGGCGGCTGATATAAGTAAGGCAGCAATTGACCACAATTCTTTTCATCCAGCCTTCAAAGGAACCTTTGCCGGTATACTTATTTATATGTTTAAATATTCGCAAATAAGCATTGTTCAATGCCTCCTCTGCATCAGCCTGCGTATTTACATACCGAACTGAAATACTCATAAAAGTATTGAAGTACCGGTAATACAACGCTTTTTGAGCAGCCCGGTCATTGGCTTTACAACCATCCAGCAAGTATTGCAGTGTGGGATCCATTATTGCCCCTGGCAGTTAAATTTTGATTAATGAATTTGAAAGGTATAGTTACTGCATGCTGCTGCGGTTTGTAAAAAGACCTCTCTTTGATGATTAAATACGCAACAAGATAAAAAATTTATCTGGAATCCATATACTTAAAACAAAAAAGCCATCCGTGGTAAACGAATGGCCTGCTGTATAAAGTTATTACGGTTATGATATTTTCTCTACCTGCATATAATTCAATTCCACTGGAGTGGCCCTTCCAAATATCTTTACCTGTACTTTCAGTTTTTTCTTTTCATCATTTACTTCTTCCACCTGGCCATTAAAATCATTAAACGGACCATCGATGATTTTGATGGTTTCGCCGATGATGAATGGCTCGCTCATTGTCATTCCTCCACCTTCACCCATTTCATCCACTTTGCCCAGCATCTTATTTACTTCTGCTTTGCGAAGAGAAATAATATTGCCCTTACTGCCTTTTCCGTCGGTTAAAAAGTGCATCACATTGCTGATGTTACTGATATGCTGTACCATATCATCATTCAGTTTATTACCGGCAACTTCAATCATCACATAACCAGGGTAAAAGTTCCTTTCCCTCATTACCTTTTTACCAGCCTGTACCTTATATACTTTTTCAACAGGAAGAAATATCTGTTTAATAATTTCTGTCCAGCCATTGCGGATGATGTCCTTATCAAGATATTCTTTGATCTTACGTTCTTTACCGCTTACAACACGGAGTACGTACCATTTATTTTCTTTTTCCTGTACGTTAGTTTCTTCCATTATTACTTAAAATAAAGAGTAAATAAATTTAAGAGCAGTGTTAGCGACAAAATCCATTAATGCAACCAGGGCCGTAATAAACAAGGTAGCCCCCAATACAATCATAGTGGATTGCTGCAATTGGTCCCATGCAGGCCAAGTTACTTTTTCCACCAATTCTTTGTAGGAATCCTTTACGTACGCAGAAAATTTGTTCATAAATTAAGTTTTAAATTTGAAAATTTGAAAATTTGATGATGAGATTGACACATTACCAAATCTCCAAATTATCAAATCAATTTAATCAGCACGGGCACTAGGATTCGAACCCAGATCAAAGGTTTTGGAGACCCGTATGCTACCGTTGCACCATGCCCGTATAAAAGCTAAAAGCTATTTCGTTTTACCGAAACAGCTTTTAGAATATGTTGCAAATATATAAATATAATTTGCTTAAAGCTAAAAGCTCCTGGCTCTAAGCTTATTTGATAATTTCAGTAACCTGTCCGGCACCTACTGTACGGCCACCTTCACGAATCGCAAATTTCAAACCTTTTTCCATTGCGATAGGCTGGATCAACTTAACAGTTAAGTTGGTATTGTCACCAGGCATCACCATTTCAGTACCCGCATTCAGGCTAACTTCACCAGTTACGTCTGTTGTACGGAAATAGAATTGTGGACGGTATTTGTTGAAGAACGGCGTATGACGGCCACCTTCTTCTTTGCTCAACACATATACTTCACCTTTGAATTCAGTGTGCGGAGTGATAGTACCTGGTTTGCAAAGAACCATACCACGACGGATTTGGGTCTTTTCAATACCACGTAACAACAAACCTGCATTATCACCAGCTTCACCTTCGTCAAGCAATTTCTTAAACATTTCAACACCTGTACAAGTAGTAGCCAATGGTTTTTCCATTAAACCAACGATTTCCATTGCTTCACCTACTTTAATACGGCCTCTTTCAATACGGCCTGTAGCTACAGTACCACGACCAGTAATTGAGAATACATCCTCAACACTCATCAGGAAAGGAAGGTCAACCAAACGTGGAGGCATTGGAATATAGCTATCTACAGCAGCCATTAACTCGTCGATTTTGCCAGTCCATTGTGGATCACCAGCCAAAGCGCCTGTTGCAGAACCCTGGATGATAGGTGTTTTATCACCATCAAAACCATAAGAAGTCAACAATTCACGAATTTCCATTTCTACCAATTCAAGTAATTCAGGATCATCCACCAAATCTACTTTATTCATAAACACTACAATCTGTGGTACACCTACCTGGCGTGCCAACAAGATGTGTTCTTTAGTCTGAGGCATTGGACCGTCGGTAGCAGCCACCACAAGGATAGCGCCATCCATCTGGGCAGCACCAGTGATCATATTTTTCACATAGTCAGCGTGACCTGGACAGTCAACGTGAGCATAGTGACGAGTAGCAGTAGCATACTCTACGTGAGCTGTATTGATAGTAATACCCCTTTCTTTTTCTTCCGGAGCACCATCAATATCATCATAATTTTTTTTCTCCGCTAAACCTTTTTTTGACAAAACATCGGTTATAGCGGCTGTAAGTGTTGTTTTACCGTGATCCACGTGACCAATAGTACCAACGTTTAGATGGGGTTTATCCCTCTTGAAAGATTCTTTTGCCATTGTTTATTGTTTAAATATGTGTTTAAAATGGTTGAAGTTTTAAGTCATTAAACCAATGGACCTATAATTTTTTAGAGCTGTTGATGAGAATTGAACTCACGACCTCTTCCTTACCAAGGAAGTGCTCTACCCCTGAGCTACAACAGCGTTTAGACTATCGTAGACTCAGAACTCTGAGTCAACTTAATCAATATTTTAAAGAACTGTGAGAATTGAACTCACAACCTTCCCGATTAACATCGGGATGCTCTGCCCTGAGCTGCAACAGCTTGAATAACCATCCGCCGTTGCAGGCAGGATTTTTACAAAGAGCGGAAGACCGGGCTCGAACCGGCCACCTGAAGCTTGGAAGGCTACCGCTCTACCAAATGAGCTACTTCCGCTAATTAATTTGACGATTTGATAATTAGTCAATTTGATAATTAAGAAACCTCAAAACCTAAAAAGAACTTTTCAATCATCCAATTACCAAATCAGGTAATGATCAAATTGATTCGTGGGCAGTGGTGGATTCGAACCACCGAAGTCGTAGACAGCGGATTTACAGTCCGCCCCATTTGGCCGCTCTGGAAACTGCCCAAGGCAAAATGGCTTTACTAAAATGAACTATTTGAGCCGAAGACTGGAGTCGAACCAGCGACCTACTGATTACAAATCAGTTGCTCTACCAACTGAGCTACTTCGGCAATTTTTATGTAAAGAACTTTATTAAAAACGGCACATATTTGTATACCCCGTTTTTTTTTGGAAGGCAAAGGTAACGGAAAACGTTTAATATCAAAATTTTGAAAAAGATTTTTTTAAACTTTAGAAAACAAAGTTTGTGGGTAACTATTTCATAAATTAAAAATCCCCCGTTTTTCCGGGGGATTTTTAGTTTATGCTGCAAGCTTTTCTTTCTTTCGTTTTATCTGTATAATAACAGAATTGAGGGCCTCATCAAAACTTTCTTCAAATGATTTGGAAGAATGTTTTACAAAAAAATCGTAGCGGGGAATATGCACCTTAATTTCTGCGATCTTGTCTTTAATGTTGTGTACCACATTGTCTAGTTTCAAATACACATCTACTTTGGTTATACGGTCGTGAAACTGCGTTAGTTTAGCAAGTTTTTTCTCTACATAGGTTACGAGTTTTTCATCCGCATCAAAATGCACTGTTTGAATGTTTACGTTCATAGCAATCTAATTTTTAAAAAGTGAACAATAAATAGTTGGGTAAATAATTACATCATAGGCGATAAAAAATTAAGCGGCTTTGGCAAGAGGTTTCATAGTTCAAGGTAGTAAATACGGATTTTAAATCCAAAATTTATTTAAGTTAAACAGTCAAAAAGTAAAATTATTGTACGAATGGAAAAATTAAGCCTTGGGATGTGCTTTCTTATAAATATCCTTTAACTTTTCAATGGTATTATGGGTATATACCTGTGTTGCAGCAAGACTGCTATGGCCCAATAATTCTTTTACTGCATTGATATCGGCCCCGTTATTCATTAGGTGTGTGGCAAATGTGTGGCGCATTACATGCGGGCTTCTCTTTTCTATGGTGGTAACATCCTTGGCAGAAAGATATTTTTTTACCACACTATACACATACCGGGGATACAGTTTCTTCCCTTTATCGTTTACCAGTACGTATTCGCTGTCAAAGTTTGAAAAATCCTTTCGCTTATCCTGCATGTATTGAATGGCCTGGTCCATGAGTTCGCTGCTTACAGGTATTACTCTTTCTTTATTTCCTTTACCCAGCACTTTTATTTGCCTGTTGCCCGGGTCAACCTGCGATTCTTTCAGCGAAACCAGTTCTGCCTGCCGCATACCAGTATTATAAAATAATTGCATGACCAGGTTTTCGGTCCTCCCCTTCCAGTTGTCTTCAAAGGTTACATATTTAAAAAGGGTTTCTGTTCCCTTTTCATCCACGTACTGAGGCAGTCTTTTTTTGTTTTTGGGTGAAATGATCGTAGTCATTGGACTGAGCGTGATCTTACCTTCCTTTAACTGAAATTTAAAAAAAGACTTGAGAGCAGATATCTTACGGTTGATGGATCTTGATTCCATCCCTTTTTCTTTTAAACCCGCCAGCCAGCTACGGATTAAGGAAGCAGAAATTTCACTAAGCTGCATTTCGCCAAACTGGCTAAACAAAAAATCAAAGAAGGAAGTGAGGTCGTTTTGATACGAAATAACCGTATGCCGGGAGTATCTCTTTTGAAATTTGAGATAATCTAAAAATGACTGGATAACATGGGGGTAAGCTACAGGCATAAAAAAACTGATAACCGAAATTACAGTATCCGGTTATCAGTTTGAATATTATTAAGACAATTCTTTCTTATACGTCTATCTTACCGCTGGCAATGCTTTGCTTATAAACAGCTTTCAGCACTTCGGTACGGCGCCTTACAGAAGGTTTGGTAAAGGCTTGCCTTGACCTGAGTTGGAGCAATACCTTGCTCTTCTCAAACTTCTTCTTGTACTTTTTAAGCGCTTTGTCGATGTTTTCGCAGTCTTTAGAATCAATGATTAACATATTATATACCTCCTTTGGCAGATTTTTTAAGAGGCGCAAAGATAGGAGCTGATTAAATATCAAGCAAGTTTTTTTTAAATATTTCCAATTGTGCTTAAAAGCAGGGCTTATTGCACCCTGCACCAACCTACGATTAGCGCAACCTAATGGCCTGATTTGGAATTTGATGTCCAGTATTTGATATTTGACAAATGTTTACAGGCATTATAGAAACCACGGGTTTCATACATAAGATCATCCTTTCCGGTACCAACAGAACTTTCTGTGTAAAATCCCCCATATCCCAAGAATTGAAAGTAGATCAGAGTGTTTCACACAATGGCGTGTGCCTTACGGTGGAAGCAATAAATGATGGTATGCACCAATTGACCGCTATTGAAGAAACCCTGGCAAAAACAAACCTGGGCGACTGGCAAGAGGGCGATACGGTGAATATTGAACGCTGCCTGCAAATGAATGGCCGCTTAGACGGGCATATTGTGCAGGGCCATGTAGATACCACCGGAACCTGCACCGTTGCCATAGAAAAAAATGGTAGTTGGGAATACAGTTTTGAGATAGATAAAAAATTCGCAAGTCTTATCATTGAAAAAGGCTCCATCAGCCTGAATGGCATCAGCCTTACCATATTTAATGTAAAAGAAGACGGTTTTACCGTTGCGATCATCCCTTACACGTATACCCATACCAATATGCAGTTTTTAAAAGCTGGTGACAAAGTGAATATTGAATTTGATATGATCGGGAAGTATGTGAACAGGATGGAAAGTTTGAAAAAATAGGTATTTCAATCATCTCCAATGAGAAAGATACTCATGTTTATCTCTGTTACTCCAGTTTTGATTGCATGCTTCACAGCCAAAAATATAATAAGCGGCATCAACTTCCGTGAGAATTTAAGCAGTAAATATGATGCCAGGGCTCACAAATTAACAAAAGGGAAATTTTATTACTATTATAAAGATTACACTGTCTTTGTACCCGATAAAGTCATGACTTTCGAAGAGTTTTCAACTGACACTTCTGGATACACATTTCCGGTTTCAGAAATGAGGATGGAGATAAAATATGTTTACTACATATGTAAAAAAATCAGCAGGTTTGCATAAGGTATGAAAATATAACGGATACTGCGGGCGAAAAAATGAATAAAGACTCTATAATACACAAGTATGGTCTACGTACATCCGGGTTTCTGAAAGCGGGGAAATTCACGCTCGTTAGCACCGATTTGCTTGCAGAGGAAACGGTTTTAAAAAAATATACACGTATTCAAAAAGAATATTTTACAGATTGTGACTCTATCTATTGTTACTTTTCAAAAAAACTAAATACTATACCCTTTTCTTACAGTAGAGAGTTAGACAGTATCACTGGTTTAAAGCTTTTTAAAAGAGAAGTCGTCTATGATGAATTGTATAGAAAAGTGTCCGAAGACAGTATCAAAATACCCGTGTAATGACAGAAGAAATGAATGAAATAAATGTTGACAACAAGGATTTAATTATAGCCCTGTGTAAAAGAGTTGAACAGGATACAGCAAAGTAAATTTTTACTCTACATGCACCTGCTTCTTAATAACTGCCCCCTCACTCGCCTCCGGTAAAAACTGTCTTTCTTTTACCAAATAACCGTTACCCTTTTCGCAGATATGCACCCGTAAATTATCAATACTGTAAGGGTTACCATCTGGTATATCGGCGATATTACTATAGCGGATATCGTGCCCGTCAACTATGATCACACAACCACTGCCGATGGCTTCCATTTTATTGCCTTCGGTGATCAGCATACCAGTATCTTCTCCCAGGCCGATACCAATGCAAGATGGATTGGTAGCTACAGCCTGCGCCAGCCTCGTAAACCTGCCCCGCTTTTCAAAATGGCTGTCAATGATCACATCATCAATGCAACCAAGCCCCGTGGTAATTTTTACTTCACCTTTTAAATGTGCCCTCGACGCATTGCCTTCGTAGATCATGGTATTACTCATAGCCATGGCGCCTGCACTGGTGCCGGCAATGGTAAAACCTTCTTCTTTTTGATAACGGTCGAGCAAAATGGCCAGGAATTTTGTACCGCCAAAGGTAGAAGACAAACGCAACTGGTTGCCGCCGCTGAACATCACCGTATCGCAGTTTTTTATCCTTTCCAGGTATTCCTCATTTTGTGCATCGCTGCGGTTGCGGATATGCATCACATTAATATCGATACAACCTATTTTTCCAAATGCATTGATATAATTCTCCCCAACTTCATATGGTATCATGGAAGCCGTTGTTACCACTTCAATTTTAGCTGCTGGACCGCCGCTTTCTTTTACAATACGGTTAAGGATACCCAGTTCAAAAAAGTTGAGGTTGTTGCGGTTAATTTCTCCTTTTTCAAGATCGGTGCCCTTGTCTTCTGCACCACCAATAGCAATTAATTTCCCTTTGGGTAAGTTCATGTTGCCTTTTTACTGATTAACGCAAAAATAGGGGAAATCGTGTTTGCGTATAACCAATACAGGCCTACCTATAGCATTACTGGCAATATACTGCAGCTGCATTTATCCTCACATAACCTCCTGCTCCGGGCTGCAGCAATACACCAGGCTGCAGTGTTGTTCTTCTGCTGGCAAAATTAACCCGGGCCGAAAGCAATGCTGTAAACACGGCAGGATTGACCATTATTGAAGTACGGGCGGCATAATTAATATTCCCAACAGTATAATTGTACACCCCGGAAAGTACCATACTGTTTTCCATTATCCTGGTTTCGTGATCATCCAATACAAACTCACGGGCACGGCCACCCTGGCCATTGGTAAGATTATCCCTGCAGGCCCTTCGGCCATAACTCATGATATTAGCAGGTTCAAATTGTATTACTGCATCACATTCATCCCTTAAGGTACCAGCGGTATAATTACAATCTGAATTAAAAGCATCGCTGCCAACATCCCTGTCTGCCTTTGTATCACACAAAAGATCGCCATCAGCATCACAATCATAACAGGAAGAAGCAGCATTTCTTGTGACGTTTTCTTCTCCCCTTGCGTCTTCAAAAGTATGCAGCAGTCCAAAGCAATGACCCATTTCATGTGCCATGGTACTTAGGTTCTCTGTACTTGACACTGCTGTGGAAACGAGAGACAAATAATGATTGGGTATTGCGTAAGCTGTTCCATTCAGTGTGCCTTCATCAGACCGCAGGGTTTTATGAATAAAAATATTCATACAGCTGCTGAAAACATACCCTTGCAGTGCATCCATATCGTCAGTATTGTCCTTGTCCATTTGGTTTAACAGCGTATTGCGGGTAACCTCGTAACCAGCAAGAATAAAACAAATATTATGTGGTGCATAAAAATTTTGCATATTACTAAACTGACGCAATACATCCGCCTCCGTTGCAGCAGGATTACTGCCATTATCATCTGCAAAAACCCGGATAAAAACCTTCAATGGATAGGGTGAAGTATATAACACACTTCTCTGGGCAGTCCGGGCTTTTTTAGCTGCGGTAACAGCCAGCTCCTGCCCGGGTTTAATGGGCGTTGAACATTCTTTGTGAACCTGTGCTTGTGCTAACGGGTTAACCCATTCAAAGAACAGCAGTAAAAAAAATAGTGTTTTAATCATAGTGATATTTTTATTGGCAGGAGCCGGTAAGATTGGTG
>ENA-UOWO01003859-UOWO01003859.1-activated-sludge-metagenome-genome-assembly--contig:-NODE-3859-length-17002-cov-12.115596_pt1 | contig 17002 bp, 13 predicted proteins | sample MGYA00238148_ERZ761564 | MGnify/ENA primary metagenome ERZ761564 (study PRJEB28885, sample SAMN05720194) | activated sludge metagenome | isolation source: Anaerobic digester | place: USA...
AATTCTAGCAACTTACTTAAAAAGCCTTGAGCCTCTTCAACACTCTTCTTTGCATCCGAGGTTAGTCCATATTTGTCACTATAATCCTTCTTAAAAGCCAAGCTCGTAAATTTAGCAGTTTCGGGTGCGTATTGTTCATAAACTAAGTCAATAGTTTTACGAACGTATTCTTCTCGCTCGTCAACTGACTTAAATACAATAGCTCCTTGTTTAATTGCTTCACGTATCTTAGTCTCCGCGGCAGACTGGTCGAAGCTGTAGTATCCAACAAGATTTTTAAATGTTCTTAGTAAATATAACCAGAAGTCTTTATATGACCTGGCTACATCAAAAGGGACGTCCAGAGGTTCGTTAACATCCATAATCTTATAACCCCCCTAGCCATTAAAGGGCAGACTAGCCCCTTTATAATAGATTCGCAATTCCACACAAATTCCAAAGCCAAGAAGGATCAATCCAAGAATCATAATTGCCGAATTAGGTGTATCAACAATAGCTTGTGCGAGACTGGCAAGAATCTTGAATGGTGTAGCAAAGACTGATGTAATAAGTCCGATAACGGCTTTACCAAGTTCTTTAAGGTTATTCATGTTGGAAAATATATCTTTGATGCCATCGGCTAAATCACCAAAGACACCTTTAAGAGAATCCATAAACTGTCCAACGAACTTACCAACTTCTTGATCTGCACCAGTGGCTTCCATAATGAAAAGCAATACGGCTAGAACCATGAGACCAACCATAGCACATTTAATGCCTGTGGTTGGAAGCATCTCTTCAATACCCTTCATAATAGAATCATAATAACCTTTAATGATTTTCGCAAACCCTTTAATCTTCTCTATGTATGCTTTGGACATCACCACACCGTCTTTAGCTTTTGAGGATGCTTGTTTTGTCAAACTAGCAAAAAATTCATTAGCTTGACCTAATGCATCCTCCGCTTGTTTTTTAATGTCCGCGTATGTAACATTATTGATCTTAGATATTACGTCTTGAATAGTCTTCGTAATTCCACCAGGTTGGTTCATCGAAGAAAAGTGGCCAGCTACTTTATTTGCTAAAGCGTTGCCTTTCAGCCCCGCGGCTACCACATCCGTTGCCGAATATAAATTTCTAGATTTCTTGATTTGAGACTTCAAACGAATCATTCTTGATTCAAAACACTCTGCCTGTTTCATGGTTATTGACCTTTCTGATATATATAAATCAATGCGGCTAAACCAACACCAATAGATAGGAACATTGCATTTGCCACGGCTCCCAACGAATAAGCACCTTTAGATTCCTTAACCTTAGCAACCTCATAAATATACATAAAAGGAGCAGCCACAACAACTTTCAAAAACTTGTAAACTCGTTTATGCAAAGGTCCTTCTTTTTCATCAAGTAAGCTTGCATATTCATTCTTAATTTCGTTACCAATTTTATTGATTACATCCGAGATTGTTTTTGCTTCATCGGCAATAAAGTTACTGTTATTCTTATAAGCATATGCAACACCATAAGCAACAGTTACAATAACAGCAGACATACTAAAACCAATAAACATTGATGTGGAGGCAGTTGAATGATTCTTAATTAGCCCACTTAATGTTTCGATAGCTTTTTTAACCAATGCTATAATCTTATTAAGAAACGTTTTGGTATTAGGATCAACTGTAGCTTCTGCTTCCATGTGAAACTTAAAAATGTTTGCAATAGTCTCAACAATTTTACTAGCAGCATTCATAAGGCCAAGAACAGCTTCTTTAAAAGCTTTGAACGCCACTGCTATAGGGCTATTCTCAAACCCCTTAACGTTTGCATATATAATATTATCTTTTGGAACAACGTCGCCCTCACCTGCTTCTAAAAGCATAACATCGATTTCTTCTTGAATTTTTAAAAGTCTTTTTCTAATCATATATTTGCACCTCTAATGTGAAAATATGGCCTCATACCCCAATTAAGGATATGAGGCCAACGATCAATGATGACTGGTTAAAAGCTTAAGCAGTTGGAATATTAGCCTTGTAGAACAACAAGCAAGCAGATGTCCCAAAGAGAACGAGACTTGCACCAATTGCCGGTACGAATGCTTTAGTACCTTCGCTAGTCAACACGGCAAAGAGGGCTTTCAAAGGAGCCATGACGATTTCAAAAATAGCCATAGCAGCCAGTTTGATACCTTCCAAAACACCCTTAGAGGTCAAGTTAGAAATTGCATCGGAGATTTTCTTACCAGAGCTCTTAACAGAGTCAGTCAGTGCTTTAGCTGCGTCTTCGAGAGCAACTTCAGGATTATTGACGGCCATCATAACAATGACGCCAAGAAGAACCATAATACCAAGAACGAAGCAAACTTTTTGCCAAGTTGCCATATTCGTCCAAAACTTCGAAGCTTCACTCTTAACAACATCATAAAACTTTTTAGCCCCATCCCGTAGAGCACGATAAGCATTGACTAACGGAGCCAACCAAGGTTTTGATTTGATAGCTTCTTTTGCGGAATCCATCCATCCATCAATCGTCTTGAGAAGGTCGTTGAAATATTTTCGAATGTGCTCAATGATACCGGGCACCGGTTCAGATTTCGGAGGGGTGTTCGGAGCTGTTCCGGTCAATTCCGCCATTGCGCTCTTCGGCCCAAAAATCTTTTTCGGATCGGCCGCGTCTTTTACATACAATGCGGCTGCGGTAAAAGTCTTCGGAGCTTCGCTCGGTACAAAACCAATCATCTTGCCAAGAGGGCTATCTGCACCACCAGTAATTGCATCAACCGGTACAAGGCCTTCTGCTTCAAGCAAACTCTCAACCTGAGCATGCAAACTTTTCAACTGTTTAATCAAAAAAGATCGTTTCATTACAATTACTCCTGAGTAATTTTAAATTTTCACACCAAACACTAAAAGTTCGATGCTAGTTAACAGAATATGTTCTATTTAAGAATCTTATTAGTGTATCATCTATATTATTGTCATTCAAAACATATCCATAATTGGTATATCACTTACACTACTTGACTCAATGATCGGTTCAAGTATGTTAGTATACGGGACTGTAAATCTCTTTTCGATGGTTGTCTTGATGTCAATATCAAAATAATCTGGGACAGACTCGTAATCTTGTGGGATAGCAATAGCATCGGTTTTAAATTTACTTTGAATAGAATCAATCTCTTCTTGTGATAAACCATATTTCTTGGCAATTTCATCATAGTCTATTCGCTGTATGTTATATAAGTATCCCTTACTGCCAACTTTAAAATCTTCTCTTTTATGTAAAGCATTCCAAAGTAGCATGGATTCAATATTCTGAGGATTATTCTTATACTGAGATAGAGGCTTACCAAACTTAATAGACTTAGCTAATGTTAACTTTCTAGACTGACACACTTCATACAACTTATTTTCTATCTTATTGACTTCATCAAAAATATCATTCAAATCTAGATCATTATTTCTTAGAACCATCTCAATTAAGCGACTAAGTTCTTCTTTAATCAACTTAGGAGAATCGGCTCGTCTAATCTGAATACCTCGATAAAGGAGTTCATCTTTCGGTTTACCACCTTCTCGTACAACATGTAATGCATATCGTTTATGCTTCATATTGTAAAAGAGACCTTTATCGGCTACCCAGTCTTCTTTAAATTTCATAAACCTTGCTTCTTGACCCTTATTAAAGAATGGATAAATTTCTTCTACAACTTTTTCTATGTATGGGTTTAATTGCTTAAGTTCCTTTTCGACTTCGTCTAATTGCTTTTCGATTGGTAATTTAGAATCAATCTTATCTTGAAACGTGATTACACAACCATCAGTATCTGCATAGATAGAGGCTTTAAACAATAGATCTTGCTGAGCACTTACTACGATTGACTTCATGGCTGCACTAAGATCATTGTTACTATATCCATATCTGGTTTCAATCATATGCATAACCGCTTTAATGAAAGTCCTTCCTGTCATGGTAATGCTTCCGCCAAGAGTCGTATTAAAAAACATGAACTTAGAAAATAGATAAACACCATAGAAAGAATTAGCAGATACCTTAAGCGCCAATTGCTTATTGTACTTAGCCATATCCTTCTTGCCATCTTTATCATACATACTATTCTTAACTGCGTCTCGCTCCTGTCCTAATTCAAATAGAATGTCAAAAAAGATAGATTTCTCTTCTTCCACAGAACAATATATGCCGCCAGATGGTGTAATGATGTAATTTTTCTCTTTGATTGTTTTTGCAACATCCAACAAGTTCATCATCTCACTCTTATATTGCATACCGTTAACACAAAACATTTCATCAAAGAAAACTTCAACAACTTTCTTTGGATCATAAGTATTAACCATAATTGAATATGCATCATCCGGAGGAATAGTCATTCTCAAAGTATTCGGGCCAATATTAAAAGACATCATGATAGAAGGATACATGGCCTTAGCATCATAATCGACAAGCAACCTAAACATGCCACCTCTGTTAGCTTGTGTAAAACCGCCGACGATGCTAGTCAAATATTTATCTGTAAAAATAGAACTAGCTCGATGGGTTCTTAGAACTGTATTAGTAATCTTTGCTTTATTCAGAAGAAGGCCGTCCACAATGCCCATAGAAAAATCAACCGAGTGCCATGTATTCCTAGTGATCTTAGACAGAAAGAATTTATAATTCGTTGCTTGTACCTTATTGTCAATCAACTCTAACAATTCTGTATCCCATAAGTTATAAGCAATCCATTCCTCTGGGCTAGCATTAGTAGCAGGGAATGGTTTCTTACCAAGATCAAGTTCCAAATCGGCAATAAAATCTAAAGCGGTTGACTCTAAAGCATTTTGGTGTTGGGCTTCATACATAAGCATAAGGTCTGCTACGATGATACCGGTTAAAGTATGTTGTTGCCAGCCATCTCCCTCTTCAGCAACAGTATACGTTTTCTCTAATGATTCGAAAAGGTCAATGACTTTATAGCAAGAATCAAAAGAAGCAAAATCATACTTGTTATCTTTATGGTATGGCAAACGTTTACTTCTATTGATCAAATAAGGAAAATCAAAACCATGACCATTCCATGCGGTCATAATATCCGGATTGGTTTTAACGAATAATGTAAACCAAAAATGTTGCAACATTAAACTTTCATTATTCCCAAACTCATTAATATGTAATTTTCTTTGCTTACCCTTATTATCAACATATGTAGAAAGCTTATCAACAATTACTTTGTCGGATTCAAGAATCCAGACATAATACTCGCCTAAGAACTCAGCCGACATGTAGTTGATAATATAAGGGGCACTAAGATCAGTTCCATGAAAGTTGTCCATCTTATGCTCAATATCATACCTGAATATCTGAGGCAGATATGGATCTTCTGTCTGACTAAAGTAATAATAATCTGTTGTAGCTTTAGTCTCTAATTGAACATTCCCCTCATAGAGAATAGACGAACCAAATTTTTCAATGATATCTTTATCTGGAGAAAATTTCCACGGTCCCTTCTTACAATAAAGATCACCAACTTTATGAGACGGTTTACTAATACCATGTATGTCTTTCATGATATAATAATACTCATAGTCAGATGTGGGAACTCGTCGTATAACCTTCTCATTAGTTTTAGTGTTTCGAAATATGTGATCAATCGTTTTAAACCCATCACGAAAGATATTAACAAGCACCCATTCAGAATCATAAAACTTATTAGGCAACTTTTTAGTTGCATAAATTTTACCATCTGATAAAATGTCTCCGGGTCTTTTCTTCGATGTATCAACACTAACGATATTATCTGGAGGTTTCAATAGATTTCTAACTTCGTTAAATGCTCCACCAAAGATAGCATAAGAATCATTCGTTCTGTTCTTAACTACATAACTTGGGTGAACATTGATAATAACATCGAAGCCATCATATTTAACTTTGGATCCAGCTTGGTTGACAATGCCCTTTGAATCTAAGCCAAGTGCTTCACATGCAGTGGAGCCAAGAGCCATGATAACGTTTGGACAACATGTGTGAATGATCTTTTCTAAATTCTTTTTGCAAAAAGAGATCGTTTCTTTCGTAACCTTGTCTTCAACTTTACAAGATACAACATTTGCAATAACGTATTTCAAGCTATTAAATTGATAGTGATCAATAAATTGCTTCATGAGATCATATGATTCTTTATCCATGAGACCATCATTAGTTGGTCTATCGGAAAGCATCAATATGTCTACATGATTATCATTGACATCATAAGCAATGTTTGACAAAACATGGGGCATGAATTCTTTTTTAATTGAACAAGATGGGCAAGTTAATTGACTAGTAAGCTTTAATATGTCTTGTAGATAATCGGAGAATGACGCAAATGTTTTAACGTTAGATGATTTCATTTCTTCAACCGTTGACTTAGACAATTTCTTTAGTTCCCTTATACCAATATCGTAATACTGTTCTTGGAGTAATGGATCTAGAGTATCAATATAAGACATGAATATCTCTAATTCCGGTTTGCCAATTCCCCGTTTAAAGACTGGTTTCAGTAATTCTAACTTCTTTTTAAAATCATCAGATTTCTTTCTACCAGGCATATGAGGAGGATACAGCGAGTGTGTCTTATTGTACTCTCGAATGATCTCGATGATATCGGCAACACAGATTTTAAAATGTATTGAATAGTCATCATTCAAATGGTATTGATTGCCAAACTTAGGTAGGCTTGTGTTAGACATACAATAGATTTCGTATAAGTATCTAGGAGGAAAATTCTTGTTCATTAGTGTGGCATCTTCTTCAGATATCACTAATGTTGGTTTGCTAATATACTTTTGAATCTTCTTTAAGATTGTAAAGAAATCAGGCTTCTCTTCTGCCATGGTTGTTCTCCTATATTACTTTAACATTTATTCTGTTTTTCAAAGTAGAAAACACGTGCAAAAGGTCCCGGGGCAATATTTCTATCACCCCGGGCATTTGATAAAAGAGAACACCACGTACAATTTATTCACACCAACGAGCTACTTACCCGTTGTCATTATCATTCGTGTACAATAAGATGTCCCATGTTCTTCCACTGGGTACGTCCATCTTGACTGTTATGATTGTGCCTGTTGCATCAAGATCGATATCATATGCCGTTCCATAGACAAGCATACCAATTCGGTCTCCGATAACTATCTTATCGTATACATCAATAGGATGATTGGCTGCACTTATGTCAATTTGAAACCCATCTCCTGCAAGAACATTTTGAGTAAACTTATATTGAATAGTTAATTTATGCTTAAGAGTCTCTCTACAACCACAAGCTCTAACCAATCTATCAGGAGATTGCATATACATGAAATATTCTTGTAACTTAACTTTCTTAAAGTATTCACTTGGACCAAGAATATTTTCCGGAACACTCTTCATATTCGCATCATCAATCACAACAGTGAATGGATCCGACTCTAATTTAGGAACTTCCGGTATGTAGACTGGATCACAAGTAGACAATTTAATGTTCATGATATTAATACGTTCATTGTTCTTGACGATAATATGAGTAGGAATATCAACATCATACTCAACTACCATTTGAATCTTGTATGTTGATAATGCATCTTGACCATATACAGTTGAAGCATTCGTAATACTTGTCATCCACATCTGTGGTCCAATATCAATCGGATAAAGATAATGATCCGTGTTTACAGCCTTGACAAAATGTTTAGCAATTCCGGTATTAGTCCAGTCGTATGGAGCATCAGCATAAGCAGTTTCAATAACTTCATCAGGAATGATTACATTAGTATGGATTAAGCCAGGTCTAACCCGTCTATTGAAACCACCATGAAAGAACATGATACTTTGCAGATAGTGATCAAGATACTCGTAAGGAGTTTCTACGAATATGATGACTTCAAAGTTACCAGTGAATCTATTTGCAATTACAGAGAATCCAAAATAATCATCTTCGTATTCTGGATCCATGTAAAGATCTTGTAGATTTTCCCCGATATCCTTTGCTCTCCATAAATTGGGAAACTTAGGATCCGTTGCAATATCTCCGAAAGGATTAATACTTATCGCAGGCAAAGGAACTACCTCAGTTTGTCTACCGTCCTTATTATAATCTTGAATCTCTTTAATTGCCCGATCGTAACCACCAAGAATTTGAGCTTTAAAGTTAGTAAAATAAGAAGTATTAAACCAGCCCATAATGCCAGAGAAGACATCCATCAAACAATTATGTACATAGAAACATCTATAGCTATTTAGATGTCCAGGCATAACTTAAGAACCCTTCTCTTTCTTACTTGTCTTTTTAATCTTAGCATTCATTTCCGTTATCACGTCAATAATAAGAATGCTATTCACATTGTAGTTATATTCGCCCTTGTATTCTATCCAAGTAACTTTTTGATTATCAATAATGTCACGAATATCAAGATGTAAACCAGGATTATTCCATTCGGGATAAACACCAATGCCATTAAACTTGCCAAACTTTAAAGCCATTAGATACTGATCAAGCCAATGCATACCCACAAAGTGGCCATCTAGCGCGTTACCAAGATAGTGCTGAGAGCCTTTAGAATGACCACTCATTTCGTATGCATTATGCAAGATAAACGGTTTGCCTACGAAGTGACGGAACTCATCAATTAAATAGATAAGATCCGGTTTAACTTTGCTTGTGTCCCCCCATGGATCGCTGGCTTTAAAATATTGTATATCTTGCCATTTGACAATCGTTCTCATATTACACCTCAACTAAAATTTCATTTCCTTCATTACACTAACATACACTTCTGGTTTAAATTTTTTATATTCGCTGGCAACACCCATCCCGGCCTTCCAACCATGGCCAAGATTCTTACTAAGACCGACGCCAGCTTGTTTCATCGAGAATGCTAATTGTGCATTAACGTCTCGTTTGAATTCGTAGTTAATAGATATAGCTTTTTGAGTTCCGTAGCTTGGTGTCCACATATACCCTTTATCAAATATAGTTCCAAAGCAAGAGGCAAGTGCGAAGAAGGCTTGGCTATCGTGTTTAATAGCCAAGCCCCCAATGTGCTTAACTAAAGCAATTATTTCGCCGGCTCCGCTTTTACCGAAGCTTGTTTTTTTTGAACGGCCACAACAGTTTCAATCAAACCATCAATGATGTTGGTTTCAAGTGCGGAAATGTTTGCATCGGCACTCGTTTGCTTCTTATGTGCAAGCAAGAGATCATTCACCATCTTCTTAGCATACTCTTTCTTCTTAGCTGCATCATTACCGCACTCAGACACTTGGCCCGCAGCATGTACCGCAAATTCAGAGTATTTGAGTATCTTCTCAACCAAGTCTTCTTTATTGGGGTCGGTATCAACGGCAGACTTAATCATTTGAAGTTTCTCAATGCCCATTTCTACAACACCTAACGTTTGAGGGTTAGCAAACTTACCCAATTTTGGAAGAACGATTGGCAAAAGAACGAAAACGAACAAGCCAACAAGAAGAGATACAACGCCACTACCCAAAATCGCAGTCAATAAAATACCAGCACTAACAGTTACATCGCCACCCATAGTTAAATCTCCTTAGAATTTAGTTTTTGAACCGACTTGACCATGTGCAACATCAGTCGGATCTTTCCAATGTTCATCCATCATAGGACAAGTCCAAGCACAACCTTTGCAATACTCATTATAATTAGAAAGTAAATCGTCTTTTAAAACATTCGCTCTCTTAATAATTGTTTCCTCGCATCTGATATCATTCTTAAAATTACCAAAAACATCGCGTACATTAATTCTAGGTCTTCCGGCAATTCTCAAACACAACCTGAACCGGCCATCCGCATCAATAGTTAACGTCTTAAATTTTGGAGCTTCGTATTTATCATTATCTGAATGGCATATTTTACACATGTATGTAGAGTCACATGCCACTTGAATCTTATTCAAGAATTCTTTTGAGTTTCCTAAGTGAATATTATAGCCAAGCTTACTTGCGAAGTCGTGAATATCTGTAAATGCCTCATGAGTATGTTTTTCAAGAGGGTACAGTCTCATACTATCAATGTATTCTTTGGTTGCTAGATCGTTCAAGGCAAAATCATATTCTTCATTCTTTGGAAAGTCATAGACAGATATGCTAATTGAGACTTCCGGAAAATGTTCATGCATAAAATTCAAGAAGTCTGACGAATACTTTATATTTCGTTTGTCTAATACGCATTCAACAACCATGTCGTCAGTTAGTCCCATTTCTTGGTTCATCTTAAGAACTTCAAAGCCATTATTGTTTTTAATATCATTGAATACGTTATCACTTTCCATAATCATAGGATCAAGACTAACCGTCAAGCCTTTAAATTTACCAGCTTTCTGGAAACATTCAACAATATTGTTTCTCAATGAACCATTCGTAATAACGGTATAGTTAACATTTGGCATATCTCTATTGATTGTATTGATGAAGTCGGAGAAGCCAGGTTTCAGAAATGGTTCTCCTCCATAGAATATATGGAATAATGTATTAGGATTATATACCATATTCATACCATGTATAGAATCAACAATAGTTTCAAAAGTCATTTCATTATTATTGATTTCACTAATTCGGCTCAACTTAGCATTCTTCGGATCACTAACAATACCACAATAAGAACATCGTCGATTACACTTTCTGGTCAATAGCCAATTAACAATCATGGTCAGTTCTCCTCATTCTTCTGTAATTCACCATCGTTGTCATCTAAAGCTTTAAGGGCTTTAAATTCAGATAGGATGTTCTCAATCTTATAAGTAGTGATGACTTCAGTAAATTTCTTTAAAACATCATCATCTACACTATTGTTATTTATACCGTTAGCTTTAGAAAACAATTTCATGGTTCTCAAAAATGATTCACTGAGCAAACTAAAATCCATGCTCTTATCAATCAAAATTTCTTCATACGCAAAGGTTTCTTTCAATTGTTGAATAATCTCTTTTACATTAGTAACGTTATCCATTGTAACATGTTCAGCATCTTTAAAGCATTCATAGAGTGTGGGGCAATGTAAGTTAAAGATTCGTTCAACAATATTTTCACTCTTATAGTTTAATGCTAATTGGTTATCATAAATGAACTTGTCTAAATTACTTTCAAATGTTTCTTTCCATGTTTGCACATACATCATACTTAATGATCTAATTTTCTTCAAGAGAGCATTATCAGATGTATCATATTTTGGATTAACGGATACGTATGTTGACCATAGAGGGGCAAAAATAAATCGACAACAAGCATAGACATACTCATCTAGTTCACTCTTATTTGGCTTATCCCTATATTCCAAGTACAAGTTAATTAATGTCTCGTTTAACAGCGATGTGCTCTTAGTAAACATTTCGTCAAATTTACATTTAATGACAAACATGGGAACTGCTTTAGTGACAAACTTATGCATGTCTGTAATCAATGCTAGCTTTTGAAAGTATCGAATGAATGTTGAATGTGTTAAATATGTATACTTCGAAAGAATCGATAAGCAATCAACTGTGGGTTGAATGATGTTTGATTCTTGAATGATCATATCTAGCATACTAAATGTATTGATTTCCTTCTTGAAAGCTTTCTCGATATGAATAAGAATCTTTTCTTTCAATCTTACATCATTTGGTTTACTCACTTCATTTTGAACGAACTCTTTAAAATTGGTTTGCAAATTAGGTTTAGGAGTTGAATCAATTGAAAAGTTATTTGCCGGTCCACTTGATTCGTTCATACCCTGAAACATTTCGTCAACATCTTTAGTGGGAGACGGCTTGATCTCCTGCTGTGTGATAATCGTTTTATCCATTGAAGAGTTAGCTTCAACTTTAACTGTTTCGGGTTTAGCGTCCTCACGTGTAGTATTAACCGGTGAATCAACCTTTACTTCTTTTAGGGCACTTGGCGGCACATATTCATAATGTTTAATTTCTTCTGGTTGCTTGGAAATTGGTGCTGGTTCGTTAATCTTAGTAATAACATTCGGAGTGACGTTATTATTAATTCTCTTTAAGTTATCATCAATCAAAGACAACGATGCCATGATCTCGTTATTTTGAGCAACTTTAATGAAATCTAGTGATAGATTGATGATGTTACCACATACAGACTTAAGTGTATTTACCATGAATGCTAATGCATTAGTTCTAAGGACAAAATCATTTGAGTTACCATCAGCATTAGACAACTTAATTGTTGTATACTTAATTCCATCACTAGTTGGATAATCACATAAATAGAAAGTGTATCCATGGCCGGCCAATTGAATCATCTGATTCTGCTGAGAATTAATGTACATCTCCATTGTTGCAACCAAATCAGGCAGTGTGTCATACGTAGCATATAACTTAACTTCCGTGTTGTCAAAATCAGACTTAGTCTTAATCTTGAATGACAATGCCGGTACTTTAAAATAAGTTTCCTTCGGGTCGTTGGCAAAGATAAAGAACCATTGAAGATTCTTTTGCGCATTGCCTTGAGTTTGCCATAAATTGCAAATCTCAAAATAGAATGGTTGGGTGTTCTTGTATTGTGGTGGCATAGGTGGTCTCCTTATAAAATTTTCTCTTACCTTTTTTATCGGCCTTTAAGTTAAGATTAAAACAAAGTTTCTTAAATACGGTTGCATAAAGGATTATTATTTATGGCAAATAATTCAGTATCACAATATTCGATAAAATTAACTGCTGGAGGCAAAGACTTATCCAAACAGATGGATGGCCTTAGAATACTCATCTCAAAAGATAGACCATTGCAAATCATCAGCATTGATATTAACTTATCTAGGGAGCAATACAATACATATCTTGTTCCGTACAAGGATAATCTCAAGCTAGAAATATCATCATCGAAGGGTATCAAATCAGATGACGAGCCGCCAGATGTCGATGCTACATTCTCTTACGATTTGTGCATGCTCGAAGAGGACGGAGAACAATCACAACAAGCTGGGGCTGACGGTGGAAGCTCGTCTGGTAAAATAACATTGACATGCGTTTCAAAAGATCAATTTAAGAACCATCAAAAATTTATCAAGAATAAGATATTCTTGTATAAGACAAGAAAAGAAATGATTGACATCATCATGTCTGGTGCTAAATATGAACTTCAATCAACAATATACAAGGAATCGGAAGTCATTAAGCAAACGGTATTACCACCACTAAGACAATCTGCTGCTATCAAACATTTAGACTATTACGTTAATCTCTTTGAAGGAGCCCTGCCAACATATATCAATTATTGCATTGACGGTAAAATATACATTGGTTCTTGCATAACTAATAACATGAAACCATTAAAAATCTTTTATGCATCTGATAATGATGCTCTATCCAAAGCCTCAAACATTGCTAGTAAAAAGTCATCTGCTTATGATTACCTTATAGTACAAGCAATACAAGAATCAAAAGCTTATGCAACTATATGTGCGGCATTAGGCAAAACTCAAACATACCAATTTTCTCCCATGAATAAGCTTGTTTCTAAACTGGAAATGAAACTAAATGAGTTTAGTCAAAAAATTGGTTTAAGTACTGCCTTTGGCGATGATCCAAAAATAGGTGAACACATCAAGAAAATCAATACGAAAGAAACGTGGTTCAAGACACATAATGGCTTATCGAACGTCGAAAATGAAAAAGACAACTTAATGTTTGCAGAGAACTATGTTTCTCAAGTTGCTAATCAGGCTATAACACTATCAATGAAAGTTGATGGGGCCATTAAATTTAAAGATTTCATCATGGTTGGCAGAAAGATCAATCTGACAGCACAATTAAATGCTATCAAATATAATGGTGACTATTTCTTGGATGCTGCAGAATTGTCATTCAGTTCGGCTGGGCCATATTGGACTGGTCACGCTAGAATATCTGCTAAGTCATCTATTAAACTTAGCAACACGTGAGGTGATCTTAAATGGACGAACGTAAAACTACGAACGCTTCTTTAAAGAATACACTTTCAAATATCTTTGAAACATTCACTGAAGTTAATTTCAATCAGAATGACAAAGATGATTTACAAGAGTGGCTTAATTGTAAAGAAGACTTTTTCTACTTTCTGAAAAACTATGTAAAGCTTGATCTGCCTGGTAACGAGAATGAATTCTTGTATCACATAGGTCAAGAACTAACTGTTAGAACATTAATGGCATATCATTATGCTGTTTGCTTAAAGAGTAGGCAGATTGGTATTACTACAGTCATAAGAGCTTATTGTGTATGGCTGACCATGTTCTATAATAACTATTCGGTTGGTATCATTTCAAAATCCGGCCCTGATGCTACCGCTTTTATCAGGAAGTGTATTGCCGTTATTGATGATTTGCCGCCATTCTTGAAGCCCAAATTCGTTAAAAAGACCGAGCAACAATATATACTTAGTAACGGCAGCATTGCTATGTCCGCAGCAGTATCGGCTAGTCAACCAGAGAACACTTTACGTTCTAATCCTATTGTATTCTTAATCATAGACGAAGGTGCGTTCATTCACAAGATCAATGAAGCTCTAACTGGTCTTTTGCCGACAACTGTAACGGTTCAAAAAGCAGCTGAGCGGGCTGGTGTGCCATACGGAGTCTTAGTCATTAGTACACCAAATAAGACAAAGGGAACTGGACAATGGTTCTTTGAACAGTATCGAGAAGCACTATTAAATAATGGTCTTGATGATAAGCAAAAGGGTGGAGCTTATAAAGCAATCAGATTGCATTGGAAAGATCTAGGTGGACCGTTCGATCAAGAATGGTATGACATGCAATGCAAAGTTCAAAATTATAAGATTGATAATATTGCCCAAGAAATTGATTGTGTCTTTTTACCATCTACTAAGAACGGTCTTGTTTCTAAAGAAGAAGTCATTCTACTAAACACAACACAAAGAAAGCCTGATTATATCGTCAATCAATTGGGTGGCGACATATATATCTTCGATAAGACATTATTGGAGACTAGAGTATCTAGAAGATTCGTATTAGGCGTTGATACCGCTACGGCTCAAGGTAGATCTACGTTTTCATCTATGGTCGCTATTGATTATGATACTAACGAACAAGTTTTAGAATACGTAGGTAAATTGAGTATCTATGATTACCCAACCGTCGTTAAAAGAGCATGCGAAGAATTAGGGGACAATCTATTCATCGTTGCGGAGAGGAATACTATCGGAGAAACGGTTGTAGAAAGTATTCGAAGAGATCCAATTTTAGGGCCGAAGCTATATCATACAATTGTTAAAGATCACAACGGAAAATTCGTCAAAAAGTTTGCTGGTATCGAAACCAATGGGGCGACTAAGCCTCTATTCATAGAAGCCGTATCTGATTTCTTTAAGACTAACATTTCCAAAATTTATGGCGAACGAAGTATTCTCCAAATTACAACTGTAGATGTTGACAATGGCAAACTACTTGGAACTCCTAATGATCTTATCATGGTCTATGCTTTTATCGCTTATACTAAAAGAAACAATTTAATTAACTTTGCAAATAAACCAGTCGAACAAGGTACAACATTTAATAGTCATCTTGAAAAGTTATCGCCAGATGATATGGTGAAATACTTATATGATAGAGGCGTTAATTTAGCAAATCGAGTTCAAACTAAAAGTGAGCATAATAAGAATCTCTTAGATTTCTTAAATGGCGAAAGGAAAATCTAATGTTCATCCCGTCTAGCGAAGTAGTAATCGCAATTAACGACACAAAAGTAACAACCGAAATATTCAAAGAATTTTCAAGTAATAACCCCAATGATAAGTTCGAAATTAAACAGATGGACGTTAAGAATCGAAGTATCGATATTATACATTCTTGCAAACTCTATGAACTTATGCATGAATATTTAACATCGAAGTACGAAGAATACCAAGTTTCGAATTTACGTTCGTTGATTAACCCTAATGGACGAGTTAAGTTATATTATTGCGCGCCAAAAGAATTGCTCAAAATGATGTCCGCTTCAAACATTTCAATGACATTATATAACAAGTCGTATTGTCTAATGTTCATGACAACAAGCAATGACATTATTATTTTACTTCAAGCCATTAAACCGATTACCGCTATTGATGAGCCTCTATTTAACATTATATTAGACCACATTGCCAAGGGGTGTATTCGTTATGTAATCGGGAGTAAAGAATATAATAAGCAAGCCAATGATCTATTCAACCAATACCAAACAATAACTAATCTATGGTATTATGAATTCATCAAAACAATAATAGACAGATACAATATGATTCAGACTAAAACGAATGAGGAAGAAGACGAAAAGAAAAGATTGATTGAAGTATCTACTAATGAACTAATTAGCATCGTTAAAATGTGCGATGAAGAACGAGAAATAAGACGTCAAGATTTAATTGACTTCTTCAAATATAAGCTCCCCATAAAGACGAATATCTTGAAAGAGGAAACGAAAGAAGTCCCCTCAGTCAACATGATTCCTGTTACTACTATTGGTATTGACAATAACAAGGAAATGTTATTGAAATATGCATCTGAGATTATCAAGCCAATAGATAACATTTTCACTAACAATATTTATCAACCAGATGTACTATTAGCAAACGATGAATATGCTGTCATCGTTGAATCTGCTAAACAAGCTTACACTAAGGCTTTGGGAAACATCATTGATCCTATGCACATCTTTAAGAATACAGTCTTACAAGAGCTCTATCATTACTATGCGGTGGCTGTAAACTATTCAACATTTAAAGACGATACGAAAAAGATTATTGAACTATTAGCAATTGGTGATGTATTCTCTTTCCAAGAATAGTACACGTCCAGAGTCGAATAAATTTCCGTCTAATTGAACGAAGAGGAACCGACTGTGAAAATTACTCATAGAAGAATTGCTTGTACCGAAATTTCTGGCTTAACTCCTGGTATGATGAAGAGCGGTGGCCATGATATACAGGAGATCGAACTTAGTGATGATAATGATTCTTTGATATCTAAAGGCTACACATCAACATATGTCAAAAACATCATCAAGAATCA
>ENA-UOWO01003864-UOWO01003864.1-activated-sludge-metagenome-genome-assembly--contig:-NODE-3864-length-16980-cov-24.966086_pt1 | contig 16980 bp, 10 predicted proteins | sample MGYA00238148_ERZ761564 | MGnify/ENA primary metagenome ERZ761564 (study PRJEB28885, sample SAMN05720194) | activated sludge metagenome | isolation source: Anaerobic digester | place: USA...
ATCTGGGGTGGCTCGGTCACCTCATCTTCTGGCTGTCAGCGGAACTTGACCGCTCCCTGCTGCCGTGGATAGCGCCGGCCCTGCTGGTGCAGACCTGGCTTTACGTCGGGCTTTTCATCACCGCCCACGACGCCATGCACGGGGCAGTGGTTCCGGGCCGTGATGGCCTCAACCGCCGGGTCGGACAGACAGCAGTTTTCAGCTACGCCCTCTTTTCCTTTAAAAAGCTGCTGCAGCGCCACGGACTGCATCACAGCTTTCCCGCCAGCGAGAAAGATCCCGACTTTCATGACGGCGTGCATACCGGACCCCTGCGCTGGTACCTCCATTTCATGCTCCACTACCTGACCATCCCCCAGCTTGTGGGCATGGCGCTGCTCTTCAATCTGCTGCAGCACGGCGCGGGGGTGCCGCTCGCCAACCTGCTCCTCTTCTGGGTCGCCCCGGCCCTGCTCAGCACCTTCCAGCTCTTCTACTTCGGTACCTACCTGCCTCACTGCCGTCCGCAGGAGGGCTATGACAATATGCACCGCGCCGTCTCCTCGGATTATCCGGTCTGGCTCTCCCTGCTCACCTGCTTCCATTTCGGCTACCACCTTGAACACCATGTTCAGCCGACGGTGCCATGGTGGCGGCTGCCGCGGATTCACCTTCCCGGCGAACGCTGAGGCTCACGCCCCCGGCCTCCGGTCACAGATAGATATCCACAATCACCGGATAGTGGTCGGAGACAAAACGGCCGTCCCAGCGCTCCGCGACCAGGCCGTGGTTGGCCGCGCGCCGGATCCCCTTGACGAAGATGAAATCAATCAGATAGTTGGGCTGGAGGGCGTCGTTAAAGCCGGTGAAGGACTGGCTGCCGCCGTAGTGGCCGTTGACGCTGAGCATTTCGCTATCCTTCATCCCCTCCGGCTCCCGCACCAGTTCAAGGTAGGCGCCCTCCTGGCGGGTGCTGTTGAAATCGCCGCTCAGGATGACCGGGCGGCCGCCGGCAAGTGCGGAGATCTTGCGCAGGATCAGGGCGCTGCTCTCCTGGCGCGCCCGCACGCCGATGTGGTCAAAATGGGTGTTGAAATAGAAAAAGTCTTTGCCGGTGGCGCGGTCGCTGAACTCCACCCAGGTGGCGATGCGCGGCAGGGCGGCGTCCCAGCCGCGGCTGCCGGCGCTGTCCGGAGAAGGGGAGAGCCAGAAGGTGCCCTGGCGGATCAGCCGCAGCCGGTCGCGGCGATAGAAAATCGGCACATATTCGCCCTCTTCGCGGCCATCATCGCGGCCCACACCGATCCAGTCATACTCGGGCAGCAGCCCGGCCAGCACCAGCACCTGACGGTTGAGCGCCTCCTGCAGGCCGGCCACATCGACGCGGTGAAAGGAAAAGGTGCGCGCGACCATCTCCTGGCGCAGCGGCCAGGTGTTGCCGCCGTCATCGGGAGTGTCGTAGCGGATGTTGAAGCTCATGCAGCGCAGCGGCTGATCGGGGCCTTTGGCGCAGGCGCAGATCAGAAACAGGGTGATCAGGAACATCGCGATCAGGCCGGCTTTTTTCATCGTTCTCTCCTGTAGATCAGTTATATCTCCATATCCCGTCCATTCCCTCGGATGCGGCTGGTTGTTCCCAGTCGATCGCATGCCCGAGGCCTTATTTCAACAACAGCGCCTTGCGCAGCACCTGGCGATCCGGCGATTTCAGACGGATGAAATACAAGCCGCTGGCGGCCTTGTCTGCGATCCAGCGCACCTGATGCAGGCCGGCTGGCAGGGCGCCTCCGGCCAGAGTGGCCACCTCCGCCCCTTTCACGTCATAAATCCTCAGGGAAATCTCCTGGCCAACCGGCAGTTCAAAGCCGATCGTGGTCGACAGATTGAAGGGATTGGGATAGTTCTGCTGGAGCAGAAATCCTTGCGGCAGCTCCTGGTCATCCGCGCCGCTGATTCCCGCAAGCTTGTCGCGCAGCTGTTTTTCGGGCTCTTCCCCGCCATCGGCGAATTTCCACTCCGACCCCTGCTTGAAAATTATGGTATTTGTATTGTCGATGAGCTGGGCGTCAAAGGCGATCCCCCTCGCATAGTCAAAGGCGTGCATCTCGACCGCGATCTGGTTCTCGCCGGTGCGCAAAAACTGCAGGCCGTTGGCGGCATTGATCACCACCATCTTGCTCAGGTTGGCCGCCAGGGCGGTGGCGGCGGGAGTGGCGGCGGAAATCTCCTCATCCGCCGGCAGATTGATGCGCTCGATCTCATGGCCGTTGAGGTAGACCACGGCCCCTTCGCGGCCCTTGACGAGCAGGCCGAGCCCGGTCAGGGCGGCGGCATTGGCGACGGTAATACTTTTTCTGAAATAGGCCGTCTGCACCGTGCCGCAGGGGGTTTTAAGACCGCTGCTGGTCCCGTAGCCGACGGGTGCAGCGCCGGATTGCCAGCCGCCGTCGTCATAGCCCGGGTCCTGCCAGTTGAGCAGGATTTTGGTCGTATCGATTTCGAATGCGACAGCGAAGGAGGCGGCCATCGCGTTTCCCCGCAGATCGGCGGCGCGGAAATAGTAGAGATAGTTGCGGCCGTGCTCGCCGCTGAGGGTGACCGCATGTTTGCGCTGGCCGGTGGTAGTGCATGTCTGCTCCATCTCCCCCCAGCTCTCGTCCTGGCTGCTGTAGCGGACGGTGGCGTAGGTGTCGGTTTCGAACTCGAGAGTGATCTCGCGGGAGTAGCTGGTCTGCGGTGAATCCGGAAATCTGGTGAAAACCGGCGGGCGGGTGTCGTCGTAGGGGCTCCAGGCGTCGAACCCGTTGATGGCCTTGATCAGCTCCTCGGCGATCTTGTGATGGGTCGCCACACTGGGATGGCCGTCGTAGACATAACCGCCCTGATAATAGGGATAAAAGGCGTAATAGACATCGCCATTGCCGGCGGCGTTCTCCTCGATGACAATCTCCGAGATCACCAGCTGCAGCCACTCGACGTGTGGAGCGACGGCGAGGATTTTGACTCCGGGATAGAGGTCGCGCAGGGTGGCGATAAATTTGTGGTATTCGCTCTTGTACAAGGCACGGTTGCTCTCGCTGATCGCGCCGTTCCAGCCGCCCATGCCGGAATAATCGTTCAGGCCCAGCCCAATTACGACCAGATGGGGAGCCCAGGTGGAAAAGTCCCAGGGCGGGGTGGCGGTATGGATGTGGGTTTGGCCGAAGATGGCGGGAAGACTGCCTGAACGGGAGCCTTGCCAGTCCATGACCATGCCGTAACCGGAGCGGCTGGTCATCATGTACTCGGCGCCAAAATGGCGCGCAGTGATCGGGCCAAAGCCCTCGGAAATATTGGTGAGGGGGGCGTCTTCCGCCGGCTTGTCCGGCTTGTCGTACTCATTGCCCGAAGCGCTGGTGTAGGAATCGCCGACGAATTCGATGCGGCGCTGCAGCGCCTGTTCGGGCGGGTGCAGGATCTTGCCGTCATCGATGACCAGGCCGTGAAAAGAGAATTTGGCCCAGGTGGTCTCGTTGCGCTTCTCGATGCGGATGGTGTGGAGGCCGTCGCTCAGACCGGTCGCGAGCATGTAGGTGGTCAAGGCGGCGGCGGTGGGGTGGAAAACTGCATGGGGGATGCCATCGATGATAATATTGTAATAGCAGAAATTGTCCGTCATCCTCACCCCGATGCTGGTCCCCTCGAAACGGGCCTGGATGCAGACCCCGGGCCAGGAGTGGGAGGGGGCGAGGGGATCGCTGAAATCCCAGCGGCCCAGGTACTGGATGTTGGGATCGTTGGCGGGGATTTCGACGGCGGCACTGGCCGGCGTGCAACAGGCCTGCACGATCAGAGCCGCAAGGAGAAGAACAGCTTTGTTCTGCATTCGGGAGCTCCTTGAAGATAAACAGCCAAAGAAATGCGGATTCAGTGGGACAGGTTTCACAAATCTTCAATCCGCTTAAAGATAGGCAATTTTCCCATTTCGTCAATCAAATTTTTGCCGCTGGCCAGAGTTCTGGCCGGATTTCTTCTGCCGCTGCCGCCTGTGGAGGGCAAACACGGCCGGCTGTTTTACAGGGGCCGGTGACCCGGTAAGGAGGCCATAAAAAAACGGCGGCCTCGACAGGAGGCCGCCGTTTTTTATACACCGAACGGATGCTGCTGAATTACGCCCGTCCCTTATTTGACCAGTATCAGACGCAAAGTTTTAAGGACGCCGCCAGCTTGGAAGCGGCAGAAATAGACGCCGGAGGGCTGGCTGGCGCCGTTCCATTGCACCCGGTAGCTGCCGGCTTGCTGGGTTTCATCGACCAGGGTGGCAATGATCTGCCCGGTCATGTTGCAGATGGTCAGCTCCACCGGTCCGCTCTCCGCCAGGGAATAGGCGATGGTAGTCACCGGATTGAAGGGATTGGGATAGCTGCCGGCCAGATTGGTCTGCTGCGGCAGCGCCGCAATGGTGGTGTTGCCGGCTACGGGCTGGCCGCCAGGACCGTCATTGAACCAGGGAATTTCAAGCGGCGCGGCTTCATTGACGCAGAACTCGACCACCTGCTTGAAGTTTCGGCTGGTCCACTGCGGCTGCAGGATCTTCAGCATGATGTATTTGGCCTCGCGCGGATTCCGGACATTGAACCAGTTCAGGAAGGGCTGCTCCATCTTGAATATGCCCAGGGAGGTAAAATCTTCGGGATTCAGTCCGGTTGTGGAGACCAGGACTTCGAACTCGCTGGTCCAGCGTTCAACAACCTCGTCATTTTCCAGATTGATGACATGCAGGGCTACCTGCCTGACCAGATTGATCTGATCGTCGGCGAACTTGAAAATCGCCCAGGCAAAGCCGCTCTCATCAGGAAGTACGGTGGCCGTGCCGTCCCAGCCGAAATAATCTCCATCGACTGCATTGCACCAGCCCTCTTCACGCCAGGAGGGTGTGCCCTTGAGAAAAGCCAGGGCGTAGGGCGCGGTGTTCTCGGGCGGACAGGCCGCTTCGATCGGAGGCGTCGAGGGTGCGGTGGAACCATCGCTGCGCTCGAGGAGGAAATGATTGCCGGAGGTGGAAAAATAGCCCTCACAGCCGGTTTTCTCTGCAATCAGGGAATCCGGTCCCAGGAAGCGCCACCCTTCAGGGGCCGTGAATTTGAAGCGCCAGGGTCCGTCGAAACAGGCCACCCGGCCCTTCAAGAGTACATTATAGTTCTCACCACCGTTGTTAAGCCACGTATAGGCGCTCAGCTGTTTCCAGTCCTTCTCTCCGGGGATGATCAGCCGGGCGAGGACATCACCAACGGGATTGCCGGCCTGATCCTTGAACTGAAAGGCGACTTGCAGATCGGCGGCTTCACAGGGTCCGTAGGCGAGAATCTCATCGGCTGTGCATGGGCAGGCATAAAAAATACTACTCATAGCAGTGCTGACCGGTTTGTAGAGATTGCAGCAGTTCTCGAGGGCGGGGCAGCCCTGGAAATTGATAAAACCGGAAACCGCCAACTGGGCAAAACCGCTGACATCGGCCAGCATCGGACTATTACTGACCATGAGCGTGTTGGCCGTTCCAAATGCGGGCAGTCCGGTGATGGCGGACAGCTTCGGACAATTCATCAGGATCATGTCCCGGACATTGCTGAGGGCGTCCAGGCCGCTGATGGTCTGCAAATTCGCCAAATCGAGGAACTCAAAGATATCCGCATGCTGCAGGCTGCTGAGTCCCTCTGTAGAGATCAGCGAGTTGTTAGAGCTGAGCTCAAAGCTGCCGCCCGCATCCACCAGATTCTCCAGTCCATGCAAATTGGTGATGCTGGAATAGGAGATGTACAAGCCGTTGGCGCTGGTCAGATTGCGCAGCGGTGTGAGGTCGTTGACGTATTGAATGTTGAGATAGCCGGTGATCGAGGTATAATGGTCCCCGAAATCCTGCAGATCCGCCTGGTTGAAAATCCCCAGCGAACCTGTGTAAACCTGAGCGGCAGCCGGCAAGGCCGTCATGCAAAGTACCACCACAGCGCCGACAAGACGTAGCATTTTGTTGCGTGGCATGGCATCCTCCAGGAGGGGTGTGGAGTGAGAAGCGTAAGCATCAGATTTGGAGGGACGCGAGGATGCAGGGCAGGGGAGCGCGGCAGCGCGCAGGCTGGCCGCTCCTGGAGGAAAACAGCAGGTCCCGTGTTCATAAATTAAACAACAACAGGCAGCAAGTCAAGATATTTTTCTAAAAAATAAAATATTTAACGAGTTGGATCGGGGCCTTTCACACCGGCCGCAGCGCTGCCGCTCTTCCGGAGGCCAGGGCGGCGGTGGGGGCCGGATTTCGGGGTGCCCTGATGGTCTATTGATACTTGTTTTTTTGAGTCAATCTTGATATCTTTAAACCGATGCTCAGGCTATATGAGCAAACAAGGAACCCTTCCACGAAGAGAGGTGTCATGACGGAAGCGCGGATGCAAATGCTGGCTGCTATGGGCGCTTACATGGCCCTGGTCATCTTCATCGGCCTCTATTACGCCCGGCGCGCCAATACCAGCAGCAAGGATTTTTTCATCGGCGGCCGGACGATCGGACCCTGGATCACCGCCTTCAGCGCCGAAGCCTCTGACATGAGCGGCTGGCTTTTGATGGGCCTGCCCGGAGTGGCCTACTGGTTCGGCCTCAGCGAAGCCTTTTGGACGGCGACCGGACTCGCCATCGGTACCTGGCTGAACTGGCTTTTCGTGGCCAAACGGCTGCGCACCTACTCCGCCCTCGCCGGCGACGCCATCACTATTCCCGACTTTTTGAGTAACCGTTTCCGTGAACAGCGCAAACTGCTGATGAGCACGGCGGCACTCTTTATCCTGATTTTTTTCACCGTCTATGCAGCGAGTTGTTTTGTCACCGTGGGCAAGCTCTTTGCAACCCTCTTCGGCCTCCCCTATCCCTGGATGATGCTGCTCGGCGCTCTCTTTGTCCTCACTTACGTGGTCATCGGAGGATTTCTCGCCGAAACCGTCTCCGATCTCATCCAGGCGGTGGTGATGATTGCCGCCCTGGGAGTGATCACCCTGTCCGGAATTCACGCCGCGGGCGGGCTCACCCGGGTGATGGAGAATATCCGTCACATTCCCGGCTTTTTCGAGTTTTTCGGCATCGCCCGGCCGTTGGTCCGCGATGGCCTCCAGGCAACCGGCGCTGCGGCAGAGCCGCTCTTTGGCGGAGCGGGAACGTATGGTCCGCTGATGATTCTTTCCACCCTCTCCTGGGGGTTGGGCTACTTCGGGATGCCTCACGTCCTCATCCGGTTTATGGCGATCCGCAATCCGGCCGATCTGGACAAATCACGACGCATCGCCGTCAGCTGGTGCCTGCTCTCTCTCGGCGCAGCGGTAACCATCGGCCTGACCGGCCGAGCGCTCTATCCGGCTCTTTTTCTTACCCGGAGCGGCGCGGAAAGCATCTTTATTGCGCTGAGCCGCAGCCTCCTCCCGCCCCTGCTCGCCGGCATGGTCATGTCCGGCATCCTTGCCGCGACCATCAGCTCATCGGACTCTTATCTGCTCATCGCGACCTCGGCTTTTGCCAAGAATATCTACCAGCGTGTTCTGAGAAGAGAGGCTTCAGACCGGGAGGTGATGCTGGTCTCCAGGGCCTCCATACTGGCGATCACGCTCATCGGTGTTCTCATCGCCCTGGATGAAAAGAGTATCATCTTTAATATTGTCTCCTTCGCCTGGGCGGGTTTCGGCGCCACCTTCGGCCCGGTCATGCTCTTTTCCCTATTCTGGAAGCGGACGACGCGGAACGGCGCCCTGGCGGGCATGATCGCCGGGGGAGCGATGGTCTTCATCTGGAAACTCCTGGTGCGGCCGGCCGGTGGACTCTTCGCTATCTATGAGCTGCTGCCGGCCTTTCTCACTGCCTGCATCGTAATCGTTGTTGTTTCTCTACTCTCGCAGGTGGCCGTCCCTGAGATTGGTGAGGAATTCGACCGGGCGCAACGCAAAGAGGAGTAAGCACAGTCATGGAAGAACATATCATCGTCGGTTTCGCCGCAATTCTCTTTTTCGCTGTCAGCGCCCAGTGGCTGGCGTGGCGCCTCAGGGTGCCTTCAATTCTGGTCCTGCTCGGCACCGGCCTGCTGGTCGGACCCCTGCTGCATCTCATCGATCCCGATCGTCTGCTGGGGGATTTGCTTTATCCGGTCGTCTCACTGTCGGTGGCGATCATCCTCTTCGAGGGGGGATTGAGCCTCAAGGTTTCCGAGCTGCGCGATATCGGCGGTGCGGTGACCCGCCTGATCACCACGGCTGTGGTGATCACCTGGGCGCTGGTCGCCTGGGCAGCCTACGCAGTCATCGGTTTGAGCCTGACCACCTCGATCATCTACGGCGCCATCCTGGTGGTGACAGGTCCGACCGTGATCATCCCCCTGCTGCAGCAGGTGCGCCCCGCGCGCAGGGTCGCCTCCCTCGCGCGCTGGGAGGGCATCGTCAACGACCCCATCGGCGCCATCCTCGCCGTGCTAGTGCTGGAGGCGGTGCTGGTCGGGGGATTTCCCCAGGCGTTGGGGACCGAGCTGGCGGCCATCGGCAAGACCCTGATCGCCGCCCTCCTGCTCGGGGTGGTCAGCGCGGCTGCACTGATCCTGCTGCTGAAAAAGTATCTCATCCCCGATTATCTCGATGAGGTGATCACCCTGATGGTGGTGGTCGTCGCCTTCACAGCTGCGAATACGATACAGAAGGAGGCCGGCCTGCTGGTGGTCACTATTCTCGGCATCCTGCTGGCTAACCAGAAATATGTCCCGGTCAGGCACATCATCACCTTCAAGGAGAATCTCAGCCTGCTGCTCATCTCCGGGCTCTTTATCATCCTGGCGGCGCGACTGCAGTTCGATGACCTGGCGCAGATCGGCTGGCGCGATGGGGTTTTTGTCCTATTCCTTATTTTCATCATACGGCCCCTGGCGATCTATCTCTCGACCTGGAGGAGTGAACTGAACTGGCGCGAAAAGACCTTTCTCGCCTTACTGGCGCCGCGCGGCATTGTCGCCGCCGCAGTGGCCTCGATATTCTCTTTCACCCTGGTCAAGGCGGGCTATGCCGATGCGCAGCGGCTCATTCCTTTGACTTTTTTCGTGATCATCTGCACGGTCACCTTTTACGGACTGCTGGCGGCGCCGCTGGCGCGCCGGCTGCAGCTGGCGAAACGCAATCCCCAGGGCGTGCTCTTCGCCGGTGCCCACGACTGGGCGCGGGAGATGGCGATCGCCCTGCAAAAGGAGGGGCTGGAGGTACTGATAGTCGATACCAACTATGCCAATCTATCAGCGGCGCGGATGCAGAACCTGACCACCTGGCACGGCAGCATTCTGGCGGAGAACGTGGCTGAAGAGCTGCCCCTCTTCGGGGTGGGCAAGCTGCTGGCCCTGACCGGCAATGACGAGGTCAACGTTCTGGCGACGCAGCATTTCGCCGAGTTGTTCGGCCGGGCGGAGACCTACCAGCTCTCCTGTCTCGGCAAAAAGAGCGGCGGCCAGAACACCATGGCCATGGACCAGTGCGGGCGGCTGCTCTTCTCGGCAGAGGCAAGCTACGGGGCCCTCGGCGCTGATTTCGCCAACGGGGCGAAGATCAAGCGCACGGCGCTGACCGAGGAATTCGGCTATAAGGAATTTGGTGAGTTGTACGGACAGAGAGCGCTGCCTCTTTTTCTGATCACTGAGGAGAAAAAGTTACAGGTTTTCACGGCCGACCGTCCTCTGGTTCCCAGGGCAGGGCAGCTGCTCATCTGTCTGGTGAAGGAGGAAGCTGCATGAGGGGGGAGGACTAAAACTGGCCCCTCTCATGCTGAGGAGTTGGCGCTTACTTTTTTACGGCGGGGCAAATACCCTAAATCAGAACGAGGAGCAACAATGAAAAAGTTCATGTTCTTCCTCCTGGCGTCGCTCTGGCTGACGACCAGCCTTCTCGCCCGCGTGGGCGACATCCTCCAGACCATCCCCTCTCCGGGGCTGCGGCCGACCGGACTCGCCTTTGACGGCAAACATCTCTGGTTGGCTGATGCCCACAACGACAAAATCATCAAGGTCGATCCCCGCACTGGCGCAGTAGTGGCCAGCCTGGAGTCCCCCGGCTATCATCCCGAGGGTCTGGCCTGGGACGGCCGCCACCTCTGGCATGTTGACGCCGGCGAAAAACTTCTCTACCGTATCGATCCGGCCACCGGCCGGGTGGAGCAGGCTCTGGAATCGAACAGTCCCAATCCCCGCGGCATCGCCTGGGACGGCCGGGACATCTGGATGATCGATCACAAGAGCGATGCTGTGCTCAGGGTCTCGCCGGTCGACGGCATGATGATCCAGACCTTTCCATCGCCCGCCGCTGAGCCAACCGGCATCACCTTTGACGGCAAATACCTCTGGATTGCCGATCGCGGCACCGACCGAATCTATCTGGTCAATCCAGCCGACGGCCTCTGCCTTTCCTCCCTGCGCGCGCCCGGCCCCTTTCCCAGCGGACTGGCCTGGGCGGAGGGGAGCCTCTGGTGCGCCGATTTCGAGAACCGCGAGATCTACCAGATCGAGGTGCTCAGCGCGGAGATCATGACCCGTTGGGATAAAAAGGAGCTCGATCTCACCTTCATCAAGGAGTTCCGCAACTACGGTCCCGGCACCGTGACCGGCCTCGACATTTATCTGCCCATCCCAGAGAGCCGCGACAACCAAAAGCTGCTGCAGCCGGTCGCTTTTAAGCCGGGGGCCAACGAGATCATCAGCGACCTTTGGGGACAAAAACTCGCCCATTACCGCTTTGAAAACCTGGCCAGCGGCAGCATGGTCAAGCCCTCCTGGAGCGTTCAGGCCGAGGTCTATGCGGTCGAGTACTTTATCTATCCCGATCGTATCGGCCCGCTCAGCGCGATCCCGGCCGAAATCAGGGAAAAATATCTCGGCGATGGCGATAAATATCAGATCGGGGATCCCTACATCCAGGAGCTGGCGAAAAAAATCGCCGGGGCTGAAGAAAATCCTTACTGGATCGCCCGCCGGGTCTACGAATACCTGACCGAACACCTCACCTACAATCTCAAACCGGTGGGGGGATGGAATCCGGCGCCGACAGTACTGCGGCGCGGCACCGCCTCCTGCTCCGAATACTCCTACACCATGATCGCCCTCTGTCGCGCTCTGGGTGTGCCGGTGCGCTACGTCGGGGCAGTGAGCCTGCGCGGCGACGACGCCAGTGTCGACGATGTCTTCCACCGCTGGACTGAGGTCTGGCTGCCGCCCTACGGCTGGATCCCCTTTGACGCCAACAAGGGCGACGCCGAGACCCCGGGCGGGAAGGTCCTCGGCATCGGCAATGTCGCCAACCGTTACATCATCACCACCGAGAACGGCGGCGGCGACCAGTACCTGTGGTTTGGCTACAATTACGGATTTACCTGGAGAAGCGAGGGCAAGTGCCGCATCGCCGAAGAGAGCTATGGCCTTTGGTCGCCTTTGGGGGCGAAAAAGGTGCAGAAATCCCTGTAGCGCAGGCCGGGAGAGGGGGAAAGAGGACGAATCCGGCCGCGACCGGGAAAAAAGGCCGTAGCGGTTAAAAATCGGGGCAGGATGCGAGAAAAGAAATTTCCTGAAATCCTGATCAGTGGCCCTCAAGAGCGGGAGAGGTCATTATCCTCAAGAGTATAATATTACACAAGAGCCGCATCCGTACGGACGGCATGGGGAGGCGGCTCTTGTGAACAGTTTTACTCTATCCTGTATTTTGCCATGAACCGGCGGGTGATATCGGCAAGCCGCTCATCGAGGATGGCATAGACATTTGCGGCGATATCTGCGGGCACGCCCTTGTAGAAGGCCTGGGCGATGCCGCCGGTGATGCAGGCGAGGGTGTCGGAATCTCCCCCCAGCGAGATGGCGTTGCGGATGGCATCCTCAAAACTGGTGGCGTCGATAAAGGCCCGGATCGCCTGGGGAACGGTCTCCTGGCAGGATTCGTTGAACTTGTAGCCGGGGCGGATCTCATCCACGCTCCAGCTCAGATCATAGTAGAAGGTTGATTCGATATACGCCCGGATTTCCTCTTTCGACCGGCCGCTGCGCGCCAGAAAAATCGCCGCTGCGGTGGCCTGGCCCCCCTTGATGCCCTCGGGATGATTGTGAGTCACCTCGGTATATTCTTTCGCCTTTTGCAGCACGGTCTCCAGATCATCGAATGCGAATCCGACGGGACTGATGCGCATGGCGGCGCCGTTGCCCCAGCTGTTGTAGGGCGAAGAGGAGGGACTTTGCGCCCAGTGGTGAAAGCTGCCGCCATAGCCGCCATTGGGATAGAGGCGGTAGAAGGTTTTCAGGTTTTCGGTATAGGATCTCCCGGTGAGGATGGAATCGGCCAGGGCGATGGTCAGTATCGAATCGTCCGTGAAGAAGCAGCCGGGTGAAAAGAGGGGAAAATCCTTGATTTTGATATTGTCCCATTCATAGACCGAGCCGATGATATCTCCTGCGATTGCGCCAAGCATCTTTTCTCCTCACTTTCCGGTTTTTTCTCGTTCCCACCCCAGTTTTCTCGTTCCCACCCCCGGCTTCTCGCTTCCACCCCAGCTTTCTCGTTCCCACCCCGCCTTCTTGCTCCCACCCCTGCTTTCTCGTTCCCACCCCCGGCTTCTCGCTTCCACCTGAATAGATGCCGCGATATTGGCATCAGGGGCTGTCAACACTATCGCACCCAGGCGGAACGTGCTGCATGCGGCTGCTGGCGCTCTGGCTATCGTTTGTCTTGCCACTTGTAATAGAGGCAAACCTCGGCGCCTGTGATTTTGTCGGCGTTAAGGATCGGCTCGCCGGAGATCTCCTCCAGCGCCGCGACCAGGAGCTTGAGCTTCTCGCGATGGGCCTTGACCTCCTCCTCCGAGAGGATGGTCACCGTCACGTCGGGCGTCTCAGGTGTCCGGAGTTGATAGAGCTTGGTCTTGTTGTCCCGCATGGTCCAGTCGATGAGTCCGACCTGCTCGAGGGCGCTGAGGTGATGGTAAAGGTTGTAGCGGGTTTCCCCGGTAATTTTCTCCAGCTCGACGGTCGACAGATCGCCTTCCTTCAAAGCCCTGAGGATTTGCGACCGGACCGGGTGGGCGACGGCCTTGGTCGTCGGATTGAGATACGACCGGGATGGCTTGTTGAGCATCGGCGCGCCGGCGTCCTGCGAGGCCTCCCTGTTTTCAGGCTTTTTTCGGATCATCGCTTTTCTTCCCTGGAGTTTCTTTCTTCATTTGCGACTTTTTGTCAAAGATGATCTTGTTCATGATCGCCGCCGATGTGAAGGCGCTCTCGACCTCGCCCAGGGAAGCTTCGTCGATTCCCATCGCTGCATACTTGGCGCGCAGCTCAACAGAGATTTCCTTTTCGACCAGGTAATCGGCGGCGCTTGCCGTTTGTCTTCGCGTCCGGGTCTCGGATCGCTGCAGATAGAAATGGCTGATCATGTGGTAGACCTTGCCCTCGCCGTGGTCGAAGGTGATAAAGACGGGTGCGTCGCCGTACTGTTCGCCGATCTGTTTGGAGGTCACGAGGACGCGGACCTTATTGGGGTCGAGGATATGGATCGGGTAGCTGCTGCCTTCGAGCCACCACTGCGGATCGTCCTCCGGGCCGAGCAGCGACATGAGAAAGGGATCGTCCGCCTCCAAAAGCTCCACCCGGACCACCTCATCGGCCGTCGCCCTTTCGTTATAGGCCACATAGCCCGGGAAGGCGGGCTCGAGAACATGTTTCAGGGCCCAATCGGTCGTGAACAGGAATCCGCCCGCTGCGACAAAGGCGGCAAGCTTCCTCAGTCCTTTCGGACCAATATTGCCCGGACAGTTGATAAAGACGATCTGGTCCGGCCGGAGTTCCGCCGCATCAAGCTGGCGTGGCGAGATGAGCGTGAACGGCGTCCGGGAGAGGGAGAGGACCTGCTCGATATGGTCATACGAGCCCTTGACGACAATGACGTCCGCTTCTTGCAGGCTTTCGAGGTCGCCGAGAGCCTCCGGGTCGGCCTGTTTGAGCTTGTCTTTGAGCAGCTCGCCGGCGATGCGGTAGGCGTTTTCCATGCTTTTATTGTTTTCTGCTGACATTCCGGGCCTCCTGTATAGTAAGTACTTACTTAATATAGTGAAGTTATTGGATTATGTCAAGTAATAAATTACTTACTATTTGCCGTATGGCCTAGTTGTATGATAGACACGCGAAGAGTATGTCTGCGTCCCGATAAAGCGTGACTTTGCGAGAAAGGGGAGAAAGTACTAAAGGCGTTGGGGCGTGTTTCTAAACTTCGCATACAATAGCAAGACAATGGCATCTTATGCCCGGTACATTTGAAAATCCTTTAATGTCGTCTCATCCTTGGCGCTGGCCAGAATCCTGCCAACGTTTCAATCCACGCGCCCGCGCGGGGCGCGACAAGCCATCGACAGCGCTAATCTCGCCTTTGAGCAGGTTTCAATCCACGCGCCCGCGCGGGGCGCGACATTTGGCTTGGAGTGTCAAAGAGTCATAAAGCGCGTTTCAATCCACGCGCCCGCGCGGGGCGCGACGATGAGATCCAGAACAAGGCCATGCTCTCGGCGCAGGTTTCAATCCACGCGCCCGCGCGGGGCGCGACTCGGGCATGTAGAGGGCATGGCCGGCCAGAAAGTGTTTCAATCCACGCGCCCGCGCGGGGCGCGACAGGCGAAGATCAGGTCATAGACCGCCGGGATCGGTTTCAATCCACGCGCCCGCGCGGGGCGCGACAAAACCGACCTCCGCAATGAACATCGGGAGTATGTTTCAATCCACGCGCCCGCGCGGGGCGCGACATGCGAATGGGGTACAGAATGAGCTGCCTTGAGGGTTTCAATCCACGCGCCCGCGCGGGGCGCGACCGATGCCGTGGATCGCTCGATGCTGCGCTCATACGTTTCAATCCACGCGCCCGCGCGGGGCGCGACGGCAGGATCTTGCCCCAGGAACCGACGGTTATCAAGTTTCAATCCACGCGCCCGCGCGGGGCGCGACGATCTCTGCGGGATCATCAACCGGCCCGAATACAGTTTCAATCCACGCGCCCGCGCGGGGCGCGACCATTGCGATCTACTCGCCGAGCGGGGATCTGGTGGTTTCAATCCACGCGCCCGCGCGGGGCGCGACTGCGTGTCTTTGATCTCCACAAGCGCTCTGACGGTTTCAATCCACGCGCCCGCGCGGGGCGCGACATGTGATGCACGTCAAGCGGATGGATGCTAAAACGTTTCAATCCACGCGCCCGCGCGGGGCGCGACGTATTATACCAGTCGGCCTCGGCTGCAGAGAATGTTTCAATCCACGCGCCCGCGCGGGGCGCGACAACAAGAATCTTTTCACGGCCACACCTCCTATTTGTTTCAATCCACGCGCCCGCGCGGGGCGCGACCTTCGCACCTTGTTGCGGCTTGGGTTGACAAAGTTGTTTCAATCCACGCGCCCGCGCGGGGCGCGACCAGCATCCATCTATATGATGATGGAGAGAAATTCGTTTCAATCCACGCGCCCGCGCGGGGCGCGACACGTGTTCACGATGTCCGAGTACCTGCACAATCTGGTTTCAATCCACGCGCCCGCGCGGGGCGCGACGAATCTCCTTTCAAACGTCTCGCCGGTGAACTGGGTTTCAATCCACGCGCCCGCGCGGGGCGCGACAGAGAGCGTGACCGGAAAGCGCAATACTATGTCACGTTTCAATCCACGCGCCCGCGCGGGGCGCGACAACGCCATTACAGGACCCTCGAAGGTATATAAACGTTTCAATCCACGCGCCCGCGCGGGGCGCGACCCGTCGCCGCTGGCAATCCGTTATAAATCAGATGGTTTCAATCCACGCGCCCGCGCGGGGCGCGACAACAGCCATACATTCAGGCCGTATATGTATACTCGTTTCAATCCACGCGCCCGCGCGGGGCGCGACAGACCGGCAAGATGCAGCCGGATGCAGTGACGAGTTTCAATCCACGCGCCCGCGTGTCAGCGGGCACTCAAAACCGGCCAGCAATGGGCACTTTAAAACCGGCCACTTTCAGCATGTCTAAGTCAGGCATACAATTTGATTGGTTCCCTCCAAATATTTGGAGGGAAAGCCATGGCCAACATACTGAAGATGGACAAGACTATTTTAATCGAACAATTACTGAAGCTTGGCTGGTCCTATCGCCAGATCGAAAGAGAAACAGGTATTCGTCGCGAGACCATTGCCAAGTACGATCCCCGGCGTTCAAAACCGGCCAAAGTGCCCACCGGCTGCCCGCCTGTAGCTGAAAACCGGCCAAAGTGCCCGCCGGGCGAAATTGATGCAAGCCTTTCCACGCTATCCCCCTCACCCACACGTATACCCACCAGAGTCAGCAATGCATCGATCTATGCAGGGGAAATTGCCCAAAAGCTTGAAGTGGGTCTCTCCGCACAGCGCATCTACCAAGACCTCGTTGCCGACTTTGCATTCGCAGGATCCTATGACTGCGTCAAGCGCTTTGTGCGCAAGTTCAAGAAGCGAACGCCTCATCTTGTTGGCCATATGCACGCTTTGCCAGGCGAGGAGGCCCAGGTCGACTTTGGCCGCGGCGCGCCCGTGTTAAAAAATGGCAGATACCAACAGCCATGGTTTTTCAAAATAGTGCTTTCCTATTCGCGCCACTCCTATGAAGAAGTGGTCTGGAAGCAGGACGTTGAGACCTTCATCCGCTGCCACGAGCATGCCTTTGCCGAATTTGGCGGAGTCCCGGCCGTGATCCGATATGACAACCTTAAAAGCGGTGTTCTGGATGCCAATCTCTTTGAACCTGAGCTCAATCCCCTCTACGCTGAATTTGCCAAACATGCTGGCTTTGTGCCTTTGCCCTGTTTGCCGCGCAAGCCTGAGCATAAAGGGAAAACAGAATCCGGCGTAGGCTATACCAAGGACAATGCGCTTAAAGGATTGAAATTTGAATCTCTTGAAGCCGAGAATGCCCATCTGCGAAACTGGAATAAAAATGTGGCGCGTACCA
>ENA-UOWO01003868-UOWO01003868.1-activated-sludge-metagenome-genome-assembly--contig:-NODE-3868-length-16975-cov-6.128073_pt1 | contig 16975 bp, 12 predicted proteins | sample MGYA00238148_ERZ761564 | MGnify/ENA primary metagenome ERZ761564 (study PRJEB28885, sample SAMN05720194) | activated sludge metagenome | isolation source: Anaerobic digester | place: USA...
TGAAAAACATCTGCAACAGGCAAAATTGCGTCCGGTTATGGTCTTTTTCGACCTCAGCCAGACGCAATTTTGCCTGTTGCAGATGTTTTTCAAGAGTCTCGACCAGAGTTGCCGACGATTTTGCTGCGACGGAACTGCTCTCGAGTTTGCGGTTAAGGTCGGCTACTTCCTTTTCGCGGGCTTCCAGATCTTTTTTCAGCTGGCGATTGTCATTTTTAACGATTTCTAGAGCCCCTTCAAGTTCGCGGCTGCGCTTGACCGCCTTCGTCGCCATTTCGGTCATGTCATGCAGTTTTGTCTCAAAATCTTTATCGGGCGGCGCTGCCGTTGCTGCAGTGTTGTTTGCGATTTCAGCTTCAGAAGGTTTGATCGGGTTCTTTTCGAAATACTGCTGATAAATGCGTTCGGCGCCGTTGCGCGGGTCGATTTTTGCCAGAATTCTTATTTTACCTGGTTTGCCGTATGAGCCCGATTCAAGCCGGGCAATGTTTTCGGGGGTGGCGGCGACACTGACAAAACCCATGGTTTTCGGGTTCTTCTCAACCCAGGTGAAAAGAATGATTTTGCGTAAAGCCTGGTCGTCTTCAGCAAAGTCCATGACTTCGTTGATCAGCGACGAGCGGTCGACGATCTTGTGCCGACGGATAAATTTCGCGCAACGCACTGCCAGTGGTTTGTTCGGCAACACCCAGTTGAGAAGGTCGGCATCGGCGGTGTCGTGGCAGAGAAGCCTGAGAAAACTCAGGTCTTCAAGCAGTTTAGCAAAAACTGGTGCCCAGTAATCATCACCCATTCGACATTTCCTTGAGGCGGCTGAGAATGTTGAGAGCTTCGAGAGGCGTAATATTATTGACATCGACGCGGGCAACCGCCTCGATAATCTCGTTGCCAGGTGCGAACAGGCTCAACTGCTGCGGTTTGTGAGCCCCGGGCGAGGTTCTCAGTGAGCGGGTGACCCGGTCGAGTTCTTCCTGTTCGGTTTTTTCGAGTTCGAAAAGAATTTCACGGGCGCGTTCGATAACATTGGCCGGCAGTCCGGCGAGGCGCGCGACTTCGATACCGTATGACTTGCTGGCCGGGCCTTCGTGGATAGCGTGCAGGAAAACCATGTCGCCGGTCTTTTCGTCGTGGCTGACCCCGACATTGAGGTTGAAAACCCCTTTGTGAACCGTGTCGAGGTCGGTGAGTTCGTGGTAGTGTGTTGCAAAAAGCGTTCTCGCGCCAATACTCAGGTTGATATGCTCTAAAATCGACCAGGCCAGCGACAGGCCGTCGAACGTCGAAGTGCCGCGCCCGATTTCGTCAAGGATCAGCAGACTTCTTTCGGAAGCGCTTTTGAGAATCGCCGAAGCTTCCATCATTTCGACCATGAAGGTTGACTGGCCGCGTACCAGATTGTCAGAAGCCCCGACTCTGGTAAAAATTCGGTCGACCACACCAATTTCGGCCTTTTCTGCCGGAACGAACGAGCCAACCTGCGCCATCAGCACAATCAGAGCCGCCTGTCGCAGATAGGTTGATTTACCTGCCATATTGGGGCCGGTAATGATGGCCTGGCGGCGTTCGCCGTCGAGTCGCAGATCGTTCGGGTGAAATTCACCACTGTCGAGAAATTTTTCGACGACCGGGTGGCGGCCGGCAATGATGTTGATGCGGTTTTCGCTGTCGACAACCGGGCGGCAGCAGCGGGTTTCGCTTGCCAACTGCGCCAGAGAGCTTATTACGTCAGCCGAAGCGAGTGCTGTCGCGTTTTCCTTGATGGCCGGAATATCTTCTAATGCCCGTTTAACCAGGCCTTCATAAATATCTTTTTCGATGCCGGTCGATTTTTCGCTGGCGGTGAAAACCTTGTTTTCGTAGTCTTTCAGTTCGGCGGTAATGAAACGCTCACCGGTCGTCAGAGTCTGCTTGCGCACATAGTTTTCGGGTGCCTGATCGGCGAGGCTTTTCGAAATTTCGATGAAAAAGCCGAAGACGCTGTTTTTGCGCACTTTGAGGGTTTTGATGCCGGTGCGCTGTCGTTCGGTTTCTTCGTAACGGCGCAGCCATTCGTCACCATCGCGAAGCAGGCCGCGCAATTCATCGAGTTCGGCATTGATGCCGCTTCTGATGACACCGCCATCGGTCAGCACTGCCGGCAGTTCGTCAAGCAGGTGTGAGTCGATGAGGGTTGTGAGTTCCTGCAGGGGTTTGAAGCCTGCGGCCATCTGTTCTAGATCATGCTGCTGCAGCAGTTCGACGATCGCCGGAACCCGGCTCAGGCCAAGACTGAGAGCCTGAAGGTCACGCGGGTTGCGGCTGCCGAGCGAAATTTTACTCAGGGTTCTTTCGAGATCAGGGATGCCTTTGAGCAGTTCGCGAATTTCGGCAAGCAGCAGGGCGTCACCGACGAATTTTTCAACCATGTCGAGGCGCCGGTTGATGGCAGTCGGGTCGATCAGGGGCTTGAGCAGCCATTTTTTCAGCATGCGGGCCCCCATGCTTGTGCGGGTGCGGTTCAAAACATCGAAAAGAGTGCCGCCGATGTTCTGGTTACGGCCATTTGGCAGCAGTTCAAGATTGCCGAGCGTCGCTTCGTCGAGAACCATGCCATCGCCGAGGCGGTAATCGCGTGGCAGGCCAAGATGGCTGAGAGAGCAGCGCTGCGTATCGAGAAGATGGTCGGCGAGGATTCCGAGAGTTTTGAGCGAAAGTGCAGGCAGAGCGAGAAATCTCGCCTTGTGTTCTGAGGGGTAAAGATTGCACAGGGCTTCAACCGCTTCATTTTCGCTGATGCGCGTCGGGTGAATCTCGGCCTTCAGATGCTGCCAGGGGGCAGGCGAGGGCAGGGCACCGGCAGAATCGCTTAGGCAGAGAATTTCTCGCGGCATCAGGCGGGTGAATTCTTCAGGCAGCATGCTCATTTCGACCTGGTCACCGCTGGTAATGATTACTTCGCCGGTGCTCAGCTCGACGGCGGCGAGGCAGAAACGGTCGTTGCTGCGGCCGAAGGCGGCAAGGTAGTTGTTGGTGTTTTCTTCGAGCATCGTCGGGTCAGAAACGGTGCCGGGCGTGATGATTCTGACGACTTCGCGTTTTACCAGGCCTTTGGCCTTTTTGGGGTCTTCGACCTGCTCGCAGATCGCGACCGTGTAGCCGCGATGCACAAGCTTGGCGATGTAGCCGTCAATACTGTGATAAGGCACCCCGGCGAGCGGCACCGGGTTGCCGCTGCTCTTGCCGCGGGCGGTCAGGGTTATCTGCAGTTCCTGGGCGACGAGCACTGCATCTTCAAAAAAGGTTTCGTAGAAATCACCACAACGGAAAAGCAACACCGCATTAGGGTTTTCTGTCTTGATGTCTTTATATTGCTGCATCAACGGCGTCAGGCCGGCATCAGAGTTTTGTCGGGTTTCCACGTCGATATTCACGGCGGTTTCTCTCTTGTTTGAAATTGCTGGCAGTGCTTATTCGTCGAACCGCAGCTGGTTCTGGGTGACTGCCGGTTCTGGCGGGCGCATGCCGAGGTATTCCCAGGCGGCGCGGGTTGCAATGCGGCCGCGGCTGGTTCTGGCAATGAACCCGATCTGAATCAGAAAGCTCTCGTAGACGTCATAAATGGTGTCGGCTTCTTCGCCAACCGAGACCGCGAGGGTATCGAGACTGACGGGGCCGCCGTCGAATCGGCGCAGCAGAATGTCGAGAATTTTGCGGTCGATGTAATCGAGGCCCATGCGGTCGACCTGCAGCATCTGCATGCCGGTCTCGACGGTTGGCAGATCGACTGAGCTGCACCTGTTAACCTGTGCCACATCACGCATGCGTTTGAACATACGTATGGCAACGCGCGGGGTGCCGCGGGCGCGGCGGGCAATTTCGTGGGCCGCTTCAGGAGTGACCGGGTATTGCAGCTTTGCGGCAACCGATTCAATCAGTCGCGTGAGTTCTTCGTTGGTATAGTAATCGATGCGCGAAACCACACCAAATCTGGTGCGCAGCGGTGCCGAGACATCGCCTTCGCGGGTGGTGGCCCCGACCAGGGTAAACGGCTGCACCTTCATACGCAGACTTCTGGCGGTCGGCCCTTTGCCGATCAGCACGTCGAAGTGGTAGTCTTCCATGGCCGGGTAGAGCACTTCTTCAACGTTTTTGCTGAGGCGGTGAATTTCGTCGATAAAAAGAACGTCACCCTGACGCAGCCCGGTCAGCAGAGCTGCGACATCACCGGCACGGTTGAGAACCGGACCCGAAGTGATACGAATCTGCACACCCATCTCAGCGGCAATGACGTTGGCAAGAGTCGTCTTGCCAAGCCCTGGCGGGCCAAGCAGCAGGGTGTGATCGAGTGGTTCACCGCGTTCTCTGGCGGCGGCGATAAAGACGCGCAATTTGTCGACGATTGCCGACTGGCCGATGAATTCGTTAAATTTGCGGGGGCGCAGACTCGGCAGCAGAATTTCTTCATCGCCGGGAAGCGGGGTGCGTGCCAGAATTGAACCCTCTTCGCCTTCTTCGGCAAGATTGTCTTCAGAGATTAATTCGTCGACTTCGTCGCGCAGATTTTTCTTTCGCATATTCTTCACTTCAGCATTTCAAATTGAATTGTACCCGCCCATGATATCAGAAAAGCCTACCCCGTGAACAGTGGATAGTCGGGTAAGCAGTAATTCTCGGTCAAAGCTATAAATTTCTATAATAAAATTGCGAGGCGAGAAGACGGGATTGCTTTTTCGGAAGCTTGTGAGCGAAGCGAATCGCTGGAGAAAAAGCAACCCGGCTGATAGGCCGAAGCTGCCCCTTTTAAAAGATAACCTGTTAAACACAAGTGGCTTTTGATACTAGTTACAAAACTCACCGAGGATTGCTGTCGGGTGCGGGCTATTTGCTGTATCAGCTGAAGGCGCGCAGAACCTTCTCGATGATGTCTTCGATTGTGGCATCCGGCGCAAAATCGCGGCCAAGCTTTTTGAAGCACTGGGTGATTTCCTTGCTTGTGTAGCCGAGGTTTTCAAGTGCTTCGCGCACGTCGGCTTCAAACGGAATGCCGGTGCCGGCTTCTTTTTCGGCCGCCGGGGTAACAGCACCGATGCCGAGTTTGGCTATGGTTTCTTTCAATTCGACTATCAGGCGCGAGGCGAGTTTGGGACCAACGCCCTTCAGAGAAGTGAGCCGGGCCTGATCTTCACTCAGAATCATTGTGGCCAGGGCTTCTGGAGTCGTGGCAGACATGATATTCAGGGCCAGTTTCGGGCCGACCTTGTTAACCTGATTGAGAACTCTGAACAGCTGCCGTTCATCTTCGCTGGCGAAGCCGAAAAGCTGTGGACCTTCTTCGCGCCAGTGAAGATGGCAGAGCAGATTGACCTGCAGGCCCTTTTCCGGGAGCTGACGGCTGGTAGAGAAGGGCACAAGAATTTCGAGGCCGATGCCGCGCTGGTCGATAACGACCCGGTGTGGTTGTTTGCTGTGGAGAATGCCGGTAACAAAATCAATCATGAGGTTTCCTGCTTAAAAAATGAGCTGCACCGGGCCGGCTGCTGGCTTGTGTTGCCGCTGCATCCGGCATGGTGCAGCCTGTTCATACGGGACCTGGGGCTGATCAGCTGGCGCTGAGAGCCATTTCCATGTCTTCGTCAGAAATTTCGTAATTGTAATAGACGTCCTGGACGTCGTCATGTTCTTCGAGAGCGTCAACAAGCTTGAGAACTCTGGCGACATCGGCACCGGTAACTTTAACGGTGGTTTTCGGAACAGACATTACCTTGGCTTCTTCGACCTTCAGGCCCTTTTCGTCGAGAACCTGGCGGACGGCGAAGAATTCTGAGGGGGCGCTGTAGATTTCGAAACCGTCTTCGATGGTCTTGAGGTCTTCGGCGCCGGCTTCGAGAACGATTTCCATCATTTCGTCTTCGGTTTTGCCCGGGTTACCTTCGCCGGGAAGGTAGAAGTAGCCCTTGGTTTCAAACATGAAAGACACGCAGCCGGGTACGCCCATGTTGCCGCCGTTTTTGCTGTAGATCTTGTTAACTTCGGAGACTGTGCGGTTGGTGTTGTCAGTCAGGCATCGGGCCATGACAGCAACGCCGCCGGGAGCGTAACCTTCATACATTACTTCTTCGTAGTTAACGCCTTCGAGTTCGCCGGTGCCTTTTTTAATGGCGCGCTCGATGTTGTCTTTCGGCATGTTGCAGTCTTTGGCAGAAGTCAGTGCAGTGCGCAGCCTGGGGTTGCTGCCGGGGTCGCCACCGCCCATGCGTGCGGCAATGGTGATTTCTTTGATGATCTTGGTGAACTGACGACCTCTGATCGCGTCTACTTTGGCCTTAACGTGTTTGACCTTGGCCCACTTATTGTGACCTGACATTATACCCTCCAAGTTTGGGAAGTGTGGGCCATTATACCACAGCGACATCCATAGAGCAATGTACAGAATTTGCGGTTTTGATTATGCGTTGCGGGAAGGGGCGAGAGCGTGTTTGCAGTCAGTCCTGAATTATAACGACGCCGCGGGCTTCGGCTTCTTCTCTGGCCGCATCGGTGATGATGGCGTTGTATGGCAGTCGCATCGGTTCAAGTGAGGCGGCGGCAGTGATGACGTCGTCGCGGGTGATAAAAACGCGACTGCCGGGAACGACCTGGCGGGCTGCCGAGGCTCTGGCTCTGATCATGCGGGTGGCGATTTCTGAAAGGTTGTCGCAATTAAAACCGCTGACGGTGCCGCCGGTAATTGTCTGCCAGTGCCGGCGGTAGATTTTGACCAGATGTGGGTTCATGGCGGTTTTTTCGTCGGGCAGACAGCTTTCGTCGAGCAGAATCGGTTTACCGAGTGCGGAAAACTGCCAGAGAATTTCTGCTGGAAATGAATCGCGCAGGCCAAGCGCAAATTTTGCGAGGGTGTTCAAGCTCAGTGGGCTGGCGATAAGCAGGTCGTAGCTGTTGAGGCGCAGAACCAGGCTTTCGCAGTCGGGTTGGCAGAAAACCCGGTGTTCGCGTGCCAGGGTTCTTAGCCAGCCGTTCTGTTGTGCCGACCATGAAACGGCGTAATCAGGCCGTGAAAAAAGCGGTGGCAGGTCGAGAATAGCAAGATCGGCAGACATCGGGCGTTGTTCAGGAAGACAGAACAACACCAGTGGCCGCAGGGTCTGTGGCAATTTTTCGCTGCTGTTTTGCATGAGCTGCTTTAACATACAACCTGAATATCGGCAAAGTCAATTTTTACGATGCGCAGTATTGCAAAAATTTCCGTTCTTTTTGTCGTGAAATTTGCTGCCAATGGTGTTAATATACCAGAGAACAAACAACACCCGGGGGCAAAAATGCGCACGAATTTTCTCAGAGGTTCATGGGTAGCACTGATTACCCCTTTCGCAGAAGACGGCAAAATTGACTTCAAGGCTTTTGAAAAGCTGGTAAAAATGCAGATGGCGGCCGGCACGGACGGCATTCTGATCTGCGGCACCACAGGTGAATCGGTAACTCTCAGTTTCGACGAAAAGAAGGCTCTGATGACCGAAGTCAGACGTATTACCGCCGGCAAAGTTCCGATAATGTTCGGAACCGGTGGCAACAATACTGCCACTGTTGTCGAGTTGACTGCAAAGGCCGCTGATCTTGGCGCCGATGCCGTGCTCGTCGTTACTCCCTATTACAATAAACCGCCTCAGGAAGGCCTGAAAATACATTATAAAGCCGTTGCTGCCGCGACTCCGCTGCCTGTAGTTCTTTATAATGTTCCAGGGCGAACCGGCTGCAATCTTCTTCCCGACACGGTTATCGATCTTGCCGCCGAAAAAAATATCGTTGCAGTGAAAGAAGCCTCAGGCAACCTCGATCAGATCATGGAAATAATTCGCCGGGCGCCTGCCGGATTCGGTGTTTTCTCGGGCGATGACGCTTTGAATCTTCCGATTATGGCCTGCGGTGGAATTGGCACCATTTCGGTGACCGCCAACGTTGCACCGGCTATGATGAAAAAATTCAATGATGCGGCTCTGGCCGGTAACTGGGCCGAAGCCCGGGCGGTTCATTATCGTCTGCTCGACCTGCATCGCGGTCTGTTTATCGAGGCTAACCCCTTGCCGGCCAAGGCAGCGCTTGCAAATGCCGGAATTATCGAAGATTTTGCCCGCCCACCGCTGTGCCGCCCTTCGGCAAAAGCGAAAGAGTTGATGATTAAACTTACTACCGGCCTGGAGTAAATTTTTGCAGCAGATTCTCGATCTCATTATTGCCATCGCGCGTGATATCTCGTTCGTTGATTTTTTCGATATCATGCTGGTCAGCTATGGCATTTACCGCGCGCTTTTGTTTATTGAAGGCACGCGGGCCTACAATCTGCTCAAAGGCCTTGGTATTATTCTGGTGTTACTGGTTGTCACCAAAGATCTTGACTTCAATACGGTCAGCTGGGCGCTTTCAAACGCGCTGCCAACAGGTTTCCTGGCGCTCGTCGTAATTTTTCAGCCTGAGCTGCGGCGCGCGCTCGAAGACATCGGCAAGGGCCGTTTTCTGGGCGAGCAGGTCACGTCAGAAGACTCGGCAGAAGAACTGGCCGAAGAAGTCTACAAGGCGATCGAGAATTTTTCGAAGAAGCGTATCGGCGCCCTGATCGTTTTCGAACAGGAAATCGGCCTGAAAGATTTCATGGAAAACGGCGTAATGATGCGCAGCAAGATCAGCGCCGAGCTTCTGAATACAATTTTTATGCCGTTTACACCGTTGCATGATGGTGCGGTAATTATCAAGGGGCAGATGATCGAGGCTGCGGCCTGTTTTCTGCCGTCGGCGAGCAACCACAACGAGGTGGCCAAGGAACTCGGGTCGAGGCACCGTGCCGCGATCGGCGTTTCCGAAATTACTGACGCACTGGTATTTGTGGTGAGTGAAGAAACCGGTCAGATTTCAAAAGCCAAGGGTGGCAAACTGACACGTGGCCTGGCACCTGATCGTATTAAAAAGCTGGTGGCGGCTGCTTTCTCAAGAGGTAATCGGGCAAGGGGGCTGTTCGGTAAAAAATGACTGACCGTATCTGGCTCAAAACCCTTTCAATTCTACTGGGCGTCTTTGCCTGGATCTACGTCAACCTCGTTATTCCGCCGCAGATTCGCCGGACTATCGAGGCAGAGGTTGAATACCGCAACGTGCCCGAAAGCGTTAAGGTAACCCCTGTAAAGCCTTTTGTTAATGTTCAGGTCGAGGGCACCCGCCGCGACTTTATTCTTGCGACCAATAACAAACTGCAGGTGAATGTCGACCTTTACAACCTGAGACCAGGCCGTGCCCAGTTGCCGGTCAGGGTTACCACCGCTCCCGGTCTTTCGGTTGTCTCGCTTTCGCCGGCTCAGATTCAGATCGAAGCGGTGCCGATTATCCGCAAAAAGATCGACGTGCGCGCCGAAATTCTGGGGCAGCCGGCAGACGGTTTTCTTTTTGATGAGCCTCTTCTGACGCCGGCGCAGGTGACGATAGAGGGCCCCGAATCTCTTATAAAAAGAGTCACCGCCTGTCAGGTCGATATCAATCTTGAACAGGTAAAGAATTCTATCAGTGAGCAGCGTGAAATCAAGGTTATTCTTGAGTCTGGCGTCACTGACGAAGAGATAATCGTCACTCCGGGTAAGATCAATGTTGACGTAACGGTTAAGCAGGGCTACCCGACGAAGACTCTGCCGTTGGCGAAACCTGTGTTTATCAACAAGTCGCCCGAAGGTAAAAAACTCGATGGCTTCAAACTTGTGCCCGAAAGCGTTCAGATCACCGGCCCGGCAAGGCTTATCAACCCGATGAAAGACCTTTCATTCAAGCCGGTCGATCTTTCAAAAATCGAGAAGTCAGACGCGGTGCCGGTTAAGCTTGAATTTCCGGCTGACAATGTCAGACTTATTTCTTCGGCGCCGGTGCTTCTGCATCTTACACTGATAGACAGCAAAGTAACCCGGGTTTATCAGGGGCTGCCCTTTGAGCTGAAAAAAGGGCCGCATCAGCACGCCTCTGTTTCTGTTTCCTCCTACTCGATTGAAGTGGAGGGCTATCTTAAAGATCTCGACAAGATAAGCAACGCCAAATTACAGATGATACTCGACGTCGAGAAGATGAAGCCGGGCTCTTACCCGGTAAACCTTACGGCACCAGTTGGTCTGCCCGGTAATATCAGCGTTCTGAAAATTGTACCTGAAGCCCTGCAGGTTCAGGTCAGCGAACTTGAAGACCAGCCGGACAAACCGGAAAATGCCTCTGATTCAGCACCGCGATGATTCTCAGCATCAAAGGATCTTAAATGGAAAACAGCAGCCAGTATTTTGTTGAACTTTTTGCCAGCGCCACCAGACAAAAACGCCTGGAACTCCTGCGTAAAATTTCGGCCATAAGAGATGAGAACGCCATGCAGTTTCTCGTTTCCTGTTTTGCTGACGAATTCTGGGTTGTGCGCAAAGCCGCTGCCGACATCGTAAAAGACTTTGGCGATGCTGCTGTTCCTGTTCTTTCCGGAGCAATCAACTCATACAATCAGGATGTGCAGCACTGGTCGCTGCAGATTCTCGGTGAAATCGGCCCGAAAGGTCTGCCCGCCATTCTGCGGGCCATGAAGAGCACCAATGACGAAATCAGATACTTTGCCTGCAACGCCCTTGGTAACGCCAGAATTCCGCAGGGTGTCACCATGCTGCTCAAGGCGCTGGGTGACGACCGCTGGCGCGTGCGAAAAGCTGCATCAGATGCTCTTGTTAAGTATGGCGAGGCGGTAATTGCACCGCTGCAGCAGGTTCTTAAGCTCACTGAAGACGAAGACATACGTTTCTGGGCAATCAAAACTCTCGGCAAACTCGGGCCCAAAGCCCAGAGATTCCTGCTCGAGGCTTTGCGTAACGGCGATAAGCAGACGCGCTACGTTATTGCAGCCGCTCTTGGCGAGTCGGGTGATAAAAGAGTAATCAGGGTTCTTATCGAATCACTTGCCGACCCCGACTGGACAATTCGCAAAAGCGCTACCATGGCTCTCGCCGAGATTGGCGACAATGCCGTCGATATGATGCTTGAATACCTGCGTGGCCCTAATGAAGAGATTCGCGACGGCTGTCTCAGAGCTCTGGTTAAGGCTGGCAATGCCAGTTTGCAGCGCCTGTTCGACGAAATCATCAAGATGGACGAAAACCATCGCTATCTGATTCGCAAGTCGATTGTTAAAATCGGCGCCCGCGTTGTCGAGCCGTTGATGCGGCTGTTTAAACTGAAAAACCCCGAAATTCTCGCGTTTGCCGCTTCAGCACTTGGTGAAATCGGTAACCCGCGCGCGGTTCCGGTACTGGTTAATGGCCTGTCACACGAAGACTGGAACGTCAGGCGCAGCAGTGCCTACGCGCTTACCGAGATCGGCGAGCGTGGCGTCGACAAAATCGCTGAGGCCCTTAAAAGCTCCAACGACGATGTGCGTTACTGGGTTACCCGCATTCTTGAAAGTATCGGTGAACCGGGCGTTCCATACCTGATCAGGGCGTTAAAAGATCCGAACCGCGAGATCAGGTTCTTTGCTGCCAGGGCGCTTGGCAGTTCATTTGATTCGTCGGTGGCAAGGTCTCTCGTTCATTCTCTTTCTGACGAGGTCTGGAGTGTGCGCAAAGCTGCCGCCGAAAGTATCTGCCGTCTCGATAACCCGCCGCTTGAAGATCTGCTGCGCCATATTTCGAGCGATAACGAAGATATCCGCCACTGGATCGGCCAGATCATCAGAGAAATCGGCCCGCGCTACCTGCCGAGGCTTATCGAAGCCATGCGCAAAGGCGATGCAGAACTGCGTCTCTACGCCTGTCAGGCTGCCGGCCTGATCAATTCACCCGATCTTGTAGAGCCGCTTATTCTGGCTTTGCGCGACGACAGCGAGTGGGTGCGCACTTACGCGGCCATCTCACTCGGGCAGACCGGTGACCCGCGCTCGATCATTCCGCTTATCAGAAGCTTTTCTGACCGCAATACCGATGTGCATCGCAATGTGGTAACCGCTTTCGAAAAGCTCGGCGATAAGGTTTTCAAAGAGCTGATTCGCTGTATCGAGGGCGATGACCTTGAACTGCGGCGCAATGCGGCACTGGCACTCGCTGAAATGAAAGATGACCGCGGCGTTGATCACATCGTCATGCTGATGGAAGACACCGACGAATCGGCGCGCGCCTGTGCTGCCGAGTCTCTTGGCAGTTTCCCCGGTCTCAAAGCAAGAACAATGCTCAACGAAGCCCTGAGCGATAATTCGCTCAAGGTCAGGCTGGCGGCGATCAAGTCGATCGGTGCTCTTGACAGCGAGGCTGACGCCCTTTCGCTGATGGCCCATTCCGGCAAAGTGCGCGATGAACGCGAAGCGAGAACCATAAAAAGAACTCTCGGCGAAATGGCTCTCGACAACCCCGATCTGTTCATCGGTCTTTTCAAACATGAACAGAGCGCCATAAAAACCATGGCCTGTGAAGCCATGGTTGCTGCCGGCATGGAAGTCATGGCCCGTCTGACCCAGGTTGCCACTGAATCACAGGATGAAACCGTTGTATTCTGGTGCAAGAAGACAATGAAGCAGATCAAGCAACCGCGTGAGAGCATGTTCTATGGCTGATGCTTTTTCTGCCGACCGCCGACTGCCATGGCTGAAGCTTGCTGCCATGAACTGGCTCGGCGCTACGCTTGCCGCCGGTCTGATCAAGGAATTCGAAACGCCGCAACGCGCTTTTCGCGCGACCAAAGGCGATCTGCTGGCCATCAAAGGCTGGGATGTAAGACGCGCTGAGCGCTTTGTCGCCGAGGCTGCCCGCATCGAGCCGGTCTGCCCGCCAGAAGTGCTTGACCGAAAAGATGTCAGACTCATCACTTTCAATGATGATGAATACCCGGCGCTGCTGCGCGAAATTCCAGATTCACCCGTCGCTTTGTTTGTCAAAGGCAGACTTGATTTCGGCAATGCCCCGGCAATCGCCATAGTCGGTGCCCGTAATGGTACCCAGATGGGTTACGATATTGCCCGTGATTTCGGCTGCCGGCTTGCCAAGGCCGGATTTGTAATTGTCAGCGGCCTTGCTCTCGGCATCGATACCTATGCGCATCGCGGCGCTCTCGAAGCCGACGGGCACACGGTCGCAGTTCTCGCGAACGGGCCCGATGTGGTTTACCCGCGTGGCAACCTTAAAATCCGTGATGCAATACTTAAAAAAGGTGCGGTGATCTCTGAATACGCTCCCGGAATCATCGCCAGACCCTGGTTTTTTCCGGTGCGCAACCGTATTATTTCAGGGATGTGTGTTGCGACACTGGTTGTTGAAGCGAGTGCGCGCAGCGGCTCGCTGATAACTGCCAGACTTGCGGGTGAACAGAACCGCGAGATCTTTGCGATTCCAGGCAGTATCAAATCGAGCACATCCGAGGGAACTCTGAGTCTGCTTCAGGATGGCGGTATTCTCGTCACCGACCCTGATGAAATCATCAGATACTATTCTGCTCTTCTGCCAGATAAACCTGTTGTGACAGAAAAAAATCATGATGATGATCTCACCGATGAAGAGAAAAAATTACTCTCGCAACTGGCATCAGAACCGGTTTCTCTCGACCGGTTGCTCGAAAATGGCTGGCAGCGCGAAAGATTGTTTTCTTTACTTTTGCAGCTCGAAATGAGAGATTATGTGATTAAACTAACCGGAAGCAGTTATCAGGCAAGAAAAAAAGTGAATGAAAAAAGGTAGGCTATGAACAACATTAAAAGCCCGTTGACCAATATCATGAAGATCATGAGTATTGTCATCAAGCGAATTGAAACCAGCGGTGTCGACGAAACCGGCCGTGACCCGATGGTCAGCAAGCTGCTCGAAAAGGGTTTCAAGATCAGCGATATCGACACGGCCATGAATCTGGTTGCCATGATTACCCAGAAGGTCGACCCGATCGTCAGGGTTGGCGACCGCAAGCACAGTTCTGATGGGCGCCCGAGCGGAATCAGGCATCTGCATGCCTGCGAAGCTGCACGTTTGTTGCCTGAAGCGCAGCAGCTTCTGTTGAAACTCGTCGAAGATGGCGTCATCACCCCGCTGCACTTCGAAAAGGTTCTCGAATACATCTGGAAAACCGATATGCGGCAGGTCTCGGCCTCGCGGCTTGAGCTGATTGTCATCATGCATAAGCCCGCTTCCGAAATGGAAGGGCAGGAAACCTCGCCAGCACCGCATTCTGTCGTATTGCACTGAAGACCGTGCCAGTAATGGCCCGGGAGGAACAATGACCAAAAATCTGATTATCGTCGAATCACCTGGTAAGATCAAAACACTGTCAAAGTTTCTCGGCAAGGATTTTATTGTCGAAGCCAGCAAGGGGCATGTCATCGATCTGCCGCCGTCAAGATTCGGTGTCAGTACTGAGAATGGTTTTGTTCCTGATTTTCATGTCGTCAAAGACCGCAAGGAAGTTATTCTGCGCCTGCAGAAGGTTGCCCGCACTGTCGATCGTATTTATCTCGCCCCTGACCCTGACCGCGAAGGCGAAGCGATCAGCTGGCATCTCGCCAATGTTCTCAACATCGATCCGATGTCTGAGTGCCGCATCACGTTCAACTCGATTACCAGAGAAGACGTGCTCAAGTCTCTCGAGCACCCGCGCAATATTGATTTTGCGCTGGTTAACGCTCAGCAGTCGCGCCGTATTCTCGACCGCCTCGTAGGTTATCGTCTTTCACCGCTGCTGTGGCAGAAAATCTGCCTTGGTCTGTCGGCCGGCCGTGTTCAGTCGGTTGCCGTCGCTCTGATTTGCCAGCGCGAGAAAGAAATTCTTGCATTCAAGCCCGAGGAATACTGGGTCATCAGCGCCGATGTCAAAGGCGAAAAACAGCGCAAATTCCAGCTCAAGCTGGTTAAGTATTCTGGCAAAAAAACGGTTGTGCCTGATAAGGCCACTGCCGATGAGATTCTGGCAAAAATAAAATCGGCCGATCTGCAGGTAACTTCGGTTAACAGCCGTGAACGCCGGCAGGCGCCGCCGCCGCCTTTTATCACCAGCACCATGCAGGCCGAAGCCGCTCAAAAGTTCGGTTTTACGCCGCGCCGCACCATGTCGGTGGCACAGAAACTCTATGAAGGCGTCGAAGTCGGCAGCGAAGGTCAGGTCGGTCTGATAACCTACATGCGAACCGACTCGGTGCGCATTGCGCCCGAAGGGCTTACCGAACTCGACGGCTACCTTAAAGAAAATTTCAGCAGCGAATACCGCCTGCCACATGCGCGCACCTATCGCATGAAAAAGGGCGCCCAGGATGCCCACGAAGCCATCAGGCCGACTTCTGTGCATCGGACCCCCGATCAGATGGCAGCTTTTCTCAAACCCGAGCAGTTGAAACTCTATACCCTGATCTGGCGCCGTTACGTTGCCTCACAGATGGCTGATGCCCGTTACAACGTCGTCACTGCCGAAGTCGATGTCGACGGGGTAATTCTGCAGGCTTCCGGTACCACCATGGTTTTCGATGGTTTTACCTCGCTTTACAATGTCAGCCGCGACGAAGATGCCGAGCCAGAAGTCTCTGAAGAAGGCAAACAGAAGCTGCCGCCACTCGAAAAGGGCGAAAAACTCTCTCTTGTCAGCGCTGCCGGCGAACAGAATTTCACTTCGCCGCCGCCACGCTACAGTGAGTCTTCAATTATCAAAACCCTTGAAAAAGAAGGCATCGGCCGGCCATCCACCTATGCCACGATTGTCGATACCATTCAGCAGCGCAAGTATGTGCGCAAGGTCGACGGCAGATTTCAACCTTCTGACGCCGCTTTTCTCGTCAATCATATTCTGGAAAAATGCTTTTCTGACATCATCAACCCTGGCTTCACCGCCACCATGGAAAGCCACCTCGACCGCATCGAAGAAGGTGAGATCGACTGGGTGCAGGTTCTGACCGAATTTTATGAGCCTTTCATGCGCGATCTCAAGGCCGCCGAAGAAAAGGTCGAAAAAGTTCAGATCGAATCAGACATCAAATGCGAAAAATGTGGCCAGACGATGCTGGTGCGCATGGGCCGCAGCGGCAAGTTTCTCGCCTGCTCCGGCTACCCCGAATGTAAGTCGACGATCAATATTCCAGAAGAGCTGCTTCTTTTCGCCGACGGTGTTCCGCAGCCGCCGATGCAGATGACAGCTCTTCTCGAAAGCGCCGGCACCCCTCAGCCCGGCGAACTCGAACTGGTCGAAGAAAAGTGTGACAAGTGCGGCTCTGACATGCATATCCGCACCGGTAAATTCGGGCGTTTCATCGCCTGCACCAATTACCCGGCCTGCAAAAACACCCGGCCGGTGGTAAAAGAAATTGGCGTGGCCTGTCCGGCCGAAGGCTGTAATGGTAAAATGCTTGAAAAGAAATCGAAACGCGGAAGACTTTTCTATGGTTGTTCGAATTACCCGACCTGTACTTTGACCACCTGGTCGAAACCGACCGGTGAGCTCTGCCCCGAATGCGGTTCGCCGCTGGTTTGGCACGCTACCAAAAAACTTGGTAATTATATAAAATGTTCAGGCAAGGGTTGTAAGTTTAAATCGATCCCGGAAGGCAGCACAGATAATGACGAGCAGCAGGAAGAATAAAGAAATCGCCGTAACTGTTATTGGTGCAGGTCTCGCTGGCACCGAGGCCGTTTTTCAGCTTATCAGACGCCAGATACCCGTGCGTCTGATCGAGATGCGCCCGAAAGTCAGCACCGGTGCCCATACAACTGATCAATTCGCCGAACTGGTTTGCAGTAACTCAGTCGGCAGCAATCTGCCAGACCGGGCTTCCGGGCTTCTTAAAGAAGAAATGCGCCTTCTGGGCAGCTATTTCATGGAAGTCGCCTACAAATACCGGGTGCCGGCCGGCAATGCTCTGGCTGTCGACCGTGGCGCTTTTGCCCGCGAAATCACCCGTTATCTGCGCACCCATTCATTGATTGAATTCATTAATGAAGAGGCGGTCGAACTGCCCGAAGATGGTCTGGTTATAATTGCTACCGGGCCG
>ENA-UOWO01003869-UOWO01003869.1-activated-sludge-metagenome-genome-assembly--contig:-NODE-3869-length-16974-cov-11.909096_pt1 | contig 16974 bp, 12 predicted proteins | sample MGYA00238148_ERZ761564 | MGnify/ENA primary metagenome ERZ761564 (study PRJEB28885, sample SAMN05720194) | activated sludge metagenome | isolation source: Anaerobic digester | place: USA...
CGTGTCTGTTGATTCTGGCGGTTTCCAACCGCATTCCACAAAAGCACCATTTATAATTACAATAATTCATTGCAATGCTTTATTTATAATGCTAAGGTTCTCAAACTAATCCTGAACAAACAGGATTCTCCTATAAATATAATAAATGCTGAATAAATTCAACTATAACTTTTCTACTTCAGCTTTCGTTAGCGGTCGGAGACCGACGGATTTTGTAGACACGAGAGCGCAGCGCTAACTCTCGCGCCAAAGTGTATTGTATATACTTCTTTGCATTTCGTAAATGGTACTTATTTTTCTTTTACTATTAATCCTTAAACGTTGGCTGCTGCTTGGTCATACTTGCCTGAAAGGCAGCGAGTAAATCATTAGAATAAAAATAGGCAGCATTCCAGTTGGCTATATATTCCAGACTTTCTGCCACGGTATGGTCTCTTGTAAATACTATATTTCTTTTGGTGCCACGAACAGACAAAGGCGACTTTGATGCAATGGTTTCTGCAATGGCTGTCACTTCTTTCAGCATGGTTTCTTTGTTATCAAACACCTTATTTACTAATCCGCATTTCAATGCTTCATCAGCTGTCAGATTTCTGCCGGTGTAGGCAAGCTCGCGTGCGATGCCGTCCGGAATAATTTTTGGCAGTCGCTGCAACGTACCGATATCGGCCACCATTCCTAAATCAATTTCTTTGATGCAGAAATACGCATCTGCCGTGCAATAACGCATATCCGTCGCTGAAATCATATCCAGTCCGGCACCGATGCAACCGCCGTGCACAGCCGACAAAACAGGCTTGTTTATTTTTTCAAAGGTGGTGATGATTTCCTGAAAGTCTAACAAAAACTTTCTGAATTTTTCGCGCTTTCTGCCTTCGCATGCATCATTTGTTTTTTCATTAGTGGTCATCAGCATTTGCAAATCTATACCTGCACAAAAGAGCTTCTCGCCTGCTCCGCTGAAAACGATGGCTCGTATTTCCGGTGTTTCATCGCAATAAATCAATGCTTCTTTTAATTCGTTCCAGGCAGCTTCCGTCATGGAATTTGCTTTTTCCGGTCGGTTGATGACCAGTTGCGCCACCTTGTTTTCAACAGTAAGTATCAAATTTTTGAAATCCATGTTAAATGTTTAGTTGTTTAAAAATACCTGTATAAAATCTTCCGGCAAGGGTCTTATTTTTCGTTGACTGTATTCATAATACACACAACCGGTGCGAACCAAAGCCAGCACTTTACCATCTTGTTTTACAAACTGAAAAATAAGATCAAAACTACATTCAGTAACAGTGCTTACACCAGCGTTACAGATAATCACATCGTCTAAAAAACCTTCATTTTTATAGTGTATGCTATGGTTGGCCACAATGGTACCATGACCATTTTTTTCATCGTTCAATTTTAAATTCAAATGTTGGAACATCTGTTCACGTATACGGTTTGCATACACCAGTATTCGTTCATTTCCCATATGATTGGCTTCATTGATATCTTCCTGTTTTATGAGAAACTGATGTGTATATAAAAAACGTTCCGGCAGATGAATCTTGACTCTTTCCATATTTTATAAAGGTGTAGCGGACAAAATAAGTAAAAATAATTTGTTATAGGGAATAAGTTAACAAGAAGACTTTTTTATTCATTTGATTATCAAGTTCAGACCTTTGTCACTTTTTTTCTTAGTCAAAAAAAGTAACCAAAAAAGACAAGGCAAAAATATCGCTCTACGCTAGCAGCCACGCTCAGCTGGCGATTTTTGCCATCCCACGCTTCTTTACATCCTGCAAGTTCCAACATGAAGTTCTTTATTTTGAAAAAATAATTACTAAAAACAGTATAAAATGTTTAAAATACTAAACTATATTTTCAATGAGGAATGCTTATACTATTACTTAATTAAAACTTTCGAGATATAGCTGCCATTATCTGTTTCCAGTTGTAGTTGATACATGCCTTTTGCCAGGTATGAATAATCTAACTGAATCGTGTTGTCATTCTTATATACTCTTGAGTCTATAATTTTTCCTGTTATATCAAACAAGGTTAATACAGCCGTTGCGTAATTCTCCTTCACTGTCAGCATAAAGGTGCCATTTGACGGATTTGGGAATAATTCTGCTTTTAAATTCTTGTTTTGACGTATTCCGGTTGTTATATCTAATGCACTGCAGTTGATCACTTTTGATTGTAAGGTATCTATGGAAGACAAGTTAGACGTTGCGTTATTATAGAAAGTAGTGATGGCGTTGCAATCTCTTTTTAACCAAAATCCAGCCATGGTTTTAATAAAGCAAGTGTTTTACTTTGCTGTACAGCTGCAGAAATATAGGTAGTACCAAAACAAGCTACTAATTCTCCAACTTCGCATACCGTTTTGTTTGGGTCGCCAAACTGACAATGTGAGCCGTCTTTAATGTTAGCAAAAAATTTGTATTCTGATTTCAGATTTTGATACATGGTTTTGCTGTTGCCCACCGGTGGTGCCACACAATCCTTAGAACCTGTAAATATCAATCCTGGTCTGGTAATGTTTTTAGCAGCTTCCGTGGCTACAATTCCATAAATGCCAAAAGTTTCTGCTGCAGAGAAATTGAAAAATGTGGTAATATCCGAAACGCCATTCATTGCCAGAAAAGAAGCACCGCCACCCATGGAATGTCCGCCAACGGCTGTGTAGCCATTTGTTTTCTGATATAAAAATGAAGTGGCTGTATCACCGTAATTTCTTAAAATACGTGCTACGAACAATTCATCTCTGCCAAATTCTGCATGATTGGGTGTGCCTTCTTCGGTGGCCGGAAAGCTGACAATATATCCTGCTGAAGCCAATGACTGTGCTAACCACTGATATGCCAGAGATGACATTAAAAATCCGTGCCCAAATGATACCACCGGAAATTTAGTACCATTATCTAAAACAGGAACATTCGTGCCTGCTGTTGCCGCCGGATAATAAATATTGGTGATAATGTTTCTGAAACGAGATTGGTCTCGTACAGTTATAAACCTGAAGCCTACATTGTATTGCGAAAATGCAACGGAAGCAATCAGCATAAAATAGACGGAAATTGTAAAGTTTTTCATAATTATTAGCTTTATATCAAACGAACGTTTGGTAAAAATAAATAGTTTTATCTAAACATTATAAAACAATTATGAAGATTTTGTTCAAAAGTGCAATCTTGCCTGAATTGGAATATCCAATGCACAAAAATCAGCTTTTAAATATTTAAAATTAGCAGTTATAGCAATCATACCGGCATTATCTGTACAATACTGAAAATCAGGAATGTATGTATTCCACTGATACTTATCTCCTACTATTTTCAATTGCTTTCTCAATTCAGAATTTGCACTTACACCACCAGCGATGGCAATTTCATTAATACCGGTTTCTTCAGCAGCTTTTATTATTTTTTTCATCAAAACAGATATAATGGTGTGTTGAACAGAAGCACAGATATCATTTAGTCGCTCAGAAATGAAATTAGGATTCGATTTAGTTTCCTTTTGAAGAAAATATAAAATATTCGTTTTTAGTCCGCTGAAGGAAAAATTGAGGTGCTCAATCTGTGGCTCTGTAAACTTAAACGCATTTGGATTTCCCAACTGCGCGTATTTATCAATTAATGGTCCACCAGGATAAGGCAAATTCAGCATTTTGGCCGTTTTATCGAAAGCTTCACCGGCAGCATCGTCTATTGTTTCACCAATTACCTGCATATCCAAATAATCTTTTACCAATACAATTTGTGTGTGTCCGCCGGAAACGGTTAAGCATAAAAACGGCAATTTTGGTGTAGGTTTATCAATAAAATGTGCTAAAACATGTGCCTGCATATGATTTACGTCTATTAACGGAATTTGCAGTGCCTGCGCAAAAGACTTTGCAAAGATGCCGCCTACCAGCAAGGAACCCATCAAACCCGGTCCGCGCGTAAATGCGACTGCATTAATATCTTTTTTAGAAATTCCTGCCTTTTTAATAGCTTCTGCCACTACCGGAATGATATTTTTGGTATGCTCTCTTCCTGCAAGTTCAGGCACTACACCACCATATTGTTCATGTATTTTCTGGTTAGCTGTAAGATTGGAAACCACCTTTCCATCGATGCATACAGCAGCAGATGTATCATCACAAGATGACTCTATTGCTAATATGACTATTTCAGGCATAATTTTTGGGTATTTTTATCGTATTTTAGCAACTTTTTATACTTCTATTGAAAAAATTCTTCAAATATACATTCAGAACGGTTTTAGTAATTCTACTATTGCTTCTTATTCTGTTTATTTCAGCCTTCTATTTAATTCAACAACCAAAAGTTCAAACGTATTTGGTTCACAAAGTAAGTGAATATTTATCAAAACAAACAGGCAGTGAAGTGAAAGTTGATTCTGTAAGTATCAACTTCCTGAGAACTGTAGAAATTTATAACGTTTATTTATCCTCTCAAAAAAGCAAAAGCGATACAATTTTATTTGCTAAAAAACTGGATGTTGACCTGATGCTTGGAAAAACGTTACTGGATCAAATTGGCAGTATACGTCAAAGTAAAATCTATATTGACAATGTCAGCCTGGATGGCCTGAAATTTAACGGCTATCGTGCAAAAAATGACAGCACTTATAATTTTCAGTTTTTATTGGATCAGTTTAAATCAAAAGATACGAAACCCAAACAAAAGAAAGATAGTAAACCTTTAGAACTCAAACTGAATAAATTAGTACTAACCAACTCAAATCTGGTATTGGATGATCCGCATACAGATAAACGAATGGATATTCGTTTTACTAAAGTGTTTTTTGATATTCGCGAACTCAATATTAATCAACTGAAAATTGATGCTAAAAAAGTGGAATTAATAGATCCGTTTTTTAAGCTGACAGATTACAACGAGATAGAAAAAATAAAAGATCCAAACAAAAAAAGTAAAGGCTTTGACGTTCAAGGTTTAGGAAAAAAATTAAATATCAATGTGGATGAATTAATCATGAAAAATGGTAATCATGCATTGGATTTTAAAAAGAAAGACCAGAAAGCGGGAACGTTTATGATCAGCCAGATGAATATTCACCATATCAATCTGGATGTTAAAGATTATAAATGGGATTCAACCGGGATGCATGTCAATATTGAAGAATTAAATGCTGTTTGCGACGACAATCTGAATGTGAAAAAATTACACGCGAATGCATTGCTGGATAATAATGGTATCTATCTTGATAATACAGACCTGGCTTTTAATAATTCTCACCTGAAAGGAAATTTATCTATTCAGTTTTCTGATGAATGGAGATCTTTCAGTGATTTTGAAAACAAAGTAATTATGAAGGCTGACATTCGTGAAGCACATGTCAGGTCTAAAGATGTTGCCGTATTTGCACCGAAAGTTCAAAAATATGTTCCGGAAGATGTTTATATGCGCGGGATGGTGAAAGGAAAATTATCTAATCTAAGAACTGAACAATTATATATTACTGCTGGTAAAAACACAGTCATTGATGTTACCGGAAACATCAAAGGACTTCCAAATGTTCAGCAAACGCTGTTTGATCTGAAAGTTAATGAACTCAGAACCAATCCAACAGATTTAAAACAAATACTGACTTTTGTAAAACTGCCGAAACAACTCGACAATTCAGGAAACATCACATTTAAAGGAACCTACTTTGGTTTCATCAATGATTTTGTGGCAAAAGGATCGTTAAAAACAGATAATCTTGGAAGTCTGGTTACAGATATCAGAATGAGTTTTCCTAAAAATCAAGCACCAAAATATTCCGGAAATATATCTGCCACTAATTTAAATCTGGCAGAACTTACCGGCAATAAAAAATTATTGGGAACGGTTGATTTAGATATCAATGCTGATGGAAATGGATTTAGCGCTAAAGATTTAAATACAAAACTAACCGGAACCATTCGTAATTTTTATTTCAACGGATTTGTATTCGATAAAATAAAAGTGGATGGCCTGATTGTTAAAAAGAAATTTAAAGGAAAAGCATTTTTTGATGATGATTGTTTCCTGGTAGATTTTGACGGCACAGCAGATTTCAATGATTCATTGCCAAAGTTTGACTTCATAACCAGTATTAAAAATGCAGACCTGCATCAGCTTAATTTAACTAAAGATACTCTTATTGTTTCTTTAGACGGTGAAATACATGGAAAAGGAAATAGCATAGATAATTTTACCGGAACCGGTATATTTAGCAACATCATCCTTCAAAACACCAAAGATATGCTGGTCTTATCTGATGTGGATATCAACATGAATAATGATGGAATTATAAAAGATTATACCATTACTTCCGACCAGTTTAATGCAAATGTAAATGGCGATTTTGATCCGCTAAGTATTGTTCCATCCATGAAAGTTTTTCTGAGCAATTATTCACAATTAATAAAACCAACTGCTAAAGATTTTAAACTCTCAAAACCACAGCAATTAGATGCCAGTATAAAACTAAAATCAGATTTTGGTTTAATAAAAGTATTTGTTCCTAAACTGCAATACATCAGTGAACTTGATTTAGATGCCAGCATAAATACCAGTCAGAATATCCTTGAATTAACTGCTAAAATGGATTCTGCAAATTACAGCGATATTGCATTTAATGATATTTTTCTGGAAGGCAACACAAACAGTTCCGACCTCCTTTTAAACGGCAGCATAAACAACCTGAGAGTTAAAAAAACGGATATTAAAGAAATAAAGCTTGGATTAAACAGTTCGTTAGAACAACTATTAACAAACCTAAGTATCTCAAACGATACGTCAGATAATGCCGTTCGACTTTTATCAACGCTTGATTTTAAGAAAGACAGTATTATAGCCAGAATTATTGATTCGAAATTAAAACTAAATAACAAAATCTGGCAGGTGCAACAAGGCAATGAGCTCACTATAGTGGATAGTATTTTTATTGCACACAATTTCTCCTTGATTGAAGGTGATCAAAAAATAAATATCCAAAACGGCAGAAACACGCTTTCTGATGCTAAAATTAATATTTTCAATTTGAGCTTGTCGGATATCGGTCAGCTGGTAGACACTACCGGAGCCATTAAAAACGGTACACTTTCCGGAACCGTCAATCTGAAAAATATGCTGACTAAACTACAGGCCAATGCAGATGTAACCATCAATGATTTGCAGGTATTAGATTATAAAGTGAAATACATTGGTCTTGATGGAATTTATGGAAGAAACGGGAAAAGCATTGTAGAAGCTGGTGGAACCATTGAAGATGACAACTATCAATTGTCGTTTGATGGAACGTATGATATGCAAGTGAAAGGAAAAGAATTATTTGACATCAATGCTGATATAGAAAAATTAAATCTTACGTTTCTGGAAGCGTTGTTGAAAAAAGAATTGCTCGTGCCGCGTGCCTTTGTGAAAGGACAAGTGAAGCTTACCGGAAATCTTAAAAAACCAATCTTAACCGGACAAGCACAAATTATTGATACTGCAGAACTCAAAATGAGATATCTGGGTACCACGTTTAAATTAGTCAACGAAGAAATTATTTTAACATCCAAAGGATTCGACTTTGGTACAGTAACGTTACATGATAACTTTGGAAATACTGCCTTATTAACAGGAAAACTTGCTCATAATGGTTTTAAAGAATGGAAAGCAGATAAAGTAAACGTGAGTGCACCTATTGGATACAATTTCATGAACACAACGTATGATGACAATCAGGATTTTTATGGAAAAATATTTGCAAAAGGCGATGTGGACATTGACGGCTATTTCAACGATATATCTATCAATGTAAACCGATTGGAGACACTGAAAAACACCGAGTTTAATTTACCGGTTTCAGATAAAGCATCCGACAAAGGTTATACATTTATTCGCTTTGTGGATCCAAAAGACACCATCAAAAAAATAGACTATAAATCTAAATTAAGCGGTTTGAATATCAACATGAATATTACCGCTACACCGGATGCATTAGTTAATATTATTTTAGATCCGTCTTCCAACGACAAGATAGTTGGACGCGGAAATGGTGACCTCAATTTCACAATGGATAAGAAAGGTGAATTATCTTTGAGTGGTGTTTATAATTTAATTGATGGTAAATATGATTTTAATTTCCAGGGAATTTTGAATAAAACATTTAAGATTGGACCAGGAAGCAAGATTGTCTTTAACGGAAATCCATTGAATGCTGAATTAAATGTAAATGCACTTTACAACATCAAATCTGCATCAGTTCGCAATTTATTTGACAGTACGGTGGCTATTCGTAACAGAACTTTCCCTATTGATTTAAAACTTTTAATTTCAGGTACTTTAGACAAGACAGTAATTGGATTTAATATAGAATCACCAATTCAGCAATCTGACGATTTAGCCAGAAAATTAACGGAAATAAACAGCAATCAGAACGAAGTAAATAATCAGGCTGGTTTCTTGTTGTTGTTTAATTCATTTTTCCCGACAGGCTCATCAGACCAGAAAGTTTCAGGCTATTCGAATACCGTAACGCAGTTAATATCCGATCAGATTTCTAAAATCTTATCACAAGGAATCGGCAGTGTCATTAAAGGTGCTTCACTGGATGTTTTATTAAGTGATTTGGAATCTAAGGAATCCAGGAATTTTGGGTTTAGCTATAAACAGGAAATTTTAGGTGGAAAATTAATTCTAACTATTGGCGGAAATGTCAACTTTGGAAACAGCAACAGCACCACAACCGGTTTACCCGGACAACCTGCCAACAATGCAGCAATAGCTGGTGATTTTGTGCTGGAATATTTAGTGACAGACGACGGACGCATCCGTTTAAAAACCTATGCAAGAACGGCCAATTACGATATCATTAATCAGGATAGAATACGAACCGGTGGTGCTATTTCTTTCCAGAAAGATTTTGACAATTTTAAAGACTTGTTTAACACCAAAGCCAAACAAAAGAAAAAACTGCAGCAAGAAATTGAAATAATGGAAAAAGAAAAAGCATCCAATATACTTTTCACACCGGTAAATGATACTACTATTAACCAATAAAAAAACGAAGCTGTCTTTTTAAGAAACAACTTCGTTTACTATTTTTCGACAAGAAAATTATTTTATTTCTTTCGTGAGCTCGTGGCCCATTTTATCTCTTTTTGTATCGAGATATTTCTGATTAAATTCATTCGGAACAGTTTGAATCGGCACATTCTCAACAATTTCAAGACCATATCCTTTCAAGGCAGCTCTTTTCTTTGGATTGTTGGTTATCAGTTTCATTTTAGATACATTCAAATCACGCAGAATCTGCGCACCAATACCAAAGTCGCGCTGGTCAGCTTTGAAACCTAATGCTAAATTTGCATCTACCGTATCCATGCCTTCTTCCTGTAATTTATAGGCTTTCAGTTTATTCATAAATCCGATGCCGCGTCCTTCCTGCATCATATACAATATCACACCTTTGCCTTCTTTCTCAACCATTTTCATCGCATTGTGCAACTGGTCGCCGCAATCGCAACGCAGCGAACCTAATATATCGCCGGTAATACAAGAAGAATGTACACGCACCATTACCGGTTCGTCTTTTTCCCACTCGCCTTTTACCAATGCAAAATGCTCTTCATTGCTGGATAATTGTTTATACGCAATTAACTTGAAATCACCATATTTTGTTGGCATTTTCACTTCCACCATACGTTCTACCAAACGGTCGTGCTGCAATCTGTATTCCACTAAATCTTTAATGGAAATAATAGGCATGTTGAATTTTTTCGCTATTGGAAATAAATCATTTAAGCGCGCACATTCACCATCTTCTTTCAGGATTTCTACTAACAAACCAGCCGGTTCGAAGCCTGCTAATCTGGCTATATCGATGGCTGCTTCGGTATGACCGGTTCTTCTGAGAACACCTTCTTTTTTGGCTTTTAACGGAAAAATATGTCCTGGTTTACCTAATTCATCAGGTCTGGTATTTTTATCAATTAATGCCTTAACTGTTTTTGACCTGTCTGATGCAGAAATACCTGTGGTGCAGCCATTTCCGATTAAATCAACAGAAACGGTAAAAGGTGTTTCGTAATGCGATGAATTAGAATTCACCATCAAATCTAACTGAAGTTCCACACACCGGTCTTCTTCAAGCGGTGCACAAATCAATCCTCGACCATGCGTAGCCATAAAATTGATAATTTCCGGTGTTGCATTTCTTGCTGCAGTGATAAAATCACCTTCATTTTCACGGTCTTCATCATCTACTACTATGATGATTTTCCCGTTTCTGACTGCTTCTATAGCCGATTCTATCGTGTCTAATTTGTTGTCAGTTTCTTGTAGTTGGTTGCCAGACATTTGTTTTTACTCCTTTACAAAATTTTATAAAACCGATTAATACGGCGATATTCATTACTATAAAATAGTGAAAACGCCTTAAAGGTTTAAATTCCACACCAAAAGTAAACAAAAGTGCATCAATAATTGGTAAAAATAAGGTTACGATTAAGATAATCAATGTAAACTCCAGCAGTAACACGTAATATACAATCAATAATAAAAATGGTGTTTTCCAGCGAATCACTTTGTGCCAAAAAAAGATAAAACCAATGGACGAAAATGGATGTAGTGTCTGTTTTTTAAATCGCCATAAATTTTGAAAATTTCCGGTGGCAATTCTGATTTTGCGTCTAAATTCCTGTTTCCAACTGGTTATTACATCTTCGAAACATCGTGCTTTGTTGTTTAAAATAGCTTTATATCCTTTTAACACAACTGTAAATCCAATAAAAAAATCATCTACCAATAAATTAGATGGTATTTCAGTAAACAAATTTCTACGAATAGCGAAACAACCGCCGGATGGGCCGGGAATTATACCATAAACAACACTTTCATTCTGTTTTATTTCTGTTTCATAATTCCAGTAATCGTTTTCGTTTTTATTGATTACCAGATTGGATAGAATCATAGAATCCACCAAACCGATTTGTGGGTCTTTAAAATATTTTACCAGTTCAAAAATGGTGTCTGGCTCGAACATTACATTCGCATCTGTCAATAGTAGAATAGAATCATCAACAGGAATTTCTTCTGCAATAAGCTTATTTAATACGTTTGGCTTTCCCTGTCGTTCTTTAAATTCTATCAGTTTAACTTCAGGAATGGAATAGTTCGTTTCTATAATATCTTTGGTGGTATCTGTGCAGTTATCCAACCCAATAAAAACCCGCAATTTTTCTTTTGGATAGGTCGTTTTAAAAATGCTGTTTAGTTTTGCTGCAATTACCTTTTCTTCATTACAAACAGGAATTACAATATTCACTAAAGGCAATTCATCCTCAAAATTATAAGACTGAAAATTAAGAGATTTTCCAATTGCCTTCTTTCGCAAAAGCATTGGATAGAAGACATAGGCATAAAGCAATACCACTATTGTCAATATCAGAAAAACATAAATCAAGCCCTGATTTTTTTACTGAATAATTTTTGAAATATCTTTTTAAGACCATGAAATAAATTCATATACCATTCACTTCTGAACAATACAGAATCATTATTTGCTTTATAGGTAAGGAATAAGGCTACAGGCAACAAAACCAACGAAGAAAGCCACATACCTGCAAACGGCGGAATTATAAAACTTTTTGCCAACTTCTCACCTGTCACATTTAGTACGTGGAATAAAACAAAATATAAAACAGCAATTAGAATTGGAACGCCAAAACCACCTTTTCTAACGATAGCACCCATGGCACAGCCAACAAATAAAAGCACTAAGCAAGCAAACGACAAACTGAATTTCCGGTACCATTCGCAGTAATAATTTACATAATTGGTTTCTTTAAAATGCAAGTCACTCACTGATAATTGCGTATAACTAACTAAACCCTGAAGATTGCTTCTTGCCGTTCCCAAACAGTTTTGCGTGATATTCCGGTTGAAAATATCATTTACAGAAACTACTGATGGAACTGTATCCAATTGTGTTACTGAATCCGGAATATTCTTTAACGTAGAAAAATAGGCAGCATTATTCATTCGGATATCACCTATTCTTTTTTCTATATCTTTTCTTGTCGAATCAGCTTCTTTCATTAATTGTCTGGCATTGTACATGATGAAGTGCGTTTTAAACAACGATTGATCGGTACGCGTCATTTTAAATTCACGTAAATCAAAGATTTTGCGCCATTGTTTAAATTCCATAATAGTTTGTTCGGCTTTCTGCTCATCATCGGAAGCAGACCTTTTCTTTACATCCTGATACTGTTTGCCATTATAAAGTGTCAAAATAAGGTGTTCACCGGTATTACTTAAAGCTATATCACCTTTATCTGCTAAAACCACATTATCATTTCCTTTTCCTTGTGAGTGATCATAAACGATAATACCGTACAACGTTTTATTATCCGGATCTTTTCGTTGTATTTTCAAGGCAAATCCGGAAATTCCGCGATAAAAAACACCTTCTTTAATATCTAAAGCCGGTTTTTGTTTCCTTATATCATACAAAAGAGAATAAAATCTAAGATGGACTTTTGGCAATATGTTGTTTGAAAAGTAAAAAGCACTAAAAGCCAGAATAAGTGTAAACACCACAAGGCTACCCATAATTCTCATTAATGACAAGCCGCCAGTTTTATAAGCCGTTAGCTCATTGTCTTCGCCTAAAGTGCCAATAACCATGGTTGATGCCAATAATATAGCCAATGGAAGCGCCATTGGAATGATAGTTAAGGTGAATAAGCCTACTAATTTTAATAATAAACTGGTCTCCAATCCTTTACCTACAAAATCATCAATGTATTTCCAGAGAAACTGCATCATAAAAATGAAAGATGTCAATCCGAAGGTAATGATTAGAGGAACGATGAAGCTTCCGAGAACAACTCTGTCGACGCGTTTTAACATGAGTATTTTTACGCTGCTAAAATAGGCAATATATTACAAAACATTCACGTTAATCTAATGTTAAGATATTGACATTCAAATAGAAAATCATTATCTTTGCACTCTTTTAAAAATTCATCCAACTAAATCAACGTATGCGTCAGCTCAAGATTACCAAATCCATTACCAACCGCGAAAGCCAATCTTTAGAAAAATATTTACAAGAAATCGGAAAAGTTGACTTATTAACTCCTGAAGAAGAAGTTGATTTAGCACAACGTATCAGAGCCGGCGATCAGATTGCACTGGAGCGTTTAACGAAAGCAAATTTACGTTTCGTGGTATCCGTTGCCAAGCAATACCAAAATCAGGGTTTGACTTTAAGTGACTTAATCAACGAAGGAAATTTAGGGTTAATAAAAGCAGCTCAGCGTTTTGATGAAACTCGTGGTTTCAAATTCATTTCTTATGCCGTTTGGTGGATTCGTCAATCTATATTACAAGCTTTAGCAGAACAATCTCGTATTGTACGTTTGCCGTTAAATAAAGTGGGTTCTTTAAATAAAATCAACAAAGCATTTTCAAACTTAGAACAAGAGTTTGAGCGTGAGCCGTCGGCTGATGAATTAGCAGAAATGCTGGAAATTACCAGAGAAGAAGTTGAAACTACTTTAGGTGTGGCAGCACGTCACGTATCTGTAGATGCTCCATTTCAGGAAGGTGAAGAAAACTCACTTTTGGATGTATTGGAAAACACGTCTGCACCAAGAACAGATTTACAACTGGAATATTTAGAATCTTTACGCAAAGAAATCGAACGTTCATTGTCTACCTTAACAGACAGACAAAAAGACGTTATTAAATACTATTTCGGAATCGGTGTAGAACATCCGATGTCATTAGAAGATATAGGTGAAAAATTTGGATTGACACGTGAGCGTGTTCGTCAGATTAAAGACAAAGCTATCAATAAATTACGAGCTACATCAAGAAGTAAATTATTGAAAAACTATCTTGGTGGCTAAGATTTAATTATACAATTAGGTAATTGTATAATTATTCAATTCATTTATAAATTCTATCATTCAAAATCCAATAAATAAAAATGAACAACTGGAATTCTAAAGAAAAAAGCGCCTTAGAACTCATCAACATTGCAGGCACACTTTGGTTAGATAAAAATGTTGAGTTAGTTATTTTAAGAAGAAATATTGTAGATGCCAGATACTCAGAAGTTTTAAACAACAAAGAATTTGCAAAGAAATACTTAAATCTACCTTTATCTATTGAGATATTATTGGAACTGGCGAGATCGATAGCTAAACTGGAAATTGCTCCAACACGCGTAGACTTAGCAACACTGGGAAAAGAATGGTTAGCAGAAAACGGCAACGACTATGATGCTTTTATAGCAGAAAAACTAAAAAATTACGGAAAAGATAAAAGAGTGATAAAACCAATCGATGTGGTTTTATTCGGATTTGGCAGAATCGGAAGATTAGCGGCAAGAGAATTAATTCAACAGCATGGAAATGGTGAGCAGTTGCGCTTGCGTGCTATTGTAACAAGAGGAAAAAACACGGATGAAGAAATCAAAAAACGTTCATCCTTATTGAGAAAAGATTCCGTTCACGGAAAATTTCGTGGTGTCATCACAGAAGATTATGCTAATAAAGCATTAATAGCAAATGGAAATGTAATACACATGATTGTTTCTGACAATCCTGCAGAAATCGACTATACCGCTTACGGCATCAATGATGCATTGCTGATTGACAATTCCGGCATCTTCAGAGATGAAGAAAAATTAAGCATACACTTAAAAGCAAAAGGTATAGCTAAAGTATTATTAACTGCGCCGGGAAAAGGCAGCTTGCCCAATATTGTATATGGCGTGAATCATCTTGCATTTAATCCGGATAGCACAAATATCTTTACAGCAGCATCTTGTACCACGAATGCCATCTCACCTATTATTAAAGTTATAGCTGATAAATTAGGTATTGAAAGTGGTCACGTTGAAACAGTGCACTCTTATACAAATGATCAGAACTTACTGGATAATTACCATAAAAGCTATAGACGTGGTCGCTCTGCGCCATTAAATATGGTTATAACAGAAACTGGTGCCGCAAGTGCCATCACTAAGGTAATACCACAAATGGCTGGTAAATTTACAGGTAATGCAGTTCGTGTACCAACACCAGATGTTTCATTAGCTATTCTAAATCTGAATTTAACCAACGAGGTTTCTTCTATTGATGAAGTAAATGCAATCATCAGAGATGCAGCATCTTACGGTGATTTAGTTGAACAAATAGATTACTCAACTTCTCAGGAATTGGTTTCTACAGATTGTGTTGGAAATCCGCATGCATCCATTTTAGATTCTCATGCAACCTTAATATCACCGGGAAAAAAATCGATCGTTTTATATGTTTGGTATGATAACGAATATGGTTACACAAGACAAGTAATTCGATTAGCCAAATATTTAGGAAAGGTACAGAGATTAACATACTACTAAACAAGTTATAAGTTAATCGTTATAAGTTAATAGGATTTATTTATACTTATAACTGATAACATATAACTATTAACTTTTACAACCATGTTTGAAAATTTACAGGATAAGCTCGAAGGCGCGTTTAAGAATCTGAAAGGTCAGGGAAAACTGACAGAGTTAAATATTGCAGCTACGGTAAAAGACATTCGTCGTGCTTTGGTAGATGCTGACGTGAACTATAAAATCGCGAAGGAATTTACTGATACGATCAAAGACAAAGCAATGGGTCAAAATGTATTGACTTCCGTTGCACCGGGACAACTGATGGTGAAAATTGTCAGCGATGAACTCACTCAGTTAATGGGTGGAACTGCCACAGAAATCAATATCAAAGGTTCACCTGCTGTAATTTTAATTTCCGGTTTGCAAGGTTCTGGTAAAACCACTTTTTCCGGAAAACTAGCCAATCACATTAAAACTAAATTAAACAAAACACCTTTGCTGGTAGCTTGTGACGTTTACAGACCTGCTGCCGTTGATCAGTTAAAAGTTTTGGGTGAGCAAATTGGTGTAGAAGTCTATTCTGAACCGGAAAATAAAAATCCTGTTTCCATAGCACAAAATGCCATTGCCTATGCCAAACAAAAAGGACAAGGTGTTGTCATCGTCGATACTGCAGGACGTTTAGCTGTTGACGAAGAAATGATGACAGAAATCTACAACGTAAAACAAGCTATTCAACCACAGGAAACTTTGTTTGTCGTAGATTCTATGACCGGACAAGATGCTGTGAACACGGCAAAAGCGTTCAACGAAAAAATTAATTTTGATGGTGTTGTATTGACGAAATTAGATGGTGATACACGTGGTGGTGCTGCTTTATCTATAAAATATACCGTAAACAAACCTATTAAATTTGTTTCTCGTGGTGAGAAATTGATTGATACGTTAGACATTTTCTATCCGGAACGTATGTCGCAACGTATTTTAGGAATGGGTGATATTGTGTCCTTCGTGGAAAAAGCACAGGAACAATTTGACGAAAAAGAAGCGCAACGTTTACAGAAAAAAATAGCCAAAAACCAATTCGATTTTGAGGATTTCTTGCAGCAAATCAATCAGATTCGCAAAATGGGAAATATCAAAGATTTATTAGGAATGATTCCAGGTGTTGGAAAAGCCGTGAAAGATATTGATATCGACGATAATGCTTTCAAAAAAATTGAAGCGATTATTTTTTCAATGACTGTTGAAGAACGCAGAAATCCTGATATTATAAACGGCAAACGCAGAGAACGCCTGGCAAAAGGTTCCGGAAATACCATTCAGGATGTTAATGCATTTATCAAACAATTCGATCAGATGAAAGTGATGATGAAACGCATGCAAGGAATGGGAATGGGAAAACGATAATTGAGATTTGAGAATTGAGATGTAAGATTTAAGATTTATAATTGTCTTTTCAATTTAGGAGTAAGAGTATCTGAATCATGAAACAAAAAATCACTTTAACAATTACAATATTTATTCTTGCATTTATATCCTACTTATTCTATTATTGTGCAGGTGGAACATTACTAGGTTCAATGCTATTATTGC
>ENA-UOWO01003873-UOWO01003873.1-activated-sludge-metagenome-genome-assembly--contig:-NODE-3873-length-16965-cov-7.518096_pt1 | contig 16965 bp, 20 predicted proteins | sample MGYA00238148_ERZ761564 | MGnify/ENA primary metagenome ERZ761564 (study PRJEB28885, sample SAMN05720194) | activated sludge metagenome | isolation source: Anaerobic digester | place: USA...
CTCATTTCATTTTTCTACTTCGGGGTGTGGGCTTTTCATTACTATCCCTAACGCTCCTCAACACATGGCTCAACTTAAAATTAGATTTATGCTCACTTGTAAATAAGTAATACCATCTCTTTTAGTAAATGCAAAATGCACTTTAGCGAAGTATGGCTAGACTTGAGTCAAAAGTGAGTGCACTATTCAAAAATATAGACTGTGTCTTTATTATTTTATAAAAAATTTTGAAATAGAGTAAGGGTAGGTTTGTATTTAGGTGTCTAATTGATATAAACCTTTTAAAATAATAATTATGACACGATTTATTTTCACAGCAATTGCATTCGTAAGCATTTCATTTTCATTCATTTCATGTAATAAGGTAGTTGGCACAGGTCCCGCCGTTACAACCACAAGAAACATTTCTAACTTTTCTGGTATTAGTTTATCAATGGATGCAACGGTTAATATTACGCAAGACAGTATTTATTTTGTTGAATTAATTGCCCAACAAAATGTACTTGATATTTTAGAGACCAAGCTCAACGGATCAACACTTTGCTTAGGATATAAAAATTTGAAATATGTAAAGGCCACCGAACCTGTAGTGATTAATATTCATACTCCTTCTATTACCTCTTTAGAAGTAAGTGGTTCTGGCAGTATGTACAATACGCAAACAATTTCAACTTCTAATTTAGATTTGGAAATAAGTGGTTCAGGAAAAATTAGTCTTGCCAAAATAGAAGCGCAAAAAATTACAAGTCAAATAAGTGGCTCAGGAAAAATAAGTGCAAATGCTGGATTTTCAAACTCAGTGAAAAGTGAAATTAGCGGCAGTGGTGATATTGATTTTGTTTCAGTTGAAGCCAATGATGTTGAAACAGAAACCAGTGGATCAGGCACAACTAAAGTGTATGCAAAAAGCAATTTAGATGCTGAAATTTCTGGAAGCGGAAATGTATATTATAAAGGCAATCCAACTATCCAATCAAATATTAGTGGTTCAGGAAAATTGATTAAACTAAATTAGGTAATACCAATTGTAATTTAAAGATGGTCCAAAGGACTTCTTTAAATTTTACAATGGTTAATGCCGATATAACAAAATTGTTGTACAATTTATTGGACTACTTATTTTGTATAATCGGTATAAATCCTATACCCAATTGTTTAAATTTGCAGCGTGGTAGTTCATGATGATCAGTTTCTAGAAGCCTTTACAAAAGGTGATATTAACCAGTTTGAAATAATGTATAAACAATATTTTAAACCGTTACATTGTTATGCCTATACAATTATTAAAGATGAAATGGGGGCTGAAGAAATAGTTCAAAATTTATTTCTTAAACTATGGGAAAAGAAAGAGCAAATTGAAATTCAAACATCATTAAAAGCTTATTTATACAAAGCAGTTTATTTTGACAGTTTAAACTACCTCAAACATGAAAAAGTAAAATCGAATTATCAAACACATACCCAGTATGTTATGAAAAACAATCAAGCAGAGAATGCCACCAATCAATTATATCATCGCAATTTAGAAGAGCGATTACGAAACGCAATGAATGAATTACCCGAACAATGTCGTACAGTTTTTCAACTTAGCAGATTTGAAGAGCTGAAATATAGAGAGATCGCTGAACGATTAAAAATTTCTGAAAAAACGGTTGAACATCATATGGGTAAGGCCTTAAAATCACTTCGATTAAAATTGGTTGACTTTGTTACGATTTCAATTTTTGTTATTATTCACCTTAAAAATAATTTATTTTGAGTCATGAAATATACCCAATGACGGATGAATTACTCGTTAAGTTTATGCTTGATGAATGTAATTCAATTGAAATAGCCGAAGTGAATAATTGGTTGAATCAGCACATCGAAAACCAAGAATATTATCAGGCTTTTAAAAGGGTTTGGGAAGAAAGTAAATTACTGGAACCAACGATGTCAATTGATATTGATGAATCGTGGATACGAATGAAATCTAAAATCGAAAAGCCAAAACCTCAATTCACAGTATCTCGAAAATATTATTATATCGCTGCATCAGTTTTAATCATCCTTGGATTATTTACTTTATTCAATTATATAAATAAACAGCCAAGTTCTGAAAAACCACAATTCGTAATTGAACAGAAATTGATTGAAACTCAGAAAGAAACTCGAATTGATACGCTTTCTGATCGCAGCATTGTAACCTTAAATAAAAATGCGCGTTTAAAATACCCTACCACATTTTCAGAAAAAGAAAGAAGGGTTGAATTGAAAGGAGAAGCTTTTTTTTCAATCACACCGAATAAAGAAAAGCCTTTTTTTATTGATGCAAGTAATGATGTTGAAATACGCGTTGTTGGAACATCGTTTAATGTAAAATCATTTGACGCCTATACCGAAGTTGTTGTAGAGACGGGTATTGTAGAGGTTCGTAAGTTTAATCGAGTGATATTACTTCATCCAAATGAACGAGCCAGAATTGACAAAGAAGATTCAACCATTACAGTTCAAAAAACAAAAGATAAATTATATAAATATTATCGAAGCAAAGAATTTGAATGTGATAATACACCCCTTTGGAAAGTAGTTGAAGTTTTAAATGAAGCCTATGGTGATAGTATTATTATTGGCAGAAGTGAATTAAAAAGTCTTACTTTAACTACTCGCTTTGACAATGAATCGCTTGAAAATATTCTAGATATTATTAGTGAAACATTTGAAATCAAAATAGAAAAAAAAGGAAATAAATATATTTTAAAATAAGAGAATGAATAAAATAATTTTATGTTTTGTAATCAGCATCGTGCTTAATGTCGCAGTCAATGCGCAAAGTATCTTGTCGAACACAGTAACCATTCATGCAAAAAATCAAAAATTACATGAAGTGCTTACCATCATTGGAAATGAGTCGAATATCACATTTTCATACAATACAAAATCCATCAACCGCGATACTTTAGTAACAGTGAATGCGAACAATAAACCTTTGTCTGAAGTGCTACGCATAATATTTAATGCATCGTATGAATTTAAAGAAAGTGGTAGTTATATTATCATTCGACGAAAGCCACTCAGTACAACCAATATCATTAGTAAGTCGCAATCTATGTCAGAGTATTATTCTATTTCAGGCTATATAATTGATGACGAAACGGGAGATAAAATTCCGGATGCAACCATTTATGAAAAGCAACATTTAATTTCTTCGCTCACTGATGAGAATGGGTATTTTATTTTGAAATTAAAAAACAAATATCCTACTGCAAAAATTTCGGTAAGCAAAGCAAACTATATAGATACCTCAATTGATATCAAATCAAAATTTAATCAAAAGGTAAGTATTGCCATGAGCAGAAAGCCAATACCGTATGCAAGAATTGAAACTGAAACATCAGAAATAGTAGCGGACAGTACATCCTTTCCAATCGCTTTTGAAAAAGAAATGGATGGTGATGAAATTGAGAAGTCGTGGATAGGCAGGGTATTGTTGAGTTCAAAACAACGAATTCGAAGTTTAAATCTTAAAAAATTTTATACTACACGTGCTTACCAGTTTTCGTTTGTACCTGGTTTAAGTACTCATGGCAAAATGAATGCTCAGGTGATCAGTAAAACCTCCATCAATTTAATTGGCGGTTATTCGGGTGGTGTTGATATTATTGAAATTGGTGGTGTTTTTAATATTGTAAAACGAAATGTAAAATCAGTTCAAATTGCTGGCGCGTTTAATGTAGTAGGTGGCGATATGAAAGGAGTTCAGGTATCAAGTTTGTTCAATCAAGTAGGGCATTCAATGCATGGGGTGCAAATAAGTGGACTTGTTAATACCGTTAAAGAAGAAGTACAAGGTATCCAAATTGCAACACTCTATAATAAAGCAAAGTCGGTTAAAGGCCTTCAAATTGGTTTCATTAATGTAACCGAAAGTAATGAAGGCACAAGTATCGGTTTGATCAATATTTCAAAAGGAAAAAAACATCGCCGTGTTGGTTTTATTTTGCGACTACCACGAAAAGCGATCTCATAAATTATACAAATTCTAGTGATAAATAGCCCCAGCATTTAGTTTGCGGGGCAGGCACACTATTTGAGTTGTGAATTAGTAAATACCGAGACAATTTTTGTTTGGTACAATAGCATATTGGACCATTACAGAAATGGATTCGGTATTATTCATATCTCAATGCATTTATCGGATTCAATCTCCCTGCTTTTAAAGCTGGATAAATGCCTGCCAATAATCCAACTACTAAACAAATACTCATCCCGATTGCTATCCATAGCCAAGGAATGACAAAGGGCGAATGGAACACGAGTGATAATGAATTGCCAATTAAAATACCCAACGCAATACCGATCATGCCACCACTTAAACTGATAATAACAGCCTCTGATAAAAATTGTAACCGAATAGTTTTGCTATTTGCACCAATTGCTTTTGTTACACCAATTTCACGTGTTCGTTCAGCAACCGAAACCAACATAATATTCATTAGTCCAATGGCAGCACCTAATAAGGTAATTAATCCAATTACACTGGCTGCTAAGGTCACGTATTTTAAATTATCAATGAGTTTGGTTGCAATTTCATCATTCTTATTAATTGAAAAATTATTTTCGTGACGTGCATCTAATCTACGAGTGGTGCGCATCAAACCTTCTGCCTCATCAGAAGCAATATCAATTAATTTAATATCGTTCACCCAAACACTGATCACATAAGATTTTTGCGAAACATTAAACCGTTGACGAGCATTATTCAACGAAATCAAAACCATATTATTGGTACGATCAACAAAGCTCGAACCCTTATCTTCCATTACGCCAAGTACACGATAGCGCGCATCTCCGATTGAAATAAAACCATTGGGCGCATCTTCAATATCATTGAAATACTTTTTTGCAATACCGTTCCCTAAGATGCAGGTATTTTCGCCACTTGAAACATCTAACGAATTAAAATTTCTTCCAAATGATAATGAAGTACCTGCTACTTTTAAATAATTTTCATCAACCCCCATCACAAAAATATTAGGATTCGATTTCTTATTATTTCTTTTAATTGTAGCGGCATTGGTAGCCATTACATTGATGCTCACTGTTGAAGGAAAAGAATAATTTTCTTTGAAAAAAATGGCGTCATTTAATTGAATTCGACTTTGTTCTTGATTTTGTTTTATACGTCGAGGCTTGCCAGTTTTTTTAATATTTTTTGAAACAAAACTTTGTGAAGTAATATTAAAAGTGTTTGAACCCATGCTTGAGAAATTACTATAAATACTACCTTTTAAAATTTCAATTACCGTAATAATTGCAATGAGTGCGGTGATACCAATGGCAATAATGGCAATGGTTAAATTAGAACGTAATTTATTATTACTGATGGCTCGTCGAGCTAATGATATAATATCTGTGTACTTAATATTATTGTTGTTTTAGTTATTTTTTTCATTATTCAAGTTCACATCGAATCTTATTAATTAATTACTTGCTAAAACCTCACCTAGTTTCTTCATTAATTCTTCACCTCGTAAATCTTTAGCAATAATATTTCCTTTGGGATCGATTAAAAAGTTTTGCGGAATACTCTCTATTTCATAATTTCTAGCAACGGCACTTCCCCAACCTTTTAGTTCACTTACATGACTCCAAGTTAATCCATCTTTTGCAATGGCTTGTTTCCATTTATCTTTATCGGTGTCTAACGAAACGCCCAAAACAGTAAAATTTTTATCTTTAAATTGATTATAAGCTGCAACAACATTTGGATTTTCAGCACGACAAGGTCCGCACCATGAAGCCCAAAAATCAAGTAAAACATATTTGCCTTTAAAGCTACTCAATGTAATGGTTTGTCCATCAGGTGTTTCGCTACTAAAGTCGGGTGCCACAGTACCTGCATTGGCTCCCGCAGGTTGTTCTTCATTACCTTTTGCTCCGCCTAAAAAACGTTCAGCAAAATCTTTCGCATTTTTTGAATCAGGAAAACGCTTACCTATATTTTGATAAAATGCTGTAACATATGGACCTTCAATAGCTGGGTTAATTATATTTACGGCAAACAATGCGGATGCGACACTTTTTGTAGAGTCGGCAAATTTTTTCACGTATTCGAGAAAACCACTATTGATATTTTTGAGATCTGCTTGTGCTGCTGCTAAAATTGAATCGTTATTAGGTTGAACTTTAATTGAATCAATGATCATTTGCATAGTGCGCATATCATTAATATTTTCTCTTAGGTTAACTAAAAAGCCTTTGATGGCAATACTTCCCGATGAACCTTCTACCTTATAATCTTCTAACGATTTCCAGTCGCCAGTGATATTTACTTTATCTCCATTTTTCATTGCAAGAAGAATGTACTTTCCTTGTTCAAATTTTAGTCGATACAAATTTTCTTCTTTGGCTTTACTTGACAATTCAAATGTGCCATCTGCGTTTGTCATACCTGAATCAATAAAGATATTACCTTCCATGGCTAATTCTTCAAGTCGGAATTGTTGTTCAGGCATATTGTCGATTTTGCCTTTCATTTTAAAATTAGAATTACAACTGAATAAACCGACAGATAATAACAGAACCCAAATTAAATTTTTCATACTTTATTTATTGAACGCAAAAGTAAGTTAAAATTATTTTCATTAGAGGATATTGGTGATTCAGTTCATGAATCCCGAAATTTCAAGCCAAACTCGCTCCTAAACTTAAACACATTTAGGTTCTCGAAATTTGGACTTTGTGATTAGGAATTTGACTTTTAGAATTTCTGATTTCTGATTTAGAATTTCTTTCTTAGAATTTGTGATTTGGAATTTGTTTATTGGAATTTACGACTTGACCTTAGCCAAATTTTCCTTGACCCTAAATTTCACAATATCAACAATCAGTTTTTCAGGCAAGGGTTCAGACAATGGAAATTGTATTGATCCTTTGGCGGTATGATATTTTTCAAGTTGTTTTTGAAAAGTCGCATTGCCTGAGGGGAGTGCATAAAATCCGATATGGTTTTTCCATGCAGCGAAATAAACTAAATTTCCATGTAGATGAAAGGCAGGCATTCCATAACTGATTTTTTCAATAGCATCAGGTGCTGTTTGTTGAATAAGGGATCTTATTTTTTGCAATCTAGGTCTAACGCTTTCGTCTTGAGCAAGTATATACTCATCAATATCTTTATATGTTTTCATAAATGGATAAAGAGTAAAAATAAAATTTTTGAAATAAATAAAAGTTTCTACTTAGTGTAAAATATAGAAGCTAAGAACAAGATAGAAACCAGATTTTACAAACAGATTCTAATTTAACTCAACGTATTTTTTGAAATTATTCATGATGGCTTGCCAACCACCTTGCTGTAATTCGTAAGCATTTTCATCTTCCGCATCGAATGCTTCTATCACTTTCACATTTTGTTCATTCACTATAAAATTAATCTTCACTTTTCTATCATCTTCTAAATGATATTCAATTTGACTATTTACTTCAATTGCGGTATACGTACCACCAAAATCAAAACCAAAACTCCCATCTTTTGCCTCCATTCGTGATGTAAATTTTCCACCTACTTTTAAATCATTCTCTGCACGAGTGGTATGCCAATCATCTGATGCGGCGTTCCAATTCATGATATGTTGAGGGTTGCTCCAATAATCCCACACTTTTTCAATAGGGGCATTCACTTCCGTTTCGACCTGAATCACCACACGATTTTCAGCTAATTCTTTTACTAACTGCAGCGCTTTAGGTGTTACCGTGGTGAAATAGTCGAGATGCTTTTCAAGAATATCAGTTTTGCAAGTAAGGGTTGTGACGCCATCAACTTCATTCAATGTATAAGTTTCCATTGAACCACTCCAAAGTTTCGATTCGTCACTATTGGGTTGCTCTTCAAAATTTACAACTTCACCTAAATGTTTAAACGCCATAAATTGATTGGGTATACTTTTTTCAATCACACTAAACATACCACTTCCATTAGGACCTAAAAACTGAATTTTACTACCTTCTTTCCAATCCGAAACAGCGTGAGATCCTTCATGATATACGCTCGTCCATTTTCGGTAAGTGGTATCAAACCATAATACTTGCCATACTTTTGAAGCAGGTGCATTGATTGAAATTGAGAATTCAAGATTTTTCATATTTGATTTAAATTAAAGACACTAAAATACCGAGTAATTTAAAACTAAAAAATTTTCTATGATATTGTTTTGATCTTCTGATTGTGATTGGTTTGATGGTTAATTATTTCGCTAAATTCACAAGTTACAAGGATTCACAAAACGTAGAAATCAGACAAGAAATCACTAAAAACAATCTCTCCAAAGGCTAAGCCTTTGCGAGTATTTATGTTCTTTATTGGCTTTGCCAAATTATATAATTCATTCAGAACGTTATTAGCGTTAGGGATAGTAACGAAAAGCCCGCAGCCCGAAGTAGAAAAATGAAATGAGGTACGAATGAAATTTTTCACTTTCGGGGGAGGACTTGCAGTGAATAGCCCGCCCGAACGCCCAAAATAAAAACATTCACTTTAGAAAGACAGAACTACTATTTCTTCCTAAAAAACAACCTCATAGGAACACCCGTAAAATTAAAATGACTGCGTAATTTATTCTCTAAAAAATTCTTATAAGGCTCCTTAACCTCATCTGGATGATTACTGAAAAAAGTAAATGAAGGCACTACCACAGGTAATTGCATAATATATTTAATTGAAACCGCATTACCTCGAAACATGGGTGCTGGGTAACTCAAAATTTCTTTTAACATAATCTCATTCAATTTCGAAGTCGCTATTTTTTGGTTTCTACGTTCAAATACATCAATGGTTTCTTCAATGGCTTTATGTATACGTAGTTTTTCGGTGGCCGAAATAAATAAAATCGGAACATCTGTAAATGGCGCTATTTTATGTCGAATTTCTTCTTCAATTTTTTTACTCGTCATCGTTTCTTTCTCAATCAAGTCCCATTTATTCATGAGTATTACTATGCCTTTGCCTTTGCGCGTAGCCAAACTAAAAATATTGACATCCTGCGAGGTCATTCCTTTAGTGGCATCAATCATCAACATACAAACATCAGCTTCTTCAATGGCCTTCACCGCACGAATGGTTGAGTAAAATTCAATATCCTCTTTCTCTGAACTTTTTTTACGTAAGCCAGCTGTATCAATTAAAATAAATTCTTTGCCAAATAGTTTGTAATGTGTATGAATACTATCTCTTGTGGTACCTGGTATTTCTGAAACGATATTTCGTTCTTGTCCAACCAAGGCATTTAAGATCGATGATTTACCTGCATTAGGTTGTCCAACAATTGCAATTTTAGGTAATTCAGTAACCAATTCGTCGGTAGGTTCGGTCATCAAAGCGGTAATTGCATCCATCATATCGCCCGTGCCACTGCCCGAAAGTGATGAAATAAAATGAAGATTTTCAAAACCCAGACTATAAAACTCAACCCCATCAATTTGTCTTTTGCTATTATCAACTTTGTTTACCACCAATAAAACAGGTTTTCGGCTACGGTGTAAAAGTTGCGCAAACTCTTCGTCGAGACCCATAATACCAGCGGTTACATCAACAATAAACAAAATAACACTTGCTTCTTTAATGGCAATTTCAACTTGTTGACGAATTTCTTTTTCAAACACATCATCGCCATTGGCCACATAGCCACCTGTATCAATTACATGAAAATGTTTACCATTCCATTCACTTTCGCCATATTGACGATCACGGGTTACACCACTCACATCATCTACGATGGCTTTACGCTCACCAATTAAACGGTTGAATAATGTTGATTTTCCTACATTCGGACGGCCTACGATGGCGACTGTATATAATGACATAATGCTTTGAATTAAAATTTTGATTCGAACGAATACATTGATTTTGTACACCAGCTTTTTTTCTAAACCAAGCTATCTTCCCGCTTTACGTTCCAATATCCCGACGTTTAATGTCGGGATGATTTTCACTACAATCGGGTGTAAAAGTTCAGCCTACTGCCAACTTCAACACGCTCCACTTTGATAATTCGTTTATAAAAAAGAACTGAAAAAAAAAGCGACTACCTGTATTAGAAGTATTCGCCATTTTTTTGTTGTTGCGAGGACCGGGATCGAACCAGTGACCTTTGGGTTATGAGCCCAACGAGCTACCGCTGCTCTACCTCGCGGGGCGAAGGTAATATAAAAAAGTTCCCACACCAACTCTTCTTGTTATCTTTGTGGTAATGACAGAATTTAAAAGCGGCTTCGTTGGCATATTTGGTAAGCCAAATGCAGGAAAATCAACACTCTTGAACGCTATCTTGAATGAAAAATTAGCTATAGTTTCTCCGAAGGCACAAACCACTCGAAACAAGATTTTAGGCATTTTAACCGAAAAAAATTATCAAATCATATTTTCCGACACACCCGGACTCTTGCAAAGCGCCTATAAATTACATGAAAGAATGATGGGTGAAGTCGCACTTGCTAAGCAAGGAACCGATATCATACTTTATATTATTGATGCAAAAGATGATATCGCTTCTAATATTGAGATGTTTTTAAGTTTAAAATCAAAACAGGCGACTATTATTGTTATCAATAAAATTGACAAAAGTAATGCTGATAAAGTGGCGGCCATGCGAAAAGAGTTTGAACAAATTAAACAAGTCAAACATATTATTGAAATCTCTGCGCTACAAAAAACAAATCTCGATACCTTAATCAATACGATCGTTACCTTATTACCCGAAATGCCACCCTATTATGATGAAGACACCTTAACCGATAAACCCATGCGGTTTTTTGTAGCTGAAATTGTAAGAGAGAAATTGTTTTTCGAACTCGATGAAGAACTCCCTTATCATGCGGCCGTTTATGTACGACAATATGAAGAGAAGAATACACTAACCAAAATTGTGGCGGATATAGTTGTTACAAGAGAATCGCAAAAAGCCATCATTATTGGGAAAATGGGGGCCATGATTAAAAAAATTGGTCAAGATGCACGAACCGATATCGAAAAGTTTATTGATCGAAAAGTATTTCTTGAGCTGCATGTAAAAGTTCGAAAAGATTGGCGAAACAATGATTTGTACTTAAAAGAGTATGGCTATTAATAAAGTTATGGACTTTGTCGAACTGTTTGAAAATAATATGTATCACCACCCGCTTGTGATCACAGAGCTCAATGATCCATTATTCATTGAAAAAAAAATTCGAATCGACATTCTGCGCCTGGACCTTATTCATCCTCAGATTTCAGGGAATAAATGGTTTAAACTAAAATATAATATTCAAGAGGCAGTCAATCAAAATGCCTCTTCAATTTTATCATTTGGTGGTGCTTACTCAAATCACTTACACGCATTAGCTTATGCCGGAAATTTGATGAACTTCAAAACAATTGGGTTCATTCGTGGTGAAGAGGTAAGAAATGAAACCTTAGATGATTGCAGAAAATGGGGAATGGAACTTCATTTTGTATCTCGATCTGAATATCGGAAAAGATATGATGCTGAATATTTGCTTGAAATTCAAGAAAAATTTAAATCATCTTTAATTGTTCCCGAAGGTGGTAATAATGAAGCAGGGCATAAAGGCGCAAAAGAAATACTAAAGGGTATTGACTTAAAAAAATATTCACATATTAGCACAGCAATAGGTACAGGTGCTACTCTTACAGGTTTAATTGAAACATCGTTTCCAATGCAAGAGTTGATTGGTTTTGTTGCCATCAAACATGGTGAATATCTTGAAGAAGAGATTAAAAAGAATACCAAGAATAAGAATTGGAAATTAATGTATCAATATCACTATGGAGGTTTTGCAAAAACAACACCTGAATTAGTTTCATTTATTCATGATTTTAATAATATACATCAGATAGAACTTGATTATGTTTATACTGGAAAAATGATGAAGGCGATTTTTGAGATGGCAAATGAAAATTATTTTACACAAGGCAGTTCACTATTGTTCATTCATACTGGCGGATTACAAGGAAATAGGTCATTTAAGTAAAAACGTTAAACAAAAAAAAATATTTCCGAAACACTACCCGTTAAAAGTATATTTCAATACCTTCGTTCGCAATAAAAAATGGGCAGTGAAGTTTTACCAAATCTTATTTATTTCGTTATTCTTAAATTATTATTTAAGCGCACAAACAGCAAAGGTGGCATCAGCTTCAAGTGAACAGGCTGCTTTACCCGCCATGACAATCACCACTGAACAAGCCCAAAATAATTTATCTTGGTATTCTCAATATGATGGTATTAAATCGATTTCAATTCAAAGATCAAGTGATAGTATCCGAAATTTTGTGACTATCGGTATCATTAACGCTCCTAAGAAAGGAATGAATCAGTATCGAGATTTACATCCGGTTGTGGGTAAAAACTATTACCGCCTTTCCATTGAATTTGGTGGCGATTTAGAATGGTTTAGCAATACCTATAAGGTTATTCTTGATTCAGCTACACTAGCAAAATCTTTAGAAGAAAAAATTAAAACAGGCACCACAAATGCAACCAATAATATTAAGACAACCGCGAGTGTAAATACAAATTCAACCGCCTCAACACCAACGGCATCAACACCAACAGAATTTTATTTTAGTCCTTCTTCAAAAATTTATACCAATCCATATACAGGGCATATTAATATTAGTTTAGATGACGCATTAAGCCGAAGGTATAGCTTGCGATTTTACGATCCGTCAAAAAATGAAGTCTTAAAAATTTCTCGAATTTCAAAACCTATTTTAATTTTAGACAAGAATAATTTTAATTCGAGAGGAATTTATAGTTTTCAATTATTTGATGGAAGTTCTTTAGTTGAAACGGGCTATATTACAATATACTAGAAATAGTTGTTGAAAATTAAATTTCATCTTTGCAGAAAATTGTACTTTCTCTTTTGAAAAGATAACATTGTGGTTGATTAATAAAAATGAAAACTGATCGTCTTGCATACAATTGAACCATATTATAATTGGCGACATCTTTATACCGCTGAGGAGGATGAGCAATCTCCATTTTTTGGAAATGAATATAGTGAATTTGAATTTACAAATACGGTCTATAATTATTATATTCATCCACAATGGGATGAAATAGGATCACGTACGCTTTATATAAAAATAATTTTTGTCGACTATGATTTCAATTTTGCAATTATAGAAATGATGGGTGAATGGAATGATGCAATTGAAAATGATATCCAAACCATGAAACGAAATATCATTGATTTATTAATTGCAAAGCATATTTATAAATTTATTTTAATTGGTGAAAATATATTGAACTTTCATAGTGACGATGATTCATATTATGAAGAATGGTACGAGGATATAAGAGATTTTGGAGGTTGGATTGCTGCAATTAATGTGCCTGAACAAACTCAACACGATTTTAAAAAAGCTCGAATAACAAATTATATTCAATTTCTTGAGGATGATAAATGGCGAACATTTAATCCTATGCATTTTTATGAAAAAGTAGATAATGAAATGATGAATTTATTGGAGTAAATTCAATTTTTAATTCGAAAACTCAATTCCAAATTAGCGTTTATAAACAATGGATGAATTAACACTAAGTAAAAAGTTTAGCTATCTTGGCAACGATCTTATTCAAGCCATTTTAGAGGTATCAGAAATTAAAACAATTCCTGCGAATTTAGAAATCGTTAGAGAAGGTCAATATATTAAAGTGGTTCCTGTTGTTTTGACTGGCTTAGTAAAAGTGTTTACCAAGTTTGAAGATAAAGAACTTCTTCTTTATTATATTCAACCTGATCAAAGTTGTATTATGTCGTTTTCCTCCGCAATTCATCACGATAAAAGTAAAATATTTGCTATTACAGAAAGAGAATCAACTATACTACTGATACCTTCTGAAAAAATTGCAAAATGGATCACTGAATTTCCTGCAATCAATACCTTGTTTTACAATCAATATGATTTACGATATGCCGAATTAATTGATTCAATTCAACATCTACTTTATTATAAACTGGATAAAAGAATTCTTGATTATTTAAAAGATAAAATTGAGGTATTAGGTAATAATCCAATTAAAATTTCGCATAAAGAAATAGCCAATGATTTAGGAACAGCGAGAGAAGTTGTGAGTAGACTCATTAAAAAATTAGAACATGATCAAATACTCAAGCAAAATCATGATAGTATTGAACTTTTTTTTATGTAGTGACTTTTGTCACCATCTAGTTTAAGTAATGATAATAAGTTTGCATTGCAATTGAATAAAATGAAAACAGTTTTTAAATTTATAATTGTTTGTCTCTTATGTATTGGGCTCATTTATTCGGTTGTACTTATTATTCAATTTTTAAACAAATAAAAACAAAAAGATGAAAAAAAACATGAACTCAGTTGACAGAACTGTAAGAATTATTATTGCTGCGATTATTGCTGGACTTTATTTTACCAATGTTATTACAGGAACTTTAGGAATCGTACTTCTTGTTTTAGCCGCAGTCTTTACATTAACAAGTTTGATAAGTTTCTGTCCATTATATTCAATTTTTGGTATATCCACTTGCGCAGTTAAGAAATAATAGCATAATCTACGTATTGAGTTTATTTAATTGTGAATAAACTCAATACATAGATTTGATTAGTATCTCAATTTCAAGGAATTTTAAAGGGTTTACACAATTTTAGTTTGGATAACTATTGGCAATAATGATTACACTGATTTTAATCTGAATGATTTTCACTTCACTAGAAAATTAATATTGTAAAAACATTCAACCTAGTCAATACCAATTTTTGTACTTCTTCTTTGTAGTAATAGCGTATCTCGCCAAACATTATTCATTTTGGCGATCTTTTCTCTTGTACCTACAATTCTAAATCCTTCATTGAGATGTAATTTAATACTGGTTTTGTTTTCTGGAAATACACCTGACATTAAACTCCAAATTCCATTTCTCTCGCTTTCAGCTATTAATCTTTTTAATAAAATGGTACCGACTCCTTGATCTCTAAAATCTTTGTGTACATAAACACTAATTTCAGAAACGCCTTCATAAACACATCTTTCAGAAACTGGTGACAAGGCTGCCCAACCAATCATTTTATTATCTATGAGGACAGAAATTCTACTATGTAAACAATGTTGCCTATTCCATTTATTCCAATCAGGAACCGATGTTTCAAAGCTTGCGTTTCCTGTTTCCAAACCTTGTAGATAAATTTGTTGAACCTCAGAAAAATTATCTTCTAAGATTGTGTTTATTTGAAGTTTTCCCAATTCAATTTTCATATTGCTTTATTTGAATGATTAACAACAACCACCGCCTGGTGTGCAGCAAGATTCGCCTGCCGTTGCTAATTCAGATAAATTAACTTTTAGCTTATCTGCAGGTATGCCGCAATGATCTTTCGCTAAGCAATTTGTTTCTTTATTCGTTAAACGCAAATTGCCACCAGAAACTTCAAGACCATATTTGCCAATTGTTTCAGACTGGTATTCAACTTCAATATCTAAATCTTCATTTCCGATGATTGTTTCATATTTTGAAATAATACCAAGAAGTTTTTCTGGCGCTAAACGATGATCTAAATCATTTGCAGTCCATACTTGAAGATTAGCAGATCTTTCTTCACGCACGGTTCCGCCGCAATCAATAAAATGTTTTGTAATGAGTCCGATTTCGGTGATATGAAAATGTGATGGCACAAATTCACCGTGAGGGAGTTCGATATTTAATGTATCGACACTTGTAAGAAAAGTTTTTAAAGAAGATAGTTTCATGATGTATATTATTTTGTTTAGTTTGAATAAATAGATTTTGTAAAGTTTAGCAGCATTTTTTCATAAGTTTTGTAAAGATTTCTGACATATGTTTTTGAAACTTATTAAGTACTTTTTCATCAATGCAATAACAAATGGCCGTTCCTTCAATAGTGCCTTTAATTAAGCCACAATTTTTCAGTTCTTTTAGATGTTGTGATATAGTGGGTTGTGCAAGGGGTAATTCGTTTACAATATCTCCACAAATACATGAATCAACTTTAAGTAAATATTCAATAATAGCAATCCGTGCAGGATGACCTAACGCCTTTGATATCGAAGCAATTTCATTTTGTTTATCTGTGAATAATATTGTTTTGGTTGCGCCCATGATTTAATTATAATATTGCAATATTACGATTAAGATTTGAATCGACAAATCTTTTTTTGTTCAACTACTTTTATTTATAATTCTATAATTGATGCTCGATATAATATCATCATATCATTTCAACTGCAAAATCTAGGTTCAACTATTGCAACCTTTTATTTATTAAAGCAATTGTTTTTAAAAAATGGATATGATAATCCGTTATTGTGCACCCATTTCAATTCTTCTTTAATGAGTCAAATAGCTTTAACCTAAGTTACGCATTAGAATTTAACAAAGGCAAATGCTAATGCGTTAGTTGGACTTACCCCGATTTAGAAATTGTTTTCAAGCTTTGTCAAACGTTGAATTACAATTCCTTTATCGAATCGGCATTTCAAATGCTGAATCTGGGTTTAAATCTAGTTGATAGTTCAACAAGTCATTGTCTCACAGATAGCACAGCATCCACAGATAATAACCATTCTATAATTTATGAACAATCTGAATTCCTATGAATTAGAATTGGTTTAATTTGAGAAGAGAACAATTGAAAAATCGAAGATTAAACTAGATTGAAAATATAATAGGTATATTTTTTGTATTTATCTGTGTTATCGGATTGATCTGTGAGAATAATTTTAGTACTAGCCCTGGATGCGACATTTCTGATTCTTAAAATTTTATGTTGATAATCCTTTGAAGATAACTATTACAATCGAGGATATAGATACAGTTCAATACCTAAATGCAGTTTTTTAGTTCAATTTGAATTGAGTAGGTAATAACATAGAAAGCAAGCGGCTTTCAATATGCAGGTATTTACAATATTTGTAAAATTTGATA